>BNJS01002263.1_pt1 | contig 354464 bp, 426 predicted proteins | sample 8540461 | NCBI WGS metagenome assembly BNJS01 (sample SAMD00202454, study PRJDB9452) | human saliva metagenome | isolation source: human saliva | place: Japan
CGGATTTGTGATAGAATAGAGGGAGTTGATAAAAGGAGGCAAGCATGGAAGAGTCAAAAGAATTAAATGCCGTCATCGATGTGATTATGCTAGCGGGGACTATTCTCCTCAAAAGTGGTTCAGAGATTCATCGTGTAGAAGATACCATGATTCGGATTGCGCATTCGCAGGGGATTGTGGATTGTAATGTTCTTGCCATGCCTGCCGCTATCTTTTTCTCCATTGAAAATACCAATATTTCGCGAATGAAACGCGTGACCTCCTCTTCTTATAACATCGAAAAAGTCTGCGATGTTAACCAGATTTCTCGTCAGTTGGTAGGTGGAAAGCTTGATTTAGAGACAGCCTTCAAGCAATTGACGGACTTGCAAGCCCAACCCCTCCCCTATACTAAGTTGCAGGTAACTCTGGCTGCTACCTTTAGTGCCCCTTTCTTTTCGATTATGTTTAGTGGAAATATCTACGATGCACTTGGGGCAGGAGTGGCTACCTTATTTGGTTTTGCCTTTTCTCTCTATGTGGAGAAGTTTATCCGAATTCCCTTTGTGACAGCCTTTGCTGGAGCCTTTGTCTTTGGGATGATTGCCCAATTTTGGGCTCGCTACACAGGTTTTCCTTCAACGGCAGATTTGATTATAGCTGGTGCGGTTATGCCTTTTGTACCAGGTATTGCCTTGACCAATGCGGTCCGTGATATTATGACTAACCACATAAATTCTGGTATGAGCAAGATGTTTGAATCCCTGCTCATTACCCTAGCTTTAGGGGCAGGAACTTCTGTCGCCTTGGTATTGATGAACTAATATGACACTAACAACCTTTTTATTACAAGCAGTAGCAAGTCTTCTTGCTATTATCACTTTTTTTAATCGTACTCAATGTGCAACGCTCTATGCTCTTACTGGAGGGATTTTGGGCATGGCTGTCTGGTTAATCTATCTCTTGCTCAAGGAACCAACCAATGTCATTGTAGCCACCTTCATTGCGTGCCATTATTGGTTCTTGTGTCAGCCAGATTTTTGAGCATTCTTTATAAGACCCCCTGCTGTGGTCTTTATCTTAGCCATCTTGGCACCTCTGGTTCCGGGTTATCTCTCCTATCGGACAACTGCCTTTTTTGTGACAGGGGATTACAATCATGCCATTGCTAGTGCGACCTTGGTTGTCATGTTGGCTCTGGTAATCTCTATTGGAATGGCTAGTGGAACAGTAATTCTCAGATTGTATTCCTACTTAAAAAAACAGCATAAAAGTTAGAATAATAAGAGACTTGATTTGGTGAATCAAGTCTTTTTTCTCTCTTTTACTGCCATTTGTGATAAAATAGTATAGAACGATTTTTTACAATGAATGATAAAACAGAGGTAAATATGACAATCGGTATTGATAAGATTGGTTTTGCGACCAGTCAATATGTCTTGAAATTACAAGATTTAGCAGAAGCAAGAGGGACTGACCCAAATAAGTATAGCAAAGGTCTCCTGTTAAACGAAATTAGTATTGCGCCTATGACTGAGGATATTGTAACCTTGGCGGCCAGCGCAAGTAACTCTATTTTGACTGATAAAGAAAAAGAAGAAATCGACATGGTCATCGTTGCGACAGAGTCAGGAATTGACCAGAGTAAGGCTGCGGCGGTTTTTGTTCATGGCTTATTAGGTATTCAACCTTTCGCTCGTAGCTTTGAAGTGAAGGAAGCATGCTACGGTGCTACTGCTGCCCTTCATTATGCCAAATTGCATGTGGAGAATTCTCCAAAGTCTAAGGTCTTGGTCATTGCTAGTGATATTGCCAAGTACGGTGTGGGGACTCCAGGAGAACCCACTCAGGGTGCTGGAAGTGTAGCTATGTTGATTACTCAGAATCCACGCATTATGGCCTTTAATAATGACAATGTAGCTCAAACCCGTGACATCATGGATTTCTGGCGTCCAAACTATTCAAGCACTCCTTTTGTGAATGGTTTATATTCGACTCAGCAATATCTTGATAGTCTAATGACAACTTGGACTGAGTACAAGAAACGCTATAATTGGACTACGAATGACTTTGCGACTATTTGCTTCCACTTGCCTTACCCTAAATTGGCGCTAAAAGGCTTAAAAAAAATCATGGCTGAGAGTTTGACTCAAGAGAAAAAAGATCTCTTGCAAAATCATTTTGACCAGTCTATTCTCTATAGTCAAAAGGTGGGGAATATCTATACAGGTTCCCTATTCCTAGGACTTTTATCTCTCTTGGAAAATACAGATAGCTTGAAGGCTGGGGATAAAATCGCCCTTTATAGTTACGGAAGTGGTGCTGTGACGGAGTTCTTCAGTTGTGAATTGGTTGAAGGTTATGAAGCTTATCTGGATAAAGACCGCTTGAACAAGCTCGACCAACGAACTACCTTATCTGTTTCGGACTATGAAAAGGTCTTCTTTGAGGAAGTGGACTTGGATGAATCTGGTTCAGCCAAGTTTGCTGGTTTTGAAAATCAAGACTATGCCTTGGTGGAGATTGTCGACCACCAACGCCGTTATAGCAAGGTTGAAAAATAATGAAGATAAGTTGGAATGGATTTTCTAAAAAATCATACCATGAGCGCCTTGAGTTGTTGCGAGCTCAGGCGCTCCTTAGTCCTGAAAAGCAAAGGAGTCTGGAGCAGGATGAACAAGTCAGCTTGGCTGTTGCAGACCAGCTGAGTGAGAATGTGGTAGGAACTTTTTCTCTGCCTTATTCTATCATTCCAGAACTTTTGGTGAATGGGCAGGACTATACAGTTCCCTATGTGACAGAAGAACCCTCAGTGGTTGCTGCAGCCAGCTATGCCAGCAAAATCATCAAGCGAGCAGGTGGCTTTACTGCTCAAGTGCATGAGCGCCAGATGATTGGGCAGGTAGCTCTTTATCAAGTTGATGATCCAGAGATAGCGCAAGAGAAGATTGCCAGCAAGAAAGCAGAACTCTTGGAACTTGCTAATCAAGCCTATCCTTCGATTGTTAAACGCGGGGGTGGGGCGCGTGATTTGCATGTAGAGCAGATCAAAGGCAAAACAGACTTTCTCGTTGTTTATCTCCATGTCGATACCCAGGAAGCCATGGGTGCCAATATGCTCAACACCATGCTGGAGACCTTGAAACCAGTCTTAGAAGAACTCAGTCAGGGACAGAGTCTCATGGGGATTCTGTCCAACTACGCGACCGATTCTCTGGTGACGGCAAGCTGTCGTATCGCCTTTCGCTACTTGAGCCGCCAAAAGGAGCAAGGACGGGAGATTGCGGAGAAAATTGCGTTGGCTAGTCAGTTTGCGCAGGCTGATCCTTATCGAGCAGCTACCCACAATAAAGGAATTTTTAACGGTATTGATGCGATTTTGATTGCCACTGGTAATGACTGGCGTGCTATTGAGGCAGGGGCTCATGCTTTTGCCAGTCAAGACGGACGCTATCAAGGTCTCAGCTCTTGGCGTCTAGACTTGGAGACAGAAGAATTGGTCGGTGAGATGACTTTACCCATGCCTGTAGCGACCAAGGGTGGTTCTATCGGCCTCAACCCTCGTGTAGCCCTCAGTCATGAGCTACTGGGAAATCCTTCTGCCAAAGAATTAGCCCAGATTATCGTGTCTATCGGGCTTGCCCAAAATTTTGCGGCCCTCAAAGCCTTGGTGAGCACAGGAATCCAGCAAGGACACATGAAATTGCAGGCCAAATCCTTGGCACTCCTCGCAGGTGCCAGTGAATCCGAGGTAGCTCCTCTAGTCGAGCGCCTCATCGCGGATAAAACCTTTAACCTAGAGACAGCCCGGCGCTATCTCGAAAACTTAAGATCATAAAAAACTCAGACGAATTGGTCTGAGTTTTCTTGTACTTAAATACTTTTTCCTGGCAATAATGTAACTGGTAAGAAATAACCAGTAGTAGCAACCTCTTTGCCTTCAATTTTTTGTAAGAGCAAATCAACTGTTAGGCGAGCAATCTCTTCCAAGGGTTGTTTAATGGTAGTGAGGTGAGGGTAGAAATTCTCAATAAAATAAGTCCCGTCATATCCGATAACTTTTAGTTGTTCAGGAACAGAGATACCAAGCTCCTGAGCAATTTTAATAACCAAAATAGCAGTCAAATCATCAGAGGCGAAAATCGCATCTGGTTTTTGTTTGGTCAGGATATTTTTAATTTCCATTTCCTTGCGTAGGGGTGAAAAGTCACTGGAAACATTGATAATAGGAGCCTTTGGCAAGATTGAAGCAAAACCAGCATGACGAAGTCCAGTTGGTGAATTGGAATTGTCATTTCCTGTAATCATGATAATAGATTTGGCTCCAGTTTTAGCCAAGGTCTGAGCGGCTAGAACTCCACCAGCATAGTTGTCAGAAGAAACGACAGGTATGTCTGGTGATAGGTTACGGTCAAATGAAATGATTGGAGCCGTCACGCGATTGTAATCCTCAATCCCAAGGTTGTGACTTCCCGAAATGATGCCGTCCACCTGGTTGGCTTCTAGCATTTCGATGTACTCGCGTTCTTTTTCTGAATCATGCTCACTATTACAGATGATGGTCTTGTAACCTTTTTTGAAGAGTTCGTGTTCCAATTTATCAATCAATTCAGCATAGAAAACATGGCTGATTTTTGGGAAAATCAAACCGATTAACTTGGCGGATTTACCTTGAAGACTGCGAGCTAGGTTGTTGGGTTTATAGCCCAGCTCACGCATAGCATCTTTAACCTTTTGAATAGTTTTTTCTGACAGGTAGCCTTTTTTATTAATAACACGTGAGACAGTAGTTGGGCTGACGCCTGCTAGTTCTGCGACATCAGTTAGTTTTGCGACCATATTCTAATTCGTAGTATGTTCCAGTTGGGTTTCCAGATTTAATGAGGATTCCATTTTGATCTTCGTGAGGGAAGACACGACCAGAAAATACTTTTTCTCCTTTATTGATAAAGATTTCAAAGACTGAGTTGTCGATGAAGATATTGACAGTAGTTGCTTGATTAGTAACTGAGCAAGAGCGAGTAGTTCCAAATTCTTGAGCATATTGTTCTCCAGCTTGACTACGATCAACGGTTACTTGGCCATTGACAAGGTCAAAATTGATAGATAGCCCCTTGCCGTCTTTATCAGCAAGAAGGACAATTTCACTTTGGCTATTAGCTTCTATATTAAGCTCAAGTTCGTAGGTATTTTTTTGGTTTCAGAACGATTTGAAAATTCCTCTTCTGAAGCACGAAGATCCTTGATAGCTGCTACAGGGTATTGATAGAGTTTGCCGTCTTTAATGGTAAGTTCTTTTACCAATGAGAAGGTTCCTTGGTGATCAAAACGATCAGATGGATAAGACACATCCGGTAAAACCAAGCCAACTAACAGCAAGGGCACGTCCATCAGGGGCATTGAAGGCTTGAGTGGCATAGGCTTCAAAACCATAATCGAGGTTGTGTAGTTCAGACACATCTACCATACGAGCATTTTCTGGATCAAAGGAAGTGCCGATTTTATACATGTTTGGATAGATATTGTCATAGTCAAGAACCTTTTTATCCAAACCTTGTGGGCAGTAAAGAAGGACAGGTTGTTCTCCGACAAAGACTAGATTTGGGCACTCCATCATATAAGCAGTACGGTCATTGTTGAAGTCCAAATCACCAACTTCTTGCCAGTTTGTATAATCATTTTCGATAGCCTTATAGAGACGGACAAATCCTTTTTTGTCCAAATCTTGACCACCAACGATAGCGTAGTATTGTCCTTTAAAGTTAAAAATCTGTGGATCGCGGAAGTGGTCAGTAGCATCAGCAGGCTGATCAATCAAGATTTTATCAATCTTTTTAATCTTTCCATCCTTGTCCACTAAGGCACCAATCTGGTAAGGATGGCGAATCCAATTTTCATCACGAACATTTCCAGTATAAAAGAGGAATAATTGTTCTCCAAACTGCATAGCAGATCCTGAGTAAGCACCGTGGCTATCTAAAGGAGTATCAGGTAGAACCTTAACTCCAGTTTCTGAAAAATGAACTAAATCATCACTTTCAAGTTGTACCCAAGATTTTAAACCATGAGCTGCACCAAAGGGAAAGTTTTGGTAAAAGACAACCCACTTGCCATCGAAATATGAAAAACCATTTGGATCATTTAAAAGACCCTGCTTGGGTTCGATGTGATAGCTTGTATGCCATGGAGACTGAGCCATATTTTCTTTGATTTGTTTAATTTCTTCTTGTGTCCAATCTTCATAACGTCTGTAACGACGTTCAGTAGTCCATTCCATTTCTATTTCCTCCATAAATTCTACTATCTTAATAGTAAACGTTTCCTTATAAAAAAGCAAGTCTTTTACACTAAATTAAAGAAAAAAATGTCAAACGATTGACAGAATCTAGGAACGTAATTTTATGAAAAATGATGAAAATATGAAAGCTTTTGAAAACTTTAAAGTAAAAACCTTGATTTTAGAGGGTGTTATGGCTGTGTTGATGAAAAAAATAGCAAAAACAATCAAAAAATAAAAAATAGCAATTTTTTTCTGCAAAACGCTTGACATATTTTTGAAAGATGATAAAATAATACTCGTAGGGCGAGTAAAATCGCTTTCATACAAGAATAAATTTTTTATAAGGAGATTTTTGCAAATGAACAATCAGGAAATTGCAAAAAAAGTCATCGATGCCTTGGGCGGACGTGAGAATGTTAACAGTGTAGCTCACTGTGCAACTCGCCTCCGTGTTATGGTAAAAGATGAAGCGAAGATCAACAAGGATGCTATCGAGAGCTTGGAAAAAGTTCAAGGTGCTTTCTTTAACTCAGGTCAATACCAAATCATCTTTGGTACTGGTACAGTTAACAAGATGTACGACGAAGTTGTAGCTCTTGGTTTGCCAACATCATCTAAGGATGAAATGAAGGCAGAAGCTGCTAAACAAGGAAATTGGTTCCAACGTGCGATCCGTACTTTCGGTGACGTTTTCGTTCCAATCATCCCTGTTATCGTAGCGACAGGTCTCTTCATGGGTGTGCGTGGTCTTTCAACGCTCTTGAAATGCCGCTTCCAGGTGACTTTGCAACTTACACACAAATCTTGACAGATACAGCCTTTATCATCTTGCCAGGTTTGGTTGTGTGGTCAACTTTCCGTGTATTCGGTGGAAATCCAGCTGTTGGTATCGTTCTTGGTATGATGCTGGTTTCCGGTTCACTTCCAAATGCTTGGGCCGTTGCTTCTGGTGGTGAAGTGACTGCTATGAACTTCTTCGGATTTATCCCAGTTGTTGGTTTGCAAGGATCTGTTCTTCCAGCCTTCATCATCGGGGTTGTCGGAGCTAAATTTGAAAAAGCTGTCCGCAAGGTTGTTCCAGATGTGATTGACCTCTTGGTAACACCATTCGTGACACTTTTGGTCATGTCTATCCTTGGACTCTTTGTCATCGGACCAGTCTTCCATGTTGTTGAAAACTACATCCTTCTTGGAACAAAAGCTATTCTTAACTTGCCATTTGGTCTTGGTGGTTTCTTGATTGGTGGAGTTCACCAAGTTATCGTCGTATCAGGTGTTCACCACATCTTCAACTTGCTTGAAGTTCAATTGCTTGCTGCTGACCATGCTAACCCATTCAACGCTATCATCACAGCTGCTATGACTGCACAAGGTGCTGCAACTGTAGCAGTTGGTGTGAAAACTAAAAATCCAAAACTTAAAACTCTTGCTTTCCCAGCAGCCCTTTCTGCCTTCCTAGGTATTACTGAGCCTGCTATCTTCGGGGTTAACTTGCGTTACCGTAAACCATTCTTCCTTTCATTGATCGCTGGTGCAATCGGTGGTGGATTGGCATCTATCCTTGGTCTTGCTGGTACTGGTAATGGTATCACCATCATCCCTGGTACAATGCTTTATCTTGGTAATGGACAACTTCCACTATACCTTCTTATGGTAGCTGTATCATTTGCCCTTGGTTTTGCCCTTACTTATATGTTTGGTTATGAAGATGAAACTGATGGAGAATCAACTGTAAAAAAGCCTGAAATTAGCGAAGAAGTAGTAGAAACTGCATCTAAGCTAACAGACGAAACAATCCAAACTCCTATCGTTGGTGATGTTGTCGCTCTTGCTGATGTCAATGACCCAGTCTTCTCAAGTGGAGCTATGGGACAAGGTATTGCTGTGAAACCTAGCCAAGGTGTGGTCTATGCACCAGCTGATGCTGAAGTTTCAATCGCATTTCCAACAGGACACGCTTTTGGTTTGAAAACAGCCGATGGTGCTGAAGTCTTGATCCACGTTGGTATCGACACTGTAACAATGAACGGTGACGGTTTTGAAGCAAAGTTGCTCAAGGTGACAAGGTGAAAGCTGGCGATGTTCTTGGAACATTCGACTCAAACAAAATCGCTGCAGCTGGTCTTGATGATACAACAATGGTTATCGTTACAAACACAGCTGACTACGCTTCAGTAGCTCCAGTCGCAACAGGTTCAGTTGCGAAGGGTGATGCTGTTATTGAAGTGAAAATCTAATCAATCCTCTCAAAAGTGAAAACGAACAAATGACATGTTTGTTCGTTTTTGCTTGAATGGTAAGATTTACAGAGGAAAATCTAAAAAATAGAGAAATTTAGACTTTCGAAATATGCTATAATAAAGAAAATAAAAACAAGAGGTTTATCATGACAAAATTATATGGAAGCTTGGAAGCGGGCGGTACAAAGTTTGTCTGTGCTGTCGGTGATGAAAACTTTAACGTTGTAGAAAAAACGCAATTTCCAACAACAACTCCAATCGAAACAATCGATAAAACCATTGAGTTCTTCTCAAAATTCGACAACCTTGCTGGTCTTGCAGTCGGTTCATTTGGTCCGATTGATATTGACAAAAATTCAAAAACCTATGGCTTTATCACAACGACTCCGAAACCAAACTGGGCAAATGTGGACTTGCTTGGTGCCCTTCGTCGCGCCCTCAACGTGCCAATGTACTTCACTACAGACGTAAACAGCTCTGCCTATGGTGAAGTGGTTGCCCGTAACAATGCTGGTGGCCGTATCGAAAACTTGGTTTACTACACAATCGGTACAGGTATCGGTGCAGGTGTCATCCAACGTGGCGAGTTTATCGGTGGTGCGGGTCACCCTGAGATGGGTCATTATTATGTTGCTAGACACCCAATGGATATTGAAAAAGAATTCAACGGTGTTTGTCCATTCCACAAAGGCTGCTTGGAAGGTTTTGCGGCTGGACCAAGTTTGGAAGCTCGTACAGGTGTTCGTGGGGAAAACATTGAACTCAACAACCCTGTTTGGGATGTTCAAGCCTACTATATCGCTCAAGCTGCAGTTAATGCGACAGTGACTTTCCGCCCAGACGTGATTGTCTTTGGTGGAGGGGTCATGGCTCAACAACACATGCTGGACCGTGTCCGTGAGAAATTTACATCTCTTCTCAATGGCTACCTACCAGTACCAGATGTGCGTGAATACATCGTGACACCAGCAGTCGCAGGAAATGGTTCTGCCACACTTGGAAACTTTGTTCTTGCAAAAGAAGTTTCAAAATAAAGCACAAAATCCGCTTGGGAAACCAAACGGATTTTTTACGTGTCAAAGCATTTGCCAGAAGAAGTCGATAATATAGGTCAGACCGTAGGTATAAACCACGAGGGTAAAGGGCTTGGTCAGAATGATGATAGTCATATAGCGCTTGAAGCTCATCTTGGTCAGGGCAGCCAGCATACAGAGAAAGTCAGCTGGACTAATGGGCCAAATCATCATAAAAATAAAGAAACGGTCAAAACGATTGCCCTTATCCAACCAACCGATATACTTGTCATAGGTGCGCTTGCTGACGACAGACTGGACAAAGGCAGCCCCATAGAGGCGCACTAGATAAAAGATAATGGCACAGCCAATCACGATGCCGATATAGTTGTAGATAGTTCCGATGATGTGGCCGTAGATAAAGACGCCAGCCACAGAGGTCAAGGCCCCAGGAATGATAGGAACGACCGTCTGTAAAATCTGTAAAAAGATAAAGAGAGGTGGCCCCCAGATACCTGCCTGCTGGATAAAGGCAGAGAGGGTTTCCTTGGATTGTAAAATCCCAGCCTGATAAGCCCAAATACAGAAAATCAAACTCCCAACCCCACCGACAATCGATGAGATATTGATAACTTGCTGCAGAAGGGGAGATACAGCTTTCATTTGTTTATCTGTGACATGTAAACTCCTCATAGATAGTGTAATTCTACTATACCATATTTTGGAGGAGAAAGGGGGAAGATTGCTTTTGCTATGGGAAGAGTAATGGATTTTGAAGCTAAACATGCTATAATAGACCTAGTATAAAATTTGGAAATTTCAGGATATGAATAGTTCAAATGAAACGTAAGGAAGGTTTGCGATGGCAAGACGAAAAGATTTTTCTGAATTAACCAGGGTTCAGATCCCAGCAGCTCTGCATTTGATGCGTATGGGCTATACCTATCTTCCTCGCAATGGGAAGGAAATTGCAGAAAGAGATCCAGATACCAATATTCTTGTATCTGTTTTTAAGGAGCAATTTTTAACATTTAATAACTATTTAACAGATGAAGATTTTGAGAGAGAATTGGCCAATATCAAGCTGGAACTAGATCAAAATGATTTAGGGCGCTCCTTCTTTAAAAGGCTACAGGGACAAGAAGGTGCTGTTTATATCGATTGGGAAAATCCTGAAACCAATACCTTCCATCTGGCGCTTGAAGTCACTTGTCAAAATGGACAAGATGAATTTCGTCCAGATATAGTTGTGTTTATTAATGGGCTTCCTCTTTCTTATATCGAAGTTAAACAACCCAATGCTATCCGTGATGGAAAGACAGGAATTCAGTCTGAACAGGACAGGACTAGATACCGTTTTGAAAATCGTAAGTTCCGTCGTTTTAACAATATTACCCAGTTGATTGCTCTATCTGACAATTTACCTTATATCAGTGGCCAAGGTCAACAAAAACAGGGTTCTTACTACGGTTCAAATGCCTATTCAAAAACAAAATTTAATGCTTTCAAGGAAGAAAGAGAAGTAGATTTTCTGAATTCAATTGTACCTTTAACAGAGGAACAAATTGATTTCGTTCTTGAGGATGTGAAGCGTTTTGCTCTCAAATCTCAACCCGAATTTACGACAAACTTACAGCCCGACACTCCCTGCAATACTTTCCTGTCTTCTTTGTATCAAAAAGAACGCCTGCTTTTCATGCTTCATTTTGGGCTGGTTTATGTAGAGGAAGAAAGCAAGGAAGGGCAGATACAATTGCAGAAGCATGTCATGCGTTATCCTCAGTATTTCGCGACACGTGCGATAGAAGAAACTATCGTAAAAGGCGTCAAAAAAGGTGTTATCTGGCATACACAGGGCTCAGGTAAGACTGCCCTGGCTTTCTTCAATATCCGCTATCTGACTAACTATTTTTCAAAACAGGGGATTGTTCCGCAGTTTTACTTTGTCGTTGATCGCTTGGATTTGGCAGACCAAGCCTTTAAGGAATTTACCAAAAGAGGTCTAAAAGTTAAGCGCATCAACAATCCTCGAGAACTCAATCAAAAACAAGATGGTTATGATGTCGCCGTTGTCAATATCCAGAAGTTCAAAGATGATTCAGACCTGACCGACCGCTCTGGCTATGATCTCAATCGTCAAAATATCTACTTTATCGATGAAGCCCACCGCTCTTATAACGAACGAGGTTCCTACCTGCCAAATCTATACCAAGCAGATACCAATGCAATCAAGATTGCTCTGACAGGAACTCCTTTAATTACTTATAAGAAAGATGGTAAGACTAGGAAAGTCATGCAACCACACGTGATATTTTTGGGGACTATATCCATAAATACTACTACAACCAGTCTATAGATGATGGTTTTACCTTGCGTTTGATGCGAGAAGATATCGAGACGTCCTATTCAGAGCTATCAATGAAGAAATCCAACGTGGGGATTTATCCAAAGAAGATATCTTTGCTCATCCGCACTATGTGGAACCTATGCTTGATTTTATTCTGGAGGACTTTAATCGTGCGCGTAATCTGGTTTTTGATGACCAGACAATTGGTGGAATGATTGTCTGTGATTCGTCCAAGCAAGCGCGTGAGCTTGAAAAGCAGTTAGAAGAACGACGAAAGGCTAGAACAACCAACTTGACCTCTGCTCTCATCCTCCATGATGAAGGAAACAAAGAAGAGAAAAAGGAAAAGGTGGATGCCTATAAAGAAGGTAAGATTGACCTCATTATCGTCTATTCGATGCTCCTGACAGGTTTTGATGCGCCTCGCCTCAAGCGTCTCTATCTAGGTCGCAAGATTAAGGCTCATAACCTTCTCCAGACTTTGACTCGTGTGAATCGTCCTTACAAGGACTATCTCTTTGGCTATGTAGTTGATTTTGCGGATATTTCCAAAGAGTTTGACAAAACCAATCGTGCTTATCTGGAAGAACTCAATCAAGAGTATGATACAAGCCTGACTGGGGAAAATGGAGAGGATGTGTTTGGCTCGCTCTTTGTGCCAGCTGAGGAAATTTCTCAGGAACTAAGCAAGACAGAGCGCATCCTCATGGACTATCCAACCTCTAATCTAGAGTTCTTTTCTCAATCAATTGATGATATCAAGGATAGAAAGCAACTAAATGAGCTACGAAAAGCCTTAGAATCGGTTAAGCAATACTATAATATCGCCCGCTTACTTGGTCATGACCATTTGCTCGAACAGATTGATATTACTCAGATTTCAACTCTGCTTAATGTTATCTCAAGACGTTTGCTGACCTTGTCCCTGATAGATAAGCCAGATGATTTTTCTAGTCGCACCCTTTTAAATCTTGCCATGTCTGAGACCAGTTTTAGTTTTGTCAAGATTGCGGAGGAAGAACTCCGTCTAGCGGCCAATGACCTAGAAGATTTGAAGCGTCGAGTTGCTGGAGGAATCATAAAAGAGCGTGATGAGAAAGATCCTGAGTGGGTTTCTCTTTACGAAGAATTTCAGCGCATCATGAAAAACACCTGATTCATGGGCAAGAAGGCTATACTATGGAAAACATCAAAGAAATTCAAAAAGAGTACGAAGAGCTCTTTAAGTCAGTGGAAGATTATCATACTCATATGAGACGTTTGACTATGAATTTTGACGGAGATGAAATGGCAGCACGTTCCTACAAACACGTAACCAACTCGACTATGGTCAGTGATTTTCCTGCTATTTACCATGTTATCAAGGGTTCTAAAGTCAGACTAGACCGTAAAATCGGTCAAAATCAAGGAGTGCTCGATAACGAGGACTTTCTCAAGAAAATGATTCGAGAAGAAGCTCGGATTGAAATGAAAACCAACCAATCTGCAAGTAGTTTGACAAGACAGGATTTTAATTATATCGTCGAGTCGCTATTTGAAGGATATGAAGAGGAATACCAACATTAATGAATGAAACATATAAAGTCCAAGTTCAAGACTTGGTAGATGATTTGAAAGCAGTCTTTACCCATGCAGGACTAGGAGGAGAAGCGGGTGAGTACAAACTCCTCACCCAGTCCTTCCTCTACAAGTTTTTAAATGATAAGTTTTTATATCAAGCCAAGGTGCTGGATGAATCCAACACTTATGAAAACTTGTTGGCAATGGGTGAAGATGACTACGACTGGCTCTTGGAGGATATCGGTACAAGTACAGCTTGGCTCAAGCCAGACCAGTTGATCGAAACCCTTCACCGTCAGCAAAATGAAGCGACTTTCTACGAGGTTTTTGAAAATACTCTTAATCAGATAGCTATTGATAATAACGATATTTTCTCTGTTCATACTGACGGAGATACGGCTATTCGTCTCTTTGATGAGCGTTTGATTACCGATACAATATCAGATAGCAGTAAACGCAACGAGGTTGCAAAAGCCATCATCAATCTCCTTGCACGCGTCAAGTTTGATGAGATCATTTTCTCACAAGGTTTCGACTTTTTCTCTACCCTCTTTGAGTACATGATTAAGGACTATAACAAAGACGGTGGTGGCAAGTATGCCGAGTACTACACGCCTCACTCAGTTGCTAAGATTATTGCTGATATTCTGGTTGGAAATGACCAGCCATCAAACGTGCGGATTTATGACCCGTCTGCTGGTTCGGGAACCTTGCTGATGAACCTGGCTAGTCGTATCGGTGTGAATAAGACCACTGTTTACAGTCAGGATATCTCGCAAAAGTCATCCAATCTCCTCCGTCTCAATCTGATTTTGAACGGACTACAGCATTCCATACATAATATTGTACAGGGAAATACCATTATCGCTAATCGCCATCCTGAAAAGATGGACTATATCGTGTCGAATCCTCCTTTCAAGCTGGACTTTTCAGAGTGGCGTGACCGAGTGGAAAGTTTGCCAGAAGCCAGTGAGCGTTTCTTTGCAGGAGTGCCCAAGGTTCCAGCCAAATCTAAGGATAAGATGGCGATTTACGAGCTCTTTGTTCAGCATATCATCTATTCCTTGAAGTCAGATGGCCAAGCAGCCGTTGTCTTGCCGACAGGATTTATCACTGCCCAGTCAGGGATTGACAAGACCATCCGCCAACACTTGGTGGATAATCAAATGCTAGCAGGTGTTGTTTCCATGCCGTCTAATATCTTTGCGACAACAGGAACCAACGTTTCCATCCTCTTTATCGATAAGAAAAACAAGGGCGAAGTCGTCCTCATTGATGCCTCAAACCTCGGAACCAAGGTCAAGGAAGGCAAGAACCAAAAGACCGTGCTCTCTCCAGAAGAAGAGCAAAAGATCGTCGAGACCTTTATCAAGAAGGAAGCCGTCGAGGACTTTTCAGTCACTGTTTCTTATGAGGACATCAAGGAGAAAAATTACTCACTCAGCGCAGGTCAATACTTTGATATCAAGATTGACTATGTAGATATTACAGCAGAAGAGTTTGAAGTTAAGATGACCGCCTTTCAAAACAAACTCACCGATCTCTTCCAGCAATCGCATGCACTAGAGCAGGAGATTACAGAGCAAATGAAGGGGTTGAAGTATGAGTGAGTGGAAAGAAAAGACATTAGGAGAATTGTCTATTCGAGTTTCTAGTGGATTGACTCCTCTAAAGTCTAATAAAAAGTTTTGGGAAAATCCAAGTATTCCTTGGCTAAAAACAGATCAATTAGGTGAAAAGTACATTTTTGATACGAATACAAAAATTTCAAAAGAAGCACTAGAACAAACTAGCTTAAGAATTTATCCTGAAAACACCATATCTATTGCTATGTATGGCGAAGGAAAGACTAGAGGGAATATTTCAATAATAAAAGCACCGATGACAACAAATCAGGCTTGTTGTAATATAGAAATAGATCCAAAATTGGCAGATGTTGAATATGTTTATTACTATTTAAAAACACAATATGATTCTTTAAGAAAATTATCATCAGGTGTGAGAAAGAATTTGAATTCTAATGACATAAAAAATTACAAGATTTACATACCTGAAAGTGTGAGCGTTCAGAAATCAATAATTAGAATTTTAACGTCACTTGATAATAAGATAACTCTTAACAACCAAATCAACCAAGAGTTGGAAGCTATGGCTAAGACCCTCTATGACTACTGGTTTGTGCAGTTTGATTTCCCAGACCAGAATGGCAAACCCTACAAATCATCAGGCGGAAAGATGGTCTATCACCCAGAACTCAAACGCGAAATCCCAGAGGGATGGGGAGTGGAGAAGTTGGATGATTTGGGTACTATTGTTGGTGGCAGTACTCCAACAAAATCAATTTCCGATAATTTCACTAAAGGTGGAGAAGGATATTCATGGATTACACCAAATGACTTGTCAAATAATAAAGGGAATAAGTTCATAAAAAATGGAGAAATCGATGTTACAGTGAGAGGATTAAAAGATGCTAGTTTGAAATTGTATCCAGAAGGTACAGTTTTAATGAGTTCAAGAGCTCCAGTTGGCTATTTAGCAATTGCAACTAAAGAGTTAACAATAAATCAAGGCTTTAAATCTTTTATTCCTGATAAAAAATACGAAAAAAACTATATATACTATACTTTACAGAATTGTCTTAAAGTAATTGAGCAAAATGCTTCTGGATCAACTTTTAAAGAGATTTCAGCAACTGTTTTAAAAGATATAACTATCATTCAGCCAAATTTAGATATTGTTAAAAAATTTGAAGAAAAAGTATCATCAATTAACAGTTATATAAAAAGTTAATGAAGAACAAAACCAAGAACTCACCCAACTTCGCGATTGGCTCTTGCCAATGCTGATGAATGGACAGGTGAAGGTGGAGTAGGGGAAACAATCAAGAGGAGATTTTTATGGAAGAGAAAGAGATTTTAAAACTTCTCAGAGTAAGAAAAAAACATTTAAATAAAAAAAGTTTCTGAAGAGAAATTAAAAATTAGATACTGTAGAAACTTCTCTTCAACAAAAAATGAATTAAATTATTTTGTTGTAAATAATAATATCGCAACAATTCATTTTATGAGTAGGGATAAATCAGGGTATCTTGTTCCACATTCATTAGAGCTAGGTAAGAGACCTAAAGGTGCTATTTTTTATATTAAAAATAGTAGACATTTTTGTAAATTCAGGAAAATACAAATATGTTCGAGTTCATTGAAGCTAAATAAGAAATCTCAAGGTAAAAATTTTTTTATGCTACTAAAGATAGTATTAAAAAAATAAAAAAACTATTGAATCTCAAATACGTCCGAAACTAGGAAAACCTGCTGGATGGGATAAAATAAATAAAAATAAAGATTATGAAGTTTATTTTCATCGAGGTCATATAATCGCATACTCTTTAGGTGGTGATAAGGAGATTCAAGGATACAAATATAAAGCCTTAAAATCATTATTTACCCAAACAGCATGGAGCAATATGGGGAAAGCTAATAAGAAGAAAGAGGTCGAAAACAAATTCAGCCAATGGTATTTTGAAAAAATTATTAAAGATACAGTAGTAACGGATTCAGTTTGCATGGCTTCTCGTCCCATTTATCGAAACAAGGCTGATATAATTCCGATTGGAGTTCACTTGCAAGCAGTGACGAAAGAAAGATCTTTATTCAACGTATTTCTTCCGAATATCGATCCAAATATTGTAATTGATTATAAAAAATGTACTTTTAAACAGACAAAGTAATTGTATTCAAGTAAAAACTGGCTAAATCTACCTTTGGCTGGTTTTTATTGTCTAAAAATGCTATAATTAAATTACCTAAAAGGTAATTTAATTTAACAGAAAGGGAACTATGAAGCTTATCTATACAAATAAAACTGTTAAAAAGCAGTGCACAGAGCTGAGGAAGGCGAAAAAGGATTTTTCGGAAAAGGTTGCAGAAAAGTTGCACAAGTTAATCAACTTGTTAGAATCTGTAGATACCTTGGCCAGTGTGACTGCTTTTCCAAGACATAATTTTCACCAACTCAAGGGAAAGAGACAGGGACAGTTTGCTTTGGATATAGATGGTCGGGAAAGTTCCTATCGTTTGATTGTCGGTTTTCATGAAGAGGATCTAGAAAAGGTCTTTTCAAGTTCCATTGAAATCGAAATCCTAAAAATAGAGGAGGTCAGCAATCACTATGACTAATAAAATTGTTGAATACAAAGACCTGATTGCTTTTCATCCAGGTCAGTATGTCAGTGAGTTAATCGAAGATTATAACGTAACGCAGAAGGAATTTGCGGAGCGTTTGGGGGTTTCAGCAAAGACTGTCAGCAAGCTCGTCAATGCTGAGGAGTCCATCAGTAAAGAAACGGCTCATAAGTTAGCCAAGCTAAGCGGAGTTTCCATGCAAACTTGGCTCAATCTTCAGAATGCTTATGATGTAAAAGTGGCTGAGATTGCAGAGGAAAGAGAGCTTGAAGAAGGTAGCGAGAAAGAAATCTGTGAGCTGATTGATTTCAAGTATTTTAAGGAAAAAGGCTACGTTCCAGACAAACGCTATAGTTTGAAGGAAAAGATTGTCGAGCTTCGCAAGATTCTAGGTGTGGCAAGTTTAGAAAATCTTACATCTTTTAATCATCTAGTCAGCTATCGGAATACGCGTGAGTTTACGGCTAAAAGTATAGTGAACTCCAATATTATGTTGGAGTTGGCGTCTAAAAAAGCACGTGATACAACAACTATCAAGCTCAATCGTAGAAAGCTAGAAAGAAGCTTGCCTGCTTTGAGAAAGTTGACCAGACAGGACCCAGAAATTTTTCCACAGCGCTTGTACGATATTTTATTAGACTGCGGCGTTGTCCTAGTCGGTCTACCTGCCTTACCAAATGCCAATCTGAATGGAGCGACTAAAAAATTCAGTAACAGCAGTGCCTTGCTTTTACTCACAGACCGAAACAAAGCATCCGATATTTTCTGGTTCTCACTTTTTCATGAGATAGGACATATTCTAGAGAATGATTTTTCATCTGATGATGGAAATAGTGAATCCTACAGACGTTCTGAGGAACAGGCAGATCAGTTTGCAAAAGATTTCTTGATTAGTCCAGAAGATTACCAGACTTTTATCAAAAAAGGAAATTTTGATAAGTCGGATATTCTAGATTTTGCAGAGGAAATCGATATTCATCCGAGCGTCGTTTTAGGCAGATTACAAAATGAGGGTATTCTCGGTTTTGACCGTTTCCGAGAACTAAAAGAAAATTATTACTTTGTTTCTTGAATCTATCGAAAGTTGTAGAAGATGAAAAAAGTTTCATACGATTAGTAATTATTATTTCTTTTTTCGCTCATATTCCGCTCATTTTTAAGATATAACTTTGTTTCCATATTTCCGGGGAACTAGTAGAAAGTAAGGAGAAATATGGAAAATAATAGTCAACTTGCCCTTTGCCAGCGACTCTGGGCGAGAAACAAATACCTCGTGTTGAGTCATTCCAGCAATATTTACAATGAGATTCGCCAATACTTGAAGAATGAAGAGGCGGAGGTGAGTCATGTTCAAGAACTGATCGATCATGCCTGCCAGATTCCAGAACACAGGGGTCAGGTCTGCAATGCCTTTCAGCATATTTGGGGCTATTTCAAGAAGAAAGCAACGGAGACTGAACGCAAGGAATATATGTTTTTACTGGAGCGTTATCACTCTGGTCATGCCACCAAAGAAGACTTAATTGCTAAGACGAGAGATTTACTTGAACGTTACCCAAATGCTTATCTGCAACATTCTACTTTGTTGAAAGGAGACTCCCATGAGACTTTGGCATGAGACTTTAATCGCACAACTTCCCCGTCCTCAACTCTTGGGACAGCATCGAGAGTGCTGCGCTCTACGTGGGAATGGCTGGGGCAGAAAGCATGCGACGGTTGACTATGTCTTTACCCACTCGCCCTATCGTCTCTATGCCTATCATGACTTGATTATGGAGGAGATGGCTCGTCGTGGCTACAAGGTTAGTCCAGAGTGGTTGGATAAGAACTACCGAGGTAAGACCTGCCCTCCTTATCAAGACTTAGTAGAGGAGAAGTTGACTAGTCCAATATATAGCGAACATGACGATGCCTACTATGAGGAGTGTCTGGCTAATCTCCGAGAGAAGGGGATTGAGCTGAAGTAAACGTAAGAATTATCAGCATTTATAACTCTTTTCGTAATTTTTTCGAATAATAAAGATGAGACCTTTAGAGTTTTTCTAAGGTCTTCTTTTTATGAGTGTTCAGATTTACTTTTAATAACTTTTGAGTTATAATTAAATTAGAAAGAGGTAGCTTGGTGCATACGATTTACTTCTATAAGGACAAAAATGGAAACGAGCCAGTTTTGGATTATATGAGAGAATTGGCTAGTCAGAAAAGTAAGGATAGCCGCATCAAACTCAATAAACTAAATGACTATATCGAGTTGCTTAGTCAGCATGGGACGAGAGCTGGTGAACCCTATATCAAACATTTGGAAGATGAGATTTGGGAGCTAAGACCACTGAGAGATCGAATTTTATTTGTAGCATGGGTTGATGGTAGTTTTGTTCTTTTACATCATTTTGTCAAAAAGACTCAGAAAACTCCTAGAAGAGAAATTGAAAAAGCCAAGCGTGAACTAAAGGACTTAAAAGAAAGAGGGCTAAGTGATGAAAAATAGTGCTATTGGAAGTAACTGGAAGGATGTCCGCTCTGAACTCTTTACCAAGGAAGAAATCCTTGAAAGTGATATGCGAGTGGCTATCATGACTGAGTTGATTGAAGCCAGACACGAACAAGGAATTAGTCAGAAAAAACTAGAAGAATTAAGTGGAGTGAGCCAGCCGGTTATAGCTAGGATGGAAACAGGAAAGACTAGTCCTCAGTTGGATACGGTTTTAAAAGTTCTAGCTAGTCTAGGAAAGACTCTAGCGGTCGTCCCACTCGAACAGAGAAAGAGTTGATAGGAAGAGGTTGGAAAACTTTAACAAATTTAACAGTTATAGTGCCTTAAGTGTATAATATAGAAAAATTATGCTTTATTTATATCAAGTGCGAACGAAGTGAGCTTTTAGCGGATATTTCCCGCTATAGTGGTATTCTAGATAATAATTTATTATTATCTAGAACGGAATTTTTGAGAGTAAAATAGTTCGGGGAACTATTTTAGCCTGAGCATAGAAATGAAAAAGCGAAGTGCTCAAAAATTAGGGATGAAATTACGAAGTAAGTTGCTCCCGTCCGCACTTTTCAGGGAAATATCAAAAATACCAAAGGAGAATCAACCTATAGTCTTTTCTAATAACAAGCCATAGTCACTTATAAGAATTACTAATAACGCGTTTGAAGAGCCTAACTGTAATAGAGCTATAAAACAAGATACACAAAGGATTTGAGGCATTTGTCTCAAGCCTTTTTCTTTTGTCTAAAACAGAGATATAGTTTCAAACTATATCAAAGCCTAATTTTTTACAATTATACAGATGATTTCTTTTCTGTTAAGATAGTTTCAACAACAAATTTTGGAGGACACATCATGTCAACTACAATCATCGGTTTCCCTCGTTTGGGTGAATTCCGCGAATTAAAATTTACAACTGAAAAATACTTTAGAAAAGAAATCTCAGAAGAAGAACTCTTGGCAGCCGCAAAAGACTTGCGTGCGAAACACTGGAACATTGTCAAAGAAAAAGGTATCACTGAAATTCCATCAAATGACTTTTCTCACTATGACAACTTCCTAGATGCAGCTTTCCTTTTCAACGTGGTACCTGCTTCAGTTCAAAACTTGGACTTGTCTGACCTTGAGCGCTACTTCGCTTTGGGTCGTGGGTACCAAGGAGAAAAAGGAGACGTTCGCGCCCTTCCAATGAAGAAATGGTTCAACACCAACTACCACTACATCGTTCCTAAGTTTGAAAAAGACACTCAAGTAAAATTGGCTGGTCACAAAATCTTCGATGAGTTCCAAGAAGCAAAAGAACTTGGATTGAACACTCGTCCAGATCTTGTAGGTCCATTCACTTTCCTTCAATTGTCAGACTTTGAAGAAGGTGTGAAAGCGGAAGACTTCGTAGACAGCTTAGTAGCTGCTTACCAAGAAGTTTGCTAAATTGGCAGAACTTGGTGCGACTCGTATCCAATTGGATGAAGCTGCTCTTGTCAAAGACTTGACAGCTGAAGAAAAAGCTCTCTTCTTGAACCTCTACAACAAACTCTTGGCTGACAAAAAAGGTCTTGAAGTCTTGCTTCAAACTTACTTCGGAGACGTTCGTGACGTTTACGCTGACCTTGTAAACTTGCCAGTAGATGCTATAGGTCTTGATTTCGTTGAAGGTAAGAAAACTCTTGAATTGGTTAAAGGTGGTTTCCCAGCTGATAAGACTCTTTATGCAGGTATTGTCAATGGTAAAAACATCTGGCGTAACAACTACGAAAAGAGCTTGGCTGTTCTTGAGCAAATCCCAGCTGAAAACATCGTATTGACAAGCTCATGCTCACTTCTTCATGTGCCATTTACAACTGCTAATGAAGAATTTGAACCAGCAATCTTGAACCACTTTGCCTTTGCAGTTGAAAAATTGGATGAAATTCGTGATTTGGATGCTATCCGCAATGGTCAAGGTGAAGCAGCTCTTGCTGCTAACAAAGAACTCTTTGCGACTGAACGTGTGGGTGAAAATGCAGAACTTCGTGCGCGTATCGCTGGATTGACTGATGCAGACTACACTCGTTTGCCAGCCTTTGCAGAGCGTGAAGCTATCCAAGAAGAAGCTTTCAAACTTCCAGCTCTTCCAACAACAACTATCGGTTCATTCCCTCAAACTAAAGAAGTTCGTGCCAAACGTTTGGCTTACCGTAAAGGTGAATTGTCTCAAGAAGAGTACGACGCTTTCCTTGCTGAAACGATCGATGAATGGATCAAATGGCAAGAAGATATTGACTTTGATGTCCTTGTTCATGGTGAATTTGAGCGTAATGACATGGTTGAGTACTTCGGTCAAAACTTGTCAGGTTACCTCTTCTCTAAAAATGGTTGGGTACAATCATACGGTATGCGTGGAGTTAAACCACCAATCATCTGGGGTGATGTAACTCGTCTTAACCCTATCACTGTTAAATGGTCTAGCTATGCACAAAGCCGTACAAACAAACCTGTTAAAGGTATGTTGACTGGACCTGTTACAATTCTTAACTGGTCATTCCCACGTGAAGACATCTCTATCAAGGATTCAACTCTTCAAATCGCCCTTGCTATCAAGGATGAAGTACTTGACCTTGAAGCTGCTGGTGTGAAAATCATCCAAATCGACGAGGCTGCTCTTCGTGAAATTGCCACTTCGTCGTAGCGACTGGTACGAAGACTACCTTGACTGGGCAATTCCTGCCTTCCGCTTGGTACACTCAACAGTAGCGCCAGATACACAAATCCACACTCACATGTGTTACTCAGAATTTACAGATATCATCCCAGCTATCGACAACATGGATGCAGATGTTATTTCCTTTGAAGCGAGCCGTTCAAATCTTGAAATCTTGGACGAACTCAAAGCGAAAAACTTCCAAACAGAAGTAGGACCTGGGGTTTACGATATCCACTCACCTCGTGTGCCAAATGAAGGCGAAATCGACAACACAATCGAAGCCATCCTTGCTAAAGTACCAAGCAAGAAAGTTTGGATCAACCCTGACTGTGGTTTGAAAACACGTGGTATTCCAGAAACAAAAGAAAGCTTGATCCGCCTTGTTGAAGCAGCTAAAGCTGCGCGTGAGAAATTGTAAGATTAGATTTCTCCCTACAACGGTTGTTCAAAATGAAATCAAAAAGAAAAGGATAAGGACTATGTCACGCCAAACACCGTCACTCTCATTTGAAGTGTTCCCTCCCAACCCAGCCGTGGGTAATGATAAGATTATTTCTGCTCTTCAAGATATGCAGGAGTTGGCACCTCACTTTATCAGTGTAACTGCCAGCAATAATAAATTTAATATCAAGGAAACGACGGTCCGTTTGGCTGACTTTATCCAAAATGACTTGGCGATTCCAACCATTGCTCACTTGCCAGCTATTTATCTGACCAAGAACAAGGTCGCTGAAACTATTGCTGACTTGGACAAGGTTGGGGTGCAGAAAATCTTGGCTCTTCGTGGGGATATTATTCCTGATGTGGAACCACAAAAGGATTTCCGCTACGCAACGGACTTGATTGAGTTCATCAAGGAACAAGCCCCTCACTTTGATATTGTTGGTGCTTGCTATCCAGAAGGTCATCCAGATTCACCAAATCAGATTTCAGATATTCAAAATCTTAAGAAGAAAGTGGATGCAGGTTGTTCGAGCCTTGTAACTCAGCTTTTCTTTGACAATGAACGCTTCTATGATTTCCAAGACAAGTGCATCTTGGCTGGGATTGATGTTCCCATTCATGCAGGGATTATGCCAATTCTGAATCGAAATCAGGCTCTCCGCCTCTTGAAGACTTGTGAGAATATCCACCTTCCACGCAAATTTAAAGCCATCTTAGACAAGTATGAGCATGACCCTGAGTCGCTCAGAGCAGCAGGACTTGCCTATGCAGTGGACCAAATCGTGGACTTGGTAACTCAGGATGTTGCCGGTGTGCATCTCTACACTATGAACAATGCAGAAACAGCAAAATATATCCACCAAGCAACCCATGCCTTGTTTAATCACCAGTCTCTAGGATAATAAAAAGCAAACCATTCTTCTCAGCTGAGAGGAATGGTTCCTTTTTAATGGTAAAGACCGCACTTTTTAAGAAAAATATGATAAAATAGACTCTGTACGTACTTGATACAAAGATGAGGGTATAAACAGATTTTTAACTATTCAAATCTGCTATAAAAAGGAAAAATACTAAAGAATAATATTTTTAAACTTTTCAAAGTATCTAATAGTTGAACACGGGCTAAATCCCTAGTGAAAAAGATAGATTTCCTAGTGTGCATCGCACACTGCGTCAATCTCCTATTTTCATACGGGATTCTTCACGCCCCTTGTATCCTGATTTTTGTAGGCAAGGCGTATAATTTCATCAATCCAAAGGGGATTAAAATGACAAAACAAGTGTTTCAAACGACTTTTGCGGGTCGTGAATTAATTGTAGAGACTGGTCAGGTTGCTAAGCAGGCAAATGGTTCTGTTGTCGTGCGTTACGGTGAGTCAACTGTCTTGACTGCAGCCGTTATGTCTAAGAAAATGGCAACTGGGGATTTCTTCCCTCTTCAAGTCAACTACGAAGAAAAAATGTATGCGGCTGGGAAGTTTCCTGGTGGCTTTATGAAACGTGAAGGACGTCCATCAACAGATGCGACCTTGACAGCGCGTTTGATTGACCGTCCAATCCGTCCTATGTTTGCGGAAGGTTTCCGTAATGAAGTCCAAGTCATCAATACGGTTCTTTCTTACGATGAAATGCATCTGCTCCAATGGCAGCTATGTTTGGTTCATCATTGGCATTGTCTATTTCAGATATTCCATTTGACGGACCAATCGCTGGGGTACAAGTGGGCTATGTAGATGGCCAAATCATCATCAATCCAAGTCAAGAACAAGCAGAGCAATCGCTACTTGAATTGACAGTAGCTGGTACCAAACACGCTATCAACATGGTAGAGTCTGGTGCTAAAGAATTGTCAGAAGAAATCATGTTGGAAGCGCTCCTTAAAGGGCACGAAGCAGTCAAAGAATTGATTGCTTTCCAAGAAGAAATCGTTGCAGCAGTTGGTAAAGAAAAAGCAGAAGTAGAATTGCTTCATGTGGACGCTGAATTGCAAGTTGAAATCATCGCAGCCTACAACAGTGACCTTCAAAAAGCGGTTCAAGTAGAAGAAAAATTGGCCCGTGAAGCTGCAACTCAAGCAGTGAAAGATCAAGTCACAGCCGTTTACGAAGAAAAATATGCGGATCACGAAGAATTTGACCGTATCATGCGTGATGTGGCTGAAATCTTGGAACAAATGGAACACGCTGAAGTGCGCCGCTTGATTACAGAAGATAAGGTGCGTCCTGACGGTCGTAAGGTCGATGAAATCCGTCCTTTGGATGCGGTTGTTGACTTCCTTCCTCGTGTGCACGGTTCAGGTCTCTTCACTCGTGGACAAACTCAGGCTCTTTCAGTCTTGACCTTGGCTCCGATGGGTGAAACTCAAATCATCGATGGTTTGGACCCAGAGTACAAGAAACGCTTTATGCACCACTATAACTTCCCTCAATACTCTGTAGGGGAAACTGGACGCTACGGTGCGCCAGGTCGTCGTGAAATTGGTCACGGTGCTCTCGGTGAGCGTGCACTTGCTCAAGTCTTGCCAAGCTTGGAGGAATTCCCATACGCTATCCGTCTGGTAGCAGAAGTCTTGGAATCAAATGGTTCTTCATCTCAAGCTTCTATCTGTGCGGGAACTCTTGCCCTTATGGCTGGTGGTGTGCCAATCAAGGCGCCAGTAGCAGGGATTGCCATGGGTCTCATCTCAGATGGAAACAACTATACAGTCTTGACAGATATCCAAGGTTTGGAAGACCACTTTGGAGACATGGACTTCAAGGTTGCAGGTACTCGTGACGGGATTACAGCCCTTCAAATGGATATCAAGATCCAAGGGATTACTGCAGAAATCTTGACTGAGGCTCTTGCCCAAGCCAAGAAAGCTCGTTTTGAAATCCTTGATGTGATTGAAGCAACCATTCCAGAAGTTCGTCCAGAATTGGCTCCAACTGCTCCGAAAATTGATACCATCAAGATTGATGTGGACAAGATTAAGATTGTCATCGGTAAGGGTGGAGAAACCATCGACAAGATTATCGCTGAAACAGGCGTTAAGATTGATATCGACGAAGAAGGAAATGTGTCTATCTACTCTAGCGACCAAGATGCCATTAATCGTGCTAAAGAGATTATTGCTGGTTTGGTCCGTGAAGCTAAGGTGGACGAAGTTTACCGTGCCAAAGTCGTTCGTATCGAGAAATTTGGTGCCTTTGTTAACTTTTTGATAAGACAGATGCCCTTGTTCATATCTCTGAGATGGCTTGGACGCGTACCAATAATGTCGAAGACTTGGTAGCAATCGGGGATGAAGTTGATGTTAAGGTTATCAAGATTGATGAAAAAGGACGTGTGGATGCTTCTATGAAAGCTCTTCTTCCTCGTCCTCCAAAACCTGAACGTGATGAAAAAGGCGAAAAGTCTGAGAGACATCACCGCCCACGTCATCACAAGGACCACAAACCTAAGAAAGAATTTACAGAAACACCAAAAGATTCAGAATAAGAAAAGGAGAAATGTATGGGATGGTGGCGCGAAACCATTGATATCGTAAAAGAAAATGATCCAGCGGCCCGCACCACTTTGGAGGTTTTACTGACTTATCCAGGTGTCAAGGCCTTGGCGGCCCACCGTCTTTCACATTTTCTCTGGAATCACGGCTTTAAACTCTTGGCTCGTATGCACAGTCAGTTTTGGCGCTTTTGGACTCAGATTGAGATTCATCCAGGTGCCCATATTGATTCAGGTGTCTTTATCGACCACGGATCTGGCCTGGTGATTGGGGAGACAGCGATTGTTGAAAAAGGCGTTATGCTTTACCACGGAGTAACTCTTGGTGGGACTGGTAAGGATGTTGGCAAACGCCATCCGACCGTGCGAAAGGGAGCTCTCATATCGGCTCATGCTCAAGTTATCGGACCAGTAGAAATCGGTGAAAATGCCAAAGTCGGTGCTGCAGCAGTTGTTGTGGCAGACGTACCTAGTGATGTGACAGTTGTCGGTATTCCGGCTAAGATTGTCCGCCTTCATGGTAAGAAGGATGAGCCGGTCATTCATGAAGTCGAAGAAAAACGAGAGTACTACGTCAATAAACTCGAGCAGGCTAAAGATGCCAGTCACAGATCGTCTGGTTTGTAGAGGATGGCTATATGATTCAAGCAAGAAATAAGTTGAGCCAAGAGGAGTTATCTGAGGCGAAAAAACTAATTAACTGTTGCCAAAACTATGACGGTACCTATCGTGATCCTTATCTCTCTAACATGCTTAATTTTGATCCAAACATGCCCGCCTTTTTCCTTTATTATGAAAAAGGCGAACTTGTTGGTTTATTAACTGTCTATGCAGATGATCAAGATGTGGAAGTGACGATACTGGTTCATCCCAATCATCGCCGTCAGGGAATTGCGCGTGCTTTGTTTACGAGTTTTGAGAGAGAAACAGCTTCTTTCCCTGTTCGTTCAGTTACTTTTCAGACAGAGCGTGTTTTTCTAGACCGCCATCCTGATTTTGTTAGCAACTGGGGATTGGTCGAGGATGAAGAAACAGAAACTTGGTTAGGTAAGGATAGAAAACCTTATCCGTTAGAAAAGCTTTCCAATCTTGAAGTTTTGTTAGCAGATAGTTCGTATCAGGATCAAATTAGTCAGTTAAAATTTCAGGCTTTCTCAGAGGAACATGAGTCTAGAGAGATTGTGGATAGATATGTCGCTGAAGCTCTGAAGGATCCAGAAAGTCGCCTATATATTTTGTTAAAAAACGGTCAGGTCATTGGGACTTGTACAGTTGATTTATCGACTAATACGAATTATTTCTACGGTTTAGCAATATCGGAACATGAACGTGGAAAAGGCTGCGGAAGCTATTTAGCAAAATATCTAGTCAACCAACTGATTGAGCAAAATGATAAGAAATTTCAGATTGCAGTAGAGGACAGCAATGTAGGTGCCAAGCGTTTGTATGAAAAGATTGGCTTTGTCAAACAGAGCCAGGTGGTTTATCTGAATGATAAAGGAGCAAGGGATTCCGAAGTGTAGAGACATTCGAACTGAAATTCAATTGAACTGTCAGTGATGAAATTAACTGTTCTTGGGTTTTGGTTTTCCTGACTATTATTTTATGATTAAAATCTATGACACCTTGAGCCGGAAGTAGACAGGAGAGGTGCTTGAATGTTTAAGAATGAACCTTTCTGCTGCAGATTAGAATTGCTGTTGTCTGGCTTATTTTTCTTGTCCAGCAAGGATTTTGCTGAATACTTTGATTAGCTTAGGTATAATCTTCTGGGGCTATCCCGCTAAGTGAAGGCGAAGCAGAACTAGAAAGGAAACTACAAGAATGGCAGTATATTTTTACGGCTGTATCACCATGGATGGCTACTTGGCAGACAGCCAGCACAGAATAGACTGGCTGCATCAGCTTGGTTCTGTAGAGGATACAGGCTATGATGACTTTTACAGGCAAATGGATATCACCATCATGGGCAAGCGGACCTTTGAGGAAATCCAAGATTTGCAAGATGTAGAACGTTTTTATCAAGCTACGGAAAACTATGTCTTTACGCATGATAGGCACCTGCCTGTCAGCAATTACCAGCCAGTAGCTGGGGATGTGGTGAACTTTGTTCACCAGATTGACAAAGGCAAAAATGTCTTTGTGATTGGTGGTAATTCCTTAGTAGGACCGCTCTTGGATGCGGATCTTTTCGACCACCTTATTATTCAGATAGCGCCCCTTATCCTAGGAAAGGGGGTTCCCCTCTTTACCCAAGAGGAAGGGCAGCGTTTACCAACTGGATAGCCTCAGACAATTTGGTCCTTTTGCAGAGCTGGTTTTCAGCCGAAAAAGTCAGAAATAGGGAAGGAAGTGAACCGCATGATTAAAATTTACGACACCATGTCTCGTGATTTGCGAGAATTTGTCCCGATTGAGGACGGTAAAGTCAAGATGTATGTTTGTGGGCCAACCGTGTATAACTATATCCACGTGGGGAATGCTCGTTCGACGGTAGCTTTTGATACCATTCGTCGCTATTTTGAGTATCGTGGGTACGAGGTTGCCTATATTTCCAATTTTACGGATGTGGATGATAAGATTATCAACCGTGCCAAGGAAGAAGGCATCACGCCTCAGGAGGTTGCGGACAAGTACATCGCTGCCTTTCGTGAGGATGTGACGGCCTTGGGTGTCAAACCTGCGACTCGCCATCCGCGTGTGGTGGAGTTTATGGTGGATATCATCCGCTTTGTGGAAGATTTGATTGAAAAAGGCTATGCTTATGAGAGTCAAGGAGATGTCTATTTCCGTGTGGAAAAATCTCATAACTATGCCAAGTTGGCCAATAAAACCTTGGAAGATTTGGAGCTGGGTGCTTCAGGTCGTACCGATGAAGAAACGGCACGTAAGGAAAATCCTGTAGACTTTGCTCTCTGGAAAGCTGCCAAGCCAGGCGAGATTTCTTGGGATAGTCCTTGGGGACCTGGTCGTCCGGGCTGGCACATCGAGTGTTCAGTCATGTCAACAGAGATTTTAGGTGATACCATTGATATCCACGGTGGTGGAGCCGATCTGGAGTTTCCTCATCATACCAATGAAATTGCCCAGTCAGAAGCCAAAACAGGTAAGACCTTTGCCAACTACTGGATGCACAATGGCTTTGTCAATATCGACAATGTCAAGATGTCCAAGTCCTTGGGTAACTTTATCACAGTGCACGATGCTCTCAAAACTCTTGATGGACAAGTGCTTCGTTTTTTCTTTGCGACTCAACATTATCGCAAGCCTATCAACTTTACGGAAAAAGCAGTGCGGGATGCAGAGACTAATCTCAAGTATCTGAAGAATACTTACGAGCAACCATTTACAGGAAATGTGGTTACCCAAGAGTTACAAGCATTTAAAGATAAGTTTGTAGCCGCTATGGATGAGGATTTCAACTCTGCTAATGGTATTACAGTAGTCTTTGAAATGGCCAAATGGATTAACTCAGGAAACTATGATGTAGCTGTCAAGCAAGCTCTTGCGGATATGTTGGAAGTCTTTGGAATTGTCTTTGTTGAGGAAGTTTTGGATGCAGAGATTGAAGACTTGATCCAAAAACGCCAAGAAGCGCGTGCTAATCGTGACTTTGCCACAGCGGACCAAATCCGTGACCAACTGGCTGCTCAAGGCATTAAACTATTGGATACAAAGATGGAGTGAGGTGGACACGTGATTGATGTCAATCTCATTAACGGTATTGCTCTAGCTTTTGAAGGGGATGCGGTGTATTCTATGTATATTCGCCGTCACCTCATCTTCAAAGGTATGACCAAACCCAATAAACTCCATCAAGAAGCAACCAAGTATGTGTCAGCCAAGGCTCAGGCTCGCCTGATTTCCTTTATGTTAGAGGAGCAAGTCCTAACGGAAAAAGAAGAAGAAATCTACAAACGTGGCCGCAATACCAATAGCCACACCAAGGCCAAAAATGCTGATGTGGTGACTTACCGTATGTCCACAGGTTTTGAAGCCGTGATGGGCTATCTCCATATGACTGAAAATCTGGAACGTCTTGAGAGCTTGATTTCGTGGTGCATCCAAAAAGTGGAGGGCTAGGACATGATAGCAAAAGAACTACAAGACTGGTTTCCTGAGGCTCAGATTTCAGACCAACCAGTAGAGAAAGAGGGCTATCTCACTCTCCCTTTAGCTTCTCAGCAGTGGATTTTGCTGGAGGAAGCTGGGCTCAGCGAGCGTGAAAAGCAATTGGTTGCCCTTTTGACCCAGCAGGAGCAGGCTCGTTCGCTCAATCCTTGGTATTCCTATTTGATTGAGGGGAAGGGACAGGCACCGCAAGCTTTTAAAAAGATTCAGTTGGTTTATTGTCATCTTTCCTATTTTCAGCAGGAAAATCTGGTTTCTTGGTTGGATATGATGCGGACTCTTTTTCCGAACTGCCAGACAGTGCTACAGGTCGGAGCTCAGGACTATGTTTTCGTGCTTCAACAAGATAAATACACCTCTGTACGAGCTATTTTAAGTGATACGATTGAAGCGGTTGAGTATGACTTTGGATTGCGTCTCTCTATCATGTTAGGCCAGGTTTGGTCTCAGACGGGCCATCAAGCCCTATCAGACTTGATTAAAGCGGAGCGGGATTTGTTTAAGACTTGGTGGCGTCAGGGTCACCAAGGTGTTCATACTTTTTCTCAGCTCTATCTTTGGAGTATGGGAGAAAGACTCGTGGACTTGAAGGCAATCAAGGAATGTCTACACCAGATGATTTTGGATCAAGATCAGATTCAGGAAATTATTCTCTCTCCTTTGGGAAAATAGTGCTGTCCTAACAAAAACAGCCCAGCAACTCTATCTGCACCGTAATTCTCTCCAATACAAGATTGATAAATGGGAAGAATTGACTGGGCTTCAGTTGAAGGAATTGACCGATCTGACCTTGTGTTATCAATTGATTTTACCAGATATTCTATAAAGTTTTGTGCAAGTTGCACAGAACTTTTTTATTTTTTTGGTCACCTTGCCATAGAAATGTAAAGCGTTTTCATCTATAATAAAACTATCAAAAGACAAAAGGAGTTCACCTCATGGTAGAATTGAATCTTAAAAATATTTACAAAAAATATCCAAACAGCGAACACTATTCAGTTGAAGACTTCAACTTGGACATCAAAGACAAAGAATTTATCGTTTTCGTAGGTCCTTCAGGATGTGGTAAATCAACTACTCTCCGTATGATTGCAGGTCTTGAAGATATTACAGAAGGTACTGCATCTATCGATGGCGTGGTTGTCAACGACGTAGCTCCAAAAGACCGTGACATCGCCATGGTATTCCAAAACTACGCTCTTTACCCACACATGACTGTTTATGATAACATGGCTTTCGGTTTGAAATTGCGTAAATACAGCAAGGAAGACATCGACAAACGTGTGCAAGAAGCAGCTGAAATCCTTGGATTGAAAGAATTTTTGGAACGTAAACCAGCTGACCTTTCAGGTGGTCAACGTCAACGTGTTGCCATGGGTCGTGCCATCGTCCGTGATGCAAAAGTATTCTTGATGGACGAACCTTTGTCTAACTTGGATGCTAAACTTCGTGTATCAATGCGTGCTGAAATCGCTAAAATTCACCGTCGTATCGGAGCTACAACTATTTACGTAACTCACGACCAAACAGAAGCGATGACACTTGCAGACCGTATCGTTATCATGTCAGCAACTAAGAACCCTGCTGGTACAGGTACTATCGGACGTGTAGAACAAATCGGTTCTCCTCAAGAAGTTTACAAAAACCCAGTTAACAAATTCGTTGCAGGATTCATCGGAAGCCCAGCTATGAACTTCATTAATGTGAAATTGGTTGGTAGCGAAATTGTTTCAGACGGTTTCCGTTTGAAAGTTCCAGAAGGTGCTTTGAAAGTACTTCGTGAAAAAGGCTATGAAGGTAAAGAATTGATCTTCGGTATCCGTCCAGAAGACGTGAATGCAGAAGAAGCATTCCTTGAAACATTCCCAGATTCAGTTGTAAAAGCGACTATCTCTGTATCAGAATTGCTTGGTTCAGAATCTCACCTTTACTGCCAAGTTGGTAAAGATGAATTTGTTGCCAAAGTGGATGCTCGTGACTACTTGCAAACAGGCGCAACAGTTGAACTTGGATTTGACTTGAACAAAGCCCACTTCTTTCGATGTAGAAACTGAAAGAACAGTCTACTAAGATAAATGAAAACTCAAAAACACTGCTAGAAATCTGGCAGTGTTTTTTTGCGGTTGAGTAGAAAAAAACTCCTGAGAAATCCCAAGAGAATGTGATTGATTATTTAAAGTTGAATCCTTCGTAAATAAGCTCTGCTTTTGGGATTTTTGTTTCTTAATCTGTTTGGAGAGTGACTTCATCATAGAAAGAGGACCACACATATAGAAGCTTGCATGTTCGGGCACTTCTTCTTTGTTCAAAAATGAAGATAGCCGCCTTTTCCTACTGTCTACTAGATAGAGTTCAAAAATTAGGATTTTTTTCTGAGCATAGTCACGAAGCAAATCAAGATAGACCGCATTTTTCCTCTCCACGGAAGCTATAGTAGAAGTGAACCTGTTTATCCAAAAATAGGATGTTCACGGATGTAAGAGATGAAGGGGTAATCCCAATACCTCCAGCAATCCAAACTTGAGTTTTCTTGTCCTTCTTCTATGATCATGTGTCCGTAAGCTCTATCTACAGTTACTTTGCTGCCGACTTGAAGATTGTCATAGATATTCTTGGTATGGTCACCTGAATTTTTTTAACAGTAAAGTAAAGGGTTTGACCATGACCTCCTGAGATAGAAAAAGGGATGCGGAGCACTTTCAAAAGCCTTCTTGGAAAAATCTTTAGGAAGGCAAATTGTCCTGATTGATAGTTGAAAGGTCTGCTAAGATGGATTTGAATTTCTCTAGTATCGTGATTTAAGCGTTTGAGATTGGTAATTTTCCCTAGATAGGGGAAGCCAATCTTTTGATATAGAAAAATGATATAAAAACCAGCCAGTAAGCCTAAAAGGGCATAGCTACCAACAAGAAAACTTAGGAGATTAAATGTGAGGAGGCGATTGCCCATCATCATGTAGACGTGAAAGAGTCCGAAAATATAAGCTAGGTAAACTAGACGGTGAATCCATCGCCAAGCTTCGTATTGGATGTATTTGCCTAAATAGGCGACCAAGATGATACTGACAAAGATATAGATGGCAAGATTACCAAACTGAGCAGCTAAGCGAGAGCCCCACAAACCGCCCATACTGAAATTATGAAAGAGTAGTAGGATGATGGAGAGAAAGGCTGTGAATTTGTGGACAGTATAGACCCTCTCCAAACCGTGAAACCAGCTTTCTAGTAGTGGGAGACGAGTGGCTAGGATAAAAGTCAGAGATAGGCTTGTTAAAGCTAGTCCTGGAATCATGAATTGGGGAGAAGTGTTCATCCAAGTCAAAATAGTCAAGACAAAACTAGCTATGATAAAGAGTATTCCTTTGAGTGATTTCATAAAAAATTCCATTTCATTTAGATTTGATTTGTTGTAAATAAATTTGTTACATTTTATCATAGAAAAAGTATGGTGTCAAATTGAAGTCTATAAATGTTTACTCTCATTAAAAAAACTCTCCAATTTAACTGGAGAGTGGCTGTTTATTCTGCAGCTTGTTGCCAGCGTTTGGCTAGCATATGAGACAGGCTAGAAATGGCTAGGTTGAAGCTGAAGTAGATGAGGGCAATCAGGATATAAAGACTGAAGACCTGTTCTGGTTCGAAATAACGGCCCATGAGAATTTGGCTGGCTCCAAAGAGTTCTTGCAGGGCGATAACTGAGTAGAGAAGACTGGTATCCTTAATCACGGTAACAAACTGGGAAATAATGGCTGGCAACATTTTGCGAATAGCTTGTGGGAGAATGATGTGGTAGAGGATTTGGGCTGAGGTGAAGCCCTGTGACATTCCTGCTTCGTATTGTCCCTTGTCTACGGCATTGAGACCACCTCGAATAATCTCAGCTAAGGCTGCTGATGTAAAGAGGGTAAAGGCAGTAATACCTGCTGGTGTGGATTTCATTTTGAAAACTAAAAAGATAGTAAAAATCCAGAGAAGGTTGGGAACGTTACGCACAAACTCGATGTAAATGCTGGAGATGATGCGCAAGACAGGATTTTTCCCATTTCTCATGACAGCTAGCACCGTACCGATAAGGGTAGAGAGGATGATTGCAATCAGAGAAATATAGAGGGTCAAGCCAAATCCTTTAAAGATAAAGACTAGGTTATCTGGGGTTAAAACTTCTAAAATGGATTCCATAGTAACCTCCTAAAGTGAATAGGCTTTTTTGTTGGCTTGCTCCATCTTGCGACCAAACTGGGCAACAGGGAAGCAGAGAGAGAAGTAGAGCAGGGCAGCACCTAAAAATGCTGGAATGTAGTTTCCGTTGAGAGCTGACCAAGACTTGGTCACAAACATCAAGTCCACTCCAGAGATGATAGCGACTGTAGAGGTATTCTTGATGAGGTTGACGATTTGGTTGGTCAAAGGAGGGAGGATAATACGGAAGGCCTGTGGCAAGATAATTAAGCGCATGGCACTGATATAGGTAAAACCTTGCGACAAGGCGGCCTCCATCTGACCGCTAGGAATAGACTGAATCCCTGAGCGAATCACCTCAGCGATATAGGCTCCGTGATAAAGTCCGACGCAGAGAACAGCTGTCCAATAAATCGGAATCATGATGATATGGTCACTGATAAGAGGTAGACCATAAAAAACGATGACAAACTGCACCAAGAGGGGAGTGTTTTGATAAAATTCTACAAAGATACGAGCCAAAATTCTCAATATCGGACGTTTACTGGTTGACATGGCTCCGAAGAAGATGCCTAAAACCATGGCGAGGATAAAGGATCCGATAGCTAGGGCAAGAGTGAAGAGGAAACCATTGAAAAATTGTCCAAAATCCTGAAAATAGGCTGTCCAAGATGATAAATCTGTCATAGGGGATCCTCCTTAATCTGCGGTATGGCTAGATGGTTTCAGTTTGTAACGGTCATAAAGTTTCTGCAAACTGCCATCCTTGCTCCATTTGGTGACCAAGTTATCAAGATAGTCGTTGAGTTCTGTATTTGATTTCTTGGTAACGATACCGTAGTCAGATGGTTTGAAACTATCATTTAGTAGTACTGTGCGTTTGCTGATGTAGCCAGACAGAATCGAGCGGTCAACGGAAAAGGCATCAATACGATGAGCGTGTAGAGAAGTAATCAATTCTGGATAGGAACCGAGTTCGACGAATTTAAAGGTCAAACCTTTCTTTTTACCCAGTTCGGTAATCAGGCGTTGGGTAATGGAACCTTGGGCAACTCCGATGGTTTTTCCGTTTAAGTCCTCGATGCTTTTGATTTTGGCAGACTTATTGACCAAAAAGCCAGAAGCGTCCGTGTAGTAGGGGCTGGTGAAGTTATAGAGTTTTTTGCGTTCGTCTGTGATGGTGAAGGTCGCGATATCCATATCGACCTGTTCATTGTCTAGAAGGGGTCCGCGAGTTTGTGCTGTAACTGGCACATAACGAACCTTGACCTTGAGTTCATCAGCTACCATCTTGGCCAAGTCCGTTTCGATACCAGAATAGGTCCCTGTCTTGGGATCCTTGTAGCCAAAATTGGGAACGTCTTGTTTGACACCGACAACTAGCTCGCCTCTCTTTTGAATATCTGCGACAGTGGTATCAGCTTGGACTGGTTTTGTAGCAGCAAGGCCGAAAAGGCTAATCAATAATGCTGATAAAAAGAATTTCTTTTTCATAGGCACCTCCTTATTTGACTTTGTCACTTTCGTGGTTGATAATTTGCTGAGAAATTGTTGGGCACGAGGTTCACTTGGATTGTCGAAAAAGTCATCAACATCTGTCGTATCTACTAAAACCTCTCCGTCAGCCATAAAGATGATGCGGTCGGCAACTTCACGGGCAAAGCCCATTTCATGGGTCACGACAATCATATTCATACCATCGTGGGCTAATTTTTGCATAACTGCTAGAACATCGCCGATGGTTTCAGGATCAAGGGCAGATGTTGGCTCATCAAAGAGGAGGAGTTCAGGATGCATAGCGAGTCCACGTGCAATGGCAATCCGTTGTTTTTGTCCACCAGATAGCATGGCTGGATAAGAATCTTTCTTGTCCCACATATTTACAAATTCCAGATATTTTTGAGCTGTTTTTTCAGCTTCTTTTTTATCAATTCCTAGAACTTTTATGGGTGCTAGTGTTACGTTTTCTAACACTGTTTTGTGGGGGTAGAGATTGAAATGCTGGAAAACCATGCCGACTTCCTTACGAAGCGGCACTAAATCTTTCTGGCTGGCACCAGCAACTTGGTGGCCATTGACTAGAAGACTTCCCTTGTCAACAGCCTCCAAACCATTGATGGTGCGGATCAGAGTGGACTTCCCAGAACCAGAAGGGCCTAGGAGTACAACGACTTGTCCTTTTTCAAAACGGAGATTGATGTCGCGGAGTGCGTGATAGTCTCCGTAATATTTTTCGACGTGTTCAAATTCTACTAAAGCCATAAGGAATCTCCTTTGTGTTAGATTTTATAACATGATTCTACACCAAAAGATTTGTCTTGTCAAATCATATCTGAAAAAATTCACTAAAATTTTATAAAAAAGCAATCCGGATAGAGAAAAAGCCTAAATCGTGTTATAATGAAGCAATAGAATTCTTAGAAAGAGTGGATGTCTTTTTGATAACACCTACTTATGAATGGCAGTTTGCCCCGCAGGTTGAAGATGCAGATTTTACAAAGATAGCCAAGAAGGCTGGACTTGGTCCTGAGGTGGCTCGGTTATTATTTGAAAGAGGAATTCAGGACCAAGAAAGTCTGAAGAAGTTTTTAGAGCCTTCCTTAGAGGACTTGCATGATCCTTATCTGCTCCATGATATGGATAAGGCAGTGGAACGGATTCGTCAGGCCATTGAAGAAGGGGAAAATATCCTCATCTATGGAGACTACGATGCGGATGGCATGACTTCGGCTTCTATTGTCAAGGAAAGTTTGGAACAACTTGGTGCCGAGTGTCGGGTTTACTTGCCAAATCGTTTTACTGATGGTTATGGACTAATGCCAGTGTTTACAAATATTTTATCGAGCAAGAAGGAATTTCCTTGATTGTGACGGTGGATAATGGTGTTGCTGGTCATGAGGCCATTGAACTGGCTCAGTCTATGGGAGTGGATGTCATTGTGACCGATCACCATTCCATGCCTGAAACCTTGCCAGACGCCTATGCCATTGTCCATCCTGAGCATCCAGATGCGAACTATCCTTTCAAATATTTGGCTGGTTGTGGAGTTTCTTTCAAGTTGGCTTGTGCCCTGTTAGAAGAAGTACAAGTGGAATTGCTTGATTTGGTCGCTATTGGTACCATTGCTGATATGGTGAGTTTGACGGATGAAAACCGTATCTTGGTCCAATACGGTCTGGAAATGTTGGGGCACACTCAGCGCATTGGTCTACAAGAAATGATGGATATGGCTGGGATTGCCGCCAACGAAGTGACAGAAGAAACGGTTGGTTTCCAGATTGCCCCTCGTTTGAATGCATTGGGACGCTTGGACGATCCCAATCCTGCCATTGATTTGCTGACTGGGTTTGATGATGAGGAAGCGCATGAGATTGCTCTCATGATTCATCAGAAAAACGAAGAGCGCAAGGAAATTGTCCAGTCTATCTATGAAGAAGCTAAGACCATGGTGGATCCTGAGAAGAAGGTCCAGGTCTTAGCCAAGGAAGGTTGGAATCCTGGGGTTCTAGGAATCGTAGCTGGTCGTTTGTTGGAAGAGCTAGGGCAGACAGTCATCGTTCTTAATATAGAGGACGGTCGTGCCAAGGGTAGTGCTCGTAGTGTGGAAGCGGTCGATATTTTTGAAGCCCTAAATCCCCATCGCGACCTTTTTATCGCCTTTGGTGGTCATGCTGGCGCAGCAGGAATGACGCTGGAGGTTGAGAAACTTTCAGATTTATCTCAAGTTTTGGAAGACTATGTCCGTGAAAAGGGCGCAGATGCTGCTGGCAAGAACAAGTTAAATCTAGATGAAGAACTGGATTTGGAGGGACTTAGCTTGGAAACGGTCAAAAGTTTTGAACGTTTAGCTCCTTTTGGAATGGACAATCAGAAACCTGTCTTTTATATAAAGGATTTTCAGGTCGAAAGTGCCCGTACTATGGGGGCAGGCAATGCCCATCTCAAACTGAAAATTTCCAAGGGTGAGGCGAGTTTTGAAGTCGTGGCCTTCGGACAAGGTAGATGGGCAACAGAATTTTCTCAAACCAAGAATCTAGAGTTGGCGGTTAAATTGTCTGTCAACCAATGGAATGGCCAAACTGCCCTGCAGTTGATGATGGTGGATGCGCGTGTGGAGGGTGTTCAACTTTTTAACATCCGTGGAAAAAATGCAGTCTTGCCAGAAGGGGTTCCAGTCTTGGATTTTGCTGGAGAAGTGCCAGATTTAGCGACTAGTGAAGCTGTTGTCGTAAAAACAGTTCCTGAGGATATTACTCAGCTGAAAACCATTTTTCAGGAACAGAATTTCTCTGCGGTCTATTTCAAAAATGATATTGACAAGGCCTATTATCTGACAGGTTATGGGACTAGAGAGCAGTTTGCCAAATTGTACAAGACTATTTACCAGTTCCCAGAGTTTGATATTCGCTACAAGCTGAAGGATTTGGCTACTTATCTTAATATTCAACAAATCTTGCTGGTCAAGATGATTCAAGTGTTTGAAGAACTAGGCTTTGTGACCATCACAGATGGTGTTATGACAGTCAATAAAGAGGCGCCAAAGCGGGAAATCGGAGAAAGTCAGATTTATCAAAAGCTGAAACAAACCGTCAAAGACCAAGAAATGATGGCGCTGGGTACTGTGCAAGAAATTTATGACTTTTTAATGGAAAAAGAATAGCAGATAGGAAAGAGTTGGGCAACCAGCTCTTTTTTGAAAACAAATCTTCATTTTGAAAATCATCAAAAAAATGGTATAATGGTAGGAAAAGATTCGGCTAAAAGTGATAGTGCTTTTAGAATAAAAGGGCAAGCAACCCTATAATCAAGATAAACTAAGCTTTCGGAGGAAAAATGAGTAATATCAGTTTAACAACACTTGGTGGTGTACGTGAAAATGGGAAAAATATGTATATCGCTGAAATAGATGGGTCTATTTTCGTTTTGGATGCAGGTCTAAAGTACCCTGAAAATGAACAACTAGGGGTGGACGTGGTCATTCCCAATATGGATTACCTTTTTGAAATAGCGACCGTATCGCAGGGGTCTTCTTGACCCACGGACATGCAGATGCCATTGGTGCTCTTCCGTATCTCTTGGCTGAAGCCAAGGTACCTGTATTTGGGTCTGAGTTGACCATTGAATTGGCCAAACTCTTTGTCAAAGGAAATGACACAGTTAAGAAATTCAATGATTTCCATGTTATAGATGAGGATACGGAGATTGATTTTGGAGGGACTGTTGTGTCCTTCTTCCGTACGACCCACTCTATCCCAGAAAGTTTGGGTGTGGTCTTGAAGACAGCTGAAGGTAGCATCGTTTATACAGGCGACTTCAAATTTGACCAGACAGCTAGTGAATCCTATGCGACAGACTTCGCTCGTTTGGCAGAAATCGGTCGTGATGGAGTTCTGGCTCTTCTTAGCGATTCAGCCAATGCGGACAGTAATATTCAAGTGGCTAGCGAAAGTGAAGTTGGGGACGAGATCACTCAAACCATTGCAGACTGGGAGGGTCGTATCATTGTTGCGGCGGTAGCCAGCAACCTCTCTCGTATCCAGCAGGTGTTTGACGCTGCGGATGCAACAGGCCGTCGTGTGGTCTTGACAGGATTCGATATTGAAAATATTGTCCGTACTGCTATTCGCCTTAAGAAATTGTCTCTAGCTAACGAGAGTCTTTGATTAAGCCGAAAGATATGTCTCGCTTTGAGGACCATGAGTTGATTATCCTTGAGACAGGTCGTATGGGTGAGCCTATCAACGGTCTTCGAAAGATGTCGATTGGTCGCCATCGTTATGTGGAAATCAAGGACGGTGACCTGGTCTATATCGTAACGACTCCATCTATCGCCAAAGAAGCAGTCATGGCGCGTGTGGAAAACATGATTTACCAAGCTGGCGGGGTTGTCAAACTGATCACCCAAAGTTTGCGTGTGTCAGGGCACGGAAATGCGCGTGATTTGCAGTTGATGATTAATCTCTTGCAACCTAAGTATCTCTTCCCGATTCAGGGGGAATACCGTGAGTTGGATGCCCATGCTAAGGCTGCTATGGCGGTTGGAATGTTGCCAGAACGCATTTTCATCCCTAAAAAGGGAACTAGCATGGCTTATGAGAATGGAGATTTTGTCCCAGCTGGAGCAGTTTCGGCAGGGGATGTCTTGATTGACGGGAATGCCATTGGTGATGTTGGAAATGTGGTTCTTCGTGACCGCAAGGTCTTGTCAGAGGATGGTATCTTCATCGTCGCAATCACCGTTAACCGTCGTGAGAAGAAAATTGTGGCCAAGGCCCGTGTTCATACGCGTGGATTTGTTTATCTCAAGAAGAGTCGTGATATTCTCCGTGAAAGTTCAGAATTGATTAACCAGACGGTAGAAGAGTATCTTCAAGGAGATGACTTTGACTGGGCAGATCTTAAAGGGAAGGTTCGTGATAATCTTACCAAGTATCTCTTTGACCAAACCAAGCGTCGTCCAGCTATTTTACCAGTAGTCATGGAAGCAAAATAATCGTTGAAATAAATAGAGAGAAAGTCGAGTTTCGGCTTTTTCTTATAGAAATAGAGGAAAAAATTATGGCAGTAATGAAAATTGAGTATTACTCACAAGTCTTGGATATGGAGTGGGGAGTGAATGTCCTCTACCCTGACGCTAATCGAGTGGAAGAACCAGAGTGTGAAGATATTCCCGTATTGTACCTCTTGCACGGGATGTCTGGCAATCATAATAGTTGGCTCAAGCGGACCAATGTAGAACGCTTGCTTCGGGGGACTAATCTCATCGTCGTCATGCCCAATACCAGCAACGGTTGGTACACTGATACCCAGTATGGTTTTGACTATTACACAGCTCTAGCAGAGGAATTGCCACAGGTTCTGAAACGCTTCTTCCCTAACATGACCAGTAAGCGTGAAAAGACCTTTATCGCTGGTCTCTCTATGGGAGGCTACGGTTGCTTTAAACTGGCTCTTGCTACAAATCGTTTTTCTCATGCAGCTAGTTTTTCAGGTGCCCTTAGTTTTCAAGATTTTTCTCCTGAGAGCCAAAATTTGGGAACACCAGCTTATTGGAGAGGTGTGTTTGGGGAGATTAAAGATTGGACAGCTAGCCCCTATTCTCTTGAAAGTCTGGCTAAAAAGTCGGACAAAAAGACCAAGCTGTGGGCTTGGTGTGGCGAGCAGGACTTCTTGTATGAAGCCAATAATCTAGCAGTGAAAAATCTCAAAAAATTAGGTTTTGATGTGACCTATAGCCATAGTGCTGGAACCCACGAGTGGTACTACTGGGAAAAACAATTGGAACGGTTCTTAGCAACCCTACCGATTGATTTCAAATTAGAAGAGAGATTGTCATAATTTAGCTTTCTTTCAGCTTGTTTTAGTAAAATAGACTTTATTTGCTAGAAAGGTGGGGAGACATGCGCTGGATTTTTCGTTTGATAGGGGCTTTCTTTTCTTTTGTGTGGCGTTTGTTTTGGCGCCTAGTTTGGATATCCGTGCTCCTATGTGCTCTTGCTTTCGGACTTCTCTGGTATCTAAACGGGGATTTTCAAGGAGCGCTAAAGGAAGCAGAACGGTCAGTCAAGATTGGTCAACAAAGTATCGACCAATGGGAAAAAACAGGGCAACTGCCTAAGTTGAACCAGACAGATAGTCACCAACACTCTGAAGGAAGGTGGCCGCAGGCTTCTGCTCGTATTTACTTGGATCCCCAGATGGATTCACGCTTTCAAGAAGCTTATGTAGAAGCGATTCAGAACTGGAATCAAACGGGTGCTTTTAACTTTGAAATCGTGACTGAGTCTAGTAAGGCGAATATTATGGCTACGGAGATGAATGACGGAGGCACTCCTGTGGCAGGAGAAGCGGAAAGTCAGACCAACCTCTTAACAGGACAATTCTTGTCTGTCACGGTGCGTCTGAATCACTATTATCTGTCCAATCCTGACTATGGCTATTCCTATGAGCGTATTGTCCATACGGCAGAACATGAGTTAGGGCATGCGATTGGCTTGGACCATACAGATGAGAAGTCTGTCATGCAACCTGCAGGTTCCTTTTATGGTATCCAGGAAGAGGATGTCGCAAACCTCCGAAAATTATATGATACCAATGAGTAGGGAACTACCTTTCCCTACTTTTTTGCTATAATGGAACTATGAATAACTTGATTAAATCAAAACTAGAGCTCTTGCCGACCAGCCCTGGTTGCTACATTCACAAGGATAAAAACGGTACGATTATCTATGTAGGAAAGGCTAAAAATCTGCGTAATCGCGTGAGGTCCTATTTCCGTGGAAGTCATGATACTAAGACAGAGGCTCTGGTGTCTGAAATTGTGGATTTTGAATTTATTGTTACGGAGTCCAATATTGAGGCACTTCTCCTAGAAATCAACCTGATCAAGGAAAATAAGCCCAAGTACAATATCATGCTCAAGGATGATAAGTCTTATCCTTTCATCAAAATTACTAATGAGCGCTATCCTCGTTTGATTATTACTCGACAGGTCAAGAAGGACGGAGGTCTTTATTTCGGTCCCTATCCAGATGTGGGCGCAGCCAATGAAATCAAGCGGTTGCTGGATCGGATTTTTCCTTTTCGAAAGTGTACGAATCCACCGTCTAAGGTTTGCTTTTATTACCATATCGGCCAGTGTATGGCCCACACCATCTGTAAGAAAGATGAGGCCTATTTCAAGTCCATGGCTCAGGAGGTTTCTGATTTTCTGAAAGGGCAGGATGATCAAATTATCGATGACCTAAAGGGCAAAATGGCAGCGGCGGCTCAGACTATGGAATTTGAACGTGCAGCGGAATACCGTGACCTAATTCAGGCCATTGGAACGCTTCGAACCAAGCAACGGGTCATGGCTAAGGATCTCCAAAATCGGGATGTCTTTGGCTACTATGTGGACAAGGGATGGATGTGTGTTCAGGTTTTCTTTGTTCGTCAGGGCAAGCTTATTGAGCGCGATGTCAATCTTTTTCCCTACTACAACGATCCGGATGAGGACTTTCTAACCTATGTGGGACAATTTTATCAAGAAAAATCTCATCTGGTTCCCAATGAGGTACTGATTCCGCAGGATATCGATGAAGAAGCCGTTAAGGCTTTGGTGGATACCAAGATTCTTAAGCCTCAGCGTGGAGAGAAAAAACAGCTGGTCAATTTGGCTATAAAAAATGCACGAGTCAGCCTAGAGCAGAAATTTAATCTGCTAGAGAAATCTGTCGAAAAAACCCAAGGAGCTATTGAAAATCTGGGACGCTTGCTTCAAATCCCGACCCCAGTCCGCATCGAATCCTTCGATAACTCCAACATCATGGGAACTAGCCCTGTTTCAGCCATGGTAGTCTTTGTCAACGGCAAACCGAGTAAAAAAGATTACCGTAAGTATAAAATCAAGACTGTAGTCGGGCCAGACGACTATGCCAGTATGAGAGAAGTCATTCGTAGGCGCTATGGTCGAGTTCAGCGTGAGGGATTAACGCCACCGGACTTGATTGTCATTGATGGGGGACAAGGTCAAGTCAATATCGCCAAGCAAGTCATCCAAGAGGAGCTGGGTTTGGATATTCCAATTGCAGGTTTGCAAAAAAATGACAAGCACCAAACCCATGAATTGCTCTTTGGAGATCCGCTTGAGGTGGTGGAGTTATCTCGCAATTCTCAGGAATTTTTCCTCCTCCAACGTATCCAAGATGAGGTTCACCGCTTTGCTATCACCTTCCATCGCCAACTGCGCTCCAAAAATTCCTTTTCATCACAACTGGATGGAATTGAAGGGCTGGGACCTAAACGCAAGCAGAATCTCATGAAGCATTTCAAGTCTCTAACCAAAATAAAGGAAGCCAGTGTGGATGAGATTGTCGAAGTTGGAGTACCTAGAGCGGTTGCAGAAGCTGTGCAAAGAAAGTTGAACCCGCAGGAAGAAGAGGAATTAGCTCAAGTGGCGGAAGAAAGAGTTGATTATCAAACAGAAGGAGAACACAATGAATCATAAAATCGCAATTTTATCAGATATTCATGGCAATACAACTGCCCTAGAAGCAGTGATTGCAGATGCTAAAAATCAAGGAGTCAGTGAATACTGGCTTCTGGGAGATATTTTTCTTCCTGGTCCAGGTGCAAATGACTTGGTCGCCCTGCTAAAGGACCTTCCTATCACAGCCAGTGTTCGAGGCAATTGGGATGATTGTGTCCTTGAGGCCTTGGATGGTGAATATGGTTTGGAACATCCACAAGAAATCCAATCAATGCGAATGACCCAGTTTTTGATGGAGCGAATGGATCCTGCAACGATTGTCTGGCTACGAAGCTTGCCTTTGCTGGAAAAGAAAGAAGTTGAAGGATTGCGCTTTTCTATCTCTCATAATTTGCCAAATAAGAACTATGGTGGTGACTTGCTAGTTGAGAATGATACAGAGAAATTTGACCAACTGCTAGATGATGAAGTTGACGTGGCAGTATATGGTCATGTTCACAAGCAGTTGCTTCGTTATGGCAGTCAAGGGCAACAAATCATCAATCCAGGGTCGATTGGCATGCCCTATTTTAATTGGGAGGCGTTAAAAAATCACCGTGCCCAGTATGCTGTGATAGAAGTTGAAGATGGGGAATTGGTCAATATCCAATTTCGTAAAGTCGCTTATGATTATGAAGCGGAGTTAGAATTGGCCAAGTCCAAGGGACTTCCCTTTATCGAAATGTATGAAGAACTACGAAGAGAAGATAACTATCAGGGGCACAATCTGGAACTTTTAGCAAGCTTAATAGAAAAGCATGGGTATGTAGAGGATGTGAAGAATTTTTTTGATTTTTTGTAAGAGTTTCCTAAAATAACCAATGCAAACTAAAAAAAAACGATTGGCTGGTCCAATCGCTTTTAGTATATCTTACTGTAATTGAGATTTATCTGGAAGGTAAGAACCACCTAGATAAGTATTGCTAAGTTTTTCAAGTGTTCCGTCTTGATAGAGTTCTTTGAGCGCTTTATCAAATTTCTCTTTAAACTCTTTTTGGTCGCTTGAGAAAACGATATAGTTGTTGGGGCTATCGGCAGAAGGTAAGTCAACGACTGAGAGATCTAAGCCACGGTCCTTGATAATCTTTTGGACGGATACCTTGTCAAAGACTAGGAAATCAAACTCTCCGTTAGAGAGGTCTAGGATTCGTTTACCGATATCCTCTCCAGAAAAATCGATAGTAGCAGGATTATCAGCATGTTTTTGATTCCAGTTATTGATGAATTGAGCGTTTGAAGTTCCAGTATCCTCCTGTGTTGTTTTGCCAGCGATTTGGTCAAGTGAAGTCAGAGGATTTTTCTTGTTGCTGACAAGGACGAGGGGATTGTTCGAAATTGGAAGTGAGTAGAGGTATTTTTCAGCACGTTCTTTTGTATAACTCAAGTTATTAGCTGCAGCCTGATAGTGACCAGAATCAAGTCCTGGGAAGATACTCTCCCAGGCAGTTCTTTGGAATTGAATCTCGTAGTCGCTGAGTTTTTCATCCACTGCTTTTAGAACTTCGATGTCGAAGCCTGTCAGATTTCCCTTGTCTTCGTAGTCAAATGGTGGCACATCGCCAGCTGTAGCAACGACGATTGTCTTTTGAGAGCTGGTCTCTTTAGGTGTAGCTTGATTTCCACAGGCAACCAAAAATGGTAGGATGGCTAGTAATAGGCTAAATTTTTTCATAATGTCTCCATTCAAATGTAAAGTTATCTGCTAGTTTATCAGAAATGTTCCTGATGAACCAATATATATTTTTTATGGCTGTAATAAAAAATCTTAATCATGAAAAATCCCTGCAAGCTCTTTCAAATTATGGTAGAATGGAAGCAGTAGAATTAGAAAAGGAAATCGATTATGAAATTTCTTGAATTAAATAAAAAACGTCATGCGACCAAGCATTTCACTGATAAGCCAGTGGATCCCAAAGATGTGCGTACGGCTATCGAAATTGCAACCTTGGCTCCAAGTGCCCACAATAGCCAGCCTTGGAAATTTGTGGTCGTTCGTGAGAAAAATGTTGAATTGGCAAAGTTGGCTTACGGTTCCAACTTTGAGCAGGTATCATCAGCGCCTGTAACCATTGCCTTGTTTATGGATACAGACCTTGCCAAACGTGCTCGTAAGATTGCCCGAGTTGGTGGTGCTAACAATTTCTCAGAAGAACAACTTCAATACTTCATGAAAAATTTGCCAGCTGAATTTGCCCGCTACAATGAACAACAAGTTAGTGACTACCTAGCCCTCAATGCAGGTTTGGTTGCTATGAACTTGATTCTCGCTCTTACAGATCAAGGAATTGGCTCAAATATGATCCTTGGTTTTGACAAATCAAAAGTCAACGAAGTTTTGGACATCGAAGACCGTTTCCGCCCAGAACTTTTGATTACGGTAGGCTATACGGACGAAAAATTAGAACCAAGCTACCGCTTGCCAGTAGATGAAATCATCGAGAAAAGATAGAAGGAAGATAATATGACAGCAATTGATTTTACAGCAGAAGTAGAAAAACGCAAAGAAGACCTCTTGGCTGACTTGTTTAGCCTTTTGGAAATCAACTCTGAACGTGATGATAGCAAGGTTGATGCCCAGCATCCATTTGGACCTGGGCCGGTAAAAGCCTTGGAGAAATTCCTTGAAATCGCAGACCGTGATGGTTATCCAACTAAAAATGTTGATAACTACGCAGGACATTTCGAGTTTGGTGATGGAGAAGAAGTTCTCGGAATCTTTGCCCACATGGACGTGGTGCCAGCTGGTAGTGGTTGGGACACAGATCCTTACACACCAACAATCAAAGACGGTCGCCTTTATGCACGTGGGGCTTCGGACGATAAGGGTCCTACAACAGCTTGTTACTATGGTTTGAAAATCATCAAAGAATTGGGTCTTCCAACTTCTAAGAAAGTTCGCTTCATCGTCGGAACAGACGAAGAATCAGGCTGGGCAGACATGGACTACTACTTTGAACATGTAGGACTTGCGAAACCAGACTTCGGTTTCTCTCCAGATGCTGAGTTCCCTATCATCAATGGTGAAAAAGGAAACATTACAGAATACCTCCACTTTTCAGGAGAAAACAATGGTGCCGCTCGTCTTCACAGCTTTACGGGTGGCTTACGTGAAAACATGGTACCTGAGTCAGCAACAGCAGTTGTTTCAGGTGACTTGGCTGACTTGCAAGGGAAACTAGATACTTTTGTTGCAGAACATAAACTTAGAGGAGAACTCCAAGAAGAAGCTGGCCAATACAAGGTGACCATCATTGGTAAATCAGCCCACGGTGCTATGCCTGCTTCAGGTGTCAATGGTGCGACCTACCTAGCCCTCTTCCTTAGCCAGTTTGACTTTGCTGGTCCAGCTAAAGACTACCTTGACATCGCTGGTAAGATTCTCTTGAACGACCATGAGGGTGAAAATCTCAAGATTGCTCATGTGGATGAAAAGATGGGTGCCCTTTCTATGAATGCCGGTGTTTTCCGCTTTGACGAAACAAGCGCTGATAATACCATTGCCCTCAACATCCGCTATCCAAAAGGAACAAGTCCAGAGCAAATCAAGTCAATCCTTGAAAACTTACCAGTTGCTTCTGTTAGCCTTTCTGAACATGGTCACACGCCTCACTATGTGCCAATGGAAGATCCACTTGTGCAAACCTTGTTGAATGTTTATGAAAAACAAACTGGTCTTCAAGGTCATGAACAAGTCATCGGTGGTGGTACCTTTGGTCGCTTGCTCGAACGTGGGGTTGCCTACGGTGCCATGTTCCCAGACTCAATTGATACCATGCACCAAGCTAATGAATTTATCGCCTTGGACGATCTCTTCCGAGCAGCAGCAATCTATGCCGAAGCTATTTATGAATTGATCAAATAAAACGATAGAAGTCTGAGATTGTATGCTTGGACTTCTTTTTGGAGGGAAGTAGATGTCTCAAATTGAAAGAATCAAGCAGGCTATTATGGCAGATCCGCAGAATGCTACTTTTACAAAGCGTGGGATCGAGCCTCTCTTTGCAGCGCCAAAGACTGCTCGCATCAATATCATCGGTCAGGCACCGGGACTTAAAACCCAAGAAGCAGGCCTTTACTGGAAGGACAAAAGTGGTGACCGCTTGCGGGACTGGCTAGGTGTGGATGAAGATACCTTTTACAATTCAGGTTATTTTGCTGTTTTGCCTATGGATTTTTACTTTCCAGGGCATGGAAAATCAGGTGACCTGCCACCGAGAACTGGTTTTGCAGAAAAATGGCATCCGCAACTCTTGCAAGAATTACCAGATATTCAATTGACCCTCTTGATTGGCCAGTATGCCCAAGCCTACTATTTACAGGAGAAAATCAGTGGCAAGGTGACAGAACGGGTAAAACATTATCAGAATTACTTGCCAGAGTATTTTCCTTTAGTTCACCCCTCACCGCGAAATCAAATCTGGATGGCCAAAAATTCTTGGTTTGAGGCAGAAGTGGTACCGGATTTGAAAGAAAGAATTAAAACCATTTTAGGAGAAAGAATGAAAGAAATTACCTTTGACGCATTTTACCAGCTATACCAAAACGACCAACTTTCTCTAGTGGACGTGAGAGAAGTAGATGAGTTTGAAGCTCTTCATTTAGAAGGTGCTCTCAACCTACCACTTAGTCAATTGGCCGATTCCTATGATCAGTTGGACAAAGACCAGTTGCATTATGTTATTTGCAAATCTGGGATGAGATCGGCGCGTGCTTGCCAATTCTTATCAGAACAAGGTTATGAGGCTATCAATGTCCAAGGGGGCATGTTAGCCTTTGAAGAACTTTAAACAGTACAATTTTCTCCTACTTGGTGTGGACTGGGTAGGAGAATTTTATTTTTAGACAATTCTCATTTTTGAGAATCTTGAAAACATTCAATATTTAATTCGTGAAGCTTTTTTCATACTCCTATTCATGATATACTAGGTCAGTATTTTATAAATATGAAGGAGATTTTCATGGCTAAAAAAGGTGCCCTAACAGGTTTACTCCTGTTTGGAATATTTTTTGGTGCGGGGAACTTAATTTTTCCGCCTTCTCTAGGTGCTCTATCTGGAGAACATTTTCTTCCTGCCATCGCAGGTTTTGTCTTTTCAGGCGTCGGTATCGCCGTCTTGACTCTTATTATTGGAACGCTAAATCCTAAAGGATATATCTACGAGATTTCTACAAAGATAGCGCCTTGGTTTGCGACTCTTTACCTCTCAGTTCTTTACTTGTCAATCGGTCCATTCTTTGCTATCCCACGTACTGCTACAACAGCTTACGAGGTAGGGATTAGCCCCCTTTTGTCGGATGCAAATAAAGGTCTTGGTTTGATTGTCTTTACAGTTCTGTATTTTGCAGCAGCCTATTTGATTTCGCTTAATCCATCAAAAATCTTAGACCGTATCGGCCGTATTTTAACACCAGTCTTTGCTATTTTGATTGTTATCTTGGTTGTCCTAGGAGCTTTCAAATACGGTGGAACAAGTCCTCAAGCTGCTTCAGCTGCTTATCAAGCTTCTGCCTTTTGGGACAGGTTTCCTAGAAGGTTACAATACCTTGGATGCCCTTGCCTCTGTTGCTTTTAGTGTAATCGCAGTTCAAACCTTGAAACAACTTGGCTTCTCAAGTAAGAAAGAATACATTTCAACTATTTGGGTTGTTGGTATCGTTGTTGCCCTTGCCTTCAGCGCTCTTTATATCGGTTTAGGTTTCCTTGGAAATCATTTCCCAGTACCAGCTGAGGCGATGAAGGGTGGAACACCAGGTGTTTACATCTTGTCACAAGCCACTCAAGAAATCTTTGGTTCAACAGCTCAACTCTTCCTGGCAGCTATGGTTACCGTAACCTGCTTTACAACAACTGTTGGTTTGATTGTGTCAACAGCTGAGTTCTTTAATGAGCGTTTCCCACAAGTCAGCTACAAGGTTTATGCGACAGCCTTTACCTTGATTGGTTTTGCCATTGCTAATTTGGGTCTTGATGCGATTATCAAGTACTCCATTCCAGTACTGGTTATCTTGTACCCAATCACCATTGCCATCGTTATGATTGTCATTGTCAACAAATTTGTCGCTCTTTCAAAACCAGGTATGCAGTTGACAATTGCTGTTGTTACAGCTATTGCCATTGCAAGCGTATTAGGAAGCTCATTTAAGGTTGAGTTTCCTTGCAAATCTTGTCAACGCTCTTCCTTTTGCCAAGGCATCACTCCCATGGTTGATACCAGCCGTTGTCGGAATCTTGCTCTCATTGGTTTTACCAAACAAGCAAGAAAGTGATGTTTTTGAAATGGAATAATCACTAATACTCTTCGAAAATCTCTTCAAACCGCGTCAACGTCGCCTTGTCGTACTCAAGTACAGCCCGTGGCTAGTTTCCTAGTTTGCTCTTTGATTTTCATTGAGTATAAAATCACTTTTGTAGCCAGTCTACAGGAGTGATTTTCTTTTTTTATCCGATGATAAATGTGTTATAATAGGTAGCAAAAGAGGTGAAGAAAATGAATCAAACAGTAGAATATATCAAAGAATTGACAGCCATTGCGTCTCCAACCGGCTTCACTCGTGAGATTTCGGACTATTTAGTCAAGACTCTAGAAGGTTTTGGTTACCAGCCGGTTCGCACAGCCAAGGGTGGTGTCAATATAACTATCAAAGGGCAAAATGATGAAGAGCATCGCTATGTGACTGCCCATGTGGATACACTGGGTGCTATTGTCCGTGCTGTCAAATCAGACGGCCGTCTCAAATTGGACCGTATCGGTGGCTTTCCTTGGAATATGATTGAAGGAGAAAAACTGTACCGTTCATGTGGCTAGCACAGGTGAAAAAAAGTATCAGGAACCATCCTTATCCACCAAACTTCTTGCCATGTCTACAAGGATGCAGGAACTGCAGAACGTACGCAAGACAATATGGAAGTGCGTTTGGATGCAAAAAGTAACTAATGAAAAAGAAACTCGTGCCTTGGGGATTGAGGTCGGTGATTTTATCAGCTTTTGACCCACGAACTGTCGTGACAGAGACAGGGCTTTTATCAAAGTCTCGTCATTTGGACGATAAGGTCAGTGCAGCGATTTTTGCTTAACCTGCTTCGTATTTATAAGGAAGAGAAGATTGAATTGCCAGTAACAACTCATTTTGCTTTTTCAGTCTTTGAAGAAGTGGGGCATGGTGCTAACTCTAATATTCCCTGCTCAGGTAGTAGAATATCTGGCTGTGGATATGGGAGCTATGGGGGATGACCAGCAGACAGATGAGTACACAGTATCTATCTGTGTCAAGGATGCTTCAGGACCTTATCACTATGACTTCCGTCAACACTTTGGTTGCCTTGGCTGAAAGAGCAAGATATTCCATTTAAGCTGGATATCTATCCATTTTATGGTTCGGACGCTTCAGCAGCCATGTCTGCAGGGGCAGAGGTCAAACATGCCCTTCTTGGTGCTGGTATCGAGTCTAGTCATTCTTATGAGCGTACTCATATTGACTCGGTGGTCGCAACAGAACGTATGGTTGATGCTTATCTTAAGAGCGCATTGGTAGACTAATATGTGTTTGATTTGCCAGAGAATTGAGCTCATCAAGAAGGGAGAAATCCCTATTTTGTCAAAGAGTTGGAAACAGGCTATCTTGTGATTGGAGACCACCAGTATTTTGCAGGCTATAGTCTCTTTCTAGCCAAGGAACATGTCAGCGAATTGCATCATTTAGAAAAGAAAACTAGAATCCGTTTTCTAGAAGAAATGAGTTTAGTCCAAGAGGCAGTTGCCAAGGCCTTTGCTGCTGAGAAAATGAATATCGAACTGCTAGGAAATGGTGATGCCCATCTTCATTGGCATCTGTTTCCTAGACGAAGAGGTGATATGAATGGTCACGGTCTCAATGGACGTGGTCCAGTCTGGTGGGTTCCCTTTGAAGAAATGACAGCAGAAACCTGCCAAGCAAAATCGGATGAGATTGAAAGATTAGTCGAATGTTTATCGTCAGAAGTAGATAACCTATTAGAAATAAAGGAGTAGAAATGAAAAAAAGATACCTTGTCTTGACAGCTTTGCTAGCCTTGAGTCTAGCAGCTTGTTCACAAGAAAAAGCAAAAACTGAAGATGGCGCAGCTAAGACAGAACAGACAGCAAAAGCTGATGGAACAGTCGGAAGTAAGTCTCAAGGAACTGCCCAGAAGAAAGCAGAAGTGGTTAACAAAGGAGACTATTACAGCATTCAAGGGAAATACGATGAAATCATCGTAGCCAATAAACACTATCCATTGTCGAAAGACTACAATCCAGGGGAAAATCCAACAGCCAAGGCAGAGTTGGTCAAGCTCATCAAAGCGATGCAAGAGGCAGGTTTCCCAATCAGCGATCATTACAGTGGTTTTAGAAGTTATGAAACTCAGACCAAGCTCTATCAAGATTATGTCAATCAAGATGGGAAAGAAGCTGCCGACCGTTATTCTGCCCGTCCTGGCTATAGTGAGCACCAAACTGGTTTGGCCTTTGATGTGATTGGGACAAATGGTGATTTGGTGACAGAAGAAAAAGCGGCCCAATGGCTCTTGGACCATGCGGCTGATTATGGCTTTGTTGTTCGTTATCTCAAAGGTAAGGAAAAGGAAACAGGCTATATGGCTGAAGAATGGCACCTTCGTTATGTCGGAAAAGGAAGCAAAAGAAATTGCTGAGAGTGGTCTCAGTTTGGAAGAATACTATGGCATTTGAAGGCGGAGATTACGTCGATTAATACTCTTCGAAAAATAAACTTTTCTCTTGCAATTTCAGATAAATAGTGTATAATAGATGGGTATGTAAAAAGCATACTTGTGGGAGGTAAAAATTTTTAATTACCGCCAAAACCACAAAGGAGGATTTAAAAATGGCTAAAAAAGTCGAAAAACTTGTAAAATTGCAAATCCCTGCTGGTAAAGCTACACCAGCTCCACCGGTTGGACCTGCTCTTGGTCAAGCTGGTATCAACATCATGGGATTCACAAAAGAGTTCAACGCTCGTACAGCTGACCAAGCTGGTATGATCATTCCAGTTGTTATCTCAGTTTACGAAGATAAATCATTTACTTTCATCACTAAAACACCACCAGCTGCTGTTCTTTTGAAAAAAGCTGCAGGTGTTGAAAAAGGATCAGGTACACCTAACAAAACTAAAGTTGCTACAGTTACTCGTGCACAAGTACAAGAAATTGCAGAAACTAAGATGCCAGATTTGAACGCAGCAAACGTAGAGTCTGCAATGCGTATGATCGAAGGTACTGCTCGTTCTATGGGATTCACTGTTGTTGACTAATCAATAACACAGTAGAAAATCTCACAGCAGTCTATTAGTTGCTTTTCATACTAGGCAAGTGACTGAAGCTTGTACTTGGGTACAGCAAGGGATCTTAACGACGTAGGAAAAGAATCTAATAGACTGAAAACCCGCAAGACTTCATCATTTCGAGAAGTGACGTGGGAGATGAAAATCGATTGAACCACTTACAAGGAGAATAGAAAATGGCTAAAAAAAGCAAACAACTTCGTGCTGCTCTTGAGAAAATCGACAGCACAAAAGCATACAGCGTAGAAGAAGCTGTAGCACTTGCAAAAGAAACTAACTTTGCAAAATTTGACGCAACTGTAGAAGTTGCTTACAACTTGAACATCGACGTTAAAAAAGCTGACCAACAAATCCGTGGAGCAATGGTATTGCCAAACGGTACTGGTAAAAACTTCACGCGTTCTTGTTTTTCGCACGTGGTGCAAAAAGCTGAAGAAGCAAAAAGTCGCTGGTGCAGACTTTGTTGGTGAAGATGACCTTGTTGCTAAAATCAACGACGGTTGGTTGGACTTCGACGTAGTTATCGCTACACCTGACATGATGGCTCTTGTTGGACGTCTTGGACGTGTCCTTGGACCACGTAACTTGATGCCAAACCCTAAAACTGGTACTGTAACAATGGATGTTGCTAAAGCAGTTGAAGAGTCTAAAGGTGGTAAAATCACTTACCGTGCAGACCGTGCAGGTAACGTTCAAGCTATCATCGGTAAAGTATCATTTGAAGCTGAAAAATTAGTTGAAAACTTCAAAGCTTTCAACGAAACAATCCAAAAAGCAAAACCAGCTACAGCTAAAGGAACTTACGTAACAAACTTGACTATCACAACTACTCAAGGTGTTGGTATCAAAGTTGACGTAAACTCACTTTAATCAGTAGTTTATATCAGAGAACGAGTACGAAAGTGCTCGTTTTTGTATGTAAGTTATAGTCTCTATAAAATGGTCATCTTATTTGGCTTATAGGATGAGTAGCAAATGAAATACTGTTTTCTCTTCCTTCTTTACTAGAAAATATGGTATAATAGGGAGTAAAAAACTTTGAAAGAAAGAAAAAGATGAATTTAAAAGATTACATTGCAACAATTGAAAATTATCCGAAGGAAGGTATTACTTTCCGTGATATCAGTCCTTTGATGGCTGACGGAAATGCTTATAGCTATGCTGTTCGTGAAATCGTTCAATATGCTACTGACAAGAAAATTGATATGATCGTAGGGCCCGAAGCTCGTGGTTTTATCGTGGGCTGTCCAGTTGCCTTTGAGTTGGGAATTGGTTTTGCACCTGTTCGTAAGCCGGGAAAATTGCCACGTGAAGTTATTTCTGCTGACTATGAAAAAGAGTATGGCGTTGATACCTTGACTATGCACGCGGATGCCATCAAGCCAGGTCAACGTGTTCTTATCGTAGATGACCTCTTAGCAACAGGTGGAACTGTTAAGGCGACCATCGAGATGATTGAAAAACTTGGTGGTGTTGTAGCAGGTTGTGCCTTCCTTGTTGAATTGGATGAATTGAACGGTCGTGAAAAATCGGTGACTACGATTACAAAGTTCTTATGCATTATTAATGAAAAACAGTCCCCAGGGCTGTTTTCTCTACATTAGGATATAAAAAGAGACTATAGCTAGTTAGAGAAAAACTATAATTGAAAACTATATCTTCTTGCAGTATAATAAAAGGACTAGGTGTTTGAGATTTGGCTTCAAACATATGAAATTATTCCTGAAAGAGTACAGTTAGGAGAGGGTTATGCCGATTCGAATTGATAAAAAATTGCCAGCTGTTGAGATTTTACGGACAGAGAATATCTTTGTCATGGATGATCAACGTGCGGCCCACCAAGATATCCGTCCCTTGAAGATTTTAATTTTAAATCTCATGCCACAGAAAATGGTTACAGAAACCCAGTTGTTGCGCCATTTGGCTAATACGCCCCTACAATTGGATATTGATTTTCTCTATATGGAGACTCATCGTTCTAAAACAACTCGTTCAGAGCACATGGAGACCTTTTATAAAACTTTTCCTGAAGTCAAGGATGAGTATTTTGATGGGATGATTATCACGGGTGCTCCAGTTGAGCATTTACCATTTGAGGAAGTGGACTATTGGGAGGAATTCAGTCAGGTGCTTGAGTGGTCCAAGACCCATGTTTATTCGACCCTTCATATCTGCTGGGGGGCTCAGGCTGGTCTTTATCTGCGCTATGGAGTGGAAAAATACCAGATGGACAGTAAGTTATCGGGTATCTATCCTCAGGACACCTTAAAGGAAGGTCATCTTCTATTTAGAGGTTTTGACGATAGCTATGTATCTCCTCATTCACGGCATACGGAGATTTCTAAGGAAGAGGTCTTAAACAAATCCAATCTCGAGATTTTATCAGAAGGTCCTCAGGTTGGGGTTTCGATTTTGGCCAGTCGTGATTTACGAGAAATTTATAGTTTTGGGCATTTGGAGTATGACCGTGATACCTTGGCAAAAGAGTATTTCCGAGATCGTGACGCAGGTTTAGACCCACATATTCCAGAAAATTACTTTAAGGATGATGATGTTAACAAGATGCCTTGTCTTTGTTGGTCTTCATCTGCAGCCCTCTTTTTCAGTAACTGGGTAAACTATGCGGTCTATCAGGAAACACCTTTTGACTGGAGAAAGATAGAAGATGATGCATCTGCATATGGGTATTTATAAGAGGAATTATGACATATTTAGACGCTTTTAAATCAGGGAACTTGGTTTTACCGAGTGCCCTGCTCTTGCATTTTAAGGAACTCTTTCCTTCTAGCGACGATTTTCTGGTCTGGCAATTTTTCTATTTGCAAAATACGACAGACTTAGAAGAAATGTCGCCAAGCCAGATTGCTGACAGGATTGGCAAGGAAATTTCGGATGTCAACCAGTCCATTTCCAATCTAACGGAGAGGGGACTACTTCAGTACCGTACTATCGAGCTAAATGGCGAAATCGAATTGCTTTTTGATACCAGTCTAGCCTTGGAACGTTTGGATGACTTGCTTGGTGCTACTCATTCAAGTCCAGACCAATTGATACCTCAAAATCATCTTAAGGATTTGGTGGAAACCTTCCAGCAGGAGTTGGGACGCCTGTTGACTCCTTTTGAGATTGAGGATTTGACCAAGACACTAAAGGAAGATGGAATCAGTGCTGACTTGATTAAGGAAGCTCTTCGTGAAGCTGTTTTGAATGGAAAACCAAACTGGAAGTACATCCAGGCCATTTTGAGAAATTGGCGACATGAAGGCATCAAAAGTGTGGCTCAAATCGAGGCTAAGCGGGCAGAGAGAGAAGCAAGCAATCCTCAGTTGACACAGGTATCTGCAGATTTTAGAAATGCCATGGATCTTTGGAAGGATTAATCCATGAAAGCAGGCTTGAAATCCGAGTAAGATTTGCAAGCTGTGTTTAATTGTGATAAAATAAATAGAAAATAAATTGAAAAAGAGGTATGTGAAATGTCACGTAAACCATTTATCGCTGGTAACTGGAAAATGAACAAAAATCCAGAAGAAGCTAAAGCATTTGTTGAAGCAGTAGCATCAAAACTTCCTTCATCAGATCTTGTTGAAGCAGGTATCGCCGCTCCAGCTCTTGATTTGACAACTGTTCTTGCTGCTGCAAAAGGTTCAAACCTTAAAGTTGCTGCTCAAAACTGCTACTTTGAAAATGCAGGTGCTTTCACTGGTGAAACAAGCCCACAAGTTTTGAAAGAAATCGGTACTGACTACGTTGTTATCGGTCACTCAGAACGCCGTGACTACTTCCATGAAACTGACGAAGATATCAACAAAAAAGCAAAAGCAATCTTTGCGAACGGTATGCTTCCAATCATCTGTTGTGGTGAATCACTTGAAACTTATGAAGCTGGTAAAGCTGCTGAATTCGTAGGTGCTCAAGTATCTGCTGCATTGGCTGGTTTGACAGCTGAACAAGTTGCTGCATCAGTTATCGCTTATGAGCCAATCTGGGCTATCGGTACTGGTAAATCAGCTTCACAAGACGACGCACAAAAAATGTGTAAAGTTGTTCGTGACGTTGTAGCTGCTGACTTTGGTCAAGAAGTTGCGGACAAAGTTCGTGTTCAATACGGTGGTTCTGTTAAACCTGAAAACGTTGCTTCATACATGGCTTGCCCAGATGTTGACGGTGCCCTTGTAGGTGGTGCGTCACTTGAAGCAGAAAGCTTCTTGGCTTTGCTTGACTTTGTAAAATAATCAGTAGCAAAAGCTAGGTGGAACAGCATTCAAGATGTCTGTTCCATTTTTATAGGAGAAGAAAGATTGAAAATCAAGATTGGAAAAATTGGATTAGCAAGTCTCTGTTTACTGGGCTTGGCAGTTAGTCATGTCGCTGCAAATGAAACTGAAGTGAAATCATCTTCGGAAGGAAGCAGAGTTCAAGATTCTTCTAGCAAGGTAGAAGAAAAGAAATCAGAAACGACTACAAGTCAAAAAGAAGAAGAGAAGAAGGAAGAAGTAAAAGAGACGCGAGCTAGTAGTAGTCAGAAAGAAGAAAGTAAGCCAAATTTAACATCAGCACACTGGGAAGGAGATTTCTATGTAAAAGCTGATGGTTCCAAAGCTAAGAGTGAGTGGATTTTCGATACTAGCTACAATAGTTGGTTCTATATAAAATCAGATGGTCGTTATGCCCAAAAAGAATGGCATGGAAACTATTACCTCAAAGCGGGTGGTTACATGGCTAAAAATGAATGGGTTTACGATAACCATTATAATAGCTGGTTCTATCTCAAGGCAGACGGTTCTTATGCAAATCAAGAATGGCAGAAAATTAATGGCAAATGGTATTATTTCAAGAAATGGGGCTCTATGGCTAAAAGTCAGTGGCAAGGAAATTATTTCTTGAATGGTCAAGGTGCCATGATGCAAAACGAATGGCTTTACGATAAGCATTATAAGACTTGGTTCTATCTTAAGGCAGATGGTTCTTACGCTAATGAACAGTGGCAAAAGATTGATGGCAAGTGGTATTATTTCAAGAAGTGGGGCTACATGGCTCAAGATGAGTGGCAAGGTAATTACTATCTTACTGAAAGTGGTGCTATGGCAACTGGTGAGTTAGTGATGGACGATACTCGCTATACTTTTGCTGATTCAGGGGAACTGAAAGAAAAGAAAGCCTTGAATGTTGGTTGGGTTTATCGAAACGGCCACCGTTATTTCTTTAACCATCGTGAAGAACAGGTTGGAACAGATCGTGCTAAGAAGGTTATTGATGTTAGTGAACATAATGGTCGCATTAGTGATTGGAAAAAGGTTATCCAGGAAAATGGAGTTGATGGCGTCATTGTTCGCTTGGGATATAGTGGTGTAGAAGATAAGGAATTGGCTTATAATATTCAAGAATTGAATCGACTAGGCATTCCTTATGGTGTTTACCTCTATACTTATGCTGAAAATGAGACTGATGCTGAGAATGATGCCAATCAGACTATTGAACTCTTAAAAAAATACAATATGAACTTGTCTTATCCTATCTACTATGATGTTGAGAACTGGGAGTATGTCAATAAAACCAAGAGATCTTCAAGTGATACTGGAATCTGGGTCAAGATTATCAATAAGTATATGGCAACAATGAAGCAGGCTGGTTATCAAAATGTGAAAGTTTATAGCTATCGTCAACTTTTGCAAACTCGTTTGAATCATCCTGATATTTTGCAACATGTTAACTGGGTAGCAGCCTATACGGATGCGCTTGATTGGACAAATCCTCATTATTCAGGTGAAAAAGGATGGCAATATACCTCATCTGAATACTTAAAAGGAATTCGTGGTCGTGTTGACGTCAGCGTTTGGTATTAAGATATAAGTTTGAGAAAGGAGTGTGCAAGAAAATTGCATCCTCTTTTTCTTTATTTTATCTCTGTTAAGAGAGTTTGAAAGGGACTGGGTTTCATTCTAAAAAATTCTTAAATTATCAGTCTATTGCAACTTTTCTCATGTGAGTCATTTGGCTTGCTATTGGTTTTACTTAGTAGTATACTAAGGTAGTAATCATTAAGAAGTGATTACAAATAATAATGAATGAGGTAAAATAAAATGGTAGAATTGAAAAAAGAAGCAGTAAAAGACGTAACATCATTGACAAAAGCAGCGCCAGTAGCATTGGCAAAAACAAAGGAAGTATTGAACCAAGCTGTTGCTGATTTGTATGTAGCTCACGTTGCTTTGCACCAAGTGCACTGGTACATGCGTGGTCGTGGTTTCCTTGTATGGCATCCAAAAATGGATGAGTATATGGAAGCTCTTGACGGTCAATTGGATGAAATCAGCGAACGCTTGATCACACTCGGTGGAAGCCCATTCTCTACATTGACAGAATTCCTTCAAAACAGTGAAATCGAAGAAGAAGCTGGTGAATACCGTAATGTTGAAGAAAGCTTGGAACGTGTCCTTGCTATCTACCGTTACTTGTCAGAACTCTTCCAAAAAGGTTTGGATGTCACTGATGAAGAAGGTGACGATGTGACAAACGGTATCTTTGCAGATGCTAAGACTGAAACGGATAAAACAATCTGGATGCTTGCAGCAGAACTTGGACAAGCACCTGGTTTATAAGAAACAATAGCAACATATATAAATCTGTAAGAAATTTCTTGCAGATTTTTTTCTATCTTGTAAGCTATTCCAAACCAGTCTTTTTTTGAGTTTTTTGATAAAATAGTACTATCAGTGAAAAGGATGGAAACATGACTAAGAAAATCGTAGCTATTTGGGCCCAGGATGAAGAGGGTGTGATTGGTAAGGACAATCGTCTGCCTTGGTATTTGCCAGCAGAACTGCAACACTTCAAAGAAACAACTCTGAATCATGCTATCTTGATGGGGCGTGTGACCTTTGATGGAATGGGGCGTCGCTTGCTTCCAAAACGGGAGACCTTGATTTTGACACGTAACCTAGAAGAAAAGATAGATGGAGTTGCTACTTTTCACGATGTCCAGTCTGTCTTGGACTGGTATCAGGTTCAAGAAAAGAATCTCTACATTCTCGGTGGGAAGCAGATTTTTCAGGCTTTTGAGTCCTATTTGGATGAAGTGATTGTGACTCACATTCATGCTCGGGTGGAGGGAGATACCTATTTTCCTGAGGAGTTTGACTTATCTCTTTTTGAGACAGTTTCAAGCAAATTTTACGCCAAAGATGAGAAAAATCCTTATGATTTTACCATCCAATACCGCAAGAGAAAGGAAGTCTAATGGAACGTAGTATATTTGGTTTTTTCACAGCCATGCTGTGTTTGGTCTGCTTGCTTGCAGGGGCACAGGCTTTTCGTAAAAAGCGTTATGGACTTTCTGTCCTGCTCTGGTTAAATGCCTTTACCAATTTGGTCAATAGTGTCCATGCTTTTTACATGACCTTATTTTAGATAGAATGACAGTATAGAATAGAACGGAAGGAAATCATGCCTACAACTAGGAATAATGATATGATGGTTTATTGCTCATTTTGTGGCAAAAGCCAGGAAGAAGTACAAAAAATAATCGCTGGGAACAACGCTTTTATCTGTAATGAATGTGTGGAGTTGGCCCAGGAAATCATTCGGGAGGAGTTGGCTGAGGAAGTCTTGGCAGACTTGTCTGAGGTACCAAAACCAATCGAACTCCTCCATATCTTGAACCACTATGTAATTGGTCAAGATCGTGCCAAGCGTGCCTTGGCAGTGGCAGTTTACAACCACTACAAACGCATCAATTTCCACGATACGCGTGAAGAGTCGGAAGATGTGGATTTGCAGAAGTCAAACATATTGATGATTGGCCCAACTGGTTCTGGGAAAACATTCCTTGCCCAGACCTTGGCTAAAAGCTTGAATGTGCCTTTTGCGATCGCAGATGCGACAGCTCTTACGGAGGCTGGTTATGTAGGTGAGGATGTGGAAAATATCCTCCTTAAACTCTTGCAGGCTGCTGACTTTAACATCGAACGTGCAGAGCGTGGCATTATCTATGTGGATGAAATTGACAAGATTGCTAAGAAGAGCGAGAACGTATCGATCACACGTGATGTTTCTGGTGAAGGTGTGCAACAAGCCCTTCTCAAGATTATCGAGGGAACCGTTGCTAGTGTTCCGCCTCAAGGTGGACGTAAACATCCACAACAAGAGATGATTCAAGTCGATACCAAAAATATCCTCTTCATCGTGGGTGGTGCTTTTGATGGTATTGAAGGAATCGTCAAACAACGTCTGGGTGAAAAAGTCATCGGATTTGGTCAAAACAATAAGGCGATTGATGAAAACAGCTCCTACATGCAAGAAATCATCGCAGAAGATATTCAAAAATTTGGTATTATCCCTGAGTTGATTGGACGTTTGCCTGTCTTTGCTGCTCTTGAACAGTTGACAGTAGATGATTTGGTTCGTATCTTGAAAGAGCCAAGAAATGCTTTGGTGAAACAATATCAAACCTTGCTTTCTTATGATGATGTCGAGTTGGAATTTGACGACGAGGCCCTTCAAGAGATTGCCAATAAGGCCATCGAACGGAAGACAGGTGCGCGTGGTCTTCGCTCGATTATCGAAGAAACCATGCTAGATGTCATGTTTGAAGTACCGAGTCAGGAAAATGTGAAATTGGTTCGCATCACGAAAGAAGCTGTCGATGGAACGGATAAACCAATCCTAGAAACAGCCTAGAGGTGACTATGGAAATCAATACACACAATGCTGAAATCTTGCTCAGTGCGACTAATAAATCCCACTATCCGCAGGATGAACTGCCAGAGATTGCCCTAGCAGGGCGTTCAAATGTTGGTAAGTCTAGCTTTATCAACACCATGCTCAACCGTAAGAATCTGGCTCGTACGTCAGGGAAACCTGGGAAAACCCAGCTTCTTAACTTCTTTAACATCGACGACAAGATGCGCTTTGTGGATGTGCCTGGTTATGGTTATGCCCGTGTTTCTAAAAAGGAACGTGAAAAGTGGGGGCGCATGATTGAGGAGTACCTAACGACTCGGGAAAATCTCCGTGCGGTAGTCAGTCTAGTTGACCTTCGTCATGACCCGTCAGCAGATGATGTGCAGATGTACGAATTTCTCAAGTATTATGAGATTCCGGTTATTATCGTTGCGACCAAGGCAGACAAGATTCCACGTGGTAAATGGAACAAGCACGAATCAGCAATCAAAAAGAAATTAAACTTTGACCCAAGTGACGACTTTATCCTCTTTTCATCTGTCAGCAAGGCAGGGATGGATGAGGCTTGGGATGCAATCTTAGAAAAATTGTGAGGAAAAGAAAATGGCAAAAACAATTCATACAAGCAAAGCTCCAAAGGCTATCGGACCATATGTTCAAGGAAAAATCGTTGGCAACCTTTTGTTTGCTAGTGGTCAAGTTCCTCTCTCTCCTGAAACTGGGGAAATCGTTGGAGAAACGATCCAAGAACAGACAGAACAAGTTTTGAAAAACATCGGTGCTATTTTGGCAGAAGCAGGAACTGACTTTGACCATGTTGTCAAAACAACTTGTTTCTTGAGCGATATGAACGACTTTGTTCCTTTTAACGAGGTTTACCAAACGGCCTTTAAAGAGGAATTTCCAGCTCGTTCAGCAGTAGAGGTAGCTCGTCTTCCTCGTGATGTAAAAGTCGAAATTGAAGTCATCGCAGAGATTGGATAAGCTAGTTGAAGTTTGGTGTTGCCAAACTTCTTTTGATATAAGGAGAAAAAGATGACAAAGAAACAACTTCACTTGGTGATTGTAACAGGGATGAGTGGCGCAGGGAAACAGTTGCCATTCAGTCCTTCGAGGATCTAGGTTATTTTACTATTGATAATATGCCGCCAGCTCTCTTGCCTAAGTTTTTGCAGTTGGTGGAAACAAAGGAAGACGACCATAAGTTGGCCTTGGTAGTAGATATGCGTAGTCGTTCTTTCTTCTCAGAGATTCAAGCTGTTTTGGATGAGTTGGAAAACAAGGAAGAACTGGACTTTAAAATTCTCTTTTTGGATGCAGCTGATAAGGAATTGGTCGCGCGTTACAAGGAAACTAGACGGAGTCACCCTCTAGCAGCAGATGGACGGATTTTGGATGGAATCAAGCTGGAACGTGAACTCTTGGCACCTTTGAAAAATATGAGCCAAAATGTGGTGGATACGACTGAACTCACTCCACGTGAACTGCGTAAAACCATTGCAGAGCAGTTTTCAGATCAAGAACAAGCCCAGTCTTTCCGTATCGAAGTCATGTCTTTTGGCTTTAAATATGGAATCCCGATTGATGCAGATTTGGTCTTTGATGTGCGCTTTTTGCCAAATCCATACTACCTTCCAGAGTTACGAAACCAAACGGGTGTGGATGAACCAGTTTATGACTATGTCATGAATCATCCTGAGTCAGAAGATTTTTATCAGCATTTGTTGGCCTTGATTGAGCCGATTCTGCCAAGTTACCAAAAGGAAGGTAAGTCAGTTTTGACCATTGCCATGGGTTGTACGGGTGGACAACACCGTAGTGTGGCCTTTGCCAAACGCTTGGCGCAGGACTTATCCAAGACTTGGCCTGTTAATGAAGGGCATCGCGACAAAGATCGAAGAAAGGAAACGGTAAACCGTTCATGAGAAAACCAAAGATAACGGTGATTGGTGGAGGAACTGGGATTCCTGTCATTCTTAAAAGTTTGCGTGAAAGATGTTGAAATCGCTGCTATCGTAACGGTAGCGGATGACGGTGGTTCTTCAGGTGAACTCCGAAAAAATATGCAACAATTGACCCCGCCAGGTGATCTTCGTAATGTCCTTGTGGCCATGTCGGATATGCCTAAGTTTTATGAGAAAGTCTTTCAGTATCGCTTTTCTGAGAATGCCGGAGCCTTTGCTGGCCATCCATTGGGAAATCTCATTATCGCTGGCCTGTCAGAAATGCAGGGTTCGACCTATAATGCCATGCAGTTATTGAGCAAATTTTTCCATACAACAGGGAAAATTTATCCTTCCAGTGACCATCCTTTAACCTTGCACGCAGTCTTCCAGGATGGGACAGAAGTAGCTGGAGAGAGTCATATTGCAGACCATCCAGGCATGATTGACCATGTCTATGTGACCAATACCCTAAACGATGATACGCCTCTGGCCAGCCGTAGAGTGGTGCAGACTATTCTTGAAAGTGACATGATTGTCCTCGGACCTGGTTCTCTATTTACCTCTATTTTACCTAACATCGTGATTAAGGAAATCGGGCAGGCGCTTTTGGAAACCAAGGCAGAAATCGCCTATGTCTGCAATATCATGACCCAACGTGGGGAGACAGAACATTTTACAGATAGCGACCACGTGGGAGTCTTGCATCGTCACCTTGGCCGACCTTTTATCGACACTGTCTTGGTGAATATCGAAAAAGTGCCTCAGGAATACATGAATTCCAACCGGTTTGATGAATACTTGGTGCAGGTGGAACATGATTTTTCTGGTCTTTGCAAACAGGTCCCTCGTGTGATTTCATCCAACTTCCTTCGTTTGGAAAATGGGGGTGCCTTTCACGATGGGGATTTGCTTGTGGACGAATTGATGCGGATTATACAGGTGAGAAAATGAGTTTTACAGTAGCAGTAAAAGAAGAAATCCTAGGTCAGCACCATCTGAGCCGGCATGAATTATCAGCTATTATCAAAATGTCTGGTAGCATCGGTCTCTCGACCTCGGGCCTGACCTTGTCTGTCGTGACAGAAAATGCCAAACTGGCTCGTCACCTCTATGAGTCCTTTCTCCATTTCTATGAAATCAAATCGGAAATTCGCCACCACCAACGGAGCAATCTTCGCAAGAATCGGGTCTATACCGTTTTTACAGATGAAAAGGTGCAGGACCTGCTGAGTGATTTGCACTTGGCAGACTCCTTTTTTGGTCTGGAAACAGGTATTGATGGGGCGATTTTATCAGACGAGGAAGCAGGCCGTGCCTATCTTTGTGGTGCCTTCTTAGCAAATGGGAGCATTCGTGACCCTGAGTCAGGCAAGTACCAGTTGGAAATCAGTTCTGTTTATTTGGACCACGCGCAAGGGCTTGCCTCTCTTCTCCAGCAATTTTTACTGGATGCCAAGGTGCTTGAACGCAAGAAGGGGGCTGTGACCTATCTCCAGCGAGCCGAAGATATTATGGATTTCTTGATAGTCATCGGAGCCATGCAGGCGCGTGATGATTTTGAGCGGGTTAAGATTTTACGGGAAACCCGTAACGACCTCAATCGTGCCAATAATGCCGAGACAGCTAATATCGCTCGGACAGTTTCTGCCAGCATGAAGACTATCAACAATATAAGTAAAATTAAAGATATCATGGGCTTAGATAATTTACCAGTAGATTTGCAGGAAGTGGCGCAACTGAGGATTCAACACCCAGACTACTCTATCCAGCAGTTAGCAGATAGCCTCAGCACCCCTCTGACCAAAAGTGGTGTCAATCATAGACTCAGAAAGATAAATAAATTAGCCGATGAACTATAAAACCAGGCTCTTGTTTTGCGAGGTTCTTTTTTGAAATAAAAAGAGGTTGGGCAAAAAGCAATGTCATTAAGTTAAGAAATTTGGCTCTTTAAAATCAAAAACGCATAATATCCGGTGTTGACTTGAACCGTAATACTATGCGTTTTATTGTGAGAAAATTTATTTCATTTTCTCCTGAAATTGAGTTTTTACCCAGTCTCTAATGAGTTATTTCCAAGTGACCAGTTCGCTCCAAACGCTAACATTCGATATAGTAGAGGTTTCACTAGCTGGAACCCATTTGTTGGTGCCTAAGTATCTAACTTCTAGTTTACGAACGTTTACTGTGTAAGATGCTTTTAGTCTAATATAACCATAAGTGTAGGGTGGTACGTTATGGGAGACTGAGTGATTTAAACTAAGTCCAGCTCCAGACTCAGGAGCAGAAAAGTTAACAGCTGCACTTATAGTTAGGGTAGCTCCAGCTTTTCCACCGTAGGCAGTTGAACTTAGAGCTTCTGATGTGGCACTGCTCTTGTAAGAGTGAGAGTATCTAGTTCTATAGTCTGCAAGACCAGTTGCATTAGAACGAGTCGGATACGTAGATTTAGACTCTAAATAGGCGTCTCTAAGTTCAGTCGTATAAAATGACAATAACTCTCCTGTGTTGATATCTTTTACAACACGATTAGATACAATTTCATAATTTGTGCAAGGATAGACATCAGCAAAAACCGTAGATGTTGAGACTAAGAATAATAGATTTGATAGAACAGAGAAAAACAATAATTTCAATTTAATCATAAAAAAATGTCTATTCTTCATGATCAAAAGATTATTTTTTCAATCCTTTGAAAGTCATAATGCAACCCGAAAGGATACTGAGAGTTCCTATAGGTCTCCAATATAGCTGCCAAAAGAATAAATTTATTCTTTCTTTCAGTGTCGCATAGGGTTCGGCATAATAGGGGTTGATGTGAAATAATAAAAAACCAAAACATAAAACTATGATTCCAGTTAAGAATAAAATGTCCTTATTTACTTTCCTCATAAAACCTCCTTTTTATTTTTATTTAAAAGCGCTTTCTATTATTAGTATACGTCAAAAAAAAGAAAAAAAACAAGTCTATTTATTTATTTTTTTATATGATATAATAGAATAGTTGGAGAGTTTTTATATAGCTTTAAAAGGCTGATATGAATACTTTGTATAATCTAATGATTCTTCAAAAAATTTCTTATTCAAACAAGAGCAAAGAGAAGGTGGGCTGCATATCAGAAGTTAGATGTATTTCTGTCTAACTTTTGAGGTGTAGTTCATTTTAAAACCACGAATCCTATGTGACTCGTGGTTCTTTTTTATAAACTAGTAGAGTGTTTTGGTTGTACTTTTTGCTCAGGGTCGATGTAGTTGATAGCATTATTGACAGCAGTTGGAGCTTCTCCGAGACCTGTCGCAATCAAGTCAATTTTTCCGTCATAGTAGCAGCAGTCACCGATAGCATAGATACCTGCTTGGCTAGATTCTTGTTTGCTGTTGACAATAATCTTGTGACGATTGAGGTCGAGACCCCAGTTTTTAAGGTTACCGACAGAAGATTTGAAGCCATAGTTGACAAAGAGGTAGTCTAGGTCAATCGTTTCTGTTTCATCAGATTTGACTTTTGTGATTTCAAGTTTATCGAGCGTTTTTCCATCTCCAAGTAGTTGGCTAGGGACGAATGGTGTCTTGATGGTCACAGATGATTCTTGCAAAGCTTGCACACTGTGTTCCAAGGCACGGAAATTATCTCTGCGGTGAACAAGGGTAGTTGGTGCAATTTTTTCAAAAGCCAAAGCCCAATCCACAGCTGAGTCCCCCCCACCAAGAATCGTCACTTTCTTACCAGCGTATTGCTGGATGTTGGAAACGTGGTAGTGGATATTTTCATAGTCCTCAACGCCTTCTAGTTCCAGCGGACGTGGTTTGAAGGCACCGCCACCCATAGCGATGATAACTGTTTTAGTCAGGTGACTTCCTTTAGAAGTTGTGATGACAAATCCTTCTTCTTGTTTTTCAATCTCAAGAACTGTTTCATTGAGATGAATTGGGGTATCAAAGCCGTTTAGCTGTTCAATTAAGCGGTTGGTCAATTCTTCTCCAGTCAGGTTTGGGAAACCTGGAACGTCTAAAATTTCCTTTTCAGGGTAGAGAATAGCAGGTTGTCCACCTAGTTGGGGAAGAGAGTCGATGATTTGAACCTTGGCTTGGCGTAGGTGGGCATAGAAGGCTGCAAAAAGCCCGACGGGACCACCACCTACAATGGTAATATCATAGAGTTGAGACATGGTTTCTCCTTTGTTTTTTCTAGTCATACTTTTCGAAAATCAAATTCAAACCACGTCAGCGTCGCCTTACCGTACTCAAGTACAGCCTGCGGCTAGCTTCCTAGTTTGCTCTTTGATTTTCATTGAGTATCAGTTTATTTTATCATATTTTTTCTTTAATTTAAAATGAAGTAGGATAGGGAAAAAAATGCCAGAAAAATGGTATAATAGAAAGGAACGTGTTTGGACAGAGAGGAGACAGCAGATGAACTTTCAACAATTATCCAACTTGCAATATTGGACTAGCTTGTTTTCTAGTCCTTGGAGTATTGCCATCAATCTGTTTGATATTTTGATTGTGACCTATGTTTTGTATCGTTTTACAAAAGCGATAGCTGGGACCAAGATTATGATTTTGGTGCGGGGGGTCTTGATTTTTGTATTAGCCCAGGTTGTGGCCAATATCCTTGGTTTAACCACGATTTCTTGGTTGATTAATCAGATTATCACTTATGGAGTCATTGCTGTGGTTGTTATCTTCTCTCCAGAAATTCGAACTGGTTTGGAACGCTTGGGAAGGGCGATAGATTTCTTTTCTACTACTCAAATAAGTGCAGAAGAGCAAATGATTCGTGCCTTTGTCAAGTCAGTTGAATACATGAGTCCTCGTAAGATAGGTGCTCTGGTTGCCATTCAACGGGTTCGAACCTTGCAAGAATATATTGCGACAGGAATTCCCTTGGATGCCAAAATTTCGGCAGAACTCCTCATCAATATTTTTATTCCCAACACTCCTCTACATGATGGTGCTGTGATTATTAGAGAAAATCGGATTGCAGTCACCTCTGCCTATCTGCCCTTGACAGAAAGCACAGGGATTTCTAAGGAATTTGGGACCAGACATCGGGCGGCTATCGGTTTATCAGAAGTGTCTGATGCCTTGACCTTCATTGTCTCAGAGGAAACAGGTGGTATTTCTATTACCTACAACGGGGTCTTCAAGCATGATTTGACGATTGAAGAATTTGAAGCAGAGCTACGAACAATTCTTTTGCCAGCTGTTGAGGAAAAAGCCAGTTTCAAGGACCGTTTGCTAGGAGGTTGGAAATATGAGAAAAAATAGTCTATATATCATTTCATCTCTCTTTTTTGCTTGTGTTTTATTCATTTATGCAACGTCGACCAACTTTCAAAATAGTAATACCACAAGGCAGGTCAAATCGGAGACCTACACCAATACGATAGCAAATGTTCCCATCGATATTCACTATGATAATGACCAGTATTTCATTAGCGGATTTGCATCAGAAGTTTCAGTTGTGTTGACAGGTGCCAATCGTGTGACCTTGGCCAGTGAAATGCAGGAAAGTACTCGTAAGTTTAAGGTGACAGCGGATTTGACAGATGCTAGTATTGGAACGATTGAAGTTCCTTTGAACATTGAAAATCTTCCTAGTGGATTGACCGCTGTGGCAACGCCTCAAAAGATTACAGTGAAAGTTGGGAAGAAGGTTAAGCGAGATGGGATGATTGTTGTGCCACAAGTTGACCAAAGCCAGATTGATCCCAAGCTACAACTTGATAGTGTAACTGTATCAAATGAACGAGTTTCGGTCACAACTGACCAGGAAACATTAGCTAAGATTGATAAAGTTATTGCGCTTTTACCAACCAGCGAACGGATTACAGGTAATTACAGTGGTTCGGTACCTTTGCAGGCAATCGACCGCAATGGTGTTGTCTTACCAGTAGTTATCACTCCGTTTGACACAACCATGAAGGTCACTACAAAGCCTGTGGCACCAAGTTCAAGCACATCAAATTCAAGTACAAGTAGTTCATCGGAGACATCTTCGTCAACGAAAACAACTAGTTCAAACTAATTAAAAATAGGAAAAGGATTTTATAAAAATGGGTAAATATTTTGGGACTGATGGAGTCCGTGGAGAAGCTAATGTAGAACTAACACCAGAATTGGCCTTTAAGTTAGGACGTTTTGGAGGCTATGTCCTTAGCCAACATAAAACGGAAGCACCGAAAGTCTTTGTAGGACGTGACACACGTATTTCAGGGGAAATGCTAGAATCAGCCTTGGTGGCAGGTCTCCTTTCAGTAGGAATTCACGTTTATAAACTCGGTGTTCTTGCGACGCCAGCAGTAGCTTACTTGGTCAAAACAGAGGGAGCAAGTGCAGGTGTCATGATTTCTGCTAGTCATAATCCAGCCCTTGATAATGGAATAAAGTTCTTTGGTGGGGATGGCTTCAAACTAGATGACGAAAAAGAAGCAGAAATTGAAGCCTTGCTAGATGCTGAGGAAGACACTCTTCCTCGTCCAAGTGCAGAAGGCTTAGGAACCTTGGTAGATTATCCAGAAGGCTTGCGTAAGTATGAAGGATACCTTGTTTCAACTGGAACTCCTCTTGAAGGAATGAAGGTTGCCTTGGACACAGCCAATGGTGCAGCATCTACAAGTGCCCGTCAAATCTTTGCAGACCTTGGAGCTCAATTGACTATTATAGGGGAAACGCCAGACGGTCTTAACATCAACCTTAATGTTGGTTCAACCCACCCAGAATCCCTTCAAGAAGTGGTCAAAGAAAGCGGGTCAGCTATCGGTCTGGCCTTTGATGGAGACAGTGACCGCTTGATTGCTGTTGATGAGAATGGAGACATCGTTGATGGTGACAAAATCATGTACATTATCGGGAAGTACCTTTCTGAAAAAGGACAATTGGCTCAAAAATACAATTGTGACAACTGTGATGTCTAACCTTGGTTTCCACAAGGCCTTAGACCGCAGAAGGCATCAACAAGGCAGTCACTGCAGTTGGTGACCGCTACGTTGTTGAAGAAATGAGAAAATCAGGCTACAATCTTGGTGGTGAACAGTCTGGTCACGTCATCTTGATGGATTATAATACAACAGGTGATGGTCAATTATCTGCTGTCCAATTAACAAAAATCATGAAGGAAACTGGAAAGAGTTTGTCAGAGTTGGCAGCAGAAGTAACCATCTATCCACAAAAATTAGTCAATATCCGAGTGGAAAATGCCATGAAGGAAAAGGCTATGGAAGTGCAAGCTATCAAAGCTATTATCGAGCAGATGGAAGCTGAAATGGCAGGGAATGGCCGTATCCTTGTTCGTCCAAGTGGAACAGAGCCCCTCTTACGTGTTATGGCAGAAGCGCCTACAACAGAAGAAGTGGACTATTATGTTGATACCATCGCTGACGTAGTGCGAGCTGAAATCGGGATTGACTAAATCCGAGAAAACTAGATGAAAATAAAAAATTATGGTACAATAGCTTATAATATTGTAGCCGAGGGAGAAAGACATGAATCTTAAACGTGAACAAGAATTTGTTAGTCAGTATCATTTTGATGCGCGTAATTTTGAATGGGAAAATGAAAATGGAGCTCCTGAAACTAAGGTGGATGTGAACTTCCAATTGATTCAACATGACCAAGAAAATCAAGTGACTTCCTTGATTGTCATCTTGAGCTTTATGATTGTATTTGATAAATTTGTCATTAGTGGAACCATTTCACAAGTGAACCATATCGATGGTCGTATTGTTAACGAGCCAAGTGAATTGAACCAAGAAGAGGTGGAAACTTTGGCTCGTCCATGTTTGAACATGCTCAACCGTTTGACTTACGAAGTAACTGAAATTGCATTAGACTTACCAGGAATCAATTTGGAGTTCTAATATGAAACTAGCTGTTATCACAGATTCCTCTGCTTATCTCAGTGCAGAGACCTTGAAAAGAGAAGATTTATTTGTCTTGGATATTCCTGTCAATATTGATGGTGAGGAGTATGTCGAAGGCATCAATCTGACTGCTGAGGAATTTTACCAAAAAATGGCTCAGGCTTCTGAATTGCCTAAGACTAGTCAACCAAGTATTGCTAAGTTAGATGAAATATTAACTTCGCTCAAAGAACAAGGCTATACCCATGCCTTGGGGCTTTTCCTATCTTCTGGAATTTCAGGTTTTTACCAAAATATCCAGTATATGATAGATGAATATGAGGGCTTAACCATTGCTTTTCCAGACACTTTGATTACAAGTGCTCCTCTGGGAATCATGGTTGAAAGCGTCTTTAGCTGGCAAGACCAGGGCGATGATTTTGCCAGCATTCAGGATAAGCTAGCCATTCAAATTAGCCGTACGTCAGCCTTTATCATGGTAGATGATTTGGATCATTTGGTTAAAGGTGGACGCCTTTCAAATGGGGCTGCCATTTTGGGCAATTTGCTTAGCATTAAGCCAATCCTTTATTTCAACGACCAAGGTGTGATTGAGGTTTACGAAAAAGTTCGTACTGAAAAGAAAGCAACCAAGCGCTTAATTGAGATTATCAAGGAAACAACAGCTTCAGGCCAATACCGTATCATTGTCATTCACGGGAATGCTCCCGAAAAGGCTGAGGAATTGCGTCAACACTTGCTTGAATCTGGAGTGGGTACGGATATTTCACTAGCTACATTTGGTAGTGTCATTGGGACACACCTAGGATCAGGAAGCATTGCTCTGGGTTATATTCCAGTGATTTAGTTGGCACTTCTAGACTAGTTAAGATGGCTTGTATCTTAGCAATTGAACACGGACTACCTGCCTCTTGAAAAAAGATGCCTGTCTTGCCTTTCGTGGAAAGTCAGCGCCATTCCCTATTTTTCATGGGCAGCTAAGGTCCTTTGTATCTTAGACAGGAGTAGAGATGAGTATTCGAGTAATTATTGCTGGTTTTAAGGGAAAGATGGGCCAGGCTGCTTGTCAGATGGTCTTGGCTGATCCAGACTTGGACTTGGTAGCAGTTTTAGATCCTTTTGAGTCTGAGTCAGAGTGGCAGGGTATTCCTGTTTTCAAGGATAAGGCTGATTTGGTCGGTTTTGAAGCGGATGTCTGGGTAGATTTTACTACTCCAACTGTTGCCTATGAAAATACACGCTTTGCTCTTGAAAATGGCTTTGCTCCAGTAGTTGGAACAACAGGTTTCACAAGTGAAGAAATTGCAGAGCTAAAAGCATTTTCTCGTTCCCAAGATTTGGGTGGCTTGATCGCTCCTAACTTTGCCTTGGGTGCTGTTTTACTCATGCAATTTGCGACGCAAGCTGCCAAATATTTCCCAAATGTGGAGATTATCGAGCTCCATCATGACAAGAAAAAGGATGCCCCGAGTGGAACAGCTATTAAAACAGCTGAGTTAATGGCAGAAGTTCGAGAGTCTATTCAGCAAGGTGCGCCTGATGAGGAAGAATTGATTGCAGGTGCCCGTGGTGCTGACTTTGATGGCATGCGGATTCACTCAGTTCGTTTACCAGGCTTGGTAGCCCATCAGGAAGTCATCTTTGGCAATCAGGGAGAAGGATTGACTCTCCGTCATGACTCCTATGATCGTAGCTCCTTCATGACAGGGGTGAATTTGGGAATTAAAGAAGTTGTCAAGCGTCATGAGCTTGTCTATGGATTAGAACACTTATTATGAGATTAACGCAAATGCCTTCTGAATTTCAGAAGGCTTTACCAGTATTAGAAAAAATCAAAGAAGCAGGTTTTGAAGCTTATTTTGTTGGGGGCTCTGTTCGAGATGCCCTCCTCAATCGTCCCATCCATGATGTGGATATCGCGACTTCTTCTTATCCAGAAGAGACCAAGCAGATTTTTCCGCGAACAGCTGATATCGGAATCGAGCATGGAACTGTCTTGGTCTTAGATGGGGACGAGGAGTATGAGGTGACTACTTTTCGGACAGAAGATGTCTATGTTGACTATCGCAGACCTAGTGCGGTTTCCTTTGTTCGCTCGCTAGAAGAAGACCTCAAACGCCGTGATTTTACAGTCAACGCCTTTGCTTTGGACGAGACAGGGGAAATCATTGACTTGTTCCATGGTTTAGAAGATTTGGAAAAGCAAGTTTTGCGAGCAGTTGGGGAGCCTAGTGAACGTTTCAACGAAGATGCTTTGCGGATTATGCGTGGTTTCCGTTTTCAGGCCAGTCTTGGCTTCGAACTTGAGCCAGAAACATTTAAAGCTATGAAGATCTTGACGCCCCTTTTGGAGAAAATTTCTGTAGAGCGTACTTTTGTTGAGTTTGATAAACTCTTGCTGGCTCCATTTTGGAGAAGGGGCTTGGCTTCCATGATTGAGAGTCAAGCTTATGATTATCTCCCTGATATGTCAGCTAGCCAGGACAAGCTTAACAGACTGTTTGAGTTGGAGGCTGATTTCACTTTTGAATCCTCTGAACAAGCCTGGGCAGCTCTACTGTGGGCTCTGGAGATTGAAAATGCGCAGCCCTTTTTGAAGGCTTGGAAGACCTCACGCCAGTTTGCCAAGCAAGTTCAGGATTTGCTGACTATTTGGCCTTGCGTGAAAAGGGAGAATTGAGCAAGCGAGATTGTTACCGCTTTGACTTGGATTTGCTTTTACAGGCTGAAAGTCTTCGTCAGGCTCAGGGAAAACCAGTCAATCCACAAGTCATCACAGAAACCTACCAGAGCTTGACCATTCATGACAAGAAAGAAATTCAGATTAATGGTGGTATTTTGATCAAGGAATATGGCTATCAACCAGGTCCAGATTTGGGAGAGATTTTAACAGAGATTGAATATGCCATTGTCGATGGAGAATTGGAAAATGACCGTCAAGCCATCCATGCTTATCTGAGGGAGAAAAAATGAGTGATTTTATCGTTGAAAAACTAACTAAATCCGTCGGTGACAAGACTGTTTTTAAGGATATTTCCTTTATCATCCATGACCTAGACAGAATCGGTTTGATTGGTGTCAATGGAACGGGCAAGACTACCCTTTTGGATGTCCTTTCTGGTGTTTCTGGCTTTGATGGGGATGTCAGTCCTTTTTCAGCTAAAAATGATTACCAGATTGGTTATTTGACTCAGGATCCTGATTTTGATGATAACAAGACGGTCTTGGATACAGTCCTATCCAGCGACCTCAAGGAAATCCAACTCATTCGTGAGTATGAACTCCTCATGCTCAACTATAGTGAGGACAAGCAGGCGCGTTTGGAACGTGTCATGGCAGAAATGGACTCTCTCCAAGCTTGGGAAATTGAGAGTCAGGTCAAGACGGTTCTTAGCAAGCTAGGTATTCAGGATTTATCTATTCCAGTTGGAGAATTGTCAGGTGGTCTAAGAAGACGGGTTCAGTTGGCGCAAGTTTTACTTGGCAACCACGACCTCTTGCTTCTAGACGAGCCGACCAACCATCTGGACATTGCGACTATTGAGTGGCTGACCCTCTTTTTGAAATTCCAAGAAAACCGTCCTTTTTATCACCCACGATCGTTATTTCTTGGACGCTTTGTCAACACGGATTTTCGAGTTGGACCGAGCTGGCTTGACCGAATATCAGGGGAATTATCAGGACTATGTTCGCCTAAAGGCGGAACAGGATGAGCGCGATGCAGCTCTTCACCACAAAAAGGAACAACTCTATAAGCAAGAATTGGCATGGATGCGCAGGCAACCGCAGGCGCGTGCTACCAAGCAGCAGGCTCGTATCAATCGTTTCCATGACCTGAAGAAAGAAGTTTCAGGTGGTGCTGCGGAGACAGACTTGACCATGAACTTTGAAACCAGTCGGATCGGGAAGAAAGTCATCGAGTTTCAGGATGTTTCCTTCGCCTATGAAAATAAGCCCATTTTGCAAGATTTTAATCTTTTGGTGCAGGCTAAAGATCGTATTGGAATCGTTGGGGACAACGGTGTTGGAAAATCAACCCTGCTCAACTTGATTGCAGGAAGTCTTGAGCCAACTCAAGGACAAGTTGTGATTGGGGAAACTGTTCGCATCGCCTATTTCTCTCAGCAAATTGAGGGCTTGGATGAAAGCAAGCGTGTTATCAATTACTTGCAGGAAGTAGCAGAAGAGGTCAAGACCAGCGGTGGTTCTACGACTTCTATTGCAGAATTACTGGAGCAGTTTCTTTTCCCACGTTCGACGCATGGAACCTTGATTGAGAAGTTGTCTGGCGGCGAGAAAAAACGTCTTTATCTCTTCAAATTGCTCTTGGAAAAACCAAATGTTCTTCTCTTGGACGAGCCAACCAATGATCTGGATATTGCAACCTTGACAGTTTTGGAGAATTTCTTGCAAGGATTTGCGGGTCCTGTTTTGACAGTTAGCCATGACCGCTATTTCTTGGATAAGGTAGCGACTAAGATTCTGGCTTTTGAAGATGGCAAGATTCGTCCTTTCTTTGGTCATTACACGGACTATCTTGATGAAAAAGCCTTTGAAGCAGATATGGCCAATCAAGTGCAAAAGTCCGAAAAGGAGAAAGTCGTCAAAGTCAGAGAAGACAAGAAACGCATGACCTACCAAGAAAAGCAGGAGTGGGCAAGTATTGAAGGTGATATTGAAGCCTTGGAAAATCGTATCGCTGCTATTGAAGAGGAGATGCAGGCCAACGGCTCTGACTTTGGTAAGCTGGCTACTCTCCAAAAAGAATTGGATGAGAAAAACGAAGCACTCCTTGAAAAATACGAACGCTATGAATACCTAAGTGAATTTGATGGCTAGAAGAATAGAAAAATCCCGTCTCATGACAGGATTTCTCTATTCTTTTTTAGTTTCTTGATGAAAGATATTTTGCCAAGTTTCGTGGCGGCGCCAGATACTGGTGTGGATGATACCATCTAACTCATAGCTGATGAGTTTTGTTTTCTGACTGATGGAAGTGATCTGAATATCCTTGATAGCGGAATTCAAGTCTTTTTCGGCTTTATAAGCTTCTTTGTCCATCTGCTCTCCATCCTGACGAATATAGACAAAATCATCAGCCAAGAGTTCTTCCAATTGATTTCCTTGGTCAATCAATTGTTCACGCATGAGCAATTTTTTATAGACATTGTCTAAAATCTCATCCTCAGGGATAGGTGCGGGTTCGATATGGACATCGGTATCAAAAATACCAAAACGTTCCTCCAGCATAGACTCGACCTGATCCGCAATCTCATGGCTTTCAAAAACAGACAGGTCGGGGTTCATCTCCAGCGTGATATCCAGGTAAATATTGCTACCGTAAGTGCGACCTCTTTGCGACTTGACCTTGCTGATTTTGGGAATTTCCATAATGGCCTTTTGATAGTCCTCAAGCAGACGGTCGTCAAAGCCATCAGAAAGGCTAAAGGAAGACTCGATAAAGATATCATAGGCAGTCTTCAAGATAAAGAAAGTGATGATAATGGCAACCAGTTTATCCACAATGGGATAATTGAAACTACTAGCTAGGATGGCAATAGTAGTACCAAGTGAGGTAATAGCATCAGAAAGATTGTCCTTTGCTGCGGCCTTGAGTGCTTTGGAGTTGGATTTCTTACTGAGGCGAGTATTGTAGAGATAAACTAGAAACATAATCGCTGCAGAAATGATTCCTAGGGTTGCACCCAGAGGGTCAATGACCGTTTCTTCATGACTGAGAATTTTTTGAATGGTATCCCGAAGTACATCGAAACCGACATAAAACATGATGATGGAAGTGATTAAGCTTGCCAAATCCTCAATCTTCCAGTGGCCAAAACGGTGGTCACGGTCTGCAGGCTGGCGCGCCATCCGTATCCCTATCAAGAGGGCAACATTTCCAATGATGTCCGAGACGTTGTTAAAACCATCAGCCACCAAACTGGATGAATGAAGGAGGTGACCAGTTGCTAATTTTGCAGCAGACAAGACCAAATAGGTCGAAATACTGATAATAGCACCACGCTCAGCTAACTTGAGATTTGAAATAGATTGCTTCATTCAACTTCCTTTCTAGTCACATAGCATTCTACCATTATACTGGTTTTTAAGGGGAAATTCAAATAAGACGGATAAAACTAAGAAAATACAAAGCAGAAAATGCTTTTTTTTTTTAGGAAATATGATAGACTGATAGAGATATATTAGGGAGGTAAAATGAAAAAAAATTATTTATTAACAGGAATTATATCCTTATTTTTCACTACATTAGTGTGGTTAACTATGGTTACTAGTGTAAAAAAAGGAATCCCATTTTCAGATGCAAGTATTTTTGAATATTTTGGTTATGCTATGAATCGTGGCGAACTTATGTACGCTAATTTATTTGATCATAAAGGACCAGTGGTTTTTTTCTAATAAATTATTTAGGATATTTTTATTTCAGGTGCCTTTGGAATAAAAGATTTTTATATCTAGTGTGTACTTTATTTTTTTCTTTGCTATCAGTTTCCAAATCTCAAGACTATTTACAGGCAATAAACAATCTATATTTGTTTTTATTAATAATCTTTTTTTGTTTATGAACATTTTTTTGATGGTGGTTGGAGTTTGGAGGGATTTATTCTTCCTCTAATTACTTATTCTCTCTACATTTTTTTAAAGTTTTTTTATAATAAAAGATTTAAAGAATTATGAGATAGTACTATCTGGTTTATTTTTTTCTGTTGTACTATTTACAAAAAGCGAATATGATTGGCATATGGTTAATTTTTTTCTCTATATATAATTATTCATTATATTTTTGATGAAAAAAATTATGGTGACTTATTCCGTCTAGTCGTTAGATTTTTTTAATTGGAGTATTTGTATTTATTCTTCCTTTGTTTGTATATCTACTTTCAAAAGGAATATTTTTTTGAAATGTTGTACCAATCCATAGGTATTAATTTTTATATATACAACAGAATCTAATAGTGGTAGCATAAAAAGAAATACTGAAATGGTATATCTCTGAATCAAATTTATTAACTTTAAATGTAATTATCTTTATATCTTCGTTACTATCATGGGAAAAAAATATAAAAAGCAAGTCAATTTTATATCATATTGTGTTTTTTTATTGTGTTTAATGCTAGCCCTTGTTTCAAAACGTAGTTATGGACATTATATACTTGTGGTGATTCCTTTGTTGATTCCATATCTTGCAAGTATATTTAATTTAATGAAAAAAATGTTACAATAAGTAAGGTTTTGTTCCTATCTTTAGGTTTAAGTGTTGTATATTTATCTAATATTAATGCTGTTAAAGAAAGTATTCGAACTAGAGATAGAAATTCGTCATATTTGCAACAAACTGTTGCGAATTATATAAAAATCTAATACTGAATTTAATGATAGGATTTATACCCATCGTCAAAATGGGACTATATATCTATATAGTGATCGTCTTTCTAGTACAAAAATATTTCTTTTATACCAGCTGTAACAAATGATCAAATTTTAATTGAAGATTTTTAAAAAAATCAATTATTGAAAAATCCACCAAAATATATTGTTTTTTTGATACTGAATGGGATTATGGTAAGAGAACTGATTCTTTTGTAAAACAATATATACATGATAATTATAAATTAGAGAAACAAGTTGAAACATCGATGATATACAGGAAAATAGGAAGTTAACATGAGTAGAAAAAATCCAATTTTATATATAGTTATTCCATGTTATAACGAAGAACAAGTCTTACCACATACTAATCCAATGTTTGTTGAAAAAATTGAACAATTAGTAAAGAAAGCAGAAATTCATTCCCATAGTAAAATTATGTACGTAAATGATGGCAGTAAAGATAAAACTTGGGAACTTATCCAAGAATATGCTTCATCGAATCCATATGTTATAGGTGTTTCTCAAAGTCGAAACCGTGGTCATCAAAGTAGTGTCCTTGCAGGTATGTATGAGGCTATTCAGTTTGCTGATATTGTTATTACCATTGATGCTGATGGTCAAGATGATATCAATTGTATGGACAAAATGATTGAAGAATATAAAAGTGGTTCTGAAATTGTATACGGTGTACGTGATAATCGTGATACGGATTCTGCTTTTAAACGAATTACAGCCGAAGGTTTTTATAAAGTGCTACGCTTATTTGGAGCAGAAGTTGTTTTCAATCATGCCGACTATAGATTGGTATCAAAAAGATTTTTGCAGGAGTTAGAGAAGTTCCAAGAAGTTAATCTTTTTCTTCGTGGTTTAATGCCTTTAGTTGGTTTTAAATATTCTTATGTTTCATATAAGCGCCATGAACGAATTGCTGGTGAGAGCCATTATCCACTATCTAAATGCTTGGTTTAGCTATGGATGGTATTACCAGTTTATCAATCAAACCGATTCGTTTGATTACAAGCCTGGGTGTTTTGACGTCACTCTTTAGTTTTCTATTGATTATTTGGGTTGTATGGAGTAAGTTTATTGGTACGGTTGTGGCTGGATGGGCAAGCACCTATGCAATAGTTAGTTTACTTGGTGGAGTACAATTGATTAGTTTGGGAGTAATTGGTGAGTATATTGGAAAGATTTACCTAGAAACGAAACGTCGTCCTAGATATATTATCAGTGAACGTACTTTTGATAAGGATAGAATTTTATAGAATCTTTACTCTTTGAAAACTTTTCAAAATTTGGTATAATAGAACTACTCAAGGGAGTAGCTGGCAGAAACCTGTGATAGTGTCGTCATTCCGAATTTTATACTGAAAAGTATGCTTTCCGGCACTATCTTAAACAGCGAGACTTGTTATGATTAACAGGTCTCTTTTTGTTTGTCGCGAAAAGATGCGATGAGGGAAAAGAGAGTCTGTTTTGCACACAATGTCAAGGAGGAGACACATGTCAAAAGAACAAAAACGCCAAGCGTTTTATACTCAGAGTCCTGAAGAGGTCTTGAAGGCTGTGGATGCGACCGAGCAAGGTTTGTCATCAAGTGAGGCGGAAAAGCGCCTTGCAGAATTTGGCCACAATGAACTCGAAGAAGGTGAGAAACGATCAATTCTGGTCAAATTTATCGAGCAATTTAAGGATTTGATGATTATCATCCTAGTTGCAGCAGCAATCTTGTCAGTCGTGACTTCTGGTGGGGAAGATATCGCAGATGCCATTATCATCCTAGCTGTGGTTATCATCAACGCTGCCTTTGGTGTTTACCAAGAAGGGAAAGCAGAAGAAGCTATCGAAGCCCTCAAATCCATGTCTAGTCCAGCTGCTCGCGTTCTTCGTGATGGTCATATGGCTGAGATTGATTCTAAAGAATTGGTACCAGGTGATATTGTTGCCCTTGAAGCTGGTGATGTGGTACCAGCAGACTTACGTTTGCTAGAAGCCAATTCTCTTAAAATTGAAGAAGCAGCTCTTACAGGTGAGTCTGTGCCAGTCGAAAAAGACTTGACAGTTGAACTTGCTGCAGATGCTGGTATTGGTGACCGTGTCAACATGGCTTTCCAAAACTCTAACGTAACCTATGGTCGCGGTATGGGTGTTGTTGTCAATACAGGGATGTATACTGAAGTCGGTCACATCGCAGGTATGCTTCAAGACGCTGATGAGACTGATACACCCCTCAAACAAAACTTGAATAACCTTTCTAAGGTCTTGACCTATGCTATCTTGGTTATTGCACTTGTTACTTTTGTAGTGGGTGTTTTCATTCAAGGTAAAAATCCACTCGGTGAGTTGATGACCTCTGTTGCCCTTGCCGTTGCAGCCATTCCAGAAGGGCTACCAGCTATCGTAACTATCGTTCTTGCCCTTGGTACTCAAGTTTTAGCTAAACGTAACTCTATCGTTCGTAAGTTGCCAGCAGTAGAAACGCTTGGTTCAACTGAAATCATCGCTTCTGATAAGACTGGTACGCTGACTATGAACAAGATGACAGTCGAGAAAGTCTTCTACGATGCAGTCCTACATGACTCAGCTGACGACATTGAACTGGGTCTTGAAATGCCCCTTCTTCGTTCAGTTATCTTGGCTAATGATACGAAAATCGATGTGGAAGGCAATCTAATTGGTGACCCAACCGAAACAGCCTTCATCCAATATGCCTTGGACAAGGGCTACGATGTCAAAGGTTTCTTAGAGAAATATCCACGTGTGGCTGAGTTACCATTTGACTCTGACCGTAAGCTCATGTCAACGGTTCACCCATTGCCAGATGGTCGTTACCTTGTAGCAGTCAAAGGTGCGCCAGACCAACTTTGAAACGTTGTGTTCTTCGTGATAAGGCGGGGGATATTGCTCCGATTGATGAGAAGGTTACAAACCTCATTCATACAAACAACTCTGAAATGGCCCATCAAGCCTTGCGTGTCCTTGCAGGAGCTTATAAGATTATCGATAGCATTCCAGAAAATCTCACTTCTGAAGAACTTGAAAATGATTTAATCTTCACTGGTTTGATTGGGATGATTGACCCTGAACGTCCTGAGGCAGCTGAGGCTGTTCGTGTGGCTAAGGAAGCTGGAATCCGTCCAATCATGATTACGGGTGATCACCAAGACACTGCAGAAGCCATTGCTAAACGATTGGGAATCATTGATGCAAATGATACAGAAGGACACGTTTTAACTGGTGCTGAACTCAATGAACTGTCAGATGAAGACTTTGAAAAAGTAGTTGGTCAATACTCTGTTTATGCCCGTGTGTCTCCAGAGCACAAGGTTCGTATCGTTAAGGCCTGGCAAAAACAAGGTAAGGTCGTTGCCATGACAGGTGACGGTGTCAATGATGCGCCAGCTCTGAAAACAGCAGACATCGGTATCGGTATGGGAATCACTGGTACAGAGGTTTCTAAGGGGGCTTCTGACATGATTCTTGCAGATGATAACTTTGCGACCATCATCGTCGCAGTTGAAGAAGGACGTAAGGTCTTCTCAAACATTCAAAAGACTATTCAGTACTTACTTTCTGCCAATACTGCTGAAGTATTAACCATCTTCCTATCAACCTTGTTTGGTTGGGATGTCTTGCAGCCAGTTCATCTTTTGTGGATCAACTTGGTAACCGATACTTTCCCAGCTATCGCTCTAGGTGTTGAACCTGCTGAGCCTGGTGTCATGAACCATAACCACGTGGACGCAAGGCAAGCTTCTTCTCAGGTGGTGTTTTGAGTTCTATCATCTATCAAGGTGTACTCCAAGCAGCCCTTGTTATGAGTGTTTATGGCCTTGCCCTTGCTTACCCAGTTCATGTGGGTGACAATCATGCCATTCATGCAGATGCCCTAACTATGGCCTTTGCAACCCTTGGTTTGATTCAACTCTTCCATGCCTACAATGTCAAGTCTGTTTACCAGTCCATCTTGACAGTTGGCCCATTCAAGTCTAAGACATTCAACTGGTCCATCTTGGTATCCTTCATCCTTCTTATGGCAACAATTGTCGTAGAACCGCTTGAAGGAATCTTCCACGTAACCAAACTAGACTTGTCACAATGGGGAATTGTTATGGCTGGAAGCTTCTCAATGATTATCATTGTCGAAATCGTTAAGTTTATCCAACGTAAACTCGGCTTTGACAAGAATGCGATTTAAAAAAAGTCATCTTCGGATGGCTTTTTACTACAGTTGAGGGAAAGGGCTTGCAGTTATCGGCTTTTGTGCTATAATTGCTATAATATAGTAAAAAGCAAGAGGAGTGTGAGGAAGTGGAAAAGAAAATTGTAAAGGATATCTTGTTTTTATCTCAGGTGTCTCAACCTGCAAGTCAGGAAGACCTGTATCTTGCCAGAGATTTGCAGGATACACTCTTAACAAATCGTGAGACCTGTGTTGGTCTGGCTGCCAATATGATTGGGGTGCAGAAGCGCGTGATTATCTTTAATCTTGGTTTTGTTCCTGTGGTCATGTTTAATCCAGTTCTCCTGTCCTTTGAAGGACCTTATGAGACAGAAGAAGGCTGTTTGTCCTTGGTAGGTGTGAGACCAACTAAGCGTTATGAAACTATAACTGTTTCCTATCGTGACAGCAAGTGGCAGGAACAGACCATGACCTTGACAGGCTTTCCAGCTCAGATTTGCCAGCATGAACTGGATCATTTGGAAGGACGAATCATTTAGGAGGAAAGCAAATGAAACAAATAGTCTTCGAACTTATTTATCGCAACGACCTGGTATATCTTTTTACCACCTCTTAACCTGACCAGCTGGGAATTTCTCTTTTTTCTCTGTGGGCATTTGCTGCTTGTGGCAATCTTATTTGGCTTTGGCAAGGGGATAAACCTGGTCAAAACGGTTCATGTGCGCCACGGCAAGGCGGAAGCTGCCTTAAATCTTGAGGGTTTCAAAATCAATCGGTTAGGGAAAATTCTTTTTGCTTCTATTGGAGGAATTCTTCTCTTGGCTGGTTTAGTTTCCTTGGTGACTTCTAGTATTTTTCAGGCTAAAAATTATGCTAATGTAGTCACGGTTACGGAAAAAGAGTTTACTGAATTTCCTAAGACTGATACCAGTAAGGTTCCTATTCTAGATAGAAGTACTGCTGAAAAAATTGGCGACCGCTACTTGGGTTCCCTAACGGATAAGGTATCGCAGTACGTGGCGGCAGATACCTATACTCAATTGACGATTGATGGGAAACCTTATCGAGTGACGCCGCTAGAATATGCAGACCCTATCAAATGGTTTAACAATCAGGCCAAGGGAATCGGTGAGTATATTAAGGTGGACATGGTAACTGGGAATGCGGATTTGGTGGACTTGAAGACACCAATCAAGTATTCGGACTCGGAGTATTTTAACCGTGATGTCAAACGCCACCTGCGCTTGAAGTACCCAACCAAAATCTTCAAAACTCCATCCTTCGAGGTGGACGATGAGGGCAATCCTTTCTATGTGGCAACTGTTTACCAAAAGCAATTTGGGCTTGCGGTTCCTCGTCCTGTTTCAGTCATTATCTTGGATGCCACAAATGGAGAAACCAAGGAATACAGCTTGTCAGATGTTCCAGAATGGGTGGACAGGGTCTATCCAGCTGAGGAAACCATCGAGCAAATCAACTACAATGGTAAGTATAAGGACGGTTTCTGGAATGCCATGATTTCCAAGAAAAACGTGACCCAGACTACCAAGGGATATAATTATTTGTCTATCGGTAATGACATCTACCTCTACACAGGTGTGACGTCAGCCAATGCAGATGAAAGTAATCTTGGTTTCATCCTAGAAAATATGCGAACAGGAGAAATCACTAAGTATAGCTTGGCTTCTGCGACCGAAGAATCAGCCCGTGAATCAGCCGAAGGTGCTGTTCAGGAGAAATCTTACAAGGCAACCTTCCCAATCCTTATCAACCTCAATGACAAGCCTCTCTACATCATGGGCTTGAAGGATAATGCTGGCTTGGTCAAAGAGTATGCTTTGGTAGACGCAGTCGAGTACCAAAATGTTATCGTAGCTACTACAGTGGAAGAACTGCTCAGCAAGTACGCCAATAAAAACGACCTTGAAATTGACAATGAAACCACAGAAAGCATCAAGGGTGTGGTAGCAGACCTCAAATCAGCTGTTATCAAGGGCGATACTGTCTACTTCTTTAAAGTTGATGGCAAGATATACAAGGTCAAGGCCTCTGTATCAGATGACCTCCCTTACCTTGAAAATGGTAAAACCTTCGAAGGTCAAGTAAGAAAAGACAACTATCTCAAGACTTTTAAAGTACAATAATACTCTTCGAAAATCTCTTCAAACTACGTCAGCTCTATCTGCAACCTCAAAACAGTGTTTTGAGCAGCCTGTGGCTAGCTTCCTAGTTTGCTCTTTGATTTTCATTGAGTATAAAAATAGCTTTTCTCAGAAAGTATATGTTATAATAAGGTAAATTAAGACTAATGGAGGACAAACAAATGGGTTTTTATGTGATGGTTGCTTCAATGTTACTCGGACTGTTCGCTTTGAAGATAGGTTTTTCTCAGTTCAAGGAGAAAAAAGATAAATTCTTATCTATCTTAACAAGTTTAGCTGGTCTAACCCTTGTTCTAGTGGCTGTCTGGTTAGGATGACCAAAATAACCAGAGAAACCTCGGCTTGACCGAGGTTTTTTAGATGAATTTCTTGGTTGTGGTTAAAAAATATGCTACACTATTAATATGAAAATTTTAATCCCTACAGCAAAAGAAATGAACACAGACTTGTCGAGCATCGAGGCAAGTCCTTTAAAACCAGAAAGTCAGGCCGTGCTGAATGCCTTGGTTCTCTATTCTGCTAGTCAATTGGAGAGTTTTTACAAAGTTTCAGCCGAGAAAGCTGCGGCAGAATTTCAACATATCCAAGCTTTGAAAAGGCAAACTGCCCAACACTACCCAGCCTTGAATCTATTTGATGGACTTATGTACCGCCACATCAAGCGAGATAAATTGACCGAGTCAGAACAAGCCTATCTTAAAAATCATGTTTTTATCACCTCGGCTTTGTACGGTGTTGTTCCAGCCTTGTCACCTATGGCCCCTCACCGTTTGGACTTTTTGATGAAGTTAAAAGTCGCAGGTAAGACTTTGAAGAGCCATTGGAAGGCAGCCTATGATGAAGCTGTGACGCAGGAAGAAGTGATTTTCTCCCTCTTGTCATCCGAATTTGAGACTGTATTTTCTAAGGAAATTAGAGAAAAAATGGTGACCTTCAAATTCATGGAGGATAGAGGTGGTCAGCTGAAGATTCACTCAACCATTTCCAAGAAAGCGCGTGGTGCCTTCCTGACAGCCTTGATAGAAAATCAAGTACAAACGGTGGAGGAAGCTCGTCGCTTAAGCTTTGCAGGATTTAACTACCGAGAAGACCTGTCCCAACCACAGGAATTGGTTTTTGTAAAGAAAGTATAGAAATCAGATATTTTGTATTTGACAATATGTATCATCAGTTATTGTAGTTTACAAATGAGAAAAAAGCGAACAAGCTAGTCTTCTGAGTGTCAGAAAAGTAGTCTTGTTCGCTTTTATTATGTTAGTTACTTTAGTTACTTGATAGCATTAACCAAGTCTTCCGCTTGTTTTTCAAGTGAGTTTAGGACTGTTTCTTCGAGAACCAATTTTCCGTCTGCCCAAGCAGAGTCATTGACACGTGCAGCAGTAAAGTCGCTAACGACTTGTGTACGGATAAATGGCAAGAGGTCTTTGTAGATAGAGAAGAGTTGATCGTGACCTGCATTGGCTACAGATGATACTGTGACAAACTTGTCTTGAAGGGCAGAAGCGCCACGTGTATCAGACAAGTCAAGGGCACGAGATAGCCAGTCAAGCAAGTTTTTCACTGTTCCAGGGATAGAGAAGTTGTAGACTGGGGAGAAGATCCAGATAGCATCCGCAGCGAGAACTGCTTCACGAGCAGCAGCTACAGCTGGGTGAGTTGGAACTTCCAAATCTTGGCTGAAGAGAGGAAGGGATGTATAATCAAGATAGCTAACTTCTGCTTTACCAGCAAGTACTTTCTCAGCTTCGAGTGCCATTTGGTGGTTGAAAGAACCTTGGCGTAGGGATCCGACGATAAATAATACTTTTTTAGACATGATGTGTCTCCTTTTTCTTAAATTTCCGAGAACTCTCTCGTTGTTATAAAATATATTACAACAAAACAAAACAAGTTGCAAGAAATTTGCTCAGGGTTTATTTGAAAATTATAAAATTGCTGAAACTCTAGTCACTTGAGACTGGAAAATTAAGAATTGTATCACTTTCAAAATCGGTTTTGTTTGAAGGAAGAAATAATATAGGTTTGTTCTTGCATTCACTTGTAATAAAGCCCAATAGATGGTAAAATAGACGAGTGAAAAAAAGACAAAACAAAGCAAAAAATAATCTACTGTGGCAGTATGGTCTAGGGATGACGATTTTGTTTGTGGTTATCAGTGCTTCCTTTCTGTATCTAGTGTTTCTGAGTATGAAACCCTATCAAACAGCTAAAAGTGAAGGAGAAAAATTAGCTCAGCAGTATGCAGGATTAGAGCAGGCTGATCAGGTTGATTTATACAATGGCTTGGAATCCTATTACAGCGTTCTTGGTCGTAATAAACAGCAAGAAGCACTTGCTGTCCTGATCGGAAAAGATGACCATAAGATTTACGTTTATCAGCTAAATCAGGGTATTTCACAAGAAAAAGCTGAAGCTCTTTCTAAGGAAAAAGGAGCTGGCGAGATTGACAAGATTACCTTTGGCCGTTATCAAGACAAGCCAATCTGGGAAGTCAAGTCAGGCTCTGATTTTTATCTAGTAGATTTTGAAACAGGAACATTGGTCAATAAGGAGGGCCTATGAAACTATCCAACCGTGTTTTAGAAATGGAAGAAAGTGTCACTTTAGCTAGTGATGCGAGAGCAAAAAAATTAAAGGCTCAAGGTAAGGATGTCCTTTTCTTGACCTTGGGACAACCAGATTTTCACACTCCTGAAAATATTCAGGATGCAGCAGTTAAAGCTATTCGAGAAGGACAGGCTTCCTTCTATACAGTAGCTTCAGGTCTACCAGAATTAAAAGCTGCGGTGAATACCTACTTCGAGCGCTACTATGGCTATTCTGTCGCAAGTAATGAGGTTACCTTTGCTACAGGTGCCAAGTTTTCCCTCTATACCTTCTTTATGGCTGTAATCAATCCTTTAGATGAGGTTATTATTCCAACTCCATACTGGGTTAGTTATGGAGATCAGGTCAAGATGGCAGAGGGCGTTCCAGTCTTTGTTCAAGCTAAAGAAGACAATGATTTTAAAGTCACGGTGGATCAATTAGAACTAGTTAGGACAGATAAGACAAAAGTTTTGGTTCTCAATTCACCATCTAATCCGACTGGTATGATTTATACTCGTGAAGAATTACTAGCTATCGGAAATTGGGCAGTTGAGCATGATATTCTCATCCTAGCAGATGATATTTATGGTCGTTTGGTCTATAACGGGAATGAGTTCGTACCAATCTCTAGTCTATCAGAAGCAATTCGTAAGCAAACCATTGTTATCAACGGTGTATCTAAGGCCTATGCCATGACGGGTTGGCGAGTTGGTTATGCGGTAGGTAATCCTGAAATCATTGCAGCTATGAGTAAATTGACAGGACAAACAACTTCAAATTTGACATCTGTTTCTCAATATGCGGCTATAGAAGCCTTAACAGGACCACAGGATTCTGTTGATATCATGCGTCAGGCTGAGGAGCGTCTCAATACCATTTATCCGCTATTATGTGAGGTTCCTGGTTTTGAAGTCGTTAAGCCACAAGGAGCCTTCTATCTCTTCCCAAATGTTAAAAAAGCCATGGAGATGAAAGGCTATACGGATGTTACTGACTTTACAACAGCTATTCTTGAAGAAGTTGGTTTGGCACTCATAACAGGAGCAGGATTTGGAGCTCCAGAAAATGTCCGCCTCAGCTATGCGACAGACCTAGACACGCTTAAAGAAGCAGTTAAACGCTTGAAAGCATTTATGGAAAAATAAAAGAAAAAGAAAAGGAAAAATAATGACAAAACGTGTAACGATTATCGATGTAAAAGACTATGTTGGTCAAGAGGTGACGATTGGAGCTTGGGTTGCCAACAAATCAGGAAAAGGGAAAATTGCCTTCTTGCAATTGCGTGATGGAACAGCCTTCTTCCAAGGTGTAGCCTTTAAACCAAACTTTGTAGAAAAATTTGGTGAAGAAGTAGGACTTGAGAAGTTTGATGTTATCAAACGCTTGAGCCAAGAAACGTCTGTCTATGTGACAGGTATTGTTAAAGAAGACGAACGTTCTAAGTTTGGCTATGAGTTGGACATTACAGATATAGAAGTGATTGGTGAATCTCAAGACTACCCAATCACACCAAAAGAACACGGAACAGACTTCTTGATGGACAACCGTCACTTGTGGCTTCGTTCTCGTAAGCAAGTAGCGGTGATGCAAATCCGTAACGCGATTATCTATGCAACTTATGAATTCTTTGACAAGAACGGCTTCATGAAGTTTGATAGCCCAATCCTTTCAGGAAATGCGGCCAGAAGATTCAACTGAACTCTTTGAAACAGACTACTTCGGAACGCCAGCCTACTTGAGCCAATCAGGTCAGCTTTACTTGGAAGCAGGAGCTATGGCCCTTGGTCGTGTCTTTGACTTTGGTCCAGTATTCCGTGCTGAAAAATCAAAAACACGCCGTCACTTGACTGAGTTCTGGATGATGGATGCAGAGTACTCATACTTGACACACGATGAATCACTTGATTTGCAAGAAGCTTATGTAAAAGCTCTTCTTCAAGGTGTTCTTGACCGTGCACCTCAAGCCTTGGAAACATTGGAACGTGATACAGAGCTCTTGAAACGCTACATTGCAGAGCCATTCAAACGCATTACTTACGATCAAGCTATTGACCTCTTGCAAGAGCATGAGAATGATGAAGATGCTGACTACGAACATCTTGAGCATGGAGATGACTTTGGTTCACCACACGAAACATGGATTTCAAACCACTTTGGTGTGCCAACATTTGTCATGAACTATCCAGCAGCCATCAAGGCCTTCTACATGAAACCAGTTCCTGGAAATCCAGAGCGCGTGCTTTGTGCAGACTTGCTTGCTCCAGAAGGTTACGGAGAAATCATCGGTGGTTCTATGCGTGAGGAAGACTACGATGCCCTTGTTGCTAAGATGAATGAACTTGGTATGGATCGTACAGAGTACGAATTCTACCTTGACCTTCGTAAATACGGTACTGTACCACACGGTGGATTTGGTATCGGTATCGAACGTATGGTAACCTTCGCGGCAGGAACAAAACACATCCGTGAAGCTATTCCGTTCCCACGTATGTTGCACCGTATTAAACCATAAGAACAGGAAAACGCCCATGTGGCGTTTTTTCGAATTCCAGAGTTTTTACTTGCGTAAAAAATTGTTTTCTAGTATAATAGTTTATTGTGAGCGAACCTCACTTACCCCTTGCAAAGTCTTGGGGTCATTAGACCAAAAGGAGGAACATATCAATGGCTAAATACGAAATTCTTTATATCATTCGTCCAAACATTGAAGAAGAAGCTAAAAACGCTTTGGTAGCACGTTTTGACTCTATTTTGACTGACAACGGTGCAACTGTTGTTGAATCAAAATCTTGGGAAAAACGTCGTCTTGCATACGAAATCAAAGATTTCCGTGAAGGACTTTACCACATCGTTAACGTTGAAGCAAATGACGATGCAGCTCTTAAAGAGTTTGACCGTCTTTCAAAAATCAACGCTGACATTCTTCGTCACATGATCGTCAAAACTGACGCGTAAGAAGGTAAACTATGATTAACAATGTTGTACTTGTAGGGCGTATGACACGTGACGCTGAGTTGCGTTATACCCCATCAAATGTAGCAGTTGCGACTTTTACTCTTGCAGTAAACCGTACATTTAAGAGTCAAAATGGCGAACGTGAGGCTGATTTTATCAATGTCGTTATGTGGCGCCAACAGGCTGAAAACCTTGCTAACTGGGCTAAAAAAGGCTCACTTATTGGGGTGACAGGTCGTATCCAGACTCGTAGTTACGATAACCAGCAAGGACAACGTGTCTACGTGACAGAGGTCGTGGCTGAGAATTTCCAAATGTTGGAAAGCCGTAGTGTGCGTGAGGGTCATACAGGTGGAGCTTACTCTGCACCAAGTTCAAACTATTCAGCGCCTACAAATTCAGTACCAGACTTTTCACGTGATGAAAATCCATTTGGAGCAACAAATCCATTGGATATTTCAGATGATGATTTACCATTCTAATGGACAACTAAAATTATAAAGGAGAAAAAACATGGCTCAACAACGTCGTGGCGGATTCAAACGCCGTAAAAAAGTTGATTACATCGCAGCAAACAAAATTGAATATGTTGATTACAAAGATACTGAGCTTCTTAGCCGTTTCGTTTCAGAACGTGGGAAAATCCTTCCTCGTCGTGTAACAGGAACTTCAGCTAAAAACCAACGTAAAGTAACAACAGCTATCAAACGCGCTCGCGTAATGGCTTTGATGCCTTTCGTAAACGAAGATTAAAAAAGAGGTCCGGGTGGACCTCTTTTTCAGACCCGGTTGGGTCTTTTTTTCACGAGCCTTGAAATAAGAGAGCGAGTTTGGGTCCAGTGGCCCTCTTTTTCATGAGCTAGAAAATAAGAAAGCGAATTAAGACCCGGTTGGGTCTTTTTTCACGAGATCGTTTTTTTCTGACCTTGGCGTGCTATAATGGTAATAAAAAGAGTAAAGGTGGGTAAGTCAAAGATGAATTGTACGATTAGAAATATGATTAAGTCTGATATTGAATCCTTATCTCATGGATTTATGAATCAAGGTTGGTCTGGTAGAGAGGAAATTTTGGCTAGATATTTTCTGGAACAGGAAAGTGGGGAGAGAGAAGTCTTAGTTGCAGAGATTGATGGTGCTGTAGCGGGCTACGTTACCATTTTGCCCTCTGCTAAACATGGTCCTTTTGCAGAAGTCTATCCAGAATTATCAGATTTTTAATGTGTTTGAGCCTTTTCGAAATCAAGGGATTGGGAATCAACTGCTAGAAGAAGCAGAAAAACGAGTCAAGTTTGTTTCGAGTAAGGTCACTCTTGGTGTAGGTTTGCACTTAGGCTATGGCCCTGCCCAGAGATTGTATATCAGACGGGGCTACATTCCAGATGGGACAGGTGTCTGGTATCGCAATCAACCCTTGGAAATGAATGCAACTAGCCAAAATAATGATGATTTGGTTTTGTATCTAGTAAAGGAATTCGGATAAGAGACAAGGATTTTATTGGGGATGTGGGATTTCTCTACTTTATGGTATAATGGAAAGAGTTAGATTGAAAGAGGTAGTGAGATGGATGCCAAATTAAGATACAAGGCAAAGAAGATTAAGATTGTCTTTTTTGATATTGATGATACATTGAGGAATTCAAAGACAGGTTTTATTCCAGCTTCAATCCCAACTATTTTTAAGCAATTACGTGAGAAAGGAATTTTGACGGGTATTGCTTCTGGACGAGGGATTTTTGGTGTCGTGCCAGAGATTCGTGATCTCAAGCCTGACTTTTTTGTGACCTTAAATGGAGCTTATATCGAAGATAAAAAAGGTCAAATCATTTATCAACATCAGATCGAGAAGTCAGATGTTGAGGAATATATCTCTTGGGCCAAGAAAGAAGGAATTGAGTATGGCTTGGTTGGGAGTCATGATGCCAAGTTGTCGACTCGCACCGATATGATTAGTGAAGCTATTAATCCAATTTATCCTGATTTAGATGTGGATCCAGATTTTCATGAGAAAGAAGACATCTATCAGATGTGGACTTTTGAAGATAAAGGAGATGACTTGCACTTGCCTGATAGTCTCTCAGACAAACTTCGCATGGTTCGTTGGCATCAACATTCGTCTGATATTGTGCCGATTTCAGGCTCCAAAGCGGCGGGTGTGGAAATGGTTGTAGAACACCTTGGCTTGAAACCAGAGAACGTCATGGTTTTTGGAGATGGACTCAACGACTTGGAACTCTTTGATTATGCTGGAATCAGCGTTGCAATGGGAATTTCTCATGATAACATCAAAGAAAAAGCAGATTATATTACAAAAACATTAGAAGAAGATGGCATTTTTGATGCCTTAGAAGGATTTGGTATGGTAGAAAAAGAATTGCATTTCCCACAAGTAGACATTGAAACAGTAGAAGGTCCTATCGCGACTATTAAGACCAATCACGGAGGCTTGCGTATTAAGCTCTTCCCTGAACATGCTCCTAAAACAGTGGCTAACTTTGTAGCTCTTTCTAAAGATGGCTACTATGATGGTGTCATTTTCCACCGTATTATCAAGGACTTTATGATTCAAGGTGGAGACCCAACTGGAACTGGTATGGGTGGCGAGTCAATCTACGGCGAATCATTTGAGGATGAATTCTCAGAAGAACTTTACAATATCCGTGGTGCCCTTTCTATGGCCAATGCTGGTCCAAATACCAACGGTAGCCAGTTCTTTATCGTGCAAAATCAACACCTGCCTTATTCTAAGAAAGAAATTGCTCGTGGAGGTTGGCCAGAACCGATCGCAGAAATCTATGCCAACCAAGGTGGGACCCCTCACCTAGACCGCCGTCATACTGTTTTTGGTCAGCTAGCTGATAAAGCTTCTTACGCTGTCTTGGATGATATTGCTGCTGTTGAGACAGGGGCTATGGACAAGCCAGTTGAAGATGTTGTGATTGAAACAATTGAAATCGAGGACTAAGATGAAAATCGGTGATAAACTAAAGGGCCGTATTACAGGGATTCAGCCCTACGGTGCCTTTGTTGAGCTAGAGACGGGTGATACAGGGCTGATTCACATTTCAGAAATTCGGACAGGCTTTATTGAAAATATTCATGAAGCCTTGAAAGTCGATGAAGAGGTTCAAGTTCAAGTAGTGGATTTAGATGAATTTACAGGGAAAGCCAGTCTTTCTATCCGCACTTTAGAGGAAGAAAAGCACCAGTTTCCGAGACGGAGACGCTTTTCAAGCGATCGTTTTAACTATGGCTTTGCTCCTCTCAAACGAATGATGCCAATTTGGACTAAGGAAGCCCTTCAACATTTGAAGAATCAGAAGCACTAGTTAGAAATCTCTATCTTTTGTAATGTTAATATAAATTTGATATAATAAGAACATGGAAGAAGAACAATTATTAAAATCAGGGGAGCGCATTAACCAGCTCTTTTCGACAGATATTAAAATCATTCAAAATAGAGAGGTTTTTAGCTATTCGGTGGATAGTGTTCTCTTGTCACGCTTTCCACGTTTTCCTAAAAAGGGCTTGATAGTGGATTTCTGCGCTGGAAATGGAGCAGTGGGGCTATTTGCTAGCACTCGGACTCAGGCACAGATTTTGGCTGTTGAGATTCAGGAACGTTTGGCGGATATGGCTGAACGCTCTGTCCGTTTGAATGGTTTGGAAGAACAGATGGAGGTCATCTGTGATGATTTGAAAAATATGCCTGCTTACATCCAGGGAAGTAAGGTGGATATGATTTTGTGTAATCCGCCCTATTTCAAGGTGGATCCTCATTCTAATCTGAACGAGAGTGAACATTATCTCTTGGCTCGACACGAAATCACGACTAATTTGGAAGAAATCTGTAGTAGTGCCCAGAGTATTCTCAAGTCTAATGGACGGTTGGCTATGGTTCATCGTCCTGATCGACTTCTGGATATTTTGGATACGTTACAACGGCATAATCTAGCTCCTAAGCGCCTGCAATTTGTCTATCCCAAAAAGGAAAAGGAAGCCAATATGCTTTTGATTGAGGCTATCAAGGATGGTTCAACAAGCGGCTTTAAGGTATTGCCACCTCTCATTGTTCACAATGATGATGGCTCTTATACGACTGAACTTGAAGAGATTTATTATGGATCATAAGGCTTATATGTATGTGCTGGAGTGCTGTGATGGATCCTACTATACAGGCTATACGACTGATGTGAAGAGACGCCTCGCTGTCCACAATAGTGGGAAGGGAGCCAAATACACACGAGCACGCTTGCCAGTCAAACTTATCTATGTTCAAGGTTTGCCAGTAAGGAAGAAGCCATGTCAGCTGAAGCCCTTCTCAAGCGTAAGAAAAGACCACAGAAGGAGCAATTTTTATCTGAAAATCAAGATAGAAATTTACTTATACTCAATGAAAATTAAAGAGCAAACTAGGAAGCTAGCCGTAGGTTGCTCAAAGCACTGCTTTGAGGTTGTAGATAAGACTGACGAAGTCAGCTCAAAACACTGTTTTGAGGTTGTGGATAGAACTGACGAAGTCAGTACCCATACCTACGGCAAGGCGAAGCTGACGTGGTTTGAAGAGATTTTCGAAGAGTATCAGTTATTTTGAAGAGTAGCGGGGAGTCCTTTGACTCCTCTTACTTTTGTCAAAAAGCGAAAAAAATGCTACAATAAAGAGAATAAACAAAATGAGGTATTATCATGTCTAAGATTCTAGTATTTGGTCACCAAAATCCAGACTCAGATGCCATCGGGTCATCTGTAGCCTTTGCCTACCTTGCAAAAGAAGCTTACGGTTTGGATACGGAAGCTGTTGCCCTTGGAACTCCAAATGAAGAAACAGCCTTTGTCTTGAACTATTTTGGTGTGGAAGCACCGCGTGTTATCACTTCTGCTAAAGCAGAAGGTGCAGAGCAAGTTATCCTGACTGACCACAATGAATTCCAACAATCTGTATCAGATATCGCTGAAGTAGAAGTTTATGGTGTTGTAGACCACCACCGTGTGGCTAACTTTGAAACTGCAAGCCCACTCTACATGCGTTTGGAGCCAGTTGGATCAGCGTCTTCAATCGTTTACCGTATGTTCAAAGAACATGGTGTAGCTGTGCCTAAAGAGATTGCAGGTTTGATGCTTTCAGGTTTGATTTCAGATACCCTTCTTTTGAAATCACCAACAACACACCCAACAGATAAAGTTATTGCTCCTGAATTAGCTGAATTGGCTGGTGTCAACTTGGAAGAGTATGGTTTGGCTATGTTGAAAGCTGGTACAAACTTGGCTAGCAAATCTGCTGAAGAATTGATTGACATCGATGCTAAGACTTTTGAATTGAACGGAAATAATGTCCGTGTTGCTCAAGTAAATACAGTTGACATCGCTGAAGTTTTGGAACGTCAAGCAGAAATTGAAGCTGCAATGCAAGCTGCGAACACAGCAAATGGCTACTCTGACTTTGTCTTGATGATTACAGATATCGTCAACTCAAACTCAGAAATCCTAGCACTTGGTGCTAACATGGACAAGGTTGAAGCAGCCTTCAACTTCAAACTTGCAGACAACCATGCTTTCCTTGCTGGTGCTGTTTCACGTAAGAAACAAGTGGTACCTCAATTGACTGAAAGCTTAATGCTTAAGATTTTGGGTGTCAGTTCAAAATCGGAAAGTCTAGTTTGACTTATATCGAAAGGAGTTTCGGCTCCTTTTTTTCTAGGAGTGAAGCATGTTAGAAAATGGCGATTTGATTTTTGTGAGAGATGAGTCAGATATGGGACAGGCCATCCAGACTTCCACAGGCAACTATAACCATGTTGCCATTTGTTTGGATGGGATGATTTATCACGCTAGTGGACAGGCGGGTGTTGTTTGTCAAGAACCAGCAGACTTCTTTGAGTCCAATCATTTGTACGACCTCTATGTTTACCCAGAAATGGATATCCAGTCTGTGAAGGAAAGAGCTTGCAAACATCTTGGAGATCCCTATAATGCTTCTTTCTATCCAGATGGAGAAGGTTTTTACTGTTCCCAGTACATGGCAGAAATCCTACCGATTTTTGAAACCATACCTATGAAATTTGGGGATGGGAAGCAGGAGATTAGTGATTTTTGGAAGGAGTATTATAGAGAACTAGGCCTGCCTGTTCCTCTGAACCAAGCTGGGACCAATCCTAGTCAGTTGGTAGCATCGCCTCTGTTAGAATGTAAAGAAAGGAATCTTCATGATTCAGATTTTTAATCCATCTCGTTTGACGAGACAGCCATTTTTTAGAGAATTGATCCGCTATCTGGATCAGCATGAGGATGTTATTTTGCGAGAAATTAAGGCTCAATTTCCAGATGTTGCAGTTGATAAACTCATGGAAGATTATATAAAGGCAGGCTTGATTCTACGAGAAAATAAGCGTTATTATCTTAATCTTCCTATGCTTGAATCACTCGATAGTCTCGAACTGGATCAAGAGATTTTTGTCAGCGAAGATAGTCCGGCCTATCAAGCCTTGTTAGAGCAGAGTTTTGAGACGGAATTACGAAATCAAACCAATGCAGCTATTTTAGTTGAAAAGACAGACTTTGCGAGAACAAAAATGACATTGTCTAATTATTTCTACAAGGTCAAACATCAGTATCCTTTGACAGAAAACCAGCAGGAACTCTATGCCATTTTGGGAGATGTTAATCCTGAGTATGCTCTTAAATATATGACGACTTTTTTGTTGAAATTTCTCAAAAAAGACCAGCTTATGCAGAAACGCCGTGATATCTTTGTGGACAGTTTAGTTGTCCTAGGTTATATTGTCCAAAATGAAGATGGAAAGTATGAGTTGGCTATCGATTTTGATAAGGAAAGATTAACTTTCTACTTGGCGTGATTTCTTGTTTCTGAGCACATTGTTTGACTTTCCTTAGTATTCGGTATAAACTATATGTAACCGGTAACACATATCGGAATAAAACTAAAGGAGACAATCATATGTCACTTGAAAACAAATTGGAACAAGCAACAGGCGCTATCAAAGAAGGATTTGGTAAGGTTGCTGGGGATAGCAAGACTGAAGCAGAGGGCGCTGTAGAAAAGACAGTTGCTAAGGCAAAAGAAGTTGTTGAAGATGCTAAAGGTGCTGTAGAAGGTGCCGTTGAAGGCTTGAAAAACGCTTTTAAATAAAGATAGAAAAAATCAAGGGGTTTCATTTCCCTTGATTTTTCTATCTTATAAATAATTTTCTGCGACGGCTGCATCTCCTGGATAGACTTCTTTCTTGCCTTGGACGATTTGGTAGCAATCAGCTCCCTTACCTGCAATAATCACAGCATCGAGTTCTTGTTCAGTGATGGCCATTGCCGCCTTGATGGCTTCTTGGCGGTTCGCAATCTTTTCAACAGGATGATTGATATAGCTACTAATTTCATCCGCGATGGTCATTGGGTCTTCATAGTTGGGGTCATCAGCAGTTAGAAAGACTTGAATCTCAGGATGTTGGTTAAGGAGGAGGCCAAAGTCCTTACGACGACTTTCTCCCTTATTTCCTGTCGAACCCAGAACCAGAGCAATTTTTCCAGTTTGATGAGTTTCAACCACATTGATGAGTTTTTTCAGACTATCCCCATTGTGGGCATAGTCGATGAAGACCTTGGCTCCGTTTTCCTGAGTGAGGACTTCCATACGACCAGGAACACGGGTTGCAGCGATTCCTTTTTTGATGTCCTCAAGACTAGCTCCGAGACGGAGACAAGCAAGTCCAGCAGCAACGGCATTTTCTTGGTTGAAGTGACCGATGAGTTGGATATCATAATCACCAGCCAGTTTCCCACTAGCTGAAAAGCTAAAGGCTTTGGAATTCTCAATTTGGTTGCTCGACTGACTACCATAGAAATCATGGTCTTGATCTGCCACTTGTTCTTTCAAGACAGAAAAGTGATCCATGTCACTATTAATGATGACTGCTCGGCTATTTTCCATCAAGAGACGTTTGTGGTAGAAGTAGTCTTCAAAGCTAGGGTGTTCAATAGGGCCGATATGGTCTGGGCTGATATTGAGGAAAACTCCCACATCAAAGGTTAGACCATAGACACGTTTGACCAGATAGGCTTGACTGGAGACTTCCATGATGAGGTGGGTACGGTCATTTTGCACAGCCTGATTCATCATATCAAAGAGGTCAATACTCTCAGGGGTTGTCAATGCAGACTTAAAGAAAGTCTTGCCATCTAGAGTTGTATTCATAGTCGAGAGCATAGCAGGTCGGTGCCCTTGAGATAAGATGTTATAAGCGAAATAGGCTGCTGTTGTTTTACCCTTAGTACCAGTAAAGGCAAGGAGTTTGAGTTTTTCCTGTGGATTTCCATAAAATTCCATAGCTACCAAACTCATGGCTTTCTTGATATCGCTGACGATAATAGCAGGAATACCAACCTCATAATCTTTTTCAGCCACATACCAACCGAGGCCTTGAGAGATAGCTGAAAGAAGAAATTCCTTCTTAAAGGCAGCACCCTTGACGAAAAAGAGGCTCTTTTCTTTGGCCTTACGACTGTCATAGCAGATGGTGTCAAATACGACATGGCTATAGTTGTAGTGATAATGTCCCTGGTCGATAATCTCGCGGAAGAGACCATCTTTCTTTAATATATCTAATACGGTTTCAATCTTAATCATACTTTCTATTGTAAACCGAAAGTCGCAAATTTACAAGTCACAAGGAAAAGTTTATAATGGAAGATAAGGAACTTTTTCCTAGTTATCAAATTGAATGAGGAATCTATGTCGCACGAAAACAATCACCAGCAGGCCCAGATGTTACGGGGGACTGCTTGGCTAACGGCTAGTAATTTTATTAGTCGCCTACTCGGGGCTATTTATATTATCCCATGGTACATCTGGATGGGGTCTTATGCAGCTACGGCCAATGGTCTCTTTACCATGGGCTACAATATCTATGCCTGGTTCTTGCTGGTTTCAACAGCAGGGATTCCAGTTGCGGTGGCCAAGCAAGTTGCCAAGTACAATACCATGCGAGAAGAGGAGCATAGCTTTGCCCTGATTCGGAGTTTTTTAGGCTTTATGATAGGACTAGGTTTGGTTTTTGCTTTAATCTTGTATGTCTTTGCTCCTTGGCTAGCAGACTTATCTGGCGTGGGCAAAGACTTAATCCCAATCATGCAGAGCTTGGCTTGGGCGGTCTTGATTTTCCCATCTATGAGTGTTATCCGAGGCTTCTTCCAAGGGATGAATAACCTGAAACCTTATGCCATGAGCCAAATCGCTGAGCAGGTCATTCGGGTTATCTGGATGCTTCTAGCAACCTTTATCATTATGAAGCTTGGTTCGGGAGACTATCTAGCAGCAGTCACCCAGTCTACCTTTGCGGCCTTTGTGGGAATGGTAGCTAGCTTTGCTGTCTTGCTTTATTTCCTCTATAAAGAAGGAATGCTTCAAAAAGTCTTTGAAACACGAGATAAGATTGATAGCAAACACCTGTTAATGGATACGATTAAGGAAGCTATTCCTTTTATCTTGACTGGTTCGGCTATTCAGCTTTTCCAAATCTTAGACCAAAATACCTTTATCAATAGCATGAAGTGGTTTAGCAACTACAGTAATGAAGACTTAATTGTCATGTTTTCTTATTTTTCTGCCAATCCAAATAAAATTACTATGATTTTGATTTCTGTTGGGGTTTCGATTGGGAGTGTCGGTTTGCCGCTTTTGACTGAAAACTATGTCAAGGGGGACTTGAAGGCGGCTTCTCGTCTGGTTCAGGACAGCATCACCATGCTTTTCTTATTCCTGCTACCAGCAACGGTTGGAGTGGTCATGGTAGCGGAACCTCTTTATACAGTCTTTTATGGCAAGCCAGATAGTTTGGCTATGGGCTTGTTTGTCTTTGCAGTTTTGCAGTCTACTATTTTAGGCTTGTACATGGTCTTGTCTCCAATGCTTCAGGCCATGTTCCACAATCGCAAGGCAGTTCTCTATTTTATCTATGGTTCTATTGCCAAGCTAGTCTTGCAACTTCCAACAATCGCTCTCTTCCACAGTTACGGACCTTTGATTTCCACTACAATCGGTCTCATTATTCCTAATGTCTTGATGTATCGGGACATTTGTCAAGTAACTGGTGTTAAGCGTAAGGTGATTTTGAAGAGAACCATTTTAATCAGTTTGTTAACTCTTTTCATGTTTCTAGTAGTTGGGACATTGCAGTGGATTTTAGGATTTGTCTTCCAACCAAGTGGACGTTTGTGGAGTTTCCTATACGTAGCCCTTGTTGGTGCCATGGGTGGCGGTGTTTATGGATTCTTGAGTCTCCGTACCCATTTGTTGGATAAGGTGATTGGAAAAGCCCAAGCAGATCGCTTACGAATCAAATTAAAGTTAACTTAAAAAACATTTATAAATAAAAGGGATAATTTGAACGTTTCTACCATGAAATGCTTGAATTATTCTATTTTTTTATTAATTTGTAGAATAATAGATAAAGTTTGTAGATGGTAATTTTATTTTTCTTAAATTTTACTTAAAAAACTATTGACTAAATAAAACTCAAGTTGTATAATAAGACAAATATTTAAATCAGGAGGTTCTGGAGATGAAAAAGTCTAAAGCCAAGTATGCAGCACTTGCAGGTGTCGTGTTAAGTGCAGGTATTTTATTGAGCGCGTGTGGAAATTCTAGCACAGGGTCAAAAACATATAACTATGTTTACGTAAGTGATCCATCAAGTTTGAACTATCTAGCAGAAAACCGTGCAACAACCAATGATATCGTGGTTAATTTAGTAGATGGTCTAATGGAAAATGACCAGTATGGGAACTATATCCCATCCTTGGCAGAGGATTGGAGTGTTTCTCAAGATGGTTTGACCTATACCTACAAACTGCGTAAAGATGCTAAATGGTACACTGCAGATGGGGAAGAATATGCTCCTGTAACTGCCCAAGATTTTGTCACTGGTTTGAAATATGCGGCTGATAAAAAATCAGAAGCCTTGTACTTAGTGCAAGAATCCGTTGCTGGTTTAGATGATTATATTACTGGTAAAACAACAGACTTTTCAACTGTCGGTGTTAAGGCTCTTGATGAACAAACTGTTCAATATACTTTGACACGACCAGAATCTTACTGGAACTCAAAAACAACGTCAACTATTCTCTTCCCAGTCAATGCAGATTTCTTGAAATCAAAAGGGGATGATTTTGGCAAGGTAGACCCATCTAGTATTTTGTATAATGGACCTTTCTTGATGAAATCCTTTGTTTCAAAATCTGTCATCGAATTCAAGAAAAATCCTAACTACTGGGATGCTAAAAATGTCTTTGTAGATGATGTGAAATTGGCCTATTATGATGGTAGTGACCAAGATGCACTGGCTCGTAACTATGTAGAGGGAGCCTATAGTTACGCTCGTCTCTATCCAAATAGTTCAAGTTTTGAAGGGATTAAAGAGAAGAATAAGGATAATATCATCTATAGCTTGCAAGATGCTACATCTTATTTCTTAAACTTTAACCTGGATAGAAAATCTTATAAATTTACTTCCAAGACAAGTGATGCTGAAAAGAAATCGACTCAGGAAGCGGTTCTTAATAAACTTCCGTCAAGCCATTAACTTTGCCTATGATCGTACAGCTTACGGGGCTCAATCTCAGGGAGAAGATGGGGCAACTAAGATTTTGCGTAACTTGGTTGTTCCTCCAAACTTCGTAAGTATCAACGGAAAAGACTTTGGTGAAGTAGTGGCTTCTAAGATGGTGAATTATGGTAAAGAATGGCAAGGAATCAACTTTGCAGATGCCCAGGATCCATACTACAATCCAGAAAAAGCTAAGGCTAAATTTGCAGAAGCTAAGAAAGAACTCCAAGCCAAAGGAGTCCAATTCCCTATCCACTTGGATATGACAGTTGACCAAGCTGCTAAAAAGGGTGTCCAAGAGGCAAATTCTATGAAGCAATCTATTGAAGCAGCCTTAGGTGCAGAGAACGTTGTAATTGATATTCAACAACTCACTACTGAAGATTATGACAATACAAGCTATTTGGCTCAGACCGCAGCTCAGAAGGATTATGATCTTTACAACGGTGGTTGGGGTCCTGATTACCAAGATCCTTCAACCTACCTTGATGTCTTAAACATTAATTCTGGTGGTTTGTTGCAAAATCTAGGTTTAGAGCCAGGTGAAGCCAATGACAAGGCCAAGGCTGTTGGACTGGATCTCTACACTCAAATGTTGGAAGAAGCAAATAAGGAACAAGATCTTGTAAACGCTATGAAAAGTATGCTGAGATCCAAGCGTGGTTGGTAGATAGCGCTTTAGCAATTCCAAATGTTTCTAAGGGTGGAACACCAGTATTGAGAAAAACTGTTCCTTTCTCAGAACCATATTCATTAGCTGGTAATAAAGGTATTGAATCATATAAATACCTCAAAGTACAAGATAAGACAGTCACAAAAGAGGAATATGAAAAAGCCAAAGAAAAATGGCTAAAAGAAAAAGAAGAATCTAATAAAAAAGCTCAAGAAGAATTGGCAAAACACGTCAAATAAGGATTTTTCCAGAAAAACGATGGTTTCGAAAGAAGCTGTCGTTTTTTATATAGTTTGAAACTATAACTAGCTCTTGAAAAGAAGAAAATGAGTTGATGAAAATAAGTGGTACAATAGTTACTATAGATTTGGAGGAATTGTATGAGCAAGGAATTACACATTAACACAATTTTGGCCCAAGCGGGTATTAAGTCAGATGAAGCGACAGGTGCATTGGTGACACCGCTTCATTTTTCAACGACTTATCAGCATCCAGAGTTTGGTAAATCTACTGGATTTGACTATACGCGCACTAAAAACCCAACTCGCAGTAAGGCGGAGGAAGTCTTGGCAGCTATTGAGTCAGCAGACTATGCCCTAGCGACTAGCTCAGGGATGTCAGCTATTGTACTAGCCTTTAGCGTCTTTCCAGTAGGAAGTAAGGTCTTGGCTGTCCGTGACCTTTACGGAGGTTCTTTCCGCTGGTTCAATCAAGTGGAGCAGGAAGGCCGTTTCCATTTCACCTATGCCAATACAGAAGAAGAGTTGATTGCCGAGTTAGAAAAGGACGTGGATGTTCTCTATATCGAAACCCCAACCAATCCCTTGATGTTGGAATTTGATATCGAAAAACTAGCAAAATTGGCTCATGCTAAGGGTGCTAAAGTGGTGGTGGACAATACCTTCTACAGCCCTATCTACCAACGTCCGATTGAAGATGGAGCAGATATTGTTCTCCACTCAGCAACCAAATATCTAGCAGGCCACAATGATATCTTGGCTGGTGTGGTTGTGACCAATAGTTTAGAACTATACGAAAAGCTTTTCTACAATCTCAATACGACAGGGGCAGTCTTGTCTCCATTTGACAGTTATCAATTGATTCGTGGTCTCAAGACCTTGTCTCTTCGTATGGAGCGCTCAACAGCCAATGCTCAAGAAGTGGTTGCCTTTTTGAAGAATTCTCCATCAGTTAAGGAAGTTCTCTACACTGGTCGTGGGGGCATGATTTCCTTTAAGGTAGCGGATGAAACACGCATTCCTCATATTTTGAACAGTCTTAAGGTCTTCTCTTTTGCGGAAAGTTTGGGTGGGGTAGAAAGTCTCATTACTTATCCAACGACGCAAACTCACGCTGATATTCCAGCAGAAGTGCGCCATTCTTATGGTTTGACAGATGACCTCTTGCGCTTATCAATCGGGATTGAGGATGCTAGAGATTTGATTGCAGATTTGCGCCAAGCCTTGGAAGGATAAAACTATGGGAAGATATGATTTTACGACGTTGCCCAATCGTTTAGGGCACCATACCTATAAATGGAAAGAGGCGGAAACGGATAGCGAAGTCCTACCAGCTTGGATAGCAGACATGGACTTTGTGGTTTTGCCTGAAATCCGCCAAGCTGTGCAGACTTATGCAGACCAATTGGTTTATGGCTATACTTATGCCAGTGAAGAGTTAATTCACGAAGTTCAAAAGTGGGAAGCCACACAGCACGGTTACCACTTTGACAAAGAGGCCCTTGTCTTTATCGAGGGTGTGGTACCAGCTATCTCGACAGCCATTCAAGCCTTTACAAAAGAAGGCGAAGCGGTTCTGATTAACACACCTGTCTATCCACCTTTTGCTCGCAGTGTCAAGTTGAACAACCGCAGATTGATTACCAATTCTTTGATGGAAAAGGATGGTCTGTTTGAGATTGACTTTGACCAACTGGAGAAGGATTTGGTAGAAGAGGATGTGAAGCTCTATATCCTCTGCAACCCTCACAATCCTGGTGGACGTGTGTGGGAAAAAGAAGTGTTGGAGAAGATTGGTCAACTCTGTCAAAAACACGGTGTTTTCTTGGTTTCAGATGAGATTCACCAAGATTTGGCCCTCTTTGGTCACAAGCATCATTCCTTCAATACCATCAACCCTGACTTTAAAGAATTTACTATCGTCTTGACTAGTGCCACTAAAACCTTTAACATTGCGGGGACAAAAAATTCCTATGCAGTCATTGAAAATCCTAAGTTGAGAGTGGCTTATCAGAAACGCCAGTTGGCCAATAACCAGCATGAAATTTCAGGTTTGGGTTATTTGGCGACAGAAGTTGCTTATCGCTATGGGAAGGATTGGCTAGAGGAACTCAAGCAAGTCTTTGAAGACCATATCAATTATGTGATCGATTTATTTGGAAAAGAGACTAAAATCACGGTCATGAAACCTCAAGGAACCTACTTGATTTGGCTTGATTTTTCAGCTTATGACCTGACTGATGAAAGATTGCAAGAGCTTTTGAGAAATGAAGCCAAGGTTATCCTCAATCGTGGTTTGGATTTTGGGGAGGAAGGAAGTCTCCATGCCCGCCTCAATGTAGCCATGCCTAAATCTCTGCTACAAGAAGTTTGTCAGCGGATTGTGACAACTTTTGCTAAACTTTAAAAATCCAGCCTTCTAGGAGAAAAGTCTTCCTAGGAGGCTATTTTCGTAGGGAATATGGTATAATGAAAAGATAAGGTACAGGTAAAAATATGGCTAAATTGATTCCGGGGAAAATCCGTATCGAAGGCATTGCCCTTTATGAAACTGGTAAAGTTGATATCATCAAGGAAAAGAATAATCGGCTCTACGCTCGCGTTGCAGAAGAAGAACTGCGCTATAGTTTAGAGGATGATTTGGTTTTTTGTGCCTGCGATTTTTTCCAAAAGAGAGGCTACTGTGTGCATTTGGCAGCGTTGGAGCATTTTCTAAAAAATGATGAGCGTGGTCAGGAAGTCTTGCAAAGTCTGGAAGAAGGTCATGAGGAAAAAGAAGCCGTTGAAACCAAGGTGACCTTGGGTGGCAAATTTTTGGATCGAATCTTGTCTCCAAAATCAGACCGAACCTATGAATTATCGGCTGTTGGTCAGGTGGAAGCAGGAACCAATCATATCTTGTGGACCCTGAGAATCGGGCAAGTCAATAGTCAAAAATACTATGTCATTCGGGATATTCTACTCTTTTTAAAAGTTGTCGAGCAGAGAAAGTCGTATATGATTGGTAAGACCTATGAGGAGTCTCTGTCTTGGGAAGTCTTTAATGAGGAAAGTCAAGAGCTTCTGACTTGCTTGCGCGGACTAATGGAGGAAGGACAGGCTTCAGATCTCTTTTTCCAAAACCAAGGTCGGCACCTCTTTTTTCCTCTGACCTTTTTTGAGCAGGGTGTGAATTTACTGATGGCCTTGCCCCATTTTCAATTTGACCATCAAGTGGATAGCTACCAAATCCTACTTTTTCAGGATTTGCATGCGGATGCCAATCTATTTGCCTTTACAGTAACAGAATACTCGGATTATTTTGAAATGGAAATCAGTGAGAGTCCAAGGGTCAATGTCTTTTATCAGGGAGCTGTGCTTTTCCATAAAGGACAGGTTTATTTTCTAACAGACCAGCAGATGCGTCTTCTCAAGGAAATCAAAGCGCTACCTTTGGATCAACATGGAAAGAAATACCTGCAATTTGATAGCAGTGACAGAGATAAGTTGGCTTCTTGTCTAACGATCTTTGGCCAGATGGGCACCGTTTTAGCTCCTGAACGTTTACAAATTAAATCCTTTGCACCCTCTTTTTACTTTGACAGGGAAGAGGATAATCGGATTCGTTTAGAAATTCAGTTTGATTATGGAAATAGACAGGTATCTAGCCGACAAGAGTTAGAAGAATTACCATTTTCGAGTGATGCTGACTTAGAAGAAAGAATTTTCCAAGTCTGTTTGGCAGCGGGCTTTGAAGCAGACTTTCAATCTTGGCGTCAGGCCTTAAAAGCGGAGTCTGTCTATCATTTCTTCCACGAAATCATTCCAGTATTTGAAAAACTCGGGAATGTTGATTTATCAGACAAGTTAGAAGAACTCTATAACCTAGCAAGCCCTCAAGTGCAGATTGCTTCCAAGGGAGGTCTCTTGGAAATTCAGTTTGATTTTCAAGATATTGCCCAGGAGGAAATCGACCAAGCCATGCAGGCCTTGGTTACCAATCAAGATTTTTACATTGATGCGTCTAATCAAGTCTACTTTTTCGATGAAGAAACCAAGAAAATTCGCCAAAATCTACAGGAACTGGGGCAGCTTGAATTAAAAGATGGGGCTTTGCAGGCTCGAAAACCCTTGGCCTACAGTTTAGCTCATCTTTTTGAAGGGCGTGACCGTGTTTCTTTTTCACAAGAATTTCAGAATCTGGCCCACGATTTGACGCATCCAGAGGATTTTCCTCGACAGGCAACTCAGGTTAAGGCTGATTTACGAGATTATCAGGAAAAGGGAATCGGCTGGCTGCAGATGCTCCATCATTATGGTTTTGGTGGGATTTTGGCTGATGATATGGGACTTGGTAAAACCCTGCAGACCATTGCTTTTTTGACCAGTCAAGTGACAAAAGAAAGTCGGGTCTTGATTTTAGCTCCGTCAGGTTTAATCTACAACTGGGCAGATGAATTTCAGAAGTTTGCCCCACAGTTGGATGTAGCTGTTGTTCATGGCTTGAAAGCTAGTCGTGAAGAGATTCTTGCTGAAAGCCATCAAATCTATGTGACGAGCTATGCCACCTTCCGTCAGGATAGCGATCTTTATCAGGGGATGGCCTTTGACTTCCTTTTCTTAGATGAAGCTCAGGTCATGAAGAACGCCCAGACCAAGATTGCCCAGACCTTGAGACAATTTGTGGTGCCGTCAGTTTTTGCTCTATCAGGGACTCCTATTGAAAACCATCTAGGTGAGTTGTGGTCTATTTTCCAAATCGTCATGCCAGGACTCTTGCCAAGTAAGAAAGAATTTATGAAATTGCCAGCTGAGCGCGTGGCTCAGTTTATCAAACCTTTCGTGATGCGACGTAAGAAAGAAGAAGTGCTGACTGAATTGCCAGACTTGATTGAAGTGGTTTATAAGAATGAACTGGAAGACCAGCAAAAGGCTATCTACCTAGCCCAGTTGCAACAGATGCGAGACCGTTTAGCTCAGGTGTCAGATCAGGAATTTCAGCGTAGTCGAGTGGAAATTTTGTCTGGTCTGATGCGCTTGCGCCAAATCTGTGACACTCCTGCCCTCTTTATGGAAGATTATCAGGGAGCCAGTGGCAAACTAGATAGTCTCCGAGACCTGCTGCTACAGGTGGCAGACGGTGGACACCGTGTCTTGATTTTCTCTCAGTTCAAGGGAATGTTGGAAAAAATTGAACAAGAACTGCCAGACTTGGGCTTGACTTCCTTTAAAATTACAGGTTCGACCCCAGCCAAGGAAAGACAAGATATGACCAAGGCCTTTAACCAAGGGGAAAGAGATGCCTTTCTGATTTCCCTCAAGGCTGGTGGTGTCGGTCTGAATCTGACAGGTGCTGATACGGTTATTTTGGTTGACCTTTGGTGGAATCCTGCGGTGGAAGCGCAGGCTATTGGCCGTGCCCATCGGATGGGACAAGAGGAAATGGTTGAGGTCTATCGCTTGGTAACCAAGGGAACCATTGAAGAAAAAATCCAGGAACTACAAGAACAAAAGAAACATTTGGTGTCACAAGTATTGGACGGAACAGAGTCACGTGGCAGTCTGACCCTAGCAGAAATTAGAGAAATTTTGGGAATTTCTGAAGTCAGCACTTGAAAAATCAAGACAATACGCTATAATGAAGTGTTGAAAGGAAATAGAAAATGAAACAAGAACGATTTCCATTGGTGTCAGATGACGAGGTCATGTTGACTGAAATGCCAGTCATGAATCTCTATGATGAGTCTGATCTGATCAGTAATATCAAGGGTGAGTATCGAGATAAAAATTATTTAGAATGGGCTCCTATTGCTGAAGAAACACCAGTCAAACCGATTGAAAAGCAAGTAGAGAAAACTAAAAAGGCTCCTTTAGGGGTAAAAAAAGAAGGAAAGAGCTATGCGGAGGTGGCGCGTGAAGAAGCGCGTGCGGATTTGAAAAAGAAACGCTCGGCAAGTTATCTGACTAAGGACATCACTCCTACAAGACGCCATTCTCAGTCAAGTCTAGTTAGAAAGGGCAACCAACCTACCGCGCCTTTCCAAAAGGAAAATCCTGGTGAATTTGTCAAATATAGTCAAAAAATGACCCAGTCTCATTACATCTTGGCAGAAGAAGTTAGCAATATTTCGACTCAAGCTGAGACAAAAGAAACTTCAGGCCCAAAGAAAAACAACTATGATTTTCTAAAGAAGAGCCAAATCTACAATAAAAAAAGTAACCAAACAGAACAAGAACGTCGGGTTGCCCAAGAGTTGAATCTGACCAGAATTACAGAATAGGGGAGGAAACATGTCAAAGACATATCATTTTATCGGAATTAAGGGATCAGGGATGAGTGCCTTGGCCTTGATGTTGCACCAAATGGGTCATAAGGTACAGGGATCAGATGTTGAAAAGTACTACTTTACTCAACGTGGTCTTGAGCAGGCAGGAATTACCATTCTTCCTTTTGATGAAAAGAATCTAGACGGTGATATGGAAATTATCGCTGGAAATGCCTTCCGTCCAGATAATAACGTCGAAATTGCCTATGCAGACCAAATGGTATCAGCTACAAACGTTATCATGAGTTCCTTGGTAGCTTTATGAGTGACTTTGTTAGCATGGGAGTAGCAGGAGCGCATGGAAAAACTTCAACGACAGGTATGTTGTCTCACGTCTTGTCTCACATCACAGACACCAGCTTCTTGATTGGGGATGGGACAGGTCGTGGTTCGGCCAATGCCAAATATTTTGTCTTTGAATCTGACGAATATGAGCGTCACTTTATGCCTTACCATCCAGAATACTCTATTATCACCAACATTGATTTTGACCATCCAGACTATTTCACAAGTCTAGAGGATGTTTTCAATGCCTTTAATGACTATGCCAAACAAATTACCAAGGGTCTTTTTGTCTATGGTGAAGATGCAGAATTGCGTAAAATTACAGCCAATGTTCCGATTTATTATTATGGTTTTGAAGCTGAAGGCAATGACTTTGTAGCTAGCGATCTTCTTCGTTCAACAACTGGTTCAACCTTCACGGTTCATTTCCGTGGACAAGAATTGGGGCAATTCCACATCCCAACCTTTGGTCGTCACAATATTATGAATGCGACAGCCGTTATTGGTCTTCTTTACACAGCAGGGTTTGACTTGAACTTAGTGCGTGAGCACCTGAAAACATTTGCCGGTGTTAAGCGTCGTTTCACTGAGAAAATTGTCAATGACACAGTGATTATCGATGACTTTGCCCACCATCCAACAGAAATCATTGCGACCTTGGATGCAGCTCGTCAGAAATACCCAAGTAAGGAAATTGTAGCAGTCTTCCAACCTCATACTTTACAAGAACCATTGCATTGTTGGACGAATTTGCCCATGCTTTGAATCAAGCGGATGCTGTTTATCTAGCACAAATCTATGGATCTGCTCGTGAAGTAGACCATGGTGATGTTAAGGTAGAAGACCTAGCCAATAAAATCAATAAGAAACACAAAGTGATCACTGTTGAAAATGTTTCTCCACTCCTAGACCATGATAATGCTGTCTATGTTTTTATGGGAGCAGGAGACATTCAAACCTATGAATACTCATTTGAGCGTCTCTTGTCTAACCTGACAAGCAATGTTCAATAGGATTTTCCCATGGAAATTCCAATTAAGATCATTCAGGCGAGTAAGTCTGATTTGGCTGAGATAGAGGCACTCCAGGCTTCATCTTTTCCAGCTGAAAAGCAGCAACATTCCCATATCTTAGAAGAAAGTATCCGTAAGTGTGCGGATACCTTTCTTCTAGCTAGGGATGAAAATCAACTTTTAGGCTATGTTCTAGGTGGTCCTTACCCACACAATCCGAAATGTCTAGAAATACATTCTTTAGTCATTGATACTGACCATCAGAGACAGGGCTTGGGAACGCTTCTTCTTGCGGCTTTGAAAGATGTGGCAGTTGAGCTGGATTACAAAGCTATTCGTTTGAAGAGTCCGGAAGAGTTGCTTTCCTATTTTGAAATGAACGGTTTTATTGATGAAGAAACTTCGCTTTATGCAACTAGCCAGGGTTTCAGTATGATTTGGTTTAATCTCTTTTTTTAGGAGGCAAAATGGAAATTAGGAAAGCAAGATTAGAAGATTTAGATCGTATCGTTGAGATTGAACTAGAAAATTTCTCGATTGAAGAAGCCATTCCTCGCTCTGTTTTTGAAGCACATTTGCGAGAAATTCAGACCTCGTTTCTGGTTGCAGAAAAAGAGGGTAAGATTATTGGGTATATAGAAGGACCAGTTGGCCCCCAACGCCATCTGCAAGACCAGTCTTTTACAGAAGAGATAGAAGATTATAGTCATGAGCCTGGTGGCTATATCTCTGTAACCTGTCTTTCTATTGCTAAGGAGGCACAGGGACTTGGACTTGGTCAGAAATTACTAACAGCCTTGAAAGAGTTGGCTCTTGAACACGAAAGAGAAGGTATTAACCTAACCTGTCATGACTATCTCATCGCCTACTACGAAAAGAATGGATTTGTCAATGAAGGTCTGTCCCAGTCAACCTTTGCAGGGGAAACTTGGTATGATATGGTCTGGGAATCTAATACTCTTCGAAAATCAAATTCAAACCACGTCAGCGTCGCCTTACCGTACTCAAGTACAGCTGGCGGCTAGCTTCCTAGTTTGTTCTTTGATTTTCATTGAGTATAAAAAATAAGTCAGAAAAGCATGCTAGGTTGCTTTTCTTTCGTTTTTAAGATATAATATTATGGATTGTCAACGAGGAGGAAAAACTTTTGAGTGAAAAATCAAGAGAAGACGAAAAATTAAGCTTTAAAGAGCAGATTTTACGTGATTTAGAACGAGTTAAAAAACATGAAGAAGATCAGGAAGAAGTTAATTTGGCTTCAATAAAACCCCAACTTTCTTTTAAAAATGATCAGTCAATAGAAGATTTGATGGAAGATTCTCTATCAGCTGTAGAGGATATTATGAGAAACGCTCCTACCGTGCCGACTCACCCCAGCCAAGATTTATCAGCTTCTCCAGCAGATGAAATAAAAAGAGAAACTCTTACTGTTCCAAGCCATCCAAGTCAAGATGTTCCTTCTTCTCCCGCGGAAGAGGCTGTAAGACAAGCTCCTACTGTGCCGACTCACCCAAGTCAAGATTTACCAGCTTCTCCAGCAGATGAGCTTCAAAGAGAAACTCCTGCCGTCCCAACCCATCCAAGTCAAGATGTGTTGTCTTCTCCATCAGAAGAAAGTGGCTCAAGACCAGGACCAGGTCCTGTTAGTCCTAGAAACGTAGAGAAGGAATTTAATGAAATCCCAACAAGGGTAGCTGTTTCTTATAAGACAGAAGGGCAGAAAGAAGTAGTAAAAAAAGAAGTTCCTACTTCACAACCAGTAGTGGAAAAGAAAGCTGTAGAAGAAATGCCTGCAACTCCACGTCGTAGCCGTCGTGATACAGTTCAACCTACTAAGAAGAAAAATCAGGATTCAAGGTCTTCTTCATTTCTCTACTCATTTTCTTAGGTTTGATTTCAGCAGGTGGTTACTTCGGTTATCAGTATGTTCAGTCATCTTTACAGCCTGTGGATGCTTCATCTAAACAATATGTGACAGTGCAAATCCCAGAAGGAGCCAATGTTCAAACAATTGGTTCAACTCTTGAAAAGTCTGGCTTGATTAAACATGGAGTTATTTTTGCTTTTTATGCGAAATATAAAAATTATTCAGATTTGAAGTCTGGCTATTACAATTTGCAAAAGAGTATGAGTACAGAAGATATCATCCATGAATTGCAAAAAGGTGGAACAGCTGAAGCTCAAGAACCTGCGCTTGCGAATTTAACAATTCCAGAAGGTTATACGATTGATCAAATTGCACAAGCAGTAGGTCAATTGCAAGGTGAATTCAAAGAGCCTTTGACAGCGGATGCCTTTCTGGCAAAGTTCAAGATGAGAACTTTATCAGTCAAGAAGTTGCCAAATATCCTAGTCTACTTGAAAGCTTGCCTACAAAGGAAAGTGGCGTTCGTTACCGTTTAGAAGGTTTCCTCTTCCCAGCTACATACTCTATCAAGGAAAGCACAACTATTGAAAGCTTGATTGATGAGATGTTGGCAGCTATGGACAAGACTTTGGCACCTCATTATAGTGCAATCAAGTCTAAAAATTTGACAGTCAATGAATTGCTAACAATTGCGTCACTTGTTGAAAAAGAAGGTGCTAAGACTGAAGATCGTAAGTTGATTGCAGGTGTATTCTACAATCGCTTGAATCTTGGTATGCCACTTCAAAGCAATATTGCCATCTTGTATGCCCAAGGAAAACTTGGTCAGAAGATTAGTCTTGCTGATGATGCTGGAATTGATACGACAATTAATTCACCGTATAATGTTTATACGAAAGCTGGTTTGATGCCAGGTCCAGTAGATAGTCCAAGTTTGGATGCCATTGAGGCAAGTATTAATCAGACTAAGAGTGATAACTTATACTTTGTAGCTAATGTTACAGATGGCAAGGTCTATTATGCTGCTACTCAGGAGGAGCATGATCGTAATGTCGCTGAACATGTCAATAGCAAATTAAACCAAACAAACTAAAATTATGTGATGTTTCACATAATTTTCTTTAGAGAATATCATTAGAAGAAAGTTGAGAAAAATGGCAGAAAAAACATATCCTATGACCCTTGAGGAAAAGGAAAAACTTGAAAAAGAATTAGAAGAATTGAAATTGGTCCGTCGACCAGAAGTGGTAGAACGTATTAAGATTGCTCGTTCATACGGTGACCTTTCAGAAAACAGTGAATACGAAGCAGCTAAGGATGAGCAAGCCTTTGTCGAAGGGCAAATCTCTAGCTTGGAAACAAATCCGTTATGCTGAAATCGTTAATAGCGACTCAGTTGCCCAAGACGAAGTAGCAATTGGTAAAACAGTCACTATCCAAGAAATTGGTGAGGACGAAGAAGAAGTTTATATTATCGTAGGTTCAGCTGGTGCGGATGCCTTTGCAGGTAAAGTTTCAAATGAAAGCCCAATCGGACAAGCCTTGATTGGCAAGAAAACAGGTGACACAGCAACCATTGAAACACCTGTTGGTAGCTATGATGTAAAAATCTTGAAGGTTGAAAAAACAGCCTAAAAACAGAAAAAAGGAGTGGGGAGGCTGTGCGCTTCACTCACTCCTTTTTCCATTTTAAATTGAATTGGAGAAGATATGAGTTCAAAGAAGAAAAAAAAATAAGATGGAGCGTGGTCTGACTAATCGTCATGTGCAGGTTATGGCCATTGCAGGAACAATCGGAACAGGACTCTTTTTGGGGGCAGGTCGCTCTATCAGCCTAACAGGTCCTTCCATTGTACTGATTTATATGATTACTGGGGCTTTCATGTTTCTTATGATGCGTGCGGTTGGGGAAATGCTCTACCAAGATCCTGAGCAACATACCTTTATCAACTTTATCACGCGCCATTTGGGTAAGGGCTGGGGTTATTTCTCAGTTTGGTCTTACTGGCTATCCGTTGTCTTTATCGGTATGGCAGAAATCACTGCTATCGCACATTATGTGCAATTCTGGTTCCCTAGTTGGCCAAGTTGGATGATTGAGATTGGATTTTTGACCATTCTAGCCTTGGTCAATTTGATTGCGGTGAAGCTCTTTGGGGAAGTTGAGTTTTGGTTTGCTATGGTCAAGATTGTGGCTATTTTAGCTATGATTGCGACAGGAGTCTTTATGGTCTTGACAGGCTTTAAGACACCTCATGGAGTGGCTAGTTTAGCCAATATAGCTGACAATTTCTCCCTCTTCCCAAATGGTGGAGTGAACTTTGTCATGGCCTTCCAGATGGTCTTCTTTGCCTACCTCATGATTGAGTTTATCGGGGTCACAACTTCTGAAACTAAAAATCCACGTCAGGTCTTGCCAAAAGCCGTTAAGGAAATTCCTTTGCGTATTGCCTTTTTCTACGGTGGTGCCCTCTTAGCCATTATGGCTATCATTCCTTGGCGTGAGCTTGCCTCTGCTGATTCACCTTTTGTTACAGTGTTTGAATTGGCCGGTATCAAGTGGGCGGCAGCCTTGATTAACTTCGTTGTTTTGACATCAGCAGCGTCTGCTCTTAACTCAACCCTTTACTCAACAGGGCGTCATTTGTACCAGATTGCCCATGATTCGCCAAATCCATTCTTAAAGGCTATCAAAGCAGATACTCTTTCTCGCCACAATGTGCCACAAAATGCTATCATCGCTTCAGCAATCTTGATTGCCCTAGCAGCCTTTATCAATATCTTACCAGGTGTTTCGGATGCCTTTGCCTTGATTACGGCATCATCATCAGGTGTCTATATCGCCATTTATATCTTGATTATGGTGGCTCACCTTAAATACCGTAAGTCACAAGACTTTATGGCGGATGGCTATCTCATGCCCCACTATCGTTTCCTAAATCCTTTAACCATGCTCTTCTTTGCCTTTGTCTTTGTAACCCTCTTTTTACAAGAGTCTACATTTGTAGGAGCAATCGGATCAGCTATCTGGATTATCGGTTTCGGGATTTATAGCCAGTGGAAATTTAGAAAATAGATTAAGGACTCATCAACTCAGCTTGGTGAGTTTTTCCTTTAAAATAAAGTCAAAAAAGCACCAGAGTCTAAAGTGACTTTGGTGCTTTGAAGTTAATACTCTTCGAAAATCTCTTCAAACCACGTCAGCTTCGCCTTGCCGTAGGTATAAGGTTACTGCCTTCGTCAGTCTTATCTACAACCTCAAAACGGTGTTTTGAGCAACCTGCGGCTAGCTTCCTAGTTTGCTCTTTGATTTTCATTGAGTATAAAAACATCTTGCTCTAAACTGGTGTTGATAGTTATTCCTCATTTTCTGGAGGGAATGGAATGCCAGTTTTATTCAGTCGTTGAACGTCTTTGATGAACATGTTCTTAGTTTCAAACAGGTATGCTAGTGGGAAGAGGTCGTTTTGGGCATCCATGTAATGAATAACAGTATTAGCTCGTTCAATAGCCTTAGGGTTATCTTGTCGAAGTAGATTGTAAACTTCATACATTTTTAAAAGAAATAGGGGAAATATTGCAAATTCGTAAGCGAATTCTTGAGTTATTATGATATTCAACTTATAGATGAGCTTTTCTGCTTTATCGTAGTATCCATAGCGAGAATATGTTCTAATTAAAAACAGTCCAGTCATAGCATATCTGCGATAAAAATACTCATCATTATTAGAATCTTCCAATCCTTTAAGAATTAGTTTTTCGAGGTATTCAAGGAATTTTAACTCAAAAGATTGAATATTAAATTGTAAAAGAATTTCAATAATAGTAAAATCACGAATATAAAGAGTATCAAGACTAAATATATAGTTGATCAAGTAATTAATAGCTTCTACTTGATCAGGAGTCAATTTATCCATTTCATTTTCTTGATTTAAAATGCCTAATTTTAGTGTGTAATACTCTATTATATTTCCCCAGTCACTTTTCTTTCCTAGTATTTGTATAGCTTTGGTTCTATCATTTTTAGACAATGCATTTAGAATTTGTTTTACTCTTTGAAATCCATCATTTTGAATATGTAACACTTCTGCATAGTCTATCTCATCTAAATTAAATCTGTTCAAAATTTCAAAAAAAGTATCGACTTTGATAGAAGATAATCCTTTTTCAAAGCGACTGAGGTTATTGGGAGTAATGACATCTCCAGCAGCCTCTTTGAGGGTCATATTACGATCTTGACGGATTTTTTGAATGATTTCTCCATAGTGTTTGAATTCCATGATAGTCTCCTTAGTCTTAATTTATTTTATTATAACTTAAATTTTTATAATTTTGAAAAAATCTACTGTTTTTAGCAGATTTTTGTTTAAAACTCAAGATAAGGAATAAAATTCTACTGTTTTAAATAGAAAGTTCCAAAAAGGGGATTATTTACTGTATAATCAAGTCAATCAAAAGTAAAGGAGATAAGGATGAAAAAGTCCCTAATTATGACAACTGCTACAGTGGCTGGTTTAGGAGTAGTAACAACTACTCAAACAGTATTTGCTAGTGAAGCGCCAACTGAAAACACGGTCAACGCTATTACAAACAATAAGGTCACAGACAAAGACTTATCTAATGCTGAGAAACGTGTCATTGACACCGCTAAAGATGCTGACCAGAAAACCAAAGATGCTAGTAAAGCTCAAGATGAGCTCAATAAGGCTCAAAACGAAAAAAATACCAAAAAAGCTGAAAAAGAAGCGCTTGAAAAAGACCTTGAAAAAGCAAAGGAAGCTACACCAGAAAAAATCCAAACGGAAACCCAAGATGTTGCCGCTAAAGAAGAAGCTAAAGCCGACAAAGAAGCTAATGCCAAGAATAAGGCCGACCAAGTTGGTAACAAGTCTGATGATGCTAAACGAGCCCAAGACGAGCTTAATAAGGCTCGTACAGGTGTTGAAAAAGCTGATAGAGAGTTAAAAGACGCGACAGATGACTTTGACCCAGCTGCGAAAAACAAAGCTCAAAAAGAAAAAGATGACGCTGATAAAGACGTACTTATGAAAGACCAAGCTAAACGCAACGCAGAAGCCGAGCTTGAAAAAGCAAAAGAAAACGACAAAACGCGTGAAGCTAAAAAAGTACAAGAACGACAAAACAAAGCCAACAAAGAAGCCGAAAAGACCGTAAAAGAGGGTCTCGTAAAAGATGCGGATAAGGCGATTAAAGGAGCCGAAGAAAAACTCAAGTCCGCTCAATATCCAACAGAGGTCACTGCGACACCAGAATGGATTGCCAAAGCTAAAGAGCTTATCAGACGTCGTATGGATAAATTTCCAGAGCCATCTCCTGACACCACAGGTATGACGGCAGACCAAATCAAAAAAGCGTATGACGAAAGGAACGCTCGATTCAAAGAGTGGTTGAAAACTAATCGTAACGATATTCAACGACTTGAAAACGAGTTGCGTAAGCTTGACCAAAAAACAAACGAAAAATGGCGAGACAACATCCGTAACATCAGGAATAATGGAATCCAAGACGACACAGATGACGTCCAATATGACCCCAACAACCTACCTCAAGATGTTGTTGATGACTTAAATAACCATTTTATTACTCTTTTAAACAGTCTTCGCAAACAATTAGACTTACCTGAAGCTAAACTCAACACAAACAACAAAGACTTCGCCAAAGAAGTCGCAAAAGTCTACAAAGACAATGACTATCAAGGTTACGGACATTTTGGAAGAGGTATCAATGAGGTGGCTCGAAAACGAGGTCTCAAAGCATCTGCAAATCCGGGTGTTGATACATACAGCCAATATTATGAAAACCTCATGCCTATTCCAATGAACACAGATAAAATGTCAAGACAAGAATTACTCTCGAAGATCACTGAGACATTCATGTCATTCTTTGCAGAAGGTTACTTGACAGGTCATTATCTCCATTTTTATAGTTTGCTCCAAGTTGACAACTTGGGATTAAACACATCACTTATCCAAGACAAGGATCTCAATTCATTATATTATTTCCGTATACATGTATTATCAGTTGGCGGGCCTAATTATATAGGCAGCACTGATTCAACAGCACAAAAAGCTAAGTTCAATGAACTCTACGGACCAAACTCTAAAGCCAATCTTCCAACTCCAATTCTACAAAACAAACAAGAAGTAGAAGCTGAATTACAAAAAGCTAAAGCGGACAAGAAAACAGCCGAGGCTAACTTAGAAAAAGTGAAAACAGAGCTTCAAGAAATTGAGAAACGCATCGCATCCCTCGAAAAAGAAGTTTCTGAAACACTAGATAAAGAAGCGAAACGTGCTGAAGCGGTCAAAGAGTTGGAAAAAGCCAAAGAAAAAGCAGAAGATGCTGGTCGAAAGCTAGAAAGAGCAACACTTGACGACAAAGCCAAGTCATTACGTCTGGATAAAGCTCGCAGGGCCAAAGAAGACGCGGACAAAGAATTAGCTAAGAAATTGGCAGAAAGTCAACAAAAAGACAAAGATTTGGAAAATGCTAAGATTGAGCGTTTGAAGGCTGACAAAGAGTTAAAAGACGCTAAAGATGCACTTCAAAAAGCAAAAGAAAAGTTGGCAGAAACACTTCGTTTGAGCCAAGAAAAAGCCAAATTGGAAGTTGAATTGAAAGCTAAGTCAAAAGAGTTGGATGAACTTTGCAAACACGTAGCCGACTTGAAACGCGATGTGAAACAAAAAGAAGAAGACGCAGAACAAGCGCGTAAAGCCAGAGACGAAGCGGAACGCGATTATCAAAAACTTCTCCTTCGTAAGACAATCGACGACGCTCTTATTCCAGAACAGCCGGCATTTAAAGGTGGTGTGAATGGTGAAGGTTTAATCCAACCGGAACTACCAGCCTTTCCGCTTGATAAATTGCCGACGGTAGAACAACCAAAAGTTGATGAGCCTAAGAATGAGAAACCAAGCAAAGAACCAGGCAAAGAACCAGGCAAAGAACCAGGCAAAGAACCAGGTAAAGAGCCAGGCAAAGAACCAGGCAAAGAGCCAGGCAAAGAACCAGGTAAAGAACCAGGCAAAGAACCAGGTCAAGAGCCAGGCAAAGAGCCAGGCAAAGAACCAGGTAAAGAACCAGGCAAAGAACCAGGTCAAGAGCCAGGCAAAGAACCAGGCAAAGAACCAGGTAAAGAGCCAGGCAAAGAACCAGGTCAAGAGCCAGGCAAAGAACCAGACAAAGAACCAGACAAAGAACCAGGAAAAGAGCCGAGCCAAGAACCAGGCAAAGAGCCAAGTCAAGAACCGGGCCAAGAGCCAGGTCAAGCTGACAACCAAGATGTGAAACCTGTAGTGCCAGCACCAAGCTACCAAGCACCAGCAGTTCTATCTCTAACACAAGAAGAAGCCGGACAAAAAGCATTACCTAATACTGGAAGTCAAGTGAGCCTACTAGCTTTATTAGGATATGGCTTCTTGGCAGGATTAGGAATTGTTTTAAAGAAAAAAGAGGGATAAACATTGAAAAAGAAAGTTGCATTTGTATTATCGCTAGTAACGAGCCTATTGCTTTTGGTGGCCTGTTCCTCAGCAGATGGAACTTATGTCTACCAAGGTAGTATGCCATTTATGGAAGAAGTAACCGTGACCATCCAAATCAAGGGTGATAAGGGACAAGTTCATACCAAAGGAAAAACAATTGGTTTCCTAACAGAGGGTAAGCAAACAGAGCAGACAGATGAGATGAAGGTCAACCAGAAAGAAAAGACCTTTGAATTGTCTTCAATGAAACTAGGTTATGAGATCAAAGGTGGAGAGTTGACCATTACTTCAGATCCGACTGGTATACTGGCTGGCAAATCTTTTAAAAAGAAATAAAGGAGGTATTATGTCCCCAAAAAGCATTTTAAGTGGCTTGTTATTGGCTGGCTCAGTCATTTTATTAGCAGCCTGTGGTCAACAGGCTAGTCAGACGAGTGGGGGAGAGTCAACTGACGCTACAGTCCAAACCAGTGCTTCAGAAGATAAAAAAGCTGAACAACCAAAGATTGATTACCATGTGGCTTATCAAAATGTTTTGGAATCTTATAAAGAGAGGGTTAAGACAGCACAGGCTAAACAAATGCCTCAGTCTTCCTCAGATGATAAAGAGGAGTCTTATATTAATTCCATTTTATTTGATTATGATGGAAGAGATATCGCTTATACTTTTTATGATATCAATAAGGATGGGAAAAAGGAATTACTGATTAAGCAAGATAAGATTTTACTTGGAATTTATTATCTAACTGATCAAGGAACTCTGCTAGTGAAGTCTGGTGGAGTAGCTGGAAGAGGTGGAGAACGTCGTATACTTATTCCTTATGAGAACGGTGCGATTTCTTATCTAAATTTCAATTCTCCTAGACCGGAGGCAATTGCTAAAACCTATTTCTTTGCAGATGGCCGTTACCAGGAAGCCAGCTCAGTTAACTATGATTTGAGAGAAACCAAGGATCCTTCAAGTCTGCAAGGGCTAGATGGGATTAAAAAGATTGATTTGGAAGGCTTGAACTGGTTGATTTTTGATGATGCTTCAGCTAGTCGTCCCTTTATTGACCTAGAGGAGCAAGCCAAGGGACCTGGTGCTCATCTGGCTGAGATTTACCAGAAAAACTTCAGCAGTATCAAAGGAACTTGGAAGAATAACAAGGGTGGCGAAGTCACTTTTGATGAGCATGGATTTACAAACGGAGATGAAGTAACACCGGCTCCACCTAGAATTGTAAATAATATGGCAAAATTTGGAATCGGATTTAGTGGTGGCGGTGGTGCGTCGGTTATACTTATTCCAAAAGGAGTTGTGCATCCAGATATAAATGTAGGTGATACCACTTTCAAAGATGCGTCTGACAGTAGCAAGGATCGTTTGTTACTTACTCAAAGTGTGGATACAGTGTCCAATCCAAACGAATTTTATTATAAGGTTAGTGAATAAAAAGGAGAAATAGAAGATGAAACTAAAACATGTATTGACAGGATCAGTAATGGGGTTGAGCCTCGTAACAGCAGGAGTTATCACAACAAGTGTACTCCCTACAAGCAGTGTAGAAGCTGCAGAATACCGTAAGATTTATGCGGATGTAACTGCCCAGATGGGACTAGATGGAAAATTATACTTGGAAATTGTTGGAGAACGTCCTGATGTAACTGTTGCAACTGGCCAGTATAAGGCTGTTGAAATTTTAGAAGCAAATACAGGACGGGTGGTAAATCCAAATACTTTCATTGTTATTAATCCAGTTACAAATGGGGAAGCTAAGAAAAATGTTGGTAGAGCAAAGTTGAATTTATCTTTTCTAAATGGGAACCCTTACCCAGATGGAACCTATCTAGTTTCATTTAAGGATTTGACACTTTCTCATGAGTCAGGTTACTTTACTTTAGTTGGAGCAATTAAATTGACCATTAAAGATGGAGAATTTGTTAAATACGAAAAAGTTAACTTAAAGCCAACATCAACACCAACATCTGATCCAAAAATTCCAGAACAACCAAGTGGAAAGAATGGTTGGGTAGGTCGTTCTTACTACCAAAATGGCCAAAAGGTTATCAGCAAATGGATCTATGATTCACAATATAAGTCTTATTTCTATTTGAATGCTGCTGGTGACTATGTTGAAAATGCTTGGGTAGGGAACTACTATCTCAAATCAGGTGGCTACATGGCTAAGAGTGAATGGATTTATGATGGCAACTACGGTTCTTACTATTACTTGACATCAGAAGGAAGCTATGCGCGTAATGCTTGGTCAGGAAGTTACTACCTCAAGTCAAATGGTAAGATGGCTAAGAGAGAGTGGATTTATGACAATAACTACAAATCATATTACTATTTGACATCAGAAGGAAGCTACGCTCGTAACAAATGGGTAGGAGATTATTACCTTAAATCAGATGGTAAAATGGCTGTTAGCGAACGTACACCAGATGGTTACCGTGTAGATGGATCTGGTAAATGGATCAAATAATTCCATTTTGGTTATACAAAGGAGATTTTAAGTGGAAGAGTTGGAAAATAAGGTAAACGAAGAGACTTCAAATAACACAGAAGTTTCGGAGCAAGAGACAAGCGTTAAGCAGGAAAGTGAACATGCCAATCCTGTAGCTCCTGTCCCAAGTCAGTTAGGATTTGTGGATAAGGTAAAACACATCATTGAGACACGACGTAAGGAAACTCTTGGTGTACTGATTGCTCTTGGACTTACTATTATTGCTTTTGTAGGTTATAACTTTTATCAAGGGCAACCTAAAAGTTTAGCAAAAGAAGTTAGGGTTGAATTTTCAGGTTATTCAGAGTCAGGAACCTTGACCTATAATGAAGAAGTGATTGCGGCTATGGTTAAGGAACTATCCTACAAAAAGGCTGGCTTTAATAAGGAACAAGCTCAAGCCCTTGCCCAGAATGATCCTGTAGCCTTATCAGCCTTGGCAACCAATCCACAATTAGCCTCAAAGGCTTCTCTAGCTAAGGCTATGATTAGTAGTGTCCGCTACGAGTTTGATAAGAAAAGTGAGTTAAAAAATGGGGATGAAGTGACTTTCACAGTCACAACGACTTCGCAAAACTCACCTGTTAAAGCTGAAAAGAAATCATTTAAGGTTGAAACACTGAAGGAATATGAAAAAGTTTCAAAAGAAGAACTCTTAAAACTAACTCCTTTAAGTTTTGAAGGTTTCAATGGCTATGGTCGAGTTTCTATTCCTAAAACAAAAGATGAGGAAGATATCTTCACTATTGATGGTAATTCTGATGCCAATGATTTGAAAAATGGAGATAACATCAAACTTGTGGTTCGTGACTACTATTTGACAAAATTGAAAAAAGAAGGGAAAGTACCTGCAGAAAAGAGTTTTGAAGTTCCAGTTTCAGGCCTAAAAGAGGTCAGTGAAATTAAGGAATTAAAGGATATTCTTAAGAAAATTGATGACTACAGTAAGTCTGAAAACAAGAATAATTCTTCATCTTCTTATACCCTAGAACCACAAGGAACATTCTTAGGAGTATTTTCATCAAGTAACAGTGCTTATGAAAATGTAATTGTTATAAGTATTCTCTATAAGGTCACTGAGACCAAATCTGATGGATCTAAAGATACTAATTATAAAGATTATAGTTATGCTGCAGGAGTCAAAAAAGATGGCAGTGTAGATATGGATAAGCTAGAGAAAGCCCAGTTTAATACTACGACAGATTTAGAAGGGTTGAAGTCCTATTTATCGAATTATAAATTAAAAGAATATAAGCAGTGATAGTATTAAATTTGAAACTCATCAACTCAGATTGGTGGGTTTTTGCTAATTTGACAGTCTATTGAAATAAGGCTATAATCAAGCTGTATCAGTTTTCGAGGAGGTTTGGATGTACTTTAGATTGGAAAATAAGGAATCCCAGAAGGCGCAAGAAATAGGGAATTTGATTCGTGCTTATAACCGTTCCAAAAGAGAAGAGGCTGAGAGTGAGCTATTGAATCTTTATGTTGAAGATGAAAAAGGCAATCTTCTGGCAGGCTTGGTAGCTGAGACTTTCGGAAATTGGCTAGAAATCGAGTATTTATTTGTAAAAGAGGAACTGAGAGGGCTAGGAATCGGTTCAAGACTATTGCAGCAAGCAGAAACTGAAGCTAAGAATCGAAACTGTCGTTTTGCTTTTGTCAATACCTACCAGTTTCAAGCTCCAGATTTTTATAAAAGGCATGGCTACAAGGAAGTCTTTACCTTACAAGATTATCCCTACATTGGGCAAAGATATTATTACCAAAAGGATTTGTAAGGAGAATATGAAGGTATAATACAAAGAGAGACTCACACATAAGTTAAGTAGAGGTTATAACCTATAAATTGTATCTTTTTAGACGATATTGAGGACAATACAACATTAGATGTGAAATCCTACGATGCTGTAGATGTTTTGAAAAAATTGAATAAGCAGAAACTCTCTATCATTTAGGTGGTAGAGAGTTTTTGTTAATAAAATTTTACAAAATGACATTTATATATTGCATTAAGTTTTGGCGAATGGGCTCAGAAAAAGTTTGAACAAGATATGGATGAACTGGAGAGTGGTGAATAGCTTGTTGCTCTTTTCTCAATACAGCTAAAATGTGATATAATAGTACTAATTTATTGGAATATGTGAAAGTTCTTGAAAATTTTCATGAGTTTCTAGCTAAGGAAGTAGGAAAAGTATGTATCCAGATGATAGTTTAACATTGCACACGGACTTGTACCAGATTAACATGATGCAGGTTTACTTTGACCAAGGGATTCACAATAAAAAGGCTGTTTTTGAGGTCTATTTCCGTCAGCAACCGTTCAATAATGGCTATGCGGTTTTTGCTGGTTTGGAAAGGATTGTGAAGTATCTTGAAGCTTTGCGCTTTTCAGATAGTGATATCGACTACTTAGAGTCGCTTGGCTATCATGGGGAATTCTTGGATTACCTTCGAAATTTCAAGTTGGAATTGACCGTTCGTTCTGCTCAAGAAGGGGACTTGGTCTTTGCCAATGAACCGATTGTACAGGTGGAAGGCCCTCTAGCCCAATGTCAATTGGTCGAAACGGCTCTTTTGAATATTGTCAACTACCAGACCTTGGTAGCGACCAAGGCAGCTCGTATTCGTTCGGTTAGTGCGGATGAACCACTGATGGAATTTGGGACTCGTCGTGCACAAGAAATGGATGCTGCTATCTGGGGAACACGCGCAGCGGTGATTGGTGGCGCCAATGGAACTAGCAACGTGCGTGCTGGTAAACTCTTTGACATTCCTGTTTTAGGAACTCACGCCCATGCCTTGGTACAGGTTTATGGCAATGACTATGAGGCTTTCAAGGCTTATGCTGCGACCCACAAAAATTGCGTCTTTCTTGTAGATACCTATGATACCCTTCGTATCGGTGTGCCAGCTGCTATTCAGGTTGCGCGTGAACTTGGTGACAAGATTAATTTCCTTGGTGTCCGTATTGACTCTGGAGACATTGCCTATATTTCTAAAAAAGTTCGTCAACAACTGGACGAGGCAGGATTTACTGATGCTAAGATTTATGCATCAAATGACCTTGATGAAAATACCATCCTTAACCTCAAAATGCAACACGCTAAGATTGATGTTTGGGGAGTAGGTACTAAGCTGATTACAGCATATGACCAACCAGCTCTTGGGGCGGTTTATAAGATTGTTGCGATCGAAGATGAAAATGGTAATATGCGTAATACCATTAAGCTGTCTAATAATGCGGAAAAAGTGTCGACGCCAGGTAAGAAGCAGGTGTGGCGCATTACCAGTCGTGAAAAAGGCAAGTCAGAAGGAGACTATATCACTTATGATGGCGTAGATGTTGCCAGCATGACAGAAATCAAGATGTTCCATCCGACTTATACCTACATCAAGAAGACCGTTCGTAATTTTGACGCTGTTCCTCTCTTGGTGGATATCTTCAAAGACGGGAAATTGATTTACAACTTACCTAGCTTGACTGAGATTCAGGATTATGCTCGTAAGGAATTTGACAAGCTTTGGGATGAGTACAAGCGTGTACTCAATCCGCAGCACTATCCAGTGGATTTGGCGCGTGATGTATGGCAAGACAAGATGGACTTGATAGACAAAATGCGCAAGGAAGCCCTCGGCGAAGGAGAAGAAGAATGAGTTTGCAAGAGACTATTATTCAACAACTGGGTGTCAAACAAGTGATTGATGCCCAGGAAGAAATCCGTCGTTCCATTGATTTCTTAAAGAGATACCTGAAAAAACACCACTTTCTTAAAACCTTTGTACTAGGGATTTCTGGAGGACAAGACTCAACCTTGGCAGGGCGTTTAGCTCAATTAGCTATGGAAGAACTGCGAGCAGAGACAGGAGATGACAGCTACAAATTTATCGCTGTCCGTCTGCCATACGGAGTACAAGCCGATGAAGCAGATGCTCAAAAAGCCCTAGCATTTATCCAGCCAGATGTCAGCTTGGTAGTTAATATCAAGGAATCAGCTGATGCTATGACAGCTGCAGTTGAAGCGACAGGCAGTTCTGTCTCAGACTTCAACAAGGGCAATATCAAGGCTCGTTGCCGTATGATTGCCCAATATGCCCTTGCAGGTTCCCATAGCGGAGCGGTCATTGGAACAGACCACGCTGCGGAAAATATCACAGGTTTCTTTACCAAGTTTGGTGACGGTGGTGCGGATATTTTACCCCTTTTCCGCCTCAATAAACGCCAGGGAAAACAACTTTTGAAGGAACTTGGTGCAGACCCAGCCCTCTATGAAAAAATCCCAACGGCAGACCTAGAAGAAGACAAACCAGGCCTGGCTGACGAAGTAGCCCTCGGAGTCACTTATGAAGAGATTGATGACTACCTAGAAGGCAAAACAATCAGCCCAGAAGCACAAGCAAGAATCGAAAACTGGTGGCATAAAGGCCAACACAAACGCCACCTACCAATCACCGTATTTGATGACTTTTGGGAGTAAAAACCTCCAGTGGAGGTTTTTACCCCGAGTCTAGAAATAAGAAAACGAGGAACCTCCAGTGGAGGTTTTTACTCCGAGCATTGAAACAGGTAAGCGAGGAAGGTCCGGGGGACCTTTTTAGCTTATTACCTTGAAATTCAAAAGCAAAGTAAATTTAAATTGAGGTTGGGCAGAGAAACATTTATCAGAAAGTGAGGTAGTATCATGAAAGCAATTGGTACGCAAATATTACAGACAGATCGTTTAATCTTGCGAAGATTTGTGGAAAGTGATGCAGAAGCCATGTTTCAGAATTGGGCTTCATCTGCTGAGAATCTAACCTACGTCACCTGGGATCCTCATCCTGATATCGAGGTGACTCGAAACTCCATTCGTAATTGGGTTGCCTCCTATACAAATCCCAACTATTACAAATGGGCCATTTGTCTCAAAGAGAATCCAGGACAAGTGATTGGGGATATCAGTATCGTTGAGATGGATGAGGAAGATTCAAGTTGTGAAATTGGCTATGTGCTAGGCAAGGTTTACTGGGGAAATGGTATAATGACGGAGGCCTTGAAAGATGTCTTGGACTTTTGTTTATTCAAGCAGGTTTTCAAAATGTCAGAGCTCGATATGCCAGTCTCAATCCAGCTTCAGGTCGTGTTATGGAGAAGGCTGGAATGTCCTATCTCAAGACTATTACCAATGGTGTAGAGAGAAAAGGCTATCTTGCTGATCTTATTTATTATCAGGTAAGTAGGGAAGACTAGTGAATTTTCTTTTCTGTTTCCATCAAAGTCAGACCGTGTCTGGCTTTTTTTGTAAGATTTCTAAATAACCTGATTAAATTCCTATTTTTCCCTATCATTGTCCCTATTTTTTCTGGAGTTTTGGGGCTATAATAGTCCTATCAAATCAAAGAATGGAGGAAGGCAATGGATAATATAATCTTTTTTATCAGTGTTTTTCTTGCTGGAATTCTTTCCTTCTTTTCTCCTTGTATCTTACCCTTGTTACCAGTCTATGCAGGGGTCTTGTTGGATGACAAAGATGGTGCTCAGGCTTCTAGCGGAAAATTTTCAATCTCACTTGTTAGTTTATTGCGAACTCTGGCCTTTATAGCGGGGATTTCTTTTATCTTTATCTTACTGGGCTATGGAGCTGGTTTTTTAGGCAATTTGCTGTATGCTTCTTGGTTTCAGTATGTGACGGGTGCGGTTATCATTCTTTTGGGCTTGCACCAGATGGAAGTCTTGCATTTGAAGGGACTCTACAAGGAAAGAAGGCTACAATTAAAGAGACAGGGGCAAAAAGGTAAGGGCTATAGTCAGGCATTTTTACTGGGGTTGACCTTTAGTTTTGCTTGGACGCCTTGTGTGGGGCCGGTTCTTGGCTCTGTTTTGGCCTTGGTGGCTTCAGGTGGTTCAGGTGCTTGGCAGGGAGCTGGTCTCATGTTGATTTACACGCTGGGTTTGGCGCTACCATTTTTGGTTCTAGCTCTAGCCTCCAGCTATGTTTTGAAACATTTTCGAAAACTCCATCCTTATCTCGGAGCACTCAAAAAAGTGGGTGGTTTCCTCATTATAGTGATGGGAATCTTGGTGCTTTTGGGAAATGCTTCCATTTTGACTACATTATTTGAATAGAGAGGAAAAAGAAATGAAAAAATGGCAAACATGTCTCCTTGGAGTAGGCTCAATCTGTTGTTTGGCAGCCTGTTCGGCTAAAAATATGTCAGACGAAGCTACTATGAAGGAGCAAACAAAAACAGAACAAGTCAGTGCGCAAACTGCTACCAAGGGTCAGGCAGTTGCTGATTTTGAACTGACAGGAGTAGATGGCAAGACCTACCGCTTGTCTGATTATAAGGGCAAGAAAGTCTATCTTAAATTCTGGGCTTCTTGGTGTTCTATCTGTCTGGCCAGTCTTCCAGATACCGATGAAATTGCTAAGGATGCTGGTGATGATTATGTGGTCTTGACAGTGGTGTCTCCTGGTCACAAGGGAGAACAAGCTGAAGCAGAATTTAAGAACTGGTACAAGGGCTTGGATTATAAAAATTTCCAGTTCTAATTGACCCGTCAGGAAAACTTTTGGAAAGTTATGGTGTTCGTTCTTATCCAACTCAAGCCTTTATAGACAAGGAAGGAAAGCTGGTCAAAACGCAACCAGGTTTTATGGATAAGGATATGATTTTAAAGACATTGAAAGAAATGGGGTAGGGAAAGGTCATGAATGATAAAGTAAAATTGTTTGTCTTGGCAGGAATCTTTTTCCTAGCCATAACCGGTTTCTATTTTCTATTGACGCGAAATGCAGGGCAGACAGATAGCTCGCAAATTGAGAAAGCGTCAGTTAGCCAAGGAGGAAAAACAGTGAAAAAAACAGAAGTGAGTAAAGATGCAGATTTGCACGAAATTTATCTAGCTGGGGGATGTTTCTGGGGAGTTGAGGAGTATTTCTCACGCGTTCCCGGGGTGACAGATGCCGTATCAGGCTATGCAAATGGTAGAGGGGAAACAACCAAGTACGAATTGATTAACCAAACAGGTCATGCGGAAACTGTCCATGTCACCTATGACGCCAATCAAATTTCCCTCAAGGAAATCCTGCTTCACTATTTCCGCATTATCAATCCAACCAGCAAAAATAAACAAGGAAATGATGTGGGAACCCAGTACCGTACTGGTGTTTATTACACAGATGACAAGGATTTGGAGGTAATCAACCAAGTCTTTGATGAGGTGGCTAAGAAATACGATCAACCTCTAGCAGTTGAAAAGGAGGCCTTGCAGAATTTCGTGGTGGCTGAGGATTACCACCAAGACTATCTCAAGAAAAATCCAAATGGCTACTGCCATATCAATGTCAATCAGGCGGCCTATCCCGTCATTGATGCCAGCAAATACCCTAAACCAAGTGATGAAGAATTGAAAAAGACCTTGTCGCCTGAGGAGTATGCAGTTACCCAGAAAAATCAAACAGAACGAGCTTTTTCAAACCGCTACTGGGACAAATTTGAATCTGGTATCTATGTGGATGTAGCAACTGGCGAACCCCTCTTTTCATCAAAGGACAAGTTTGAGTCTGGTTGCGGTTGGCCTAGTTTTACCCAACCCATCAGTCCAGATGTTGCCACCTACAAAGAAGACAAGTCCTACAATATGACACGCATGGAAGTGAGAAGCCGAGTTGGAGATTCTCACCTTGGCCATGTCTTTACGGACGGCCCACAGGACAAGGGGGGCTTGCGCTACTGTATCAATAGTCTCTCTATCCGCTTTATTCCCAAAGACCAAATGGCAGAAAAAGGCTATGCTTATTTACTAGATTATGTTGATTAATACTCTTCGAAAATCAAATTAAAACCACGTCAGCGTCGCCTTACCGTGGATAGGGTTGAGACTGGGCAAAAACTCAATTTGAGGAGAAAATAAAGCAAATTTTCTAATTTAAAAGCCTTTTTGCCCAGTATCTCTATCTACAACCTCAAAGCAGTGCTTTGAGCAAACTGCGGCTAACTTCCTAGTTTTCTTTTTGATTTTCATTGAGTATAAGAAGTCTTTCCTAAGCAGTTAGAGGAGAATTTTGCTATACTGATACTAGTAAGTGACAAAGGAGCAGAGCATGACCTACACAATCTTAATCGTAGAAGATGAATATCTGGTGAGACAAGGCTTGACCAAGTTAGTCAATGTAGCAGCCTACGATATGGAAATTATCGGTCAGGCTGAAAATGGAAGGCAGGCTTGGGACTTGATTCAAAAGCAGGTGCCAGATATCATTTTAACCGATATCAACATGCCTCAGCTGAATGGTATCCAGTTAGCAAGTTTGGTCCGAGAAACCTATCCTCAGGTTCACCTAGTTTTTTTGACAGGATACGATGATTTTGATTATGCCTTATCTGCTGTCAAACTCGGTGTGGATGACTACCTGCTCAAACCCTTTTCCCGTCAGGACATTGAGGAGATGTTGGGGAAAATCAAGCAAAAACTAGACAAGGAAGAAAAGGAAGAGCAGCTACAAGATCTACTGACCGATAAGTTTGAAGGAAACATTGCCCAGAAAATCCAGTCCCATCTGGCTGACAGTCAGTTTAGTTTAAAGTCTTTGGCCAGTGACTTGGGCTTTAGTCCGACTTATTTGAGCTCCTTGATTAAGAAAGAATTGGGCTTGCCTTTTCAGGATTACCTGGTGAGAGAACGTGTCAAACAAGCCAAGCTCTTGCTCTTGACAACAGATTTAAAGATTTACGAGATAGCCGAAAAGGTTGGCTTTGAAGATATGAACTACTTTACTCAACGTTTTAAACAGATTGCAGGTGTGACACCTCGTCAGTTTAAGAAGGGAGAAGGCCGATGAAGCGTTCTTCTCTACTAGTCAGAATGGTTATTTCCATCTTTCTGGTCTTTCTCATTCTCCTAGCTGTGGTCGGGACTTTCTACTATCAATCTAGTTCCTCAGCCATTGAGGCTAGTATTGAGGACAATAGTCAAACGACTATCAGTCAGACTAGCCACTTTATTCAGTCTTATATCAAAAAATTAGAAACCACCTCGACTAGTTTGACCCAGCAGACGGATGTCTTAGCCTATGCTGAGAATCCTAGTCAAGACAAGGTCGAGGGAATTCGAGATTTGTTTTTTACCATCTTAAAGGCTGACCAGGACTTGAAAACGGTAGTTTTGGTCACCAAATCTGGTCAGATCATTTCTACAGATGACAGTGTGCAGATGAAAACCTCCTCAGATATGATGTCTGAGGATTGGTACCAAAAGGCCATTCATCAGGGAGCCATGCCTGTTTTGACTCCAGCTCGTAAATCGGATAGTCAGTGGGTTATTTCTGTTACTCAAGAACTTGTCGATGAAAAGGGAGCCAATCTTGGCGTGCTTCGCTTGGATATTTCCTACGAAACTCTGGAAGCCTATCTCAACCAGCTCCAGTTGGGGCAGCAGGGCTTTGCCTTTATTATCAATGAAAACCATGAATTTGTCTACCATCCTCAACACACAGTTTATAGTTCATCTAGCGAAATGGAGACTATGAAACCCTATATTGAGACAGGGCAGGGCTACACTCTGGATCACAAATCCTACGTCAGTCAGGAAAAGATTGCAGGAACTGATTGGACGGTGCTTGGCGTGTCTTCGTTGGAGAAGTTAGATCAGGTTAGGAGTCAACTCATGTGGACCTTGCTTGGGGCTAGTGTCACCTCTCTTTTTGCCTGTCTCTGCTTGGTGTGGATTAGTCTTAAACGTTGGATTGCTCCTTTGAAGGATTTGAGAGAAACCATGCTGGAGATTGCTTCTGGTAATCAGAATCTTCGTGCCAAGGAAACTGGTGCCCATGAACTGCGAGAAGTGACTCGCCAGTTCAATGCTATGTTGGATCAGATTGATCAGTTGATGGTAGCTATTCGCAGGCAGGAAGAAACAACCCGTCAGTATGAACTTCAAGCCTTGTCGAGTCAGATTAACCCCCATTTCCTCTACAATACTTTGGACACCATCATCTGGATGGCTGAATTTCAGGACAGTCAGAGAGTGGTTCAGGTGACCAAGTCCTTGGCGACCTATTTTCGCCTAGCTCTCAATCAGGGTAAAGATTTGATTTGCCTGTCTGACGAAATCAATCATGTTCGCCAGTATCTTTTTATCCAGAAACAACGTTATGGAGATAAGCTGGAATATGAGATTGAGGAGAATCCTGCCTTTGATAATCTAGTCTTGCCCAAGCTGGTGTTGCAACCCCTTGTAGAAAATGCTCTTTATCATGGCATCAAGGAGAAAGAAGGTCAGGGCCATATTAAACTTTCTGTCCAGAAACAGGATTCAGGATTGGTTATCCGTATTGAGGATGATGGAGTTGGCTTCCAAGATGCTAGCGATAGTAGTCAAAGTAAACTCAAACGTGGGGGAGTTGGTCTTCAAAATGTTGACCAGCGTCTCAAACTTCATTTTGGCGAACATTACCAGATGAAGATTGATTCTGCACCCGACAAAGGAACGACGGTTGAAATATACATAAATAGAATAGAAACTAGCTAACTCCCAGTCAATTCTGGGAGTTTTATGCGTAATTGGGCAAGCTTTCTAGGTTGTCTATCTTGCTAAAAGCAAGAAAAAACGATATGATAGATAATGACAAAAGAGGTATCAAGTATGAAGGAAACAGACATTCAAAGAGAAACAAGTCAGATTGTAAAAGATGTATTGGAAAAGGCCAATTTGAAGCAGGGATCTATCTTTGTTTTGGGCCTTTCTTCTAGTGAGGTGATAGGTGGTCAGATTGGAAAGGAATCCAGCCAAGAAATTGGGGAAATCATTGTGAAGACCATCCTAGATATCCTAGAGGAAAAAGAAATTCATCTAGCTGTTCAAGGTTGTGAACATGTCAATCGGGCTCTCGTTGTTGAACGTCAGGTGGCAGAGCAGTTTGGTCTGGAAATCGTTAGTGTCCTTCCTACCCTTCATGCAGGAGGTTCGGGTCAGTTGGCAGCCTTCAAGTTTATGAAGGATCCAGTTGAGGTTGAATTTATCAAGGCTCATGCTGGATTGGATATCGGAGACACTGCAATTGGCATGCATGTCAAGCATGTTCAGGTTCCGATTCGCCCTCTTTTGAGAGAGATTGGTCATGCTCACGTAACGGCGTTGGCTAGTCGTCCAAAATTAATTGGAGGTGCGCGTGCGCACTATCCGCAAGATTCTATTAGAAAGTCGTGAAAATGAGAAAAACAAAACAGCAACTAGAAAAAATCACCAAATATTCCATTCGTAAGCTAACTGTTGGGGTAGGTCCTGTAGCCATCGGGGCCTTCCTTTTTGGTGCTAGTCCCCTTTCAGTAGATAAGGTTCAAGCCAATGAAGTTGGTGGTGCTCAAAGCGTTCATTACCGTTATTTGGCGGAGCAGGAATTGACCGAGTCTGAAAAAGCCCTGATTCATCATGAGGTTCCTACAGACTTTCAAGATGATGATATTCTTTATGTAGTTTATCGTAAGAAGACAACTAACAGTCAACAACTTCCATACACAGGAAGTAAGGAACTAGCTTTGGCAGGTCTTGGCTTGGCAACAGCCTCGCTAGCAGTCTTTTTGGTGTCCAAAAAAGGTCGCAAAGAGGTCCTAGGTGTTCTCTTAATTGGTTCTTTAGGAGCCAGCACTTTTATACCTTATGGGACATTTGCGTTTGAAAATAAAGAATTGCTTTCTTATAACCAAACTATTTCTGCTTCAACGCAAGAAGGCTTGGCTGAAGGGATTATCCATATTGAAGGTTATGAATACATCGGATACTTCAAGGAAGCAGAACTCCATCCATCAAGACCAGCTTCAGCTGAGAAGTCTCAGTTGCCAGTAGAGAAGCAAAGTTCAAAAGAAATCGAGAAAACAGAAGTAGTTCAAGAAAGACCTGCTGTCACTCCAGAAACTGTCATCGAAAAACCTGTAGTAGAGAATCCAGTTGCTCCTGCTGTTGAAGCAAAACCAGTTTCTGAGCAGCCTCAGGTTAGACAGGAAGAGAGCTTGGTTGAGATTCCTTTTGAAACGATCACAAGCCCAGATACGAATTTAGCAGAAGGACAGACTCGTATTGTAACAGCCGGAGTAAAGGGTCAGCGTCGTCTTGTAACTAAAGTATCTATGGTTAATGGTCAAGAAGTTAGAGAAGTCATTGAAGACCAAGTGGTTCAAAATCCTGTGTCACAAGTCATCGCAGTCGGAACGAAGAAAGAGGTGCAACCTGCCCCAACTCCAGCACCACAAGCTGAACCAACGCATCAGGTAGCTAAGGGTACGCAAGAAGAAGGCAAAGCAGGTCAGGCTCTAACGCAACCTACCTTACCAGAGGCTCCAGTTGAAATGAAGGGCACCCAAGAAGAAGGCAAAGAAGGCCAATCCTTAACGCAACTCGAATTACCAGAAGCTACGGTAGATGCCAAAGGAACACAAGAATCTGGCAAAGAAGGTCAAGCTTTAACTCAACCTGCATTACCAGAAGCTACAGTCGCAGTTAAAGGAACTCAAGAGGTAGGCAAAGAAGGTCAAGCTTTAACGCAGCCAGAATTGCCAGAAGCTAGGGTAGAGTCTAAAGGAACCCAAGAGGAAGGCAAGGAAGGTCAATCCTTAACGCAACCCGAATTGCCAGAAGCTAGGGTAGAGTCTAAAGGAACCCAAGAATCTGGCAAAGAAGGTCAATCTTTAACACAACCAGAACTACCAGAAGTTCAAGTAGAAGTAAAAGGAACCCAAGAGGCAGGTAAAGAAGGCCAAGCTCTTGTACAAGATCAGTTACCTGAGTATAAAGTCACTGAAGGAACTCTTGTTGAAGAATCAACTACAGAACTTGACTACAAAACTGAAACTACTGAGGATCCAACTAAGTATACAGACGAAGAAACTGTCCTACGAAATGGTGAAAAAGGAAGTCAAGTTACAAAAACAACCTATAAAACGGTAGAAGGTGTCAAAACTGACCAAGTTCTTTCAACCAGTACGGAAGTGACCAAGGAGCCTGTAAATCAACAGGTAAGCCGTGGTACAAAACCAATTGAAGGAACTCTTGTAGAGGAGAGCCTTGAAAAGATTCCATTTAAAGAAACGATTGAAGAAGATGCTCAACTGAAAAAAGGTTTAGAAGTTGTAGCTCAAGAAGGTAAAGAAGGTCAGAAAAAAATCACTAAGACCTTTAATACCATTAAGGGAGTTAAAACAGAAGATGCTCCAAAAGTTACAGAGGAAGTCATTGAGGCACCTCAAGACCGAATTTTGAAACGTGGTACCAAGAGCTTTGAAAAACCAGTATTGACCATCACAGCAGTTGAACCTAAGGATTTGAAACGTACTTCAGATGTTAAATACAGTCTAGAAAATCCAAGCAAAGGCAGCCATTAAATCTATCACCCTAACTCTGAAAAAAAGGTGATGAGATTGTGAAAACATTGAATGTTTCACCTGACAACTTAACAGCTAGCCTGACAGATTTGCAATACTACAAGGATTATAAACTTGAAACTAAGATGGTTTATGACCGTGGTGAAGGCGATGAGGAAGTAGTTCTGAAGGAAGAACCGCTAAGACTTGACCTCAAAAAAAGTTGAAATCAAAAAAACATTAAAGAAACAAGCTTGATGAGTGTGGACGCTGATGGTAACGAAACAGATACTAGTTTGCTTACAGAAAAAAACCAGCTGATGTTGCTCCGCTTTATCTACGAGTGACCACTCACGACAACAAAGTTACAAGACTCGCTGTTGACAAGATTGAAGAAGTAGAAAAAGACGGAAAAACTTTATATAAAGTTACTGCCAAAGCACCAGACTTAGTTCAGCGTAATGCTGATAACACACTTAGCGAAGAGTATGTTCATTACTTTGAAAAACAAAAAGCAAAAGAAGGTAATGTTTACTACAACTTCAATGAGCTTGTAAAAGATATGAAAGCTAACCCTAGCGGTGAGTTTAAACTTGGTGCAGATTTAAATGCAGCCAATGTACCAACTCCAAATAAAGAGTATGTTCCTGGTACATTTAAAGGTAAGTTATCAAGTGTTGAGGGACAACGTTATTCAATTCACAATATGACACGTCAATTATTTGGTGGTATTGAAGGTGGTTCGGTTAAAGATGTTAACTTGGCTAATGTCGATATTAATATGCCTTGGATTGATAACATTTCTGCTCTTGCTAGAACTGTTAAGAATGCTACTGTTGAGAATATTAAAGTAACTGGTAGCATAACTGGTAGAGATGGAATTGCCGGACTTGTTAACAAATTAGATAACGGCGGGCAGCTTACTAATGTTGCTTATATCGGTAAACTTACTGGTGTAGGTGATAGAGGATGGGATTTCGCTGGTATGGTTGGTGAAATCTGGAAAGGTAATGTTGATAAAGGATATGTAGAAGCTGATATAGTTGCTAATAAAGCTCGTATCGGTGGATTTGTCGCTAGATCAGATAACGGTTCTGATCCTAACGGAATTGGTAAATATGGTTCTGTTCGTAACGCTGTTACGAAAGGAACTATTAAGGTAAATACACCTGTTGAAGTAGGTGGTTTCCTTAGTAAGAACTGGGCATGGGGTAAAGTTGCAGACTCTGTGTCTATGATGAAAGTTGAAAATGGTGAAGTGTTCTATGGATCTAAAGATATTGACGAAGATGGTGGATACTTCTCAAATAACGCTTTAGAACGTAACTTTATCGTGAAAGATGTAAGTACAGGTAAACGTTCATTTAAATTCTCTGTTTCTAACCGAATTAAAGAAGTGTCTCAAGATGAAGCTGACCAGAAATTGCAACATTAGGAATTACAGCTAATGATTATGTTATCAAGCCTCTTGTTTCAGATACATTAAATAATGTTAAACCAAAATCTGACACTTACAAAGATACTCAAGATTACGATGCTTCTCGTGAGCTTGCATACCGTAACATTGAAAAACTTCAACCATTCTACAACAAAGAATGGATTGTAAATCAAGGAAATAAATTAGCTGCTGATAGTCCATTAATGACTAAAGAAGTATTGTCTGTAACTGCAATGAAAGGTAATGACTTTGTTACAGACCTTACAGATGCTGACCATATTATGGTTCACTACGCAGATAAGACAAAAGATATCTTTATGATTTCTCCTAAGGACTCTCAAGTTAAGCAAGTAAAAGAGTATAGTGTAGCTGAGCTTGGTGAAGTTGTGTACACACCAAACATGGTTGTTAAAGATCGTACTGACTTAATCAGTGCTATTGAAAGCAAATTAAGCCCTGTTGAATTGCAATCTGACCCGATTTATCAACACTTGGGTAGAACTGGTGGTAACAAAGTCAATGCAATTAAGGACTTGTACCTAGAAGAAAGCTTCAAGTATGTGAAAGATAATCTTACTAAATTCGTTACGAAGTTAGTAGAAAATGAAGATCACCAGCTTAACACTGATGAAGCTGCAAAACGTGCTTTGATTAAGAAATTGATGACAATAAGGCTGCAGTTCTTCTTGGTTTGTCTTACCTCAACCGTTACTACGGTGTTAAATTCGATGAATTTAATATTAAAGAGTTAATGTTATTTAAACCGGACTTCTATGGTAAGAATGTTAGTGTGTTAGACTTCTTGATTAAGGTTGGCTCTAAAGAAAGTAACATTAAAGGTGATAGAACTTTAGAAGCTTATCGTGAAACTATCGGTGGAACTATTGGTATAGGTGAGTTAAACAGTTTCTTAGACTATAACATGCGTCTATTCACAAGTGATACTGACTTAAACGATTGGTTCATAAAAGCAACTAAAGATAATGTATATGTCGTTGAACCAAAAACAACAACTCCTGAATTTGCCGATAAGAAACACAGAGCATACGAAGGATTAAATAATGATGTTCACGGTAAGATGATTCTGCCACTTCTTAACTTAAAAGATGCTCACATGTTCTTAATCTCAACATATAACACTATGGCTTACAGTTCATTTGAGAAATATGGTAAGAACACAGCAGCAGAGCGTGAAGCATTCAAGAAAGAAATCGATAAAGTAGCAAAAGCTCAACAAAATTATCTAGACTTCTGGTCTCGTTTATCATTAGATAAAGTTCGTAACCAACTGCTTAAGAGCAACAACATGGTACCAACACCAGTACTAGATAACCAAAACTATCCAGAAGGTACTGACAAATACGGTCACACTAACAGCGGTAAAGACATTGCTCCAGTTCGCGAACTATACGGACCAACAGGTCGTTACCATGCTACTGACTGGCGTATGGGAGCTGTAGCTCGTATCTACGGTAATCCTTATAAGGATGATTCAGTCTTCTTCATGGTTACCAATATGATTAGTGACTTTGGTATCTCTGCATTTACTCACGAAACGACTCACGTAAACGACCGTATGGTTTACTTAGGTGGTTCTAGACACCGTGAAGGAACTGACTTAGAAGCATTCGCACAAGGTATGTTACAATCACCTGCTGAAACAAGTCCAAACGGTGACTTTAAAGCACTAGGATTGAACATGGCCTACGAACGTCCAAATGATGGAAATCAATGGTATAACACTAATCCAAACGACCTTAAATCTCGTGAAGAAATCGATCACTATATGAAAGGTTTCAATGATACGCTCATGCTTCTTGACTATCTTGAAGGTGAAGCCGTTCTTGATAAACACGATAAAGCACTAAACAACGCTTGGTTCAAGAAAGTAGATAAGCAACTTCGTGGAGCTAATACGAAGAACCAATACGACAATGTTAGAGATTTAAATGCAGAAGAAAGAATATAACTTAACTTCTGTTAACGATCTAGTAGACAAGAATTTCATGACCAAACATGGTCCTGGTAATGGTACTTATGACCCAACTGGATTTGGCTCTGCCTATGTAACGGTGCCTATTACTGCAGGTATCTACGGAGGTAACACAAGTGAAGGAGCTCCAGGAGCAATGTCATTCAAACATAACACATTCCGTATGTGGGGTTACTTTGGATATGAAAAAGGCTTCTTAAATTATGCTTCTAACATGCTGAAAAATGAGTCTAAAAAAGCTGGTCATGCTACTCTAGGTGATGATTTTATCATTAAGAAAGTTTCTGATGGTAAATTTAATACTCTAGAAGATTGGAAGAAAGCATACTTCAAAGAAGTTGTTGATAAGGCTAAAGCAGGATTTAATGCTGTTGAAATCGATGGAACAACTTATAATAGTTACGATGAATTAAAACAAGCATTTGCTGAAGCAGTTGAAAAAGATAAAGCAACTCTTAAATGGATCAGTTAAATCTGACAATACTGTTGCACTTAAAGAAAAAATCTTCAAGAAACTTCTTCAACAAACAAACAGCTTTAAAACTTCAATCTTTAAATAATCGAAATCTCTCATCTGCTTTGCGGATGAGGGTTTTCTTATTTTATGCTATACTTAAGGTATGCATAGAAAAACAGTGATTGATTTTAGGGCTTTGGGGGAGCGATACATCTTTACCCAGCCTATCAAAGAGTTAAAAACCAGAGATTTAACAGAAGTAACAGACTTGTTGGCACAAGTGGAAATCTACCAAGAGCAGGGCTATTATGTGGTGGGCTATGTCAGCTACGAGGCTGCACCTGCTTTTGAGGAGAAATTAGCAGTTCATAAAGCTCCTCTACTGGCAGAGTACCTGCTATATTTTACAGTTCATGATAGCGTAGAAACATCCCCTATTCCTCTGATTTATGACGAGGTTGATTTGCCTTCTGATTGGCAGGAAGTAACGTCTGCAGCAAACTATGAAAAGGCTATTGCTCAGATTCACTATCATTTGCGGCAGGGAGACACCTACCAGGTCAACTACACCGTCCAACTCAAGCAAGATTTAAGTGCCAATCCTTTTGCCATCTACAATCGCATGGTGGTAGAACAGGAGGCGGGCTACAATGCCTATGTTGAACATGACGAGATGGCAGTGATATCCATGAGTCCAGAGCTCTTTTTTGAGCAAAATGACCGCGAGTTGACAACGCGACCAATGAAGGGAACGACTCAGCGTGGCATGACTGACCAAGAAGATTTGGAGCAGGCCAGTTGGTTGGAACAGGACCCCAAAAATCGCTCTGAAAATATGATGATTGTGGACCTCTTGCGCAATGATATGAACCGTATTTCTGAAGTGGGGAGTGAGCACGTGGAGCGTCTGTGTCAGGTAGAGCAGTATTCTACTGTTTGGCAGATGACTTCGACCATCAAGAGTCAGTTGCGAGAGGATGTTGACCTTGTTGAAATCTTCCGTTCTCTCTTTCCTTGTGGTTCCATAACGGGCGCACCGAAAATTGCGACTATGGAAATCATTAAGGACTTGGAGCCACAACCTAGAGGAGTCTACTGTGGAACGATTGGTCTCTTGCTTCCACATGGGCAACGGATTTTCAATGTCGCCATTCGTACCATTCAACTGAATCAAGGGAAAGCCATCTATGGAGTAGGCGGAGGCATTACATGGGATAGCACATGGGAATCTGAATACCGCGAGGTTCATCAAAAGGCTGCTGTTCTCTATCGTAAACAAGCTCGTTTCAAACTGATTACTACAGGGAAAATCAGCCAGAAGAACTTATTGTTTGAAGAACAACATTTGGAAAGACTGAGAAAAGCTAGTCGATATTTTACCTTTCCTTTTGATGCAGAAGACTTAAGACAAAAGATAGAGGAAGAGTGTCAGGCTTGTGATGCTAATCAAGACTACCGTTTGCGAATTAGCCTTAGCAAATCTGGAGAGATAGAAGTCGATCGTCAAGTATTGGAACCTCTCAGTCCAACCTTCTGCCATGTCCAACTCTGTCTTCAGGAATCCAATTTGCAGCAAGCATTTACCTACTTTAAAACAACTCATAGACCGCATTTGAGCCTAGGGGAGCAAGAGATCATTTACCACAATAAGTCTGGAGAACTTCTTGAAACCTCTATCGGAAATTTAGTTCTGAAAATCGATGGGAAACTCTATACACCGCCTATCCGACTGGGAATCTTACCAGGAATTTATCGCCAGTATTTACTAGAAACAGGACAGGTAGAAGAGAAAGTCTTGACCTTGGCAGATTTAGTCCAAGCAGAAGCTATTTACGGTTGTAATGCAGTGAGAGGCTTGTATGAACTAAGCCTCGAGGATAACTAGATGAAACTGATATTTTTACACGGGTTAGGGCAGTCAGCAGAGTCTTGGGGAGAGGTTCAGAATCTACTGACAGATTATTCTTCTGAGGCTATCGAGTTGTTTCCTTCTGGAGTTAGCAACTATCAACAAACCAAGGAGCGAGTTTATCAGCATCTAGTTCAAGAGACAGAACCTTTTATTTTGGTTGGATTGTCCTTAGGTGCTGCCCTGGCACTAGAACTATCTAGTTACGATTTACCAAATCTTCGAGCTTTGGTTCTGTCAGGATGCCCTCTAAAATTAGCAGGGAATATCCTATTTTATGTTCAGTTGCTGATATTTAAATTACTTCCCAAAAGAGTATTTGAAAAACAGGGAGCAGACAAGGATCTTATGGTCGGAGTTTCCGAAGAATTAAAAACACTTGATTTAAGGGAAATTGCACGGAATTGTCCCTATCCAAGCTTGTTAATTTGTGGTAGTCAGGATAAGCCTAATCTCAGTTCAATGAAAACTATTCAAGAACTGATGCCAAATTCTCAGTTTCAGATTATCCCTGACGGCCCTCATATTCTGAATAGAGCTAAACCAAAAGAGTTTGCAGAAATAACCAGAGATTTCCTTGAAATGCTGAAATAAGTTTGATAAAATAATATTGAAAACGATATCATAATTATGGGAGAAAGAAATGAACAAACGTCTATTTTTAAAAATGAGTCTGGCTACCCTGCCAGCTTTAGCCTTGTTTTCACAACCTGTGTTAGCAGAAGAAAACGTTCATTTTTCTAGTTGTAAGGAAGCTTGGGCGAATGGATACTCGGATATTCACGAGGGAGAACCAGGATATTCTGCCAAGTTAGACCGTGATCATGATGGTGTGGCTTGCGAATTGAAAAGTGCTCCTAAGGGTGCTTTTAAAGCAAAACAAGCGGCTACAACTCAAACTGATACAAATTCATCCACAGCAAGTGGTTGGGTTAAGCAGAACGGTGCTTGGTACTATTTTAATGGAAATGGAAATCTAGTGAAAAATGCTTGGCAGGGAAGCTATTACCTGAAAGCTGATGGTAAAATGGCACAGAGCGAATGGATTTATGACTCTTCTTATCAAGCTTGGTATTATTTGAAATCAGATGGTTCTTATGCAAAGAATGCATGGCAAGGAGCTTACTACCTTAAATCAAACGGTAAAATGGCACAAGGTGAGTGGGTTTATGATTCTTCTTATCAAGCCTGGTATTACTTGAAATCAGATGGTTCTTATGCTCGCAATGCATGGCAAGGAAACTACTATTTGAAATCAGATGGCAAAATGGCTAAAAATGAGCGAGTTGATGGAGGCCGCTACTATGTAGATGCCTCAGGTCTCTGGAAACCATAAGTCGGGATAAAATCCAGAAAGCTAATGCAAACCTTTGCATAAACGATTAGTTTTTGTTATACTATATCTGTAAGCATTTTCAATTAATTTATAATGAAAAAGGAGAATAAGATGAGTCAAAAGATTATTGGGATTGACCTTGGTGGAACTTCTATCAAATTTGCAATCTTGACAACAGCAGGAGAAATCCAAGAAAAATGGTCTATCAAGACCAACATTTTGGATGAGGGAAGTCATATCGTAGATGATATGATTGAGTCTATTCAACACCGTTTGGACTTGCTTGGATTGGCAGCAGCGGACTTCCAAGGTATTGGAATGGGATCACCAGGTGTGGTTGACCGTGAAAAAGGGACTGTTATCGGAGCCTACAACCTCAACTGGAAAACCCTTCAACCAATTAAAGAAAAGATTGAAAAAGCCTTGGGTATTCCATTCTTCATCGATAATGATGCCAACGTAGCAGCTCTTGGTGAGCGCTGGATGGGTGCTGGTGATAACCAACCAGATGTTGTCTTTATGACACTCGGTACTGGTGTTGGTGGTGGTATTGTCGCAGAAGGAAAATTGCTTCACGGTGTTGCTGGTGCAGCAGGTGAGCTTGGCCACATTACTGTTGACTTTGACCAACCAATCGCATGTACCTGTGGTAAAAAAGGCTGTCTTGAGACAGTTGCTTCAGCAACAGGTATTGTCAACTTGACTCGTCGCTATGCCGATGAATACGAAGGCGATGCAGCCTTGAAACGCTTGATTGATAACGGAGAAGAAGTAACTGCTAAGACTGTCTTTGATCTTGCAAAAGAAGGAGACGACCTTGCTTTGATCGTTTACCGTAACTTCTCACGTTACTTGGGAATTGCTTGTGCCAACATCGGTTCAATCCTCAACCCATCAACAATTGTTATCGGTGGTGGTGTATCAGCTGCAGGGGAATTCCTTCTACAAGGTGTTCAAAAAGTCTACGACGAAAATACCTTCCCACAAGTACGCACATCAACAAAATTGGCTCTTGCAACTCTAGGAAACGACGCTGGAGTAATCGGAGCAGCATCACTTGTATTGCAATAAAATAAAAAAGGAGAAAATTGCTTTCCAAAAACGAGTGATTTTCCTCCTTTCTTTTTTTATGCTATACTAGTTAGGACAATAAATGAGGTGAGAGTAAATGACAAAAGCAGATACGATTTTTAAAGAAAATATTGAACGAATCCTCAAAGACGGTGTCTTTTCTGAGCAGGCCCGTCCCAAGTACAAGGATGGGACAGTTGCCAACTCTAAGTACGTAACGGGTGCTTTTGCCGAGTATGACTTGGCCAAGGGGGAATTTCCCATCACAACCTTGCGTCCCATTGCCATCAAATCCGCCATCAAAGAACTTCTCTGGATTTATCAAGACCAGTCCAATAGCCTAGAGGTACTTAATGACAAGTACAATGTGCACTACTGGAATGACTGGGAAGTGGGAGATACAGGAACCATTGGTGAGCGCTATGGTGCTGTTGTTAAGAAACACGACATCATCAATAAGCTTCTCAAGCAGTTGGAAGCCAATCCTTGGAACCGTCGCAATATCATTTCGCTCTGGGATTACCAAGCTTTCGAAGAAACAGAAGGACTACTCCCATGCGCCTTTCAGACCATGTTTGATGTTCGCCGTGTAGATGGAGAAATCTATCTGGATGCGACCTTGACCCAGCGCTCGAATGATATGCTGGTGGCCCACCACATCAACGCTATGCAGTATGTGGCTCTTCAAATGATGATTGCCAAGCATTTTGGTTGGAAGGTTGGGAAGTTCTTCTACTTCATCAACAACCTCCATATCTATGACAATCAATTTGAACAAGCTCAGGAATTGCTTCGTCGGGAGCCGTCAAACTGTCAACCACGTTTGGTCTTGAATGTTCCAGATGGGACCAATTTCTTTGATATCAAAGCAGAAGATTTTGAGTTGGTGGATTATGACCCTGTCAAGCCACAGTTGAAGTTTGACCTAGCTATTTAAAAGAATAGAAAAAAGAAGTTGAGAAAATAAATCCCAACTTCTTTTGTTTCTTAACGTGATACGCGACGACGAGCTGCTTTTTTACGGTTTTCTTCGATGAAAGCTGCTTTTTGTTCTTCTGGTTCGATCACTTTCTTTTTAAATGCGTATACTGCACCTGCGACGGCAGCGACAGTTCCTGCGACACCTGTTACAAGACCTTTAGCGAATCCTTTAGCCATGAGTCTTCCTCCTTTATCTTCTTAATCAGCCAGCCTCCTCAAGAGGTCACATTTTTCTGACTGACCTTTTTGTGTTATAATAATAGTAACGAAAAAATGGGAATTTTTCAAGGAAAAAAGATGAAAACAAAAATAATTGTGATTGTTGGACCGACTGCAGTTGGAAAAGACAGCTCTAGCCATTGAAGTTGCAAAGCGATTTTAATGGTGAAGTTGTTAGTGGAGATAGCCAACAGGTTTATCGAGGATCTAGATATTGGGACAGCCAAGGCAAGTCCGGAGGAGCAGGCAACTGTCCCTCATCATTTGATCGATGTTAGAGAGGTAACCGAGTCTTACTCGGCTTTTGATTTTGTTTCAGAAGCTAAGATGGCTATTGAGGATATTCACAGTCGTGGTAAGCTAGCCATTATCGCTGGTGGGACTGGACTTTATATCCAGAGCTTGTTAGAAGGCTACCATCTGGGTGGGGAGACTCCCCATGAGGAGAATTTTAGCCTATCGGGCTAGTTTGGAGTCCCTTATACAGATGAGGAATTAGCCTCATCTTGTGGAGCAAGCAGGCCTTGAGATTCCCCAGTTTAATCGTCGTCGTGCTATGCGTGCCTTGGAAATTGCCCATTTTGGTCAGGATTTGGAAAAATCAAGAGACCTTGTATGAACCGCTGATTATCTGCTTGGATGATGAACGCAGTCAACTTTACGAGCGTATCAACCACCGAGTGGACTTGATGTTTGAGGCTGGGCTTTTGGATGAGGCCAAAGTGGCTCTTTTGACCATTACCCTAATGTACAAGCGGCTAAAGGGATTGGTTACAAGGAATTCTTTCCTTACTTCCGTGGAGAGCAGACCTTGGAGGAAGCCAGTGAGAGTCTCAAACAGGCGACCCGTCGTTTTGCCAAGCGTCAGTTGACCTGGTTCCGTAATCGCATGCAGGTCACCTTTTATCAGATTGGAGAAGCTGGTGTGCAAGACCGCATTTTAAGCCAGATAGAGGAGTTTTTAGATGATTGAAACGGAGAAAAAAGAGGAACGGGTCCTGCTGATTGGTGTGGAATTGCAGGGCATGGACAATTTTGACCTCTCCATGGAAGAATTGGCCAGTCTAGCTAAGACAGCTGGGGCAGTCGTTGTAGATAGCTACAGACAAAAACGTGAAAAATATGATTCCAAGACCTTCGTCGGCTCTGGTAAGTTGGAAGAGATTGCGCTCATGGTGGATGCAGAAGAAATCACCACTGTCATCGTCAACAACCGTCTGACCCCAAGGCAAAATGTCAATCTAGAAGAAGTTCTCGGTGTTAAGGTCATTGACCGTATGCAGTTGATTTTGGATATCTTTGCCATGCGAGCTCGAAGCCATGAAGGGAAGCTCCAAGTCCACCTAGCCCAGCTCAAAATATCTCTTGCCCCGCTTGGTTGGTCAGGGAATTATGCTCAGCCGTCAGGCAGGGGGAATTGGTTCCCGTGGACCTGGTGAAAGCCAGCTGGAGCTGAACCGTCGTAGCGTTCGCAATCAAATCACAGATATCGAGCGCCAGCTCAAGGTGGTTGAGAAAAATCGGGCGACTGTCAGAGAAAAACGTCTGGAGTCAAGCACCTTTAAGATTGGTTTGATTGGTTATACCAATGCTGGGAAATCAACTATCATGAACACCTTGACCAGTAAGACTCAGTATGAGGCAGACGAGCTCTTTGCGACTCTGGATGCGACGACTAAGAGTATCCATCTGGGAGGCAATCTCCAAGTAACTTTGACAGATACAGTTGGCTTTATCCAAGATTTGCCGACAGAGTTGGTGTCTAGTTTCAAGTCAACCTTGGAAGAAAGCAAGCATGTGGACCTTCTTGTTCATGTTATCGATGCCAGCAATCCTTACCATGAGGAGCATGAAAAAACAGTTCTGTCCATCATGAAAGACTTGGACATGGAAGATATTCCTCGCCTGACCCTTTATAATAAAGCGGATTTGGTGGAGGATTTTATGCCTACCCAAACGCCCTATTCTCTCATTTCTGCCAAGTCTGAGGATAGTCGTGAGAATTTGCAGGCTTTGTTTTTAGAGAAAATCAAGGATATTTTTGAATCCTTTACCCTGCGCGTGCCTTTTTCCAAGTCCTACAAGATTCATGATTTAGAAAGTGTTGCGATTCTGGAAGAACGTGATTATCAAGAAGACGGAGAAGTGATTAGAGGCTACATTTCTGAGAAAAACAAATGGAGGTTAGAGGAATTTTATGACTGATATTAAAACGTTGGCTCTAAAATATGGGGGCTATACAAGTCTGGACAAGGTCTATCTGGATCAGCTTCTAGCTGGTAAGACAGAGCAAGAGCAGTTGGCACTGATCACTCCTCCGCCTAGCGTGGTCAATGCTTACTTTGCAGAACTCTACCAGAAAAAAAGTCCTGAGGCTGCGACGGATTATTTTGCGGAACTCAGTCAGGAACTGAATCTCTACAATGCTGAGCCAAGTTTCACCCTAGAAAATAAGCCTTTTGTTCGGCTTAATCTGTCTGGTAAATCCTTTGGTTTTTGTTATGAGAGTGAGGGGCTTGGTCGAATTTTCTCTGAAAATAAAGAGGTAATCTCGGATGACTTGCTCTTTGAGATTGCGCAAATTTTCCCCCATCAACTAGTCTTTGAAGAATCTGGAAAGATTTACATGAAGGCTGTCGGAGATGAGGAAGTTGTTAGTCGTGGAAAATCTCACAGCTTTGACTGATTTGGAAAGCTTGGCTGATGGTCGTAAGCGTCTCAAAGGCTACAGCCAAGAGGATTTATTACAAGAAGCTACTGCTTTTTCTGGCAAGCGCTATTTCCGATCGGAAAACCGCACAGCCATGTTATATATTTGATTAATTAGAAAGTATCGAATGGATATTCAATTTTTAGGAACGGGGGCTGGTCAGCCCTCTAAAGCCCGCAACGTTTCCAGTCTCGCCCTGAAACTCTTGGACGAGATTAACGAAGTTTGGCTCTTTGACTGTGGAGAAGGTACGCAAAATCGCATTCTTGAAACCACAATTCGACCACGTAAGGTCAGCAAAATCTTTATCACCCACCTGCATGGAGACCACATCTTTGGCTTGCCAGGTTTCCTTTCTAGCCGTGCCTTTCAGGCCAATGAAGAGCAGACAGATTTGGAAATCTATGGACCTCAAGGAATCAAGTCATTTGTCTTAACCAGTCTACGTGTGTCAGGTTCTCGCCTGCCCTATCGCATTCATTTCCATGAGTTTGACCAAGATTCTCTAGGAAAAATCCTTGAGACCGATAAATTCACTGTGTATGCAGAGGAGTTGGATCACACTATTTTCTGTGTTGGCTATCGTGTTATCCAAAAGGATCTTGAAGGAACGCTGGATGCTGAAAAACTCAAGGCTGCTGGTGTTCCATTTGGCCCACTTTTTGGGAAAATCAAAAATGGTCAGGATGTTGTTCTCGAAGATGGGACTGAAATCAAGGCAGCTGACTATATCTCAGCGCCACGTCCAGGTAAGATTATCACTATTCTTGGGTGACACCCGAAAAACCAATGCCAGTGTGCGTCTGGCTGTCAATGCCGATGTCCTAGTTCATGAGTCCACTTATGGCAAGGGCGATGAAAAAATTGCTCGCAATCATGGCCACTCTACTAACGTGCAAGCTGCACAAGTAGCGGTAGAAGCAGGTGCTAAACGCCTCTTGCTCAACCATATCAGTGCCCGTTTCCTCTCAAAAGATATCAGCAAGCTCAAGAAAGATGCGGCTAGTGTCTTTGAAAATGTCCATGTGGTCAAAGACTTGGAAGAAGTGGAAATCTAAAAGATTGAGAAAGGAACAGTATGTCTACTATTCTCATTACAGGAGCTAGCGGTGGTCTAGCCCAAGAAATGGTCAAACTCTTGCCAAATGACCAACTCATCTTGCTTGGTAGAAATAAGGAAAAATTAGCTCAACTCTACGGAAATCATCCCCATGCAGAATTGGTTGAAATCGATATTACCGATGACTCAGCCTTAGAAACTCTGCTAGCAGACCTTCATCTCCGCTATGGCGAGATTGATGTTTTGATTAATAACGCTGGTTACGGGATTTTTGAGGAATTTGACCAGATTTCTGACCAAGATATTCACCAGATGTTTGAGGTCAATACCTTTGCTCTGATGAATCTGTCTCGTCGCCTTGCGGCTCGAATGAAGGAAAGTCGAAAAGGCCATATCATCAATATTGTTAGCATGGCAGGTTTGATTGCTACTGGCAAGTCTAGTCTCTACTCAGCGACCAAGTTTGCGGCTATTGGTTTTTCAAATGCTCTGCGTCTCGAACTCATGCACTTATGGTGTTTATGTGACGACGGTCAATCCAGGACCAATCCGTACAGGATTTTTTGACCAAGCAGACCCAGATGGAACCTATCTCAAGTCGGTTGAACGATTTCTCTTAGAACCAGATGCAGTAGCTAAAAAAATTGTCAAGATTATAGGTAAAAACAAACGAGAACTCAATCTCCCAGTTTTGTTGAACCTAGCCCATAAGTTTTATAGCTCTCTTTCCCAAGCTAGCTGATAAGTTGGCAGGGGAGACTTTTAATTATAAGTAAAAAGAACCAATGTGCAGGTTGTTGCTAGCCTACATATTGGTTCTTATCATTTCTCAACTATCAAACTGGACTTCTTCTAGTAGATAGTCGATAAAGCGTTCGCCCATCTTAGATAGGCTGGTTTTTTCATGCTGGATATAGACCAGCTCAATAGGGAGTCATCAATATCCAGTGGGATAGAAACGATATTGTCTCCGTTGAGGTTGCTGTTCAAAATCCCTGTCGCAATGGTATAACCATCCAAACCAATCAAGAGATTAAAGAGGGTGGCACGGTCACTGACTACGATGGATTTCTTGTGGTGTTCTTGGGAAAGAATCTCTTCTGAAAAGTAGAAGGAGTTGTGCGTCCCTTGGTCATAACTGAGATAAGGGAAGTTTTCCAAATCAGACAGTTTGACCTTGTCTTTCTTTGCCAGAGGATTGGTCTTGCTGACAAAGATATGACGGCTGGGCTGTAAAGAGATGGTGAGCCAGCAGGTGGTTGTCATCCAGCATTTTGGTTAAAACATCACGGTTGTAGCTGTTTAAGAAGAGGACACCGACCTCACTACGGAAGTTCTTGACGTCGTCGATAATCTCCCAAGTCCGAGTTTCACGAAGGAAGAGCTCGTATTTCTCCATATCGCTTTTCTTGAGCAGAGAGACAAAGGCATTGACCACAAAGGCATAGTGTTGAGACGAAACGCTAAAGAGTTCACGGTGGGCGACAGGATTTTTATAGCGTTCTTCCAGAAGCTGGGTCTGCTCGACAACCTGACGGGCATAAGAGAGAAACTCCATGCCATCACGGGTCAAGGTAATGCCCTTAGGATTACGAATAAAAATTTCAATACCCATTTCATTTTCCAAATCTCTCACAGCATTGGAAAGACTTGGGTTGAGTAATAAAGAGTTGCTTGGCTGCTTCATTCATGGAGCCAGTTTCGACGATTTTGATAATATAGTGTAATTGTTGAATTCTCATGTTTTTATTGTACCACACTTGCGTCAGAATCGCCAAAGAAGATAGGAAAATAAATAGAGGTCTGTTAATCTCTTCTTGAAAAAAACACAAAATTTTGCTAAAATGAGTCTTATGAAAACATTCTATGATGTGCAGCAGTTCCTCAAGCAATTTGGTATTATTGTTTACATGGGAAAACGCTTATATGATATTGAACTGATGAAGTTGGAACTCTCTCGGATTTACGATGCAGGGTTGATGGACAAATTAGACTATCTAGAAGCAGAAGCGGTTCTTCGCAGAGAGCACAAGGTAGAATTGGATTATATTGAGAAAAATGGAGAAAAGAACTAATGGTTACTTGGATTTTGTGGGCACTTATACTGGCAATGTTGGCATGGATGGGCTTTAACTATCTTCGTATTCGCCGTGCGGCTAAAATTGTGGACAATGAGGAGTTTGAAGCCTTGATTCGTACGGGTCAATTGATTGATTTGCGAGACCCAGCTGAATTCCACAGAAAACATATCCTTGGTGCACGCAATATTCCTTCAAGTCAGTTGAAAACTAGTCTTGCAGCCCTTCGTAAAGATAAACCTGTCCTTCTTTACGAAAACCAACGTGCGCAACGGGTTACAAATGCAGCCCTTTATTTGAAAAAACAAGGTTTTTCTGAGATTTATATCCTTTCTTATGGATTGGATTCTTGGAAAGGTAAAGTCAAAGTTGAGAAATAAGAAAACGAGCTTGGATATTTCCGAGCTCATTTTTTAACCACTTTTTCTTAGAAAGTCACGAATGTTTGCTAATTCTTGGGAGTTTAGGGGGCGATAGTCTCCTTCTTGAAGATTGTCATCCAAGCTCCAAGCTCCAAAATGGGTGCGTTTGAGGGCAGTCACCTTGACACCAACAGAGAGAAACATTTTTTTGACTTGATGAAATTTCCCCTCTGAAATGGTGATGGAGGCTTGGCTGTGGGAAGGACTTGCAGATAGAATCTCTAGTCTTGCAGGTTTACAGACAGTACCATCTAAAAAGACAATTCCCTTTTGAAAGGCTTGGATATGGTCAGGTGTTAGAAGTCCATTAACCTCAACTTGATAAGTCTTATCGACATGATATTGGGGATGGAGGAGTTGGAAGCCCAAGGGACCGTTATCGGTCAAGAGAAGGAGTCCTGTCGTATCTCGGTCCAGTCGGCCGACGGCATAGAGCTTGTCAGATTGGATGTCAGGTGACAGCAGGTCCATGACGGTCGGAAGTTCCTTGTCTTTGTTGGCTGTAACGACACCAGCAGGTTTATGAAGCATAAGATAGGTGTGTTCATAGCCTTGAATGATTCGGTCCTGAAAAAGGAGTTCCTGTAGTCCTGTATCGATATTTTGGGCTAGGGAGCGGGCTGGGCAACCATCGACTAGAATGTCCCCTTTGAGTAAGGCTTGTTTCATGGCCTTTCGGCTGATTTTTTCTTGGGCTAATAAATTATCTAAACGCATACTGTGCCTATCTTATCATAAGTCGCTTGCTTTGAAAAGGCTTGACGTGAAAAGAAAAGCAGAGTGAAAACATTTACACTTGCTTGAATTATGTTATTTACTTGAAATTATGGTATAATCGTTCAGTTAGAAAATAAATTTTGAATATTATAGAGGAAATCATGACAAAATTAAGAGAAGATATCCGTAACATTGCGATTATCGCCCACGTTGACCACGGGAAAACAACCCTCGTTGACGAATTATTGAAACAATCCGAAACGCTTGATGCACGTACTGAATTGGCTGAGCGTGCTATGGACTCAAACGATATCGAAAAAGAGCGTGGAATTACCATCCTTGCTAAAAATACAGCCGTTGCCTACAACGGAACTCGTATCAACATCATGGACACACCAGGACACGCGGACTTCGGTGGAGAAGTTGAGCGTATCATGAAAATGGTTGACGGTGTTGTCTTGGTCGTAGATGCCTACGAAGGAACAATGCCACAGACTCGTTTCGTATTGAAAAAAGCCTTGGAACAAGACCTTGTCCCAATCGTGGTTGTTAACAAAATCGACAAACCATCAGCTCGCCCAGCAGAAGTAGTGGACGAAGTCTTGGAGCTTTTCATTGAGCTTGGTGCAGATGACGACCAGCTTGACTTCCCAGTGGTGTATGCTTCAGCGATCAACGGAACTTCTTCATTGTCAGATGATCCAGCTGACCAAGAAGCTACTATGGCACCAATCTTTGACACGATTATCGACCATATCCCAGCTCCAGTAGATAACTCAGATGAGCCTTTGCAGTTCCAAGTATCACTTTTGGACTACAATGACTTCGTTGGACGTATCGGTATCGGTCGTGTCTTCCGTGGTACTGTTAAGGTTGGGGACCAAGTTACCCTTTCTAAACTTGATGGCACAACTAAAAACTTCCGTGTTACTAAACTCTTCGGTTTCTTTGGTTTGGAACGTCGTGAAATCCAAGAAGCTAAAGCGGGTGACTTAATTGCCGTTTCAGGTATGGAAGACATCTTTGTCGGTGAAACTATTACTCCGACAGACGCAATTGAAGCTCTTCCAATCCTACACATCGATGAGCCAACTCTTCAAATGACTTTCTTGGTTAACAACTCACCATTTGCTGGTAAAGAAGGTAAATGGGTGACTTCTCGTAAGGTGGAAGAACGCTTGCAGGCAGAATTGCAAACAGACGTTTCCCTTCGTGTTGACCCAACTGATTCACCAGATAAATGGACGGTTTCAGGACGTGGAGAATTGCACTTGTCAATCCTTATCGAAACAATGCGTCGTGAGGGATATGAACTTCAAGTATCTCGTCCAGAAGTTATCGTAAAAGAAATCGACGGTGTTAAATGTGAGCCATTTGAACGTGTTCAAATCGACACTCCAGAAGAATACCAAGGGTTCTGTTATCCAAAGCCTTTCTGAACGTAAGGGTGAAATGTTGGATATGATTTCAACTGGTAATGGTCAAACTCGTTTGGTCTTCCTTGTTCCAGCGCGTGGTTTGATTGGATATTCAACTGAGTTCTTGTCAATGACTCGTGGTTACGGTATCATGAACCATACCTTCGACCAATACTTGCCATTGATTCCAGGGGAAATTGGTGGTCGTCACCGTGGTGCCCTTGTTTCTATCGATGCTGGTAAGGCTACAACTTACTCAATCATGTCTATCGAAGAACGTGGTACAATCTTTGTCAACCCAGGTACTGAGGTTTACGAAGGAATGATCATCGGTGAAAACTCTCGTGAAAATGACTTGACAGTTAATATCACTAAGGCAAAACAAATGACCAACGTTCGTTCAGCTACTAAGGACCAAACAGCTGTTATCAAGACGCCTCGTATCTTGACACTTGAAGAGTCTCTTGAGTTCTTGAACGACGATGAGTACATGGAAGTAACGCCTGAGTCTATCCGTTTGCGTAAACAAATCCTTAATAAGGCAGAGCGTGAGAAAGCTAACAAGAAGAAAAAATCAGCTGAATAAGAGCTAGAAAGAGATAAAAATGGTTTATTTAATCATAGGACTCCTCTTATTACTACTCTATGTATTTGCGACACCAGAAAGCATTAAAGGGACAGTCAATATCGTCCTTGTCGTCTTTGCTTTTGTAGCACTTTTGATTTTGCTGATGTTGTCAGTTCTGCAAATCTTTCAGCTACCGACAGAATTCTTTATCGCAATCGCCATGCTGACCTTAGCATACTTTAGCTTGCGAGATATTACCCTCATGTCGGTCAGTAAAAGTAAAAGAAGATAAAAAGAGAGTTTTCGGCTCTTTTTTTGTAGGAATTTTACAATAGTTTGAATTGCCTTTTAGTTGACATCATCTCTTTTGCTTGGATAGTATGAATGGGAAAACTGGAATAAAATTCGTTAATACTATCTATTTTTTAGGAAATTGTAAAAATCTATTACTAATGATATCTTAGTAAAATATGTTGACAGATTATATAGAAAGTGATATATTTAATGTCATAAGAAACCGATTTCAAAATAAGAAAGGATTAAATTTATACTCAATGAAAATCAAAGAGCAAACTAGGAAGCTAGCCGCAGGTTGCTCAAAGCACTGCTTTGAGGTTGTAGATAAGACTGACGAAGTCAGTTACATATATCTACGGCAAGGCGACGTTGACGCGGTTTGAAGAGATTTTTGAAGAGTATTATTGTCTTGTTGTTCAGGGTGTGATTGATTAAACTAGGAAAATAATTCTAAGAATTTATAAAAGATAAAATATTTTTCTATAGGATTATTCTCTTATACAAGGAGTCTACTATGAAGAAACTATTCATATTATTATCAACTTTTTTTCTCAGCTTCTTCCTTGCTTGGATTATTGTCTTACGTGCGCCACAATATTTATATGCAAGCTATGATTCCGTTACTTTACTTCGTGTCAAAAAAGATACTCAGGAACCGACGCGTGAGGTATTTGAACAGGAATTGGAGAATTTTGCAAACTCCGAACAGAGTTTAATAGCTAGGAGAATTGTAGAGCCGAGTAAGGATGGGACGACTCACTTTACTTATGCAACTTATGGTCAGGGAACTTTACCAAAAGAATTCCAAGAAGCTAGCCAAGAAAGTCGTGAACGTAGTGATCCACTAAATAGTTATCTCCTTTTGTCAGGCTCCTTGACGAAAGAAAAGCTTGCCGATAAATTAGGAGATTTGGGTTATAAAGCAATTCCTGACCGAAAGACACCGCCCTATACTCTTGCTTTTAGAATGTTACTAATTCCCCTTATTTTAATTAGTTTAGCAATATTTGGCTTATCTTTCTTTGCTCTAGTGATTATTACTCGGATTAAGGAAATGAGAGCAGCAGGTATAAAACTCTTTTCTGGTCAGACTCTCTTATCCATCATGGGGCATTCTTTATCTACTGATATCAAATGGCTCCTTCTATCAGCCCTCCTTTCCTTCCTAGGTGGGGGAGTCGTTCTTTTTAGTCAAGGTTTGTTTTATCCTATCTTGTTAGCCACCTATGGTTTTGGGATTAGTTTCTATCTGTTATTTTTATTGGCGATTTCAATTTTACTAATGCTCCTTTATCTAATGAGTTTGAGTTACAAAGCCTTAGTTCCTGTTATTAAAGGGAGATTACCCCTTAAACGCTTGATGGCTTTAACCCTATTGTGTCAGTTAGTAGCTGTTTTTACAGTAGGCTACGCTGTTAAGACAGGCTTGACGTCTTACCAACGATTGAAAGAACTTGAAATTTCAAAACAAGCATGGCAGGACAGAGCAGACTATTACCAGATTTCCTTTGGCTTAGGTGATAGAGTAAAAGATACAGAAAATCAGAATAAGTGGTATGCCTTTGCCAAGGAAGCAATCGAAGAAGAACAGGCTCTTTATGTAAAAGATAATCTCATTCATTTTGCAAATCCACAAGGAAAAAATGAACAAGGAAAAAATGAACAAGGAGAGACACTGGATACCTATAGTCCAGATGCTAATACGCTCTATGTTAGTCCCAGTTATTTGGACAAGGAAAAGGTCGTAGTAGATGCTGAGACCAAACAGAAGTTAGCCCATCTCCAAAAAGGTGAGTTTATCCTCTTGCTCCCAGAACATTTGCGCTCTCGAGAAGCAGAACTTAAGAAAGCTTTTTGAAGAAAGATTGAGTGATTATGGAAAATCTGGTGAGGAGGCAAGTGCTCCTTTAGAGTATGAAATGAGAGCGATTGTTAGTTATCTTCCAACTGGAGAAAAGCGATTTGTTTATAATAACGGTGAAAGTCCAGTATCCATCCAGTACTTAACTGATCCGATTTTAGTTGTATTTACTCCAACATCTACAGGTGATAGTATCATTTCCAAATATAGTTGGTCTATCAAAGCTGGTAAGAATATCTTTGTCAAAGGATATGAAGATGGGATTAAACTCTTGAAGAAAGCTGGAATTTATGAGCAAGTATCCTATCTTAAAGAAGGAAGAAGTGTTTATCTAACTCGTTATAATGAAGTTCAAACTGAAACAGCAACTTTAATCTTAGGAGCTATTGTTGGTATAGCTAGTTCCTTGTTACTCTTTTATTCTGTCAATCTTCTATATTTCGAGCAATTCCGCCGAGATATCTTGATTAGACGAATTTCAGGTTTACGATTTTTTGAAACACATGCTCAGTATATGGTTAGCCAATTTGCCAGTTTTGTATTTGGTGCTAGTCTCTTTATTTTAAGCAGTCGAGACTGGGTGATTGGCTTGCTCACTTTATTAGTCTTTCTAGCTAGTGCAGTTCTGACGCTTTACCGTCAAGCGCAGAAAGAATCTCGTGTTTCTATGACAATTATGAAAGGAAAATAGGATGATTGAACTAAAGAATATATCTAAAAAATTTGGAAGCCGTCAGCTATTTTCAGATACGAATCTTCATTTTGAAGGTGGGAAAATTTATGCCTTAATCGGTACAAGTGGCTGTGGTAAGACAACACTCTTGAATATGATTGGACGATTAGAGCCATATGACAAAGGACAAATCATCTATGATGGCACTTCTCTTAAGGACATCAAGCCTTCTGTTTTCTTTAGAGATTACTTAGGATACCTATTTCAAGATTTTGGCTTAATTGAAAGCCAAACCGTCAAAGAAAATCTCAATCTGGGTTTAGTTGGTAAAAAGTTGAAAGAAAAAGAGAAAATCTCTTTGATGAAACAAGCTCTAAACCGTGTTAACCTCTCTTATTTAGATTTAAAGCAACCTATATTTGAATTATCAGGAGGAGAAGCACAACGTGTTGCACTAGCGAAGATAATTTTAAAGGATCCGCCTTTGATTCTCGCAGATGAACCAACCGCTTCACTAGACCCCAAAAACTCTGAGGAATTACTTTCTATCCTAGAATCTTTAAAAAATCCGAATCGAACTATTATTATTGCGACCCACAATCCTCTGATTTGGGAACAAGTGGACCAAGTTATTCGAGTTACCGATTTATCACATAGATGATAAGGTAAGATTCATACTCAATGAAAATCAAAAAGCAAACTAGGAAGCTAGCCGCAGGCTGCTCAAAGCACTGCTTTGAGGTTGTAGATGAAACTGACGAAGTCAGTAACCATATATACGGCAAGGCGAAGCTGACGTGGTTTGAAGAGATTTTCGAAGAGTATCAGTTAGAAGAAAGAGTCACAAACACACTTTGTGGCTTTTTTATTTCCATAAAAATGGTAAAATAGTAAGAGTAGAAATGGAGTTTGAGACATGAAAGTAATAGATCAATTTAAAAATAAGAAAGTCCTTGTTTTAGGTTTGGCTAAGTCTGGTGAATCTGCAGCTCGTTTGTTGGACAAGCTAGGTGCAATTGTGACAGTAAATGATGGCAAACCTTTTGAGGACAATCCTGCTGCCCAAAGTTTGCTGGAAGAAGGAATCAAGGTCATTACAGGTGGTCATCCTTTGGAACTCTTGGATGAAGAGTTTGCCCTGATGGTGAAAAATCCAGGCATTCCCTACAGCAATCCCATGATTGAAAAGGCTTTGGCAAAGGGTATTCCAGTCTTGACTGAGGTGGAATTGGCTTACTTGATTTCAGAAGCGCCCATTATCGGTATCACAGGTTCAAATGGAAAAACAACTACAACGACTATGATTGGAGAAGTTTTGACTGCTGCTGGTCAACATGGTCTCTTATCAGGGAATATCGGCTATCCAGCTAGTCAAGTGGCCCAAACTGCGTCAGACAAGGATACGCTTGTTATGGAACTTTCTTCTTTCCAACTCATGGGCGTTCAAGAATTCCATCCTGAGATTGCGGTTATTACCAACCTCATGCCAACTCATATCGATTATCATGGGTCATTTGAGGAATATGTAGCAGCCAAGTGGAATATCCAGAACAAGATGACAGCGGCTGATTTCCTTGTCTTGAACTTTAACCAAGACTTGGCAAAAGAATTGGCAAGAAAAACACAAGCTACCCTTGTACCATTTTCAACACAGGAAAAGGTTGATGGAGCTTATCTGGAAGATGGTCAACTCTACTTCCGTGGGGAAGTAGTCATGGCAGCTAGCGAAATCGGAGTTCCAGGTAGCCACAATGTAGAAAATGCTCTTGCGACGATTGCTGTAGCCAAGCTTCGTGGTGTAGACAACCAAACCATCAAAGAAACTCTTTCAGCCTTCGGTGGTGTCAAACACCGTCTCCAATTTGTGGATGAAATCAAGGGTGTCAAATTCTATAATGATAGCAAGTCAACCAATATCTTGGCTACTCAAAAAGCCTTGTCAGGATTTGACAACAGCAAGGTCATCTTGATTGCAGGTGGTTTGGACCGTGGCAATGAGTTTGACGAATTGGTACCAGACATTTCTGGCCTCAAGAAGATGGTCATCCTTGGTCAGTCTGCAGAACGTGTCAAACGGGCAGCAGATAAGGCTGGTGTGTCTTATGTGGATGCGACTGATATTGCAGATGCGACTCGCAAGGCTTATGAGCTTGCGACTCAAGGAGACGTGGTTCTTCTTAGTCCTGCCAATGCCAGCTGGGATATGTATGCTAACTTTGAAGTACGTGGCGACCTCTTTATCGACACAGTAGCGGAGTTAAAGGAATAATATGAAAAAAATTGTCTTTACAGGTGGGGGGACGGTTGGACACGTGACCCTCAATCTTTTGTTAATGCCCAAGTTCATCGAAGATGGATGGGAAGTCCATTATATCGGAGATAAACGTGGCATCGAACACCAAGAAATCCTCAAGTCGGGTCTAGATGTCACCTTCCATTCCATTGCGACTGGAAAATTGCGTCGTTATTTCTCTTGGCAAAATATGCTGGATGTCTTTAAAGTTGGTTGGGGAATTGTCCAGTCGCTCTTTATCATGTTACGACTTCGTCCACAGGCTCTTTTTTCAAAGGGAGGATTTGTCTCAGTACCGCCTGTTATCGCTGCGCGTGTATCAGGAGTGCCAGTCTTTATTCACGAATCTGACCTGTCTATGGGCTTGGCCAATAAAATCGCCTATAAATTTGCGACGAAGATGTATTCAACCTTTGAACAAGCTTCAAGTTTGTCTAAGGTCGAGCATGTGGGAGCAGTGACCAAGGTTTCAGATCAAAAAAATCCAGAACCCGATGAATTGGTGGATATTCAAACCCACTTTAATCCCAAATTGCCAACAGTGCTGTTTGTCGGCGGTTCAGCAGGAGCTCGTGTCTTTAACCAATTGGTGATAGACCATAAGAAAGAACTAACAGAGCGCTACAATATTATCAATTTAACTGGAGATTCTAGCCTGAACGAGTTGAGCCAAAATCTTTTTCGTGTTGACTATGTGACCAATCTCTATCAATCCTTGATGGAATTGGCTGACATTGTTGTGACACGAGGTGGTGCCAATACGATTTTTGAGCTCTTGGCCATGGCAAAATTACATGTCATTGTGCCACTTGGGCGTGAAGCTAGTCGTGGAGACCAGATTGAAAATGCGGCTTACTTTGTAAAAAAAGGCTATGCAGAAGAGCTTCAAGAAAGCGATTTGACCTTGGATAGTTTGGAAGAGAAGCTTTCTCACTTACTAAGTCACAAGGAAGACTATCAAGCCAAGATGAAGGCTTCAAAGGAATTGAAATCTCTAGCAGATTTTTATCAATTGTTGAAAAAAGATTTATCATAAGGAAAGTAAATGTCAAAAGATAAGAAAAATGAGGGCGAAGAAATCCTCGAAGAATTTAAAGAGTTATCAGAATGGCAGAAACGGAACCAAGAATATCTAAAAAAGAAGGCTGAAGAAGAGGCAGCCCTAGCTGAGGAGAAAGAAAAGGAAAGACAAGCTCGAATGGGAGAAGAATCTGAGAAATCAGAGGACAAGCAGGACCAAGAGAGTGAAACGGACCCAGAAGGTGAAGAATCAGCTAAGGAAAATTCTGAAGAAAAAGTAGCATCCTCAGAGGCTGACAAAGAGGAAGAAGAGAAAGAAGAGAAAGAAGAATCAGAGTCTAAAGAGAAGGAGAACCAGGATAAAAAGCTTGCTAAAAAGGCTACAAAGCAAAAACCAGCCAAAGCAAAGATTCCTGGTCTCCATATCTTACGAGCCTTAACGATTTTATTTCCAAGTTTGCTTTTATTGATTGTCTCTGCCTACTTACTCAGTCCTTATGCGACCATGAAGGATATCCGTATTGAGGGAACAGTGCAAACTACAGCTGATGATATTCGACAGGCTTCAGGCATTCAGGATTCGGATTATACGATTAACCTTCTGCTAGACAAGGCAAAATATGAGGAGCGGATCAAGTCTAATTATTGGGTTGAATCAGCTCAGCTTGTCTATCAATTTCCAACTAAATTTACTATCAAGGTTAAGGAATATGATATTGTGGCCTACTATGTTTCTGGAGAAAGTCATTATCCTATTCTTTCCAGTGGTCAGCTTGAGACCAGTGCTGTGAGCTTGGTTAGTCTACCAGAAACCTATTTATCTGTTTTCTTTAATGACAGCGAGCAAATCAAGACTTTTGTCTCAGAACTTTCTCAAATTAGTCCAGAAATCAAGGCTGCTATCCAAAAGGTGGAATTAGCTCCAAGCAAGGTGACTCCCGATCTAATTCGATTGACCATGTATGATACAGACGAAGTCTTGGTTCCCCTGTCTGAAATGAGCAAGAAATTACCTTACTACAGTAAGATTAAGCCTCAATTGTCAGAACCGAGTGTGATTGACATGGAAGCTGGAATCTACAGCTACACTGTGGCGGATAAATTAATTATGGAGGCTGAGGAAAAAGCTAAAAAAGAGGCAATTGAAGCTGAGAAGAAACAGAAAGAGGAAGAGAAGAAAAGGCTAGAAGAACAGCAGAAAAAATTGGAAGAAGAGAAGAAAAAACTGGAGGAAGAGAGCAATCGAAACCAAACAAATCAGCGTTCATCACGTCGCTAGGTTTACCTTTTGTCTCATATCTCTTTAGTTGCCATGTTTTTACTTGACAAGTGCTAGTAGAAATAATAGAATAGTAAAAAACCTTTAAAGCAGTCCAGAGAGGCAGCTAAGGTTAGACGGTGAAAGGGTGGAGACTACCCATTTTTCGTGGAACCTTGCTGTTGGCAGGTTCCTTTTTTCGTGGCTTCTTGTGGCCAGACTCTCTCACTAGCAAAGGTAAAAGGAGAAACCTATGCGAGAACATCGTCCAGTCATTGCTCTTGATTTTCCTAGTTTTGAGGCGGTCAAGGAATTTTTAGCTCTTTTCCCAGCAGAAGAAAGCCTTTATCTCAAGGTAGGGATGGAGCTTTATTACGCAACGGGGCCTGAGATTGTGTCCTACTTGAAAGGCCTGGGTCACAGTGTCTTTCTTGATCTCAAACTTCATGACATTCCCAATACAGTTAAGTCAGCAATGAAGGTCCTTTCTCAGCTTGGTGTGGATATGACCAATGTTCATGCTGCTGGGGGTGTAGAGATGATGAAGGCTGCGCGTGAAGGTCTTGGAAATCAAGCCAAATTGATCGCTGTCACTCAGCTCACATCAACGTCAGAATTCCAGATGCAGGAGTTTCAAAATATTCAAACTAGCCTGCAAGAGTCTGTGATTCATTATGCCAAGAAGACAGCTGAAGCTGGCTTGGATGGTGTCGTTTGCTCAGCTCAGGAAGTGCAAGTCATCAAGCAGGCTACCAAACAAGATTTTATCTGTTTAACGCCAGGAATTCGTCCTGCAGGTGCTGCAGTAGGAGATCAAAAACGCGTCATGACGCCAGCAGATGCCTATCAAATCGGTAGTGACTATATCGTGGTGGGACGTCCCATTACCCAAGCTGAGGATCCTGTTGCAGCTTATCATGCCATCAAGGATGAATGGACACAGGACTGGAATTAAAGAACTAGATTAGAAAAATATAAGGAGAATACCATGACACTTGCTAAAGATATCGCTAGCCACCTCTTGAAAATTCAAGCCGTTTACCTCAAACCAGATGAGCCTTTCACTTGGGCATCTGGCATCAAGTCACCGATTTACACGGACAACCGTGTGACGCTTGCCTATCCAGAAACTCGTACCCTAATTGAAAATGGCTTTGTGGAAGCCATCAAAGAAGCCTTTCCAGATGTAGAAGTCATTGCAGGAACTGCGACAGCAGGGATTCCACACGGAGCGATCATTGCTGACAAGATGAATCTGCCATTTGCCTACATCCGTAGCAAACCAAAAGACCATGGAGCTGGTAACCAAATCGAAGGTCGCGTAGCTCAAGGTCAAAAAATGGTAGTGGTTGAAGATCTTATTTCAACTGGTGGTTCTGTTCTTGAGGCCGTAGCAGCAGCTAAACGTGAAGGGGCTGACGTTCTTGGTGTTGTGGCGATTTTCAGTTACCAATTGCCAAAAGCAGATAAGAATTTCGCAGACGCAGGTGTCAAACTTGTGACGCTTTCTAACTATAGTGAACTCATTTACCTAGCCCAAGAAGAAGGCTATATCACACCAGAAGGACTCGACCTTCTAAAACGCTTTAAAGAAGACCAAGAAAATTGGCAAAATGCCTAAAACATAGAAAATCAGGTAGTCACTAGGATTACCTGATTTCTTTTTGTGATGTTATTGGATTTGATACTCAATGAAAATCAAAGAGCAAATTAGGAATCTAGCTGCAGGTTGCTCAAAGCACGGCTTTGAGGTTGTAGATAAGACTGACGAAGTCCGCTCAAAATACTGTTTTGAGGTTGCAGATGGAAGCTGATGTAGTTTGAAGAGATTGTCGAAGAGTATTACTCAACTTTTCCACCTTCAACAACCCCAATCAAGACAACCAAGGAAGTGGTTTTAATCATCCGAGTGACAAGATTGATGGCTTGTGGTAGCAATCTTCTCAAGACTTGTGGGATGATAATGTGGTAGTAAAGTTGAACATTTGTCAAACCTAGCGCCTGTCCACTTTCAAACTGATGTTTAGGGAGAGAGAAGTGATGGCTCCACGGATCAAGTCTCCCATTTCAGTTGTTCCCCAGAGGGTAAAAACGATAATAGCAGAAGTCTCACCTGAGATATTGATATTAAAGTTTCGAGCCAAGCCAAAGTAAACGATAAAGAGTAGAACCAGTTGCGGCATGATACGGATGAATTCCAGATACAATCGTGATAAAAATCGTACGATTCTAGAATGGGAGGTCATGATGATTCCCATGACTGTTCCGAATATCATGGATAAGAGGACAGACAGGATGGATATCCCAATCGTAACGCCCAATCCCTGTAAGATTCTCAGGATATTATTTCCCTGAAAGAGTACTTGGATTCCCGAATCCTGCATGGCGGAGCCTCCTTTCTATCCAACTAAAGACCAGTGAGATGGGTAGCAGCATGATCAGGTAAGCAATTACCAACATAGCCAGCGCAATGTCTGTTTCATAGTAGAGACCAATCAAGTCCTTGGCGACGTACATGAGGTCGGCTAAAGCCACTGCTGAGAAAACAGAGGTTTCCTTGATGAGGAAAATGACATTGGCACTAAAAGATGGTAGAGCAACCGCTGTTGCTTGCGGAAGGACCACATAGCGAAAGACCTGTACAGGTGTCAGACGGATAGCCAATCCAATCTCCTGCTGGGTTTGACTGACGGCTTCCAGCCCACTTCGGAAAGATTCTGCCATATAGGAGACTCCTAAAAATACCAGTCCTAGCGTTGCACAGACTTCCGAAGATAGGACACTCCCGATTCGGGGAAGTCCGAAATAGAGAAAGAAGAGTTGAATCAAAAGGGGTGTGTGTTGCGTGACAATTCAATGTAGGCTGTCGTCACTTGCGCCAAAAAAGGGATGCGGTAATGCCGGAGGATACTAACGATTAAAGCGAGCAGAAAGGATCCCAAAATCCCCCAAACTGCAATATGCAAGGTCAGAAGAAGTGCCTTTTGCTATAGTGGTAGACATTGTTCAACAATGGACCAATCCAAAAATAGAACCTCCCATCTAGAAATAATACAGTTATTGTAGCACTTAAAATCTCCTTTGGATAATATCTATTTTTTATTGCCCTTATAAGGATTTTTTATCATAGACAGAATCTTTCTGAAATTTCCAAACAAAATATTTGAAAAATTTTGAAAAAAGAGTTAAAATATCTTTGTAATATACAAAGTAAACGCTTACTTATTAAGGAGGGCATTTTATGTCATACAAAACAAGCAATGCAGAAGGTCCTGTAGATTTCATCAATACTTATGATTTGGAGCCAATGGCACAACAAGTTATTCCGAAAGCAGCATTTGGCTATATCGCTAGTGGGGCGGAAGATACTTTCACTTTAAGAGAGAATATCCGTGCCTTTAACCACAAACTTATCGTTCCTCATACGCTTTGTGATGTTGAAAATCCAAGTACAGAGATTGAATTTGCTGGTGAAAAATTGTCTTCACCAATCATTATGGCGCCTGTTGCAGCTCATAAATTGGCAAATGAACAGGGTGAAGTGGCGACTGCGCGTGGTGTGCATGAATTCGGTTCGCTTTATACAACTAGCTCTTACTCTACTGTAGATCTTCCAGAAATTACAGAAGCCCTTCAAGGGACACCTCACTGGTTCCAATTTTACTTTAGTAAAGATGACGGGATTAACCGCCATATCATGGACCGTGTGAAGGCTGAAGGTTATAAGGCGATTGTCTTGACAGCAGATGCGACTGTAGGAGGCAATCGTGAGGTGGATAAGCGTAATGGTTTTGTCTTCCCAGTTGGCATGCCGATTGTTGAAGAATACCTACCAGAAGGTGCTGGTAAATCAATGGACTTTGTTTACAAATCAGCTAAACAACGCTTGTCTCCACGTGATGTAGAATTTATCGCTGAATACTCAGGACTTCCTGTTTATGTCAAGGGACCACAATGCCGTGAGGACGTTGAACGTTCGCTTGCTGCGGGAGCTTCTGGTATCTGGGTAACCAACCACGGTGGTCGTCAAATCGACGGTGGACCAGCTGCCTTCGACTCACTTCAAGAAGTAGCAGAAGCAGTTGATAAACGCGTACCAATTGTCTTTGATTCAGGTATTCGTCGTGGTCAACACGTCTTTAAAGCCTTGGCTTCAGGAGCAGACTTGGTAGCTATTGGCCGCCCTGTTATCTATGGCCTGGCCCTTGGTGGTAGTGTCGGTGTGCGTCAAGTCTTTGAACACTTGAATGCAGAATTGAAGACAGTCATGCAATTGTCTGGAACTCAGACCATTGAAGATGTCAAACACTTCAAACTCCGTCACAACCCATACAACCCAACCTTCCCAGTTGACCCTCGTGACTTAAAATTGTATTAATAAAACAGCTTGCCTCCACTGAGTGTGGAGGTTTTTACTTGTGTTTTGGAAGTTTAAATAAGGTCAATCTGTATCTAAAACTATATAAATATATTTTTCAGTCAAATATCTTGCTAGGGCTTTCATTTTTTGCTATACTAGTGCAGTAATTAAATAATAAAGACATTTGGGGTGCTTTAGGCTGAGATGATACCCATTGAACCTGATACAGTTAAGACTGTCGAAGGGAAATGTGAAACGTTTTTTCGTATGGCGAAATGAACGATCTAATCTTGTAAGTCAACTCTAATTCTTGATTGTAATTGGAGTTTTTTTGTTTATATAAAACTGGATAGGCTTGTTTATACTCAATGAAAATCAAAGAGCAAACTAGGAAGCTAGCCGCAAGCTGTACTTGAGTACGGCAAGGCGAAGCTGACGTGGATTGAAGAGATTTTCGAAGAGTATTAGGTAGCTCTCTGCAAATGCCCTCTATGTTCTTTAAAAGTATCAAGTAGAATTACGATTTTGCTTGGTATCTCTTGGTGTTTTATTAATTACTAATGAGTAAAGAGAGGAAAAGTAAATATGGAAACACAAGACTATGCATTTGAGCCAGGTTTGACTGTTGAAGAATTATTAAAAAGCAGTCAGAAGGATTGGCAAGCTGCAATCAATCATCGTTTTGTCAAGGAACTTTTTGCGGGGACAATTGAGAATAAGATCTTAAAGGATTATCTGATTCAAGATTATCACTTCTTTGATGCCTTCTTATCCATGCTGGGTGCTTGCGTAGCCCACGCAGACCAGCTTGAATCCAAGCTTCGTTTTGCCAAGCAACTAGGCTTTCTTGAAGCAGACGAAGACGGTTATTTCCAAAAGGCTTTCAAAGAGTTAAAAGTATCTGAGAATGACTATCTAGAAGCGGACTTGCACCCTGTAACAAAAGCCTTTCAGGATCTTATGTATTCGGCAGTGGCTTTATCAGACTATGCTCATCTTTTGGTCATGCTGGTCATTGCAGAAGGTCTTTATTTAGACTGGGGTTCTAAAGATTTGGCTCTACCTGAAACCTATATTCATTCGGAATGGATCAATCTCCACAGAGGTCCTTTCTTTACAGAGTGGGTTCAATTTCTGGTTGATGAACTTAATCGTGTCGGGAAAGGTCGAGAAGATTTGACAGAACTTCAGCAACGCTGGAATCAAGCGGTCGCTTTAGAATTAGCCTTTTTTGATATTGGTTATGACGCCTAGAGAAGGTTTAGGATACTGACAAATTTGACGAGGTAAATCATTCAATATAAATGAAAAAATTCTCAACTAAAGATAGAGATAAATCGAAATTAGTAGATTGTATAAAGTGAAAAGGAAGGATTTCAATATGACAAGTTTAAAATTATTAAAAGAAAAAGCACCATTAGTCATTTGTATCACCAATGATGTTGTAAAAAACTTTACAGCAAATGGATTAGTAGCACTGGGTGCCTCACCAGCCATGAGTGAGTTTCCAGCAGACTTAGAAGATCTATTAAAATATGCTGGAGGATTATTGATTAACATCGGGACCTTAACGGATGATAATTGGAAGTTGTACCAAGAAGCACTAAAAATTGCTGAAAAATATAATGTCCCTGCAGTATTAGATCCAGTAGCTTGTGGAGCAGGATCTTATAGAAAAAAAGTATCCGAAGATTTAATAAATAATTACAAACTCGCAGCGATTAGAGGAAATGCTGGCGAGATTGCCTCTTTAGTAGGGATAAATGTGGCATCTAAAGGAGTAGACAGTGCGGGAGTAGATAATATTGACGAAATTGCTCTAGCAGCAAATGAGAAGTTCAATATCCCTATAATAGTAACAGGTGAAGTGGATGCCATTGCGGTAAATGGAGAAGTGGTAACGATTCATAATGGTAGTGCCATGATGCCAAAAGTTATTGGGACAGGATGCTTATTAGGTGCTGTAGTAGCAAGCTTTATCGGACTTGAAAAAGGTCAAGAATTGAAATCATTAGAAACAGCAATGTTGGTTTACAATATCGCTGGAGAAATGGCAGAAAAACGTCCAAATGGACATCTTCCTGGAACATTTAAAGTTGAATTTATAAATGCCTTATACGAGATTACAGACGAAGATGTAAAGGAATTCAAAAGAGTGAAGTAAAATGTTTCATAAAGAATTACTAAAACTATATTTTATTTGTGGAACGACTACTTGCCAAGGAAAAGATCTATATACGGTCGTTGAGGAAGCCTTAAAAGGTGGTATAACCTTATTTCAATTCCGTGAAAAAGGTGAGGGAGCCTTAGAAGGTAAAGAAAAAGTCGAATTAGCAATAAAACTACAGGATCTTTGTAAAAAATATAATGTTCCATTTATCGTTAATGATGATATAGATTTGGCGATGGAAATTGACGCTGATGGCGTACATGTTGGACAAGATGACCTTGGAGTTGATGAAATTAGAAAATTGATGCCAGATAAAATAATTGGTCTTTCTATAAAAAACGAGGAAGAATTTCAACAATCAAAAGTTGAATATGTAGATTATGTTGGTGTTGGTCCTGTATTTGATACCCAGTCAAAGGATGATGCTGGTGGTGCTATAGGTTATGAAGGTCTTAAATTGATGAGAAAACTATTGCCACAGATGCCCTTAGTTGCAATTGGTGGCATACAGACGCAACATATTAAAGACATTATGAAGACTAATATGGATGGTGTTTCAATCATTTCAGCAATATCGTATTCAAAAAATATAGAAAAAACTGTTCGGGAAATGAGTGAACAATAGCTATCAATTTTTCCTTGTATTCTGATGGAGTAGGATTTTCTTTTTTCTAAAAAGCTATGCCCAGATTTAGCTCAAATGGCTAATCTATCAAACAAGACATTTGTTTTTTGCAAACGAAAGACTCACTGTCTTTGTGAGTGCAAGGCTGTATTTCCAGTTCAATTTCTTGAACTAGAATAAATCGTTTGTTAAAATAATTATATAATTAAATAATAAGACATTTGGGGTGCTTTAGGCTGAGATGATACCCATTGAACCTGATACAGTTAAGACTGACGAAGGGAAATGTGAAATGTTTTTTTCGTATGTCGAAAAGAACTGTCTAATCTTGTAAGCTGAACTCTAATTCCTATCTGTAATTAGAGTTTTTTCTTTTACGAAACTGGATGAAGATGATACAAAGCATTTAGGTAGCTCACCTTGAATGCCCCACTTTTCTTTAAAAAAGGAGTTTTTTTATGTTGAAAAAATGGCAGTTAAAAGATGTTATCTTACTTGCTTTCTTGTCTATCTTTTTTGGTGGCGTTTTTGTGGGATCTGGCTATCTCTTTGATATCCTCACTCTGATTTTAGCCCCTCTTGGTTTACAGGCCTTTGCCAATGAAATCCTCTTTGGTCTCTGGTGTATGGCTGCGCCCATTGCGGCCATCTTTGTTCCAAGAGTCGGAAGTGCAACGATTGGTGAAGTGCTAGCTGCGCTTGCTGAAGTCCTTTATGGTAGCCAATTCGGTCTAGGTGCCCTTTTGTCTGGCTTGGTTCAAGGTTTGGGAAGTGAACTTGGTTTTATCGTAACCAAGAATCGCTATGAAAGTTGGCTCTCTCTAACTGCCAATAGTATTGGGATTACGCTTGTTAGCTTTGTCTATGAGTACATTAAGTTAGGTTACTACGCCTTTTCACTTCCTTTTGTTCTTTCCTTACTTGTAGTACGTTTTATTTCTGTCTTTTTCTTCTGTACCATCTTGGTTCGTGCCATTGTCAAACTCTATCATCAGTTTGCAGCTGGGGGCAAGGCATAGATGGGTCTGGAATTACGGGAGATTCAGTCCCCAATTTTTTCGGAACCGATTGATTTTACTTTTCATGCGCAAGCCTTTATATTGTTAGTTGGAAGCAGTGGTTCAGGAAAATCGAGTCTCTTTCAAATGATTGCCCAAGTCAGTTCTCTTCCCTATAGCGGTCAAGTCCTGATAAATGGGAGCGAGGTCAGTCAGCTTTCTATCATCGAACGTGTCCAGACGGTTGGTATTCTCTTTCAAAATCCCAAGCATCAATTTACCATGGAGAACTTGTTTGAGGAGCTGATTTTTACCTTGGAAAATATTGGGCATCCCGTTCAGGAAATTGATTCTAAAATAGCAGAGGTGGTCCAGCAATGTCGCTGCAAGGCAATCTTGCACCGTCCCATCCATCACTTATCAGGTGGGGAAAAGCAAAAGGCTGCACTGGCAGTTCTCTTTGCTATGAATCCTAGGGTCTATCTCTTGGATGAGCCCTTCGCTTCCATTGACCGCAAGAGTAGGATAGAGATCTTGGAGATTTTAAAAGAGTTGGCCTCTAATGGGAAGACAGTTATTTTGTGCGACCATGATTTAACAGACTATGAAGCCTATATTGACCATATGGTGGAGCTAAGAGATGGACAACTAAGGGAAGTGTTTCAAATCCCTACCTCTGAGATGACACAGGTTGCTTCACAGGAAGTTGCTTCTGGCCCAGAACTATTCCATATGGATAGAACGACTTGTGAGTTGGACAAGCGTCCCCTCTTTTCAATTGCGGATTTTACATTCTACCAAGGGATTTCCTGTATTTTGGGTGACAATGGTGTCGGGAAATCAACCCTCTTTCGCTCCATTCTTCAATTTCAAAAGTATAAGGGGCGCATTTTCTGGAAGGATTCGGTCCTGAAAAAGAAAAAGAGTTTGTACCGTGACCTGACGGGTGTTGTTCAGGAGGCTGAGAAGCAGTTTATCCGAGCCAGTCTGCGAGAGGAACTGCAATTAGATGGTCCAGACTCTGAAAGAAATCAGCGTATTCTTCAAGCTTTACGGTATTTTGATCTGGAGCAGGCACTCGATAAGAGTCCCTATCAATTAAGTGGTGGTCAGCAAAAGATTCTTCAGCTCTTGACCATCTTGACCAGCAAGGCTTCTGTGATCTTGCTAGATGAACCTTTTGCAGGTTTGGATGATAGAGCTTGCTGTTATTTTTGTCAGTGGATTGTGGAGGAGAGAAATCAAGGAAGAAGTTTTATGATCATTAGCCATCGTTTAGATTCCTTGATCTCTGTGGTTGATTATTGGATTGAGATGACTAGTCAGGGACTCAGTCATGTGAAAGAAGTGACAATTATCAAACCAATCAATACTCTGAATGGCGTAGAAATGCTCAAAGGGAGGTGAGATAGTATGGTCAAAGTAGCAACCCAGACACCGATTATCGGTCTCTTCTTGCTGATTTTATCCTTGGAAACATCTTTCATTCCTTCGATTGCTCTTAATCTTTCGGTAGTAGCATTTTGTATTCTCTTTATGCTCTATTACCGTAGATTTAAGATGTTGGCTTGGATGATTCTACTCGCCATTTTGCCATCTTTGGCTAACTACTGGGCAGTTCAGTTACATGGAGATGCTTCGCAGGCAGTCATGCTCGGAACGAGGGCTTTCGTTACAGTTTGTATAGGCCTTGTCTTTGTTTCCTCTATTTCTTAAAAGAGCTTCTCTTGTACTTGATTCAAAAGGGGCTATCACGGTCATGGGCTTATGCCTTGATTGTGGTATTTAATTCCTTTCCTCTCATTCAGCAAGAAATTAAGTCTCTCAAGGAAGCCTGCTTATTACGCGGTCAAGAACTGCATATTTGGTCTCCCTTGATTTACAGCAAGGTTCTGATGACGGTTTTTAGATGGCGCCATCTTTACCTGAGAGCCCTATCGGCGCATGGATATGACGAACATGCACAGGTGGAGAATCGCTATCGGACTTTTTATATTGCCAAAAAAACAAAATTTATCTACCTGCTTTTCTTTTTATTGCTGCAAACCAGTCTATTTTTATAAAGGAGTTATTATGGAATTTACAGATATTGCGATGGAATTATCCAAGGAAGCTTGGCAGGCTTCCTTTCATCATCCCTTTATTTTACAGTTGCAAGAGGGGAATTTAGAACCTGCCATTTTCCGCTATTACCTGATTCAGGATGCCTACTATCTGAAGGCCTTCTCAGAAATCTATCACCTTCTGGCTGATAAGACTTCAAACCAAGAGATGAAAAGACTCTTGAAACAAAATGCTCAGAGTTTAGTAGAAGGGGAATTATTTATCCGCCAACAGTTTTTCAAGGAATTGAAAATTAATGATGAGGAAATGGAGCGACAACCAATTGCTCCAACCTGTTATCATTATGTTTCGCATATTTATCGGCAATTTGAAGAAGCAAATCTAGCCATTGCTTTTGCAAGTTTGCTGCCTTGTCCTTGGTTATACCATGATATAGGCAAATCACTTAATCTTAAACCATCACCAAATCCTCTCTACCAACAATGGATTGAAACTTATATTACGGATGAGTTGGAGCAGCAAATCAGAGAGGAAGGGGCTCTGGTCAATCAACTCTATCGAGAAAGTGACGAGACAGACAAGCAAAAAATGCTAGATGCCTTCCACATTAGTGTTCATATGGAAGCTAAGTTTTGGGAAATGGCCTACCAACACCAGACATGGAAGAGTGATTTACAGTCTTTAGAAACAGGAGAAGAATAGAAATATGAGAAAGCACCAATTACAAGTTCACAAATTAACCATTTTATCCATGATGATTGCCCTTGATGTAGTCCTTACGCCTATCTTTCGGATTGAGGGAATGGCACCGATGTCCAGTGTAGTCAATATTCTAGCAGGAATCATGATGGGACCTGTTTATGCCTTGGTTATGGCTACAGTGACAGCCTTTATCCGTATGACGACTCAAGGGATTCCGCCTTTAGCTCTCACAGGAGCGACTTTTTGGAGCCCTTCTAGCAGGTCTCTTTTTATAAGTATGGTCGAAAATTTTATTTTTCTGCTTTGGGAGAAATTTTGGGAACAGGTATTATTGGTTCTATTGTTTCCTATCCTGTTATGGTACTCTTTTACAGGATCAGCTGCTAAAGCTTAGCTGGTTTATCTACACGCCCTCGATTTTTTTCGGAGCAACCTTGATTGGGACAGCGATTTCCTTTATTGCCTTTCGATTTTTTTAATCAAGCAGGAATTCTTTAAAAAAAGTGCAGGGATATTTCTTTGCTGAAAGGATAGACTGATGCTGGAATTGACAAATCCTTTTTCCTCTGGAAACGACTTCCCTCATTCACTGTATTACCAATGAGATTTCTTGTGAAATGCTAGCAAATGGGATTTTGGCTCTGGGATGCAAACCTGTCATGGCAGATGACCCTCGTGAGGTTCTTGATTTTACTAAGCAAAGCCAGGCACTCTTCATCAATTTGGGGCATTTGTCAGTTGAGAAGGAAAAAGCAATCCGTATGGCAGCTTCTTATGCAGCTCAAGCTGGTCTCCCAATGGTAGTAGATGCGGTTGGCGTAACAGCTTCATCCATTCGTAAGAGCTTAGTTAAAGACCTTTTAGACTATAGACCTACGGTCCTTAAAGGAAACATGTCAGAAATTCGAAGTCTTGTTGGCTTAAAACACCACGGCGTTGGGGTCGATGCGAGTGCTAAAGATCAAGAAACTGAGGATTTGCTTCAAGTTTTGAAAGACTGGTGTCAGACCTATCTAGGTATGTCATTCTTAGTCACAGGCCCCAAGGACCTCATCGTTTCGAAGAATCAGGTCGCTGTACTGGGAAATGGCTGTGCAGAATTAGACTGGATAACAGGGACAGGAGACTTGGTTGGAGCCTTGACAGCTGTTTTTCTCAGCCAAGGAAAGACTGCCTTTGAAGCTTCTTGCTTAGCGGTCTCTTATCTCAATATCTCTGCTGAGAGAATAGTTGTTCAAGGAATGGGATTGGAAGCATTTCGCTACCAAGTACTCAATCAGCTTTCACTCCTCAAAAGAGATGAAAACTGGCTAGATGCTATCAAAGGAGAGGTTTATGAATAGAGAGGTGCTTAGACTGTATCTGGTAACCAATCGCTACCAAGATTCCTTGGAAAGCTTTCTTGAAAAGGTTGAGACGGCTTGCCGTTCAGGTGTTACCATAGTCCAATTACGAGAAAAAAATCTCACAACCAATCAATATTATCAACTGGCAAAACAAGTCAAGAAAATAACAGATGCCTACCAGGTACCCTTGATCATCGATGATCGTTTGGATGTCTGTCTTGCAGTTGATGCTGCAGGTCTGCATATCGGAGACGATGAATTACCCGTTTCGGTTGCCCGACAAGTCTTGGGACCTGAAAAAATACTCGGTGTCACAGCTAAAACGGTAAAAAGAGCCCTCGAGGCAGAAGAAGGGGGAGCAGATTACTTGGGGACAGGAGCCATTTTTCCGACAACCACCAAGGAAAATGCACCCATCACCCTGATTTCAACCTTGAAAACAATTTGCCAAAAGGTCGCCATTCCAGTAGTTGCTATTGGAGGCTTGACTTCAGAGAATATTGACCAACTTATTGATACTGGAATAGCTGGAGTAGCTGTAGTGCGTGATTTGATGCAGGCAGAAGATATTGAGGCAAAAACGCAAGCCTTTTTAACAAAGTTGGATGATATTATTTTCTAATTAATACTCACTGAGAATCAAAGAGCAAACTAGGAAGCTAGTCGCAGGTTGCTCAAAGCACAGCTTTGAGGTTGCAGATAAAGCTGACGTCGTTTGAAGAGATTTTCGAAAAGTATAAAAACTCTCTAATTCCCTTAAAGTGGGAACTAGAGAGTTTTTTTAATCTTTAAAGCTTGTATGGTTGACTGGGCCAGAACCATGACCGAGTTGAGGGGCGTCTTGGATGGCTTTCGTGATAAAGGCCTTGGCTTTATCGACTGCTTGATAGAGGGTTTTCCCCTTGGCTAGTTCAGCCGTAATCACTGCAGCAAAGGTACATCCAGTACCATGGGTGTGACAGGTTTGAATTCTTGGGCTTTCCCAGACAAATTGCTCATCCTTAGTAAAGAGGAAATCTTTAGCACCGCCTTCGAGATGGCCGCCTTTGATGACTACAGACTGAGGACCAAATTCTTTTAAAATCAGGCGACCAGCACGCTGCATGTCTTCGGGATTATGGATTGAAAAACCAACAATCTCTTCTGCCTCAGGAAGATTGGGTGTGATAATACTTGCAAGGGGAAGCAGATTTGTTTTTAGGTAGGTTCTGGCACTGGTATCAATCAGAGTGTCACCACTCGTAGCGACCATAACAGGGTCAAGGACATAGGGACAATCCAGGTTTTTAAGATAGGGCTGGATGATTTCCATAATTTCAGTAGTTGCCAACATCCCAGTTTTTACAGCCTGAGGCTTGATATCCGAAAAGACACTGTCCAATTGGGCTTTCAACATTTGAGGAGAAACGTGTTCGATTAGCTGAACACCTCTGGTATTTTGAGCAACAAGACTTGTCACAACAGCCATTCCATAGACATCTCTAGCTTGGAATGACTTTAAATCTGCCATAATGCCAGCCCCACCACTAGGGTCAGTCCCTGCAATGGTTCAAAGCAACGGGTAAATAAGTCATCTAAAACCTCCCAACCAACTGAAGTTTGTATTCTTAAGAATAAGCTGGTCTGTTTTAGAAAGGTAATAGAAGACTGCTAGTCCACATTATCATTTCCACTTCCATCAGCTAGCATTACCTAGATTGAGTCAAAGGGTCTAACAGTTGTTAATCTCAGCTTTACGCACCCCTAGTGGTTGTTTTCTTTTTTCTTTAGTATAGCATATTTTTATAGTTTATATAGTAAGATTTGACTGAAAATCCTGTATTATATGGTTAAAATTCAATTTTTCAAAGAAAAGATTAATTTTATAGTTGACAAATGTAGATTTTAATAGTATACTGATGATTGTAATTGACAAATGTAGATTTTGGAGGTGTGATGATGCAGATTTCAGATGCAGAATGGCAGGTCATGAAGATTATTTGGATGCAAGGAGAGCAGACTAGTACGGATTTGATCAGGGTTCTGGCGGAGCGGTTCGACTGGTCCAAGTCAACCATTCAAACTCTTTTGGCTCGTTTGGTTGAGAAAGAGTGTCTGACAAGGAAAAAAGAAGGCAAGTTCTTTGTCTATTCAGCCCTTTTGACTTTGGACCAAAGTCGGGATTTACTTGTCCAAGATATCAAGGACAAGGTTTGTTCTCGTAGGATTAAGAACTTGTTGGCTGATTTGATTGCTGAATGTGATTTTACTCAGGCTGACTTGGAAGACTTGGAAGCTGTGATTTCTGAGAAGAAATCAAGCGCTGTAACAGAAGTAAAATGTAATTGTATGTAAAGGAGACGTCATGTTAAATAGCATTGTAACCATTATTTGTATTGCCCTTATCGCGTTTATCTTGTTTTGGTTTTTCAAAAAGCCTGAAAAATCTGGACAAAAGGCCCAGCAAAAAAACGGCTACCAAGAGATTCGAGTGGAGGTCATGGGGGGCTATACGCCTGAGTTGATTATCCTCAAGAAATCAGTGCCAGCCCGCATTGTCTTTGACCGTAAGGACCCTTCACCCTGTCTGGATCAGATTGTTTTTCCAGACTTTGGTGTACATGCGGACCTGCCTATGGGGGAAGAGTATGTAGTGGAAATCACACCTGAGCAGGTTGGAGAGTATGGTTTCTCTTGTGGCATGAATATGATGCACGGCAAGATGATTGTAGAATAGGAGAATGATATGACTGAAATTGTAAAAGCAAGTCTTGAAAATGGTGTTCAAAAAATCCGTATCACGGCAGACAAAGGCTACCATCCAGCCCACATTCAACTGCAAAAAGGAGTTCCTGCTGAGATCACCTTTCACCGTGTGACACCTTCAAACTGTTATAAGGAGATTCTTTTTGAAGAAGAAGGCATCTTGGAACCAATCGGCGTAGACGAAGAGAAAACAATTCGTTTTACCCCTCAAGAATTAGGTCAACATGAATTTTCTTGTGGCATGAAGATGCAGAAAGGAAGCTATACAGTCGTTGAGAAGACTCGAAAATCTCTATCACTTTTACAGCGTTTTTGGATTACTAGTATCTTTACTGTGCCTCTTGTGATCCTTATGATTGGGATGTCGACAGGAGGAATTAGTCACCAAGTCATGCGTTGGGGCACCTTTTTAGCCACAACACCGATTATGCTAGTAGCAGGTGGTCCTTATATCCAAAGTGCTTGGGCTAGTTTTAAAAAGCACAATGCCAACATGGATACCTTGGTTGCTCTGGGAACCCTAGTGGCCTACTTCTATAGCTTAGTTGCCCTCTTCGCTGGCCTCCCCGTTTACTTTGAAAGTGCTGCATTTATCTTCTTCTTCGTTCTTATGGGAGCCGTTTTTGAGGAGAAAATGCGGAAAAATACTTCCCAAGCTGTGGAGAAATTACTTGACTTGCAGGCTAAAACTGCAGAAGTCTTGCGTGAGGATAACTATGTTCAAGTCCCCTTGGAGCAAGTCAAGGTAGGTGACCTGATTCGAGTGCGTCCCGGTGAAAAGATTGCGGTTGATGGTGTCGTAGTGGAAGGTGTCTCCAGTATTGATGAGTCTATGGTGACAGGTGAGAGTCTGCCTGTGGACAAGACAGTTGGAGATACCGTCATTGGTTCAACTATCAATAATAGTGGAACACTTGTTTTTAGAGCAGAAAAAGTTGGTTCAGAGACTGTTTTGGCTCAGATTGTGGATTTTGTGAAGAAAGCTCAGACAAGTCGTGCTCCGATTCAGGACTTGACTGATAAAGTTTCAGGGATTTTTGTTCCAGCAGTTGTCATTTTAGGGATTGTGACCTTTTGGGTTTGGTTTGTCTTGTTGAGAGATAGTGTAGTCGTGCTTGGAGCTAGCTTTGTGTCCTCTCTTCTCTACGGAGTGGCGGTTTTGATTATTGCCTGCCCTTGTGCCTTGGGTCTTGCAACACCGACAGCCCTTATGGTAGGGACAGGACGCAGTGCCAAGATGGGAGTTCTCCTCAAAAATGGAATGGTTCTACAGGAAATCCAGAAAGTCCAAACTCTTGTCTTTGATAAGACTGGAACTTTGACGGAAGGGAAGCCTGTGGTAACAGATATCATCGGCGACGAAGTAGAAGTGCTTGGATTGGCAGCCTCCTTGGAAGAAGCTTCTCAACACCCACTGGCTGAAGCCGTTGTGAAACGAGCGAGTGAAGCTGGACTTGAGTTACAAACTGTGGAAAATTTCCAAGCCTTGCACGGAAAAGGTGTTTCAGGGCAAATCAATGGAAAACAAGTTTTGCTTGGAAATGCTAAAATGCTGGATGGCATGGATATTTCTAGCATTTATCAAGAAAAACTAGAACAATTGGAAAAAGAAGCTAAGACAGTTGTGTTCTTGGCTGTGGACAATGAAATCAAAGGCTTGCTTGCTTTGCAAGATATTCCTAAGGAAAATGCCAAGCTTGCCATCGGTCAGTTGAAAAAACGTGGTCTTAAAACAGTCATGCTGACAGGAGACAATGCAGGTGTGGCGCGTGCGATTGCGGATCAAATCGGAATCGAAGAGGTCATTGCAGGTGTCTTACCAGAAGAAAAAGCCCACGAAATCCATAAACTACAAGCGGCTGGCAAAGTAGCCTTTGTTGGTGATGGCATCAATGACGCTCCTGCCCTTAGTGTAGCAGATGTGGGAATTGCTATGGGAGCTGGAACAGATATCGCCATCGAGTCAGCAGATTTGGTGTTGACAACTAATAACCTCTTAGGAGTGGTTCGTGCCTTTGACATGAGCAAGAAAACCTTTAATCGAATTCTGCTCAATCTTTTCTGGGCCTTTATCTACAATGTCGTCGGAATTCCGATAGCAGCAGGAGTCTTTCAGGTGTTGGACTGAGCCTCAACCCAGAACTGGCAGGTCTAGCCATGGCCTTTAGTTCAGTATCTGTTCTGACCAGTTCCCTTCTGTTAAACTTTAGTAAAATAGACTAAAAGCGAGCTTGCTCGCTTTTTATTATAAAACAGATATTAAAAACGTTTTCAAACTGTACTGTAATAGATAATAAGAACTTGTGAGCAGATTCTTAGTAAAGTCGAACTAAATGTGGTAAATTAGTAGAGTAAAAATTTGCTGAAACGTTTTCAAAAAAGTATACGAAACTTTTTTAGTAGATTTAAAAATATTTGAAGGAGAGTTATCATTATGACTCAAGGGAAAATTACTGCATCTGCAGCAATGCTCAACGTATTGAAAACATGGGGCGTAGACACAATCTACGGTATCCCATCAGGAACACTCAGCTCATTGATGGACGCTTTGGCTGAAGACAAAGATATCCGCTTCTTGCAAGTTCGCCACGAAGAAACAGGTGCTCTTGCAGCGGTTATGCAAGCTAAATTCGGCGGCTCAATCGGGGTTGCAGTTGGTTCAGGTGGTCCAGGTGCGACTCACTTGATTAACGGTGTTTACGATGCAGCTATGGATAACACTCCATTCCTAGCGATCCTTGGATCACGTCCAGTTAACGAATTGAACATGGATGCCTTCCAAGAATTGAACCAAAACCCAATGTACAACGGTATCGCTGTATACAACAAACGTGTAGCTTACGCTGAGCAATTGCCGAAAGTAATCGACGAAGCTTGCCGTGCTGCAGTTTCTAAAAAAGGTCCAGCTGTCGTTGAAATCCCTGTAAACTTTGGTTTCCAAGAAATCGACGAAAACTCATACTATGGATCAGGTTCATACGAACGTTCATTCATCGCTCCTGCTTTGAACGAAGTTGAAATCGACAAAGCTGTTGAAATCTTGAACAATGCTGAACGTCCAGTTATCTATGCTGGTTACGGTGGTGTTAAAGCTGGTGAAGTGATTACTGAATTGTCACGTAAAATTAAAGCACCAATCATTACAACTGGTAAAAACTTTGAAGCTTTCGAATGGAACTATGAAGGTTTGACAGGTTCTGCTTACCGTGTTGGTTGGAAACCAGCCAACGAAGTTGTCTTTGAAGCAGACACAGTTCTTTTCCTTGGTTCAAACTTCCCATTTGCTGAAGTTTACGAAGCATTCAAGAACACTGAAAAATTCATCCAAGTGGATATCGACCCTTACAAACTTGGTAAACGTCATGCCCTTGACGCTTCAATCCTTGGTGATGCAGGTCAAGCAGCACAAGCTATCCTTGATAAAGTAAACCCAGTTGAATCAACTCCATGGTGGCGTGCAAACGTTAAGAACAACCAAAACTGGCGTGATTACATGAACAAACTCGAAGGTAAAACTGAGGGTGAATTGCAATTGTATCAAGTTTACAATGCAATCAACAAACATGCTGATCAAGACGCTATCTACTCAATCGACGTAGGTGACACTACTCAAACATCTACTCGTCACCTTCACATGACACCTAAGAACATGTGGCGTACATCTCCACTCTTTGCGACAATGGGAATTGCCCTTCCTGGTGGTATCGCTGCTAAGAAAGACAATCCAGATCGCCAAGTATGGAATATCATGGGTGACGGTGCATTCAACATGTGCTACCCAGACGTTATCACAAACGTTCAATACGACCTTCCAGTTATCAACGTTGTCTTCTCAAATGGTAAATATGCCTTCATCAAGGACAAATACGAAGACACAAACAAACACTTGTTTGGTTGTGACTTCCCTAATGCTGACTATGCGAAAATCGCTGAAGCGCAAGGTGCTGTAGGGTTCACTGTAAACCGTATCGAAGATATCGATGCAGTTGTTGCAGAAGCTGTTAAATTGAACAAAGAAGGTAAAACTGTTGTTATCGATGCTCACATCACTCCACACCGTCCACTTCCAGTAGAAGTACTTGAGTTGGATCCAAAAACTTCACTCAGAAGAAGCTATCAAAGCCTTTAAGGAAAAAAATACGAAGCAGAAGAACTCGTACCATTCCGTCTCTTCTTGGAAGAAGAAGGATTGCAATCACGCGCAATTAAATAATTCCTTCGTGGAACTTAAAAAGATCGGAGCAATCCGGTCTTTTTATGGAGGATAGTAAATGAATTTAAATCAATTAGATATTATCGTTTCAGATGTTCCCCAAGTCTGTGCTGACTTGGAGTGTATTTTGGATAAAAAGTCAGATTATGTTGATGACAGTTTTGCTCAGTTTACGATTGGCAGTCACTGTCTGATGTTGTCCCAAAATCATTTGGTTCCTTTGGAAAACTTTCAGTCAGGAATCATTCTTCACATTGAGGTTGAGAATGTAGACCAGAACTACCAACGGTTGAAAGAACTTGGTATCCAGGTTTTAAACGGTCCAACTGTAACCGATTGGGGAACAGAATCCTTGCTAGTGAGTGGCCCTGCTGGTCTAGTGATTGATTTTTATCGTATGAAATAGGACGCTTAGTCATTTGAAGTTAACCATAATGATTCTTAAAAAAGAATGTGAGAATATGAACTATTGAAAGATCGGGCCATCCGGTCTTTTTTATATAAAGAACTTGCATATAAATGGTTGACAGCGCTATCCTGAAATCTTATAATAAAAATGTAATGATAGAAAATGTGACTGATATGGAAAGGAGAAATATTTTTTAAATAGATATAGTAAGAGGGCTTCTTTATTTTATTAGGAAGAGAGAGTGAAGATGGCGTTCAGTTTACTGCTCTACTTTATGGTTCTTGTAAACCTTACAATTGTCACATAATGATCAATGAACCTTGAGATTGAAAGTATCTCCATGAATAGATATTACGAGGAGAGTCGATATGCAAAAAAAGGATATTTATCTAATCTGTATTACCATGATTATTTGTTCAATTATTCTAGGATTGATTATAGGAAGTTTTATTCTTCACGGTCTTGAAGATATTGCTGCAATAATTAACCATGGCTTGCTGACGATTAATCAATCTATTAATTGATAAGAGCTACTCATTTTTACATTCTATGAATCAAAAAAATCGGAGCAATCCGGTCTTTTTCTTATCACAAGACTGTGATAGTTTACATTTTTATAACAAAATTCTCAAACTCTTGCTTGTTTTTAATCAAACGTAAAAGCCAGCTCAGGACATCATTACCCATATAGTTTCAAACATTTTGTCCTCTTTTTAGTATAATAGAAATAATGAATTAAGTGAGGTAAAGTGATGACAGAAAGACTACAATTTCCAGAGGGCTTCCTTTGGGGTGGTGCTACGGCTGCTAATCAATGTGAAGGTGCTTATAATTTAGACGGTCGTGGGTTGGCCAACGTGGATGTTGTTCCAATCGGTAAGGAGCGTGAAGCCATTATCACAGGTCAGAAAAAGATGTTTTTCGTTTGAGGAGGGCTATTTTTACCCAGCTAAAGAAGCCATTGATATGTACCATCATTACAAGGAAGATATTGCTCTTTTTGCAGAGATGGGCTTTAAGACTTATCGACTTTCCATCGCTTGGACTAGGATTTTTCCTAAGGGAGATGAAACAGTGCCAAATGAAGCTGGTCTAGCCTTTTATGAGGATTTATTTAAGGAGTGCCACAAATATGGGATTGAACCTCTGGTAACCATTACTCATTTCGACTGTCCTATGCACTTGATTGAAAAATACGGTGGATGGCGCAATCGTCGGATGTTAGACTTCTATGAAAAACTTTGTCGCACACTCTTTACCCGCTATAAGGGTTTGGTCAAATATTGGCTTACCTTTAACGAAATCAACATGATTCTCCATGCCCCCTTTATGGGAGCTGGGCTCTATTTTGAAGAAGGAGAAAATCAAGAACAGGTCAAATACCAAGCGGCCCACCATTAGTTGGTAGCTTCAGCTCTTGCGACAAAGATTGCCCACGAAATTGACCCAGAAAACAAGGTTGGATGTATGTTAGCAGCAGGGCAATACTATCCTAACACAGCCCATCCGAGAGACTACTGGGCGGCCATGGAGGAAGATCGCAAGAGTTATTTCTTCATTGATGTTCAAGCGCGTGGGGAATACCCAAATTATGCCAAGAAGCAGTGGGAGCGTGAGGGAATTGAGATTCAAATAACTGCAGAGGATTTGGACTTGTTGAGGAACAATACTGTTGACTTTGTTTCCTTCTCCTACTATGCAAGTCGAGTGGCATCAGGGGATCCAGAAGTTAAAGAATTAACAGCTGGAAATGTTTTTGCCTCTCTCAAAAATCCCTATCTAGAATCCTCGGAATGGGGATGGCAGATTGACCCACTTGGGCTTCGCATCACCCTCAATGCCATCTGGGATCGTTATCAAAAGCCCATGTTCATCGTAGAAAATGGCCTCGGTGCTATTGATACACCAGATGAGAATGATTATGTAGCAGATGACTATAGGATTGCCTATCTAGAGGCTCACATCAGGGCTATGCGAGATGCCATTTACCAAGATGGAGTAGACTTGCTTGGTTATACAACTTGGGGCTGTATCGATCTGGTTTCAGCTGGAACAGGCGAAATGAACAAGCGCTATGGCTTTATCTATGTGGATCGAGATAATGAAGGTCATGGAAGTCTCAAACGTAGCAAGAAGAAGTCCTTCTACTGGTACAAGGATGTCATTGCCAGCAATGGTGCAAGCATTGAGTAGAGCACATTTGTTTACTATTTTTATAAAATCTTCTCCCTAATTTATAAGATGTGAAAAAGAGTTCAACTGGAACTCTTTTTTTGCTATAATGAGGGGAGAAAAATCAGACAGGAGATCGACATGTCAGAACCATTATTTTTAAATTCCGTTATGCAAGAAAAAATCTGGGGTGGAACCAAGCTACGTGATGAGTTTGGCTATGATATCCCAAGTGAAAAATCGGAGAATACTGGGCTATCTCAGCCCATCCAAATGGTGTTTCTAAAGTTGCCAATGGTCGTTTTGAGGGAACAGACCTAGCTACTTTGTATGTGGAACACCGTGAATTATTTGGCAATCGTCCAGAACCTGTATTTCCACTCTTGACGAAGATTCTCGATGCCAACGACTGGCTCAGTGTCCAAGTTCACCCAGACGATGCTTATGGACTAGAGCATGAAGGCGAACTCGGAAAAACAGAATGCTGGTACATCATCGCTGCGGATGAAGGTTCAGAGATTATCTACGGCCACAATGCTAAATCCAAAGAAGAACTCCGCCAGCAAATCGAGGACAAAAACTGGGATGCCTTGCTGACAAAAGTGCCTGTTAAGGCTGGAGATTTCTTCTATGTACCAAGTGGTACCATGCACGCTATCGGTGCAGGCATCTTGATTCTTGAAACCCAGCAGTCTAGCGATACCACTTACCGTGTCTATGACTTTGACCGTAAGGATGATAATGGTAACTTGCGTGAACTTCACCTTGAAAAATCTATCGATGTTTTGAACATTGGCGAGCCTGCCAATAGCCGTCCGGTGACTGTCAAAGCAGATGATTTACGTTCCACTCTCCTTGTATCCAATGATTTCTTTGCAGTTTACAAGTGGGAAATCACAGGAAAAGTTGACTTCGCAAAGACAGCTGAATACAGCTTGTTTAGTGTCTTGACTGGCCAAGGTCAACTGACTGTTGACGGGAAAAACTATCCAATTCAAAAAGGTAGCCACTTTATCCTACCAAGTGATGTTGAATCTTGGATCTTAGAAGGGCAAGGTCTGGAATTGATTGTTAGCCATCCATAAAAAAGAAAGGGCCTGAGTTCACTACTCAAGTCCTTTTTGATTACATAAATTGGGCGATAAAGACCACAATGATGATGATTGGAATGATGAAACGAAGAAGGAAGAGCCAGACTTGGAAAAGTCCCTGTTTCCATGCTGTTTCATCAAGATGAAGTTCCTCCATGGCAAGCGTCTTTTTGAAGATGTAGCCTGTAAAAAGTGAAAGGCAGAGGGCTCCAAATGGCATGAGAAGATTGGAAACCAAGAAGTCCATGGCATCAAAGAAGGTCTTCCCAAAGATATGAACATCCGCCATGACACCGTAAGAAAGGGCTGAAGGAATGCCAAAGACAAAGGTCAAAATTCCTAAAATAACACTCCACTTTGCACGCTTGCTGTTGTCCTGGTTGGTGATATTACCCACATTGATTTCCAGCATAACGACAGAAGAAGTGACCGTCGCAAAGAGGAAGAGCAAGAGGAAGAGGATGTAGAAAATGGTTCCAAAAGGCATCTTGTCAAAGAGTTGAGGCAAGACGATAAAGAGAAGGCTTGGTCCCCCTTCAGACTGGATATTGAAAGCTGACATGGCTGGGAAAATGGCTAGACCTGCCATGATGGATACCGAGATGTTCATTGCTACGATGGAAATCCCTGACTGAACCAGATTGGTTTTCTTGTCCAAGTAAGAAGCATAGGTCAGCATGGCTGTAACCCCTAATGAGAGGGCAAAGAAAGATTGTCCCAGGGCATAGAGGAGACCAGCGCTGGTCAGTTTTGAAAAGTCTGGTTTGAGGAAGTAAAGAACGCCTTCCATGGCATTTGGCAAACTGAGAGAGCGACCTATGATGACGACGAAGATGATAAAGAGTAAGGGCATCATGACCTTAGAAGCTCTTTCAATCCCTTTCTGAACACCTCGTGATACAATAAAGATATTCAATAGGATAAGGCTGCTTGAGCTCCTAGGGCAATGGATGGATTTGAAATGATTGAAGTAAATAATTGAGCATAATCACTCGTTTCACCAAGTTGGAATAATTTTCCAAACTCAATCCCCAGATAAACCAGAATCCATCCACCGATAACACTGTAGAAAGATAAGAGAATAAAAAGGGCAAAGGCACCAATCCAACCGATAAAGTTGTACTTACTATTCTTGCCTAGTTTTCCAAATGTTTTAATCCCAGAGACACCAGCGCTTCGGCCGAGGGCAAATTCAGCTAGCAAAAGAGGGAAACCGATTAGAATAGTGGAAATGAGAAAGACTAATAAAAAGCCTCCTCCACCGTTGGCAGCAGTCATGTAGGGGAATTTCCAAACGGCACCAAGTCCGATGGCTGAACCAGCAGATGCGAGGATAAAGCCCAGTTTAGAACCCCATTGCGATTTTTCAGACATAGTTAAACTCCTAAAATTAGTATTACAAAAGAAAAAGCTACTGCCCTTGGCAAATAGCCTTATCAGTACTCAAGATGAGCGTTTCTTTTGATTGATAGACTTGACTATCCTATCATGTTTTCTAAGGTCTGTCAAGAAAACCATTTTCATGTTATGATAAAGTAAAAAATTTCGTAAAAACGCTTGACTCTGACCTAAGGGGAGGGGTTATACTATCAATGTAAGGAGGAAATCATGTACCATATAAAAGAAGCTGCGCAGCTTTCGGGTGTCTCTGTCAAGACCCTGCACTACTACGACAAGATAGGACTCTTAGTCCCCGTAAAGTCGGAAAACGGCTATCGAACCTACAGTCAAGAGAATTTGGAACATCTTCAGGTCATTCTTTACTACAAATATCTAGGCTTTTCGTTAGAAAAAATAGCAGAGCTGTTAAAGGAAGATAGATCAGATTTGTTGCCTCACTTGACCAGACAGTTGGACTATTTGACTCGAGAAAGGGAACATCTGGATAGCTTGATTTCCACCTTGCAAAAAACCATTCAAGAACATAAAGGAGAAAGAGAAATGACTATTCAAGAGAAATTCGCAGGATTTAACTACCAAGACCATCAAAAATACCACCAAGAGGCGGTAGAGAAATATGGACAAGAAGTGATGGACCAAGCGATTGAGCGCCAAAAAGGTCATGAAGACGAAGCTACGGCTGCCTTCAATCAAGTCTTTCAAACCTTGGCACAAAATCTTCAAGCTGGTCTGCCCGTAAAAGCAACTGAGAACCAAGAGCAAGCAGCCAAGCTCTTGCAAGCCATTCGTACTTATGGATTTGACTGCTCAATTGAAGTATTCGGTCATATTGGTAAAGGCTACGTCTATAATCCAGAGTTTAAGGAAAATATTGACAAATTTGGACCAGGAACAGCCCAGTACACATCAGATGTCATTGCCCATTATGTACAAACTCAGACAAAATAAAATCGGAGGAGTAATCTTCCGATTTTTACTAAATTTAAGTACTACTTGCTTAATAATTTTTCTACCACATTTAGTTTTCGCATGGTCAAATCCACATTGAAAAGCTTTTCAAGATAGTTAGTACTGAGCTTTTTTCGTTTTGCAGTTCTAGGGAGATAGAGGTAGAGACAGTGATTACCGACACAAATTTCTTCTTCGCCGTAATCCATTTTTAATTTTTCTAAAGGGAGACTTTGAATAGGTTCTTGATAAAAAATCACGTGTACACGGTCATAAAGATAGTGTTCTCCAAACGGATTTTCTTGGACAATGTTTTTAAAAATATCCTTATTCTTAATGATTATTTTGAGATCGGCTCCAATCTTTTCCTTTATTAGAGTATGAACCTGTTCTCGTATTTCTTCGAGAGCTAAGTTACTTTCAAGAATAATATTTCCACTTTGAATATAAGTTCGAACTTGTTGAAAACCAGCTTCTGTTAAAATATCTACCAAATAAGACATTTTCGGGATAGCATTTTTTCCATTAGGAGTAACACCTCTTAGTAAAATAATATGTTCCAAAGGACTTCCTTTCTTATTTGGTATTTTAGTCATTCAATTATTTATATATTTGATTTGAGCCTGCCACCCAACCAGTACAGAGAGCAGAAGTGATGTTAAGCCACCCGTGTGGGCGTTGATATCCAGTACCTCGCCAGCAAAGTGGAGGCCAGGTACCAGCTTACTTTCAAGGGTTTTAGGATTGATTTCCTTAAGACTGACACCACCCTTGGTAACAAAGGATTTGGCAAGGGACATTTTACCAGTCACAGGGATTTTGAGGTTTTTGATAGACTGGAGAAGTTGTTCACGTTCCTTTTCAGTCAGCTGTTTGACTTTGTCAGGATATTCTTGCACAAAAAATTCTGCCAAGCGTTCAGGGAGTATAGCTTTTAAGGCATTTTTCAAGGATTTTTCACGGTTCTCTTCTAAAAAGTCAACTAAGTCACCTTCTGAAAGTTGTGGCAAGACATCTAGAGAAAGAATTTCCCCACCCTTGACAAAGCTAGACATACGTAGGGCAGCAGGGCCAGACAAACCAAAGTGGGTAAAAAGCAGATCGTGCGTGATGACATTCTTGCCATAGCTTAGGGTCACATCATCCAGAGAAATCCCTTGTAAGGCCTTATGTGGAAAATCTGTTAATAATGGACTTTCAGCAGCCTCAAGTTCGGTAATGGTGTGTTTAAAATGACGGGCAATCTCATGTCCAAAACCAGTCGAACCAGTGGAAGGATAGGATTTACCCCCAGTTGTGACAATCAGTTTATCACAAGTAAAGATTTGGTCAGCTGATTTAAGAACAAATTGCTCATCTACCTTCTTAACCGAAACAATCTCGGTTTGAGTAGCAACTTGACCACCTAGTTCAGTGATTTCTTTTCTAAAGCCTCAATAATAGTCCGAGACTTGTCACTAGCAGGAAAAACGCGACCGTGGTCCTCTACCTTAAGTTTAACTCCATTTTCTGTAAAAAAGTTAATGATATCATGGTTATCAAACTGGGAGAATACACTGTAGAGAAAGCGCCCATTTCCAGGAATTCCAGCTAGTAGGTCATCTAGAGTTCCGTTGTTGGTTACATTGCAACGTCCCCCACCAGTCCCAGCTAATTTTTTTCCAAGTTTCCGATTTTTTTCGATGAGGAGGGTTTTCTGTCCATAAAAGCTACTGGAAATCGTAGCCATCATGCCAGAAGGACCTCCACCGATGACGATAGTATCAAAATGTTTCATAGCTCTATTGTACCACAAAAAAACAAGAGATGAAGTCACCTCTTGTCAAGAATGCAATTAATCAATTTCATATCCCATCAGCAAACCACCATCTTCTGCATAGAAACTGCAGAGGCCAGAGGTTGGGAGAATTTTGATATCCGCATGTGGGAAGGTTTCACGGATTCGCTCTGAGAGCTGTTGGCAACATTTTTTGTTATTGCGTTGGGCCATGACAATACGGCCACCAGCATATCCAGCTTTAATGATTTCATCATAGGCAGCTTGAACTGATTTCTTTGGACCTCGTGCTTTTTGTATCAATTCAAGGGTTCCTGTTTCACTAGCTTCTCCGACCATACGGATATTGAGAAGGCCAACGACTGTACCGATAAGTTTGCTCAAACGGCCGTTTTTAACCAAGTTATCGACTTTGGCTAGGACAAAGAGCAACTTGGTTTTTTCTTGATAGGCGGTGATAGCTTCAACCACTTCTTCAAAAGATAAGCCCTGATCAATCAAGTCATTTAATTTTTCTACGAGTAGGTCAATCTCACCACCAGCAGACAAACTATCAATCACATGAATCTTAGTGTCAGGATGATCTTCCAGATAAATATTCTTAGCTAGTTGAGCACTATTGTGACTGCCAGAAAGAGTACCTGTGATGGTTACTAGGAAAATGTTTTTGGCTCCTTCAAATGCTCGTAAATAATCATCTGGGCTTGGACAAGCTGATTTTGAAGCTTCTGCGGTTGCATACATGGTTTCCATCATTTGGTCAATGTTAAGACTAGCATCATCAACAAAGATCTGATCAGCTACTTGAATGGTTAAGGGGACACTTACAAAGGTCGTGTCAATAGCTGGTGTTGCCAGTTGACGGTAATCACAACCAGAGTCAGCAATAATCTTCCAAGTCATAGAAATTCTCCATCTTTGCCATTTATACATTGACAAAGGTTCTGTCTTTTTTTACAATTATATCATGAAAGCCCTTGAAACAAAAGCCTCATCCGCCTGTTGTGACAAGTAGAAAGAAAATGTTATGTCTGAACGTAGAATCTCTGAAAAGTCTCTTGAAAATCTCAGAAAATCAAACCAAGAATCCAATTTATTAACTAGAGAAGCTATCGAAACAGCCCTCTTGCAACTCTTGGAAAAAAAGGACCTGACCAAGATTAGTATTTCTGAATTGGTCAAACGTGCAGGCGTTTCGCGTGCGGCCTTTTATCGCAATTATGATTCCAAAGAGGAAATTTTAGAGAGCGTCTTTAAACGAACTGTCCACAATATCATGGAACAGCTGCATCATTACGATCTAAAGACAGACCTTTATCTGGTCTGGGTTCACCTTTTCCGGGAGGCAAGAAAAGAAGCCAGAGTGATTCAATTGGCCTTAGATTACCATCTGGAAAAAATCTTTGTTCAAGCCATGCAGGAATTTTTAGAAAAATACCATGGAAAATCAAAAGGTGTCAGCTCTTATCTTCATTCCTTCTGGAGCTCGGCCATCGTCTCTGTCCTTCTAAAATGGATCAAGGATGGCATGAAGGTACCTGCTGAAAAGATTGCGGATTTACGGTTACCATTTTTTAAAAAATAGAGAAAAAGGAGAAGAGATATGACTGAAAAAAGACTAGCATGGGATGAGTATTTTGCAGCCCAAGCTCTACTAATTGCCAATCGTTCCACTTGTAAACGTGCCAAAGTGGGCGCAATTCTGGTAAAGGATAATAAGGTTATTTCAACTGGTTACAATGGTTCAGTGTCAGGAACCGAGCATTGTATTGATCACGAATGTCTGGTCATTGAAGGACACTGTGTTCGCACCCTTCACGCCGAGGTTAATGCTATCCTTCAAGGTGCTGAACGTGGTGTTCCTAAAGGTTTTACAGCCTATGTAACCCATTTTCCTTGTCTGAACTGTACCAAACAATTGCTTCAGGTCGGTTGCAAGCGTGTGGTTTATATTAACCAGTACCGAATGGATGACTATGCCCAATACCTTTATCAAGAAAAGGGAACAGAATTGACCCATTTACCACTTGAGACAGTACAGGCCGCTCTTAAAGAGGCAGATCTAATGTAAAAATTATCAAAAATAAATGGTTTAGAAAGATTTTTAAACCGTTTTTTGGTATAATAAGAAGAATAAATTGAAAGAAGGAATTCCAAAAATGGGAAAAATTGAAGTTATTAATCATCCACTGATTCAACACAAATTGTCAATCTTGCGTCGTACAGATACTTCTACAAAAGCTTTTCGTGAGCTAGTAGATGAGATTGCAATGTTGATGGGGTATGAAGTACTTCGTGATCTTCCACTAGAAGATGTGGAAATCGAAACACCAATTACAAAAACAGTTCAAAAACAATTGGCTGGTAAGAAATTGGCCATCGTTCCAATCTTACGTGCAGGTATCGGGATGGTCGATGGACTCTTGAGCTTGGTTCCAGCCGCTAAAGTTGGTCATATCGGTATGTACCGTGATGAAGAAACACTTCAACCAGTTGAGTACTTGGTGAAATTGCCTGAAGATATTGACCAACGTCAAATTTGTCGTAGACCCAATGTTGGCAACAGGTGGCTCAGCAATCTTGGCTGTTGATTCCCTTAAAAAACGTGGCGCATCAAATATCAAATTTGTCTGCCTTGTATCTGCTCCAGAAGGTGTAAAAGCCCTCCAAGAAGCTCATCCAGATGTAGAAATCTTTACAGCAGCCTTGGATGAACGTTTGAACGAACACGGTTATATCGTTCCAGGTCTTGGAGATGCTGGAGACCGCTTGTTCGGTACAAAATAAGATCGAAAAGAAGATTGACTTGGAAAAAGATTTCCAGTCGTGAAAGGAGGTTGAATTTTTGTTTCTGTCTAATGAAAACAGAGCAAAAATTTGACCTTTTTTGACCAAGATATTATAATAGTCTTATCTTCAGTCATTTGACCAACAAAATTAAAACTCAAAAGGAGAAATAAATGATTCCTGTAGTTATTGAACAAACAAGCCGTGGAGAACGTTCCTACGATATTTACTCACGTCTTCTCAAAGACCGCATCATTATGCTGACAGGCCCAGTTGAAGACAATATGGCCAACTCAGTTATTGCCCAATTACTTTTCTTAGATGCCCAAGATAGTACAAAGGATATTTACCTTTATGTCAATACACCTGGTGGTTCCGTTTCAGCTGGTTTGGCAATCGTTGATACCATGAACTTTATCAAAGCAGATGTCCAAACCATCGTTATGGGAATGGCTGCATCTATGGGTACAGTCATCGCATCAAGTGGAGCAAAAGGTAAACGTTTCATGCTTCCAAATGCAGAGTATATGATCCACCAACCAATGGGTGGTACAGGTGGTGGTACTCAACAAACCGATATGGCTATCGCTGCAGAACACTTGCTTAAAACTCGTAACACCTTGGAAAAAATCTTGGCTGAAAATTCAGGTCAGTCAATTGAAAAAGTCCATGCAGATGCAGAACGTGATAACTGGATGAGCGCCCAAGAAACACTTGAATATGGCTTTATTGATGAAATCATGGCCAACAATTCGTTGAATTAATGATGAGAGAAAGCAAACTCGACGGAGTTTGCTTTTTTTGGTATAATAGGGAGAGATTTCTTAGAAAGAGGATTTATCATGTTTGAAAAAGTCAATCGCTCTGGCTTGATTATCTATCTTTACTATAATCGTGATGTAAAAAAACTGCAGGATTATGGAGATATTACCTATCATTCCAAGAAACATCGTTACTTACAACTTTATGTTCCAACTCAAGAAGTGGAGCAATTGGTCGGACACTTGAGCAAGGAAAAATTTATAAAAAAAGTCAGAGTTTGTCATATCCAAGAATTAGAACACCCCTTTGTTGGCAATCTTTATCGAGAGGAAAACGTTATCATCTAAAAAGTTTAAGAAAAGTGTTGACAATTTTCTGATAATTCGGTATATTCTTAACATGCTATTTATTTAAGAAATAAGGAGACAAAAAAATGAAGAAAAAATTTGCCCTATCGTTTGTGGCACTTGCAAGTGTAGCACTTCTTGCAGCCTGTGGAGAAGTGAAGTCTGGAGCGTCAAACGCTGCTGGTAACTCAGTAGATGAAAAGACAATCAAAATCGGATTTAACTTTGAAGAAACTGGTGCTGTAGCAGCCTATGGGACATCTGAACAAAAAGGTGCCCAACTTGCTGTTGATGAAATCAATGCAGCAGGTGGTATCGACGGAAAACAAATCGAAGTAGTCGATAAAGATAACAAGTCTGAAACAGCTGAGGCGGCTTCAGTAACAACTAATCTTGTAACTCAATCTAAAGTATCAGCAATCGTAGGACCTGCGACATCTGGTGCAACTGCAGCTGCGGTAGCGAACGCTACAAAAGCAGGTGTTCCATTGATTTCGCCAAGTGCGACTCAAGATGGATTGACTAAAGGTCAAGATTACCTCTTTATCGGAACTTTCCAAGATAGCTTCCAAGGAAAAATTATCTCAAACTATGTTTCTGATAAATTGCAAGCTAAGAAAGTTGTTCTTTACACTGACAATGCTAGTGACTATGCCAAAGGTATTGCCAAAGCCTTCCGTGAAGCTTATAAGGGTGAAATCGTTGCAGATGAGACTTTCGTAGCAGGTGACACAGACTTCCAAGCAGCCCTTACAAAAATGAAAGGGAAAGACTTTGATGCTATCGTTGTTCCTGGTTATTACACCGAAGCTGGTAAAATTGTAAACCAAGCGCGTGGTATGGGAATTGACAAACCAATCGTTGGTGGTGATGGATTCAACGGTGAAGAGTTTGTACAACAAGCAACTGCTGAAAAAGCATCAAACATCTACTTTATCTCAGGCTTCTCTACTACTGTAGAAGTTTCAGCTAAAGCAAAAGCTTTCCTTGAGGCTTACCGTGCTAAGTACAACGAAGAGCCTTCAACATTTGCAGCCTTGGCTTATGATTCAGTTCACCTTGTAGCAAACGCAGCAAAAGGTGCTAAAAACTCAGGTGAAATCAAGGATAATCTTGCTAAAACAAAAGATTTTGAAGGTGTAACTGGTCAAACAAGTTTCGATGCGGACCACAACACAGTCAAAACTGCTTACATGATGACCATGAACAATGGTAAGGTTGAAGCAGCAGAAGTTGTAAAACCATAATAGAACAATGTTGAAATAGGGAATGAGCCGTTGACTCACTCCCTGTTTCGATGTTTAAGAACCTATCAAAAATTGAGGGGAAACCCTCGGAATTATAAATAGAAAGAGTGAATCTTATGCTCCAACAACTAGTAAATGGTTTGATTCTAGGTAGTGTTTATGCGCTGTTAGCCCTAGGATATACCATGGTTTACGGAATTATCAAGCTCATCAACTTCGCCCACGGTGATATTTATATGATGGGAGCCTTTATCGGTTATTTCTTGATTAATTCTTTCCAAATGAATTTCTTTGTAGCGCTTATTGTAGCTATGCTAGCAACAGCAATTCTTGGTGTCGTGATTGAGTTCCTTGCTTACCGACCTTTGCGCCACTCTACTCGTATTGCTGTTTTGATTACAGCTATTGGGGTTTCTTTCCTACTTGAGTATGGAATGGTCTATCTGGTTGGTGCCAATACCCGTGCCTTCCCTCAAGCGATTCAAACAGTTCGCTATGATTTGGGACCAGTTAGCCTAACAAACGTGCAGTTAATGATTTTAGCGATTTCCTTGATTTTAATGATTTTGTTACAAGTCATTGTCCAAAAGACTAAGATGGGGAAAGCCATGCGTGCAGTATCCGTAGATAGCGATGCGGCGCAATTAATGGGGATCAATGTAAACCGTACTATCAGCTTTACCTTTGCTTTGGGTTCTGCTCTTGCGGGTGCGGCTGGTGTTCTGATTGCCCTTTATTATAACTCTCTTGAGCCTTTGATGGGGGTTACTCCAGGTCTTAAATCTTTCGTTGCTGCTGTACTTGGTGGTATCGGAATCATTCCTGGTGCGGCTCTTGGTGGTTTTGTAATTGGTCTATTAGAAACCTTTGCGACAGCCTTTGGAATGTCAGACTTCCGTGATGCCATTGTTTATGGAATCTTGTTGTTGATCTTGATTGTCCGCCCAGCTGGTATCCTTGGTAAGAATGTGAAAGAGAAGGTGTAAACGATGAAAGAAAATTTAAAAGTTAATATTCTATGGTTACTCCTTTTGTTAGCTGGCTATGGCTTGATTAGTGTACTGGTTTCAGTCGGAGTACTCAACCTATTTTATGTACAGGTTTTACAACAAATCGGAATTAATATTATTTTGGCTGTTGGTCTTAACTTAATCGTTGGTTTTTCAGGACAATTTTCACTTGGGCATGCTGGTTTCATGGCGATTGGTGCTTATGCAGCAGCTATTATTGGTTCTAAATCACCAACCTACGGTGCCTTCTTTGGAGCTATGCTGATAGGGGCTTTGCTTTCAGGAGCCGTTGCCTTGCTTGTCGGAATTCCAACCTTGCGCTTGAAGGGGGACTATCTTGCGGTAGCGACTCTAGGTGTTTCTGAAATCATCCGTATTTTTATCATCAACGGTGGAAGCCTTACAAATGGTGCAGCAGGTATCTTAGGGATTCCTAACTTTACAACTTGGCAAATGGTATACTTCTTTGTCGTGATTACAACGATTGCAACCTTGAACTTCTTGCGTAGTCCAATTGGTCGTTCAACCCTCTCTGTTCGTGAGGATGAAATCGCTGCTGAGTCAGTTGGGGTTAATACGACTAAAATTAAAATCATCGCCTTTGTCTTTGGTGCTATCACTGCAAGTATTGCAGGGTCGCTTCAAGCAGGATTTATCGGTTCAGTTGTACCGAAAGATTACACTTTCATCAACTCAATCAACGTTTTGATTATTGTTGTATTTGGTGGACTTGGTTCCATTACAGGTGCAATTGTTTCAGCCATTGTTCTTGGAATTTTGAATATGCTTCTCCAAGATGTTGCCAGCGTGCGTATGATTATTTACGCTTTGGCCTTGGTATTGGTAATGATTTTCAGACCAGGTGGACTTCTTGGAACATGGGAATTGAGCCTATCACGTTTCTTTAAAAAATCTAAGAAGGAGGAACAAAACTAATGGCATTACTTGAAGTAAAACAGTTAACCAAACATTTTGGCGGTCTAACAGCTGTTGGAGATGTGACTCTTGAATTGAACGAAGGGGAATTGGTTGGACTAATCGGTCCAAACGGAGCTGGTAAAACCACTCTTTTCAACCTTTTGACTGGTGTTTATGAACCAAGTGAGGGAACAGTTACCCTTGATGGTCACCTTTTGAATGGAAAGTCACCTTATAAGATTGCTTCTTTGGGGCTTGGACGTACTTTCCAAAATATCCGTCTCTTTAAAGATTTAACAGTTTTGGATAATGTTTTGATTGCTTTTGGCAACCATCACAAACAACATGTTTTTGCTAGTTTCTTACGCTTACCAGCTTTTTACAAGAGTGAAAAAGAATTAAAGGCTAAGGCTTTGGAATTGCTGAAAATCTTTGATTTAGATGGTGATGCAGAGACTCTTGCTAAAAACCTCGCCTACGGACAACAACGTCGTTTGGAAATTGTTCGTGCTCTCGCTACGGAACCTAAAATTCTCTTTTTGGATGAACCAGCAGCAGGTATGAACCCGCAGGAAACAGCAGAATTGACTGAGTTAATTCGTCGCATCAAAGATGAATTTAAAATTACGATCATGCTGATTGAACACGATATGAATCTGGTCATGGAAGTAACAGAACGTATCTACGTACTTGAATATGGTCGTTTGATTGCTCAGGGAACTCCAGACGAAATTAAGACCAATAAACGCGTTATCGAAGCTTATCTAGGAGGTGAAGCCTAATGTCTATGTTAAAAGTTGATAATCTTTCTGTACATTACGGTATGATCCAAGCAGTCCGTGATGTAAGTTTTGAAGTGAATGAAGGAGAAGTCGTTTCCCTTATCGGTGCCAATGGTGCAGGTAAGACAACTATTCTCCGTACCTTGTCTGGTTTAGTTAGACCAAGCTCAGGAAAGATTGAATTTTTAGGTCAAGAAATCCAAAAAATGCCAGCTCAAAAAATCGTAGCAGGTGGGCTTTCACAAGTTCCAGAAGGACGACACGTCTTCCCTGGCTTGACTGTTATGGAAAATCTAGAAATGGGAGCTTTCTTGAAGAAAAATCGTGAAGAAAATCAAGCTAACTTGAAGAAGGTTTTCTCACGCTTCCCACGTCTTGAAGAACGCAAGAACCAGGACGCAGCCACTCTTTCAGGAGGGGAACAACAAATGCTTGCCATGGGACGTGCTCTTATGTCAACACCAAAACTTCTTCTTTTAGATGAACCCTCAATGGGACTTGCCCCAATCTTTATCCAAGAGATTTTTGATATCATTCAAGATATCCAGAAACAAGGAACGACCGTCCTCTTGATTGAACAAAACGCTAATAAAGCACTCGCAATCTCTGACCGAGGCTATGTATTGGAAACAGGAAAAATCGTTCTATCAGGAACAGGAAAAGAACTCGCTTCATCAGAAGAAGTCAGAAAAGCGTATCTTGGTGGCTAAAACAATCCAGTGGATTGTTTTAGTCGGCAGATGGAGATTACGAAGTAATCATCATTATAGTCCGGGGGACCTTTCTAGTCGGTGAATAGAGATTGCGAAGCAATTATCTTATCCAGTGGATTATTTTAGTTGGCATATTTAGGTTACAAACAAATCTACATCTACACTGAAAGATGAATTTCTAATAATTGAACAAATCGAATGAAAGGTATTTTATCTTCATTCACAGAGCTCGATTTCAGAGCTCTTTTTGCTAGCTTATTCATACTTTTCTGAATTTGAAAAAGAAATGTAAGCGTTTGATAGATTTACAAAAAGATTGTATAATAGGGATAAGAATAGAAAAGGAGAAGTCTCATGGCAGTTAAAGATTTTATGACCCGCAAGGTAGTGTACATTAGTCCAGATACAACAGTATCTCATGCAGCAGATTTGATGAGAGAGCAAGGGTTGCACCGCTTGCCTGTTATCGAAAATGATCAATTGGTTGGTTTGGTGACTGAGGGAACCATTGCGCAAGCAAGTCCATCCAAAGCAACAAGTCTTTCTATCTATGAGATGAATTATCTTCTAAATAAGACCAAAGTAAAAGATGTGATGATTCGTGACGTTGTCACTGTTTCAGGCTATGCTAGTCTAGAAGATGCAACTTATCTGATGTTGAAAAACAAGATTGGTATTCTTCCTGTCGTAGATAACCATCAAGTATACGGTGTTATTACAGATCGTGACGTTTTCCAAGCCTTTCTTGAAATTGCTGGCTATGGAGAAGAAGGAATTCGTGTGCGCTTTGTTACGGAAAATGAAGTCGGCGTTCTTGGTAAGATTGTTTCTCTAATCGTTGAAGAAAATTTGAATATCTCTCATACAGTCAATATTCCACGAAAAGATGGTAAGGTGATTATAGAAGTTCAAATTGATGGTTCAGTTGATTTGGCAGCCTTAAAGCAAAAATTTGAATCCGAGAATATTCAAGTAGAGGAGATTAGTCGTACTTCTGCGAAAGTTTTATAAGAAGGGAAGCCGAAAGGCTTCTTTTTACATGCAATGGGAGATTGGAGCAAAAGATGGAAAGAAATGATAGAATATGGTATAATAAAACGATGCAAAAAAGGAGTATTTATGGACATTTCAGAAATTCGTCAGAAAATTGATGCAAATCGTGAAAAATTAGCTTCTTTCAGGGGGTCTCTTTGACCTCGAAGGTTTAGAGGAAGAGATTGCCATCTTGGAAAACAAGATGACAGAACCTGATTTTTGGAACGATAATATCGCGGCCCAAAAAACGTCGCAAGAATTAAATGAATTAAAAAACACCTATAACACCTTCCACAAAATGGAAGAGTTGCAGGATGAAGTCGAAATTTTATTGGACTTTTTAGCAGAAGACGAGTCGGTTCAAGAAGAACTGGTAACGCAGTTATCCGAACTTGATAAGATGATGTCCAGCTATGAGATGACCCTTCTCTTGTCAGAACCTTATGACCATAATAATGCTATATTGGAAATCCATCCAGGTTCTGGTGGTACAGAGGCTCAAGACTGGGGTGATATGTTGCTTCGTATGTACACTCGCTATGGAAATGCCAAAGGCTTTAAAGTGGAAGTCTTGGATTACCAGGCTGGTGATGAAGCAGGTATTAAGTCGGTGACCTTGTCCTTTGAAGGACCTAATGCCTATGGTCTCCTCAAGTCGGAAATGGGTGTGCACCGTTTGGTCCGTATCTCACCATTTGACTCTGCCAAACGTCGCCATACATCTTTTACATCTGTAGAAGTGATGCCTGAGTTGGATGATACCATTGAAGTGGAAATCCGTGAAGATGATATCAAGATGGACACCTTCCGTTCAGGTGGTGCTGGTGGACAGAACGTCAATAAAGTTTCAACAGGTGTGCGTTTGACACATATTCCTACGGGAACTGTCGTCCAGTCAACGGTCGATCGTACTCAATATGGAAATAGAGATCGTGCCATGAAGATGTTGCAGGCTAAGCTCTATCAAATGGAGCAAGAAAAAGGAAAGCTGCGGAGGTTGATTCCCTCAAGGGTGAGAAAAAGGAAATCACATGGGGAAGCCAAATCCGTTCTTATGTTTTTTTACGCCATATACTATGGTAAAAGATCACCGAACTAGCTTTGAAGTTGCACAAGTAGATAAGGTTATGGATGGAGACCTAGATGGTTTTATTGATGCCTATCTCAAGTGGCGCATCAGCTAAGATAGAAAGGAACTCACATGTCAATTATTGAAATGAGAGATGTCGTCAAAAAATACGACAATGGAACGACTGCTCTACGAGGTGTTTCGGTCAGCGTTGAACCAGGGGAATTTGCTTACATCGTAGGACCTTCAGGAGCAGGGAAGTCAACTTTTATTCGTTCTTTGTATCGTGAAGTAAAAATCGATAAAGGAAGCCTATCAGTTGCTGGTTTTAATCTGGTTAAGATTAAAAAGAAAGATGTCCCGCTTCTACGTCGTAGTATTGGGGTTGTCTTCCAGGATTATAAACTGTTGCCAAAGAAAACTGTCTATGAAAATATTGCTTATGCTATGGAAGTAATTGGAGAAAATCGCCGTAATATCAAAAAACGGGTGATGGAAGTTTTGGACTTGGTTGGATTGAAGCACAAGGTTCGTTCTTTTCCAAATGAGCTCTCAGGTGGGGAGCAACAGCGGATTGCGATTGCGCGTGCTATTGTAAATAATCCCAAAGTATTGATTGCGGACGAACCAACAGGAAACTTGGACCCGGATAATTCATGGGAGATCATGAATTTGTTGGAACGCATCAATCTCCAAGGTACAACTGTCTTGATGGCTACCCACAACAGTCAGATTGTAAATACCTTGCGCCACCGTGTCATTGCCATTGAAAATGGCCGTGTCGTTCGTGACGAAGCTAAAGGAGAATATGGATACGATGATTAGTAGATTTTTTCGTCATTTATTTGAATCATTAAAAAGTTTGAAACGAAATGGCTGGATGACAGTAGCTGCTGTCAGTTCAGTTATGATTACTTTGACCTTGGTTGCAATATTTGCATCTGTTATCTTTAATACGGCTAAACTAGCTACAGATATCGAAAATAATGTCCGAGTAATGGTATACATTCGTAAGGACGTAGCTGATAATAGTGAGACGATTGAAAAAGAAGGTCAAACTGTTACAAATAACGACTACCATAAGGTATATGATGCTTTGAAAAGTATGTCAACCGTTAAAAGTGTTACGTTTTCAAGTAAAGAAGAACAATATGAAAAGTTGACAGAAACAATGGGGGACAACTGGAAAATCTTTGAAGGCGATGCCAACCCTCTCTATGATGCATATATCGTTGATACCAATACACCAAGTGATGTAAAGACAGTAGCAGAAGAGGCTAAAAAAATCGAAGGTGTATCAGAAGTTCAAGATGGTGGTGCTAATACAGAACGCTTGTTTAAGTTAGCCTCATTTATTCGTGTCTGGGGACTAGTTATCGCTGGATTATTGATTTTCATTGCGGTGTTCTTGATTTCTAATACTATACGTATCACCATCATTTCACGAAGCCGTGAAATTCAAATCATGCGTTTAGTAGGTGCTAAGAATGGCTATATCCGCGGACCTTTCTTGCTTGAAGGTGCCTTCATCGGTTTACTTGGAGCAACCCTTCCATCAGTTCTAGTCTTCATTGTTTATAAAATGGTTTACCAATCGGTTAATAAGTCATTAGTTGGTCAAAACCTTTCAATGATTTCACCAGAGGTATTCAGCCCACTGATGATTGCTCTCTTATTTGTGATTGGAATTTTCATCGGTTCACTGGGTTCAGGAATTTCAATGAGACGTTTCTTGAAAATCTAAATTTCAATAGACGTATATTTGAGGAGATTTTACTATCTCCTTTTTTACTACAAAAATTTTAGAAAAAAGTGTACTTTTTTTTATAAAAGCCTTTACAAAAAAAATTAAAGTGGTATAATTGAATCATAGAAGGTGCAAACGTTTTCGTAAAACGTTTGCCTAAATAAAAATAAAGGAGATTTGAATGATGAAAGATACATTCAAAAATGTCTTGTCTTTCGAGTTTTGGCAAAAATTCGGTAAGGCTTTGATGGTGGTTATCGCGGTTATGCCGGCTGCTGGTTTGATGATTTCAATCGGTAAGTCGCTTGTGATGATTAACCCTAACTTTGCTCCACTCGTTATTACTGGTGGTGTACTAGAGCAAATCGGTTGGGGAGTTATCGTTAACCTTCATATCTTGTTCGCCCTCGCTATTGGAGGAAGCTGGGCTAAGGAACGCGCTGGTGGTGCGTTTGCGGCAGGTCTTGCCTTTATCCTAATCAATCGTATCACTGGTACAATCTTTGGCGTATCAGGAGATATGTTGAAAAATCCAGAAGCTATGGTAACAACACTCTTTGGTGGATCAATCAAAGTTGCTGATTACTTCATTAGTGTAATGGAAGCCCCAGCACTTAACATGGGTGTCTTCGTAGGGATTATTTCTGGTTTTATTGGAGCAACTGCTTACAACAAATACTACAACTTCCGTAAGCTTCCTGATGCACTTTCATTCTTTAACGGAAAACGTTTTGTACCATTTGTAGTTATTCTTCGTTCAATAATTGCTGCAATTGTACTTTCAGCTTTCTGGCCACTTGTGCAAACTGGTATCAATAGCTTTGGTATCTGGATTGCTAACTCACAAGAAACTGCTCCAATCCTTGCACCATTCTTGTATGGTACATTGGAACGTTTGCTCTTGCCATTTGGTCTTCACCACATGTTGACTATCCCAATGAACTACACAGCTCTTGGTGGTACTTATGATGTCTTAACTGGTGCAGCTAAAGGTAGTCAAGTATTTGGTCAAGACCCACTATGGCTTGCATGGGTAACAGACCTTGTTAACCTTAAAGGTACAGATGCAAGTCACTACCAACAATTGTTAGATACTGTTCACCCAGCTCGTTTCAAAGTTGGACAAATGATCGGTTCATTCGGTATCTTGATGGGTGTCATCGTTGCTATTTACCGTAATGTTGATGCTGACAAGAAACACCAATATAAAGGTATGATGATTGCGACAGCTCTTGCAACATTCTTGACAGGGGTTACTGAACCAATCGAATACATGTTCATGTTTGTAGCAACACCTATGTATCTTGTTTACTCACTTGTTCAAGGTGCTGCCTTCGCTATGGCTGACGTTGTAAACCTACGTATGCACTCATTCGGTTCAATCGAGTTCTTGACTCGTACACCTATTGCAATCAGTGCTGGTATCGGTATGGATATCATTAACTTCATTTGGGTAACTGTTCTCTTTGCTGTAATCATGTACTTTATCGCAAACTTCATGATTCAAAAATTCAACTACGCAACTCCAGGGCGTAACGGAAACTACGAAACTGCTGAAGGTTCAGAAGAAGCTAGCAACGCAGTGAAAGTTGCAGCAGGTTCTCAAGCTGTAAACATTATCAATCTTCTTGGTGGACGTGCAAACATCGTTGATGTGGATGCATGTATGACTCGTCTTCGTGTAACTGTTAAAGATGCAGATAAAGTAGGAAATGCAGAGCAATGGAAAGCAGAAGGAGCTATGGGTCTTGTCATGAAAGGACAAGGAGTTCAAGCTATCTACGGTCCAAAAGCGGACGTATTGAAATCTGATATCCAAGATATCCTTGATTCAGGTGAAATCATTCCTGAAACTCTTCCAAGTCAAATGACAGAAGCGCAACAAAACACTGTTCAATTCAAAGGTCTTACTGAGGAAGTTTACTCAGTAGCTGACGGACAAGTTGTTGCTTTGGAACAAGTAAAAGATCCAGTATTTGCTCAAAAAATGATGGGTGACGGATTTGCTGTAGAACCTGCAAATGGAAACATTGTATCTCCAGTTTCAGGTACTGTATCAAGCATCTTCCCTACAAAACATGCTCTTGGTCTTGTGACTGAAGCGGGTCTTGAAGTACTTGTTCACATTGGTTTGGACACAGTAAGTCTTGAAGGAAAACCATTTACAGTTCATGTAGCTGAAGGACAAAAAGTTGCAGAAGGTGACCTTCTTGTCACAGCTGACTTGGATGCTATCCGTGCAGCAGGTCGTGAAACTTCAACAGTGGTTGTCTTCACAAATGCTGAAGCTATTAAATCAGTTAAATTAGAACAAACAGGTTCTCTTGCAGCTAAAACAGCAGTTGCTAAAGTAGAATTGTAATATACTTGAGCTTGGAAGCTGTATTCCAACCTCTTATTTTGGGAGAAAAGCATGAAATTTTTAACACTCAATTCTCACAGTTGGATGGAGAAAGAAGCAGAGGAAAAATTCCAGATTTTGCTTGAGGATATTCTTGAAAAGGACTATGATTTGATTTGTTTTCAAGAAGTCAATCAGGAGATCACCTCGCCAGAGGTGGAGGTTAATGATCTTTATCAAGCTTTGCCAGCAGCTGAGCCTATTCACCAAGATCACTATGTTAGACTTTTGGTTGAAAAGTTGTCTGAGCAAGGGAAAAATTACTACTGGACTTGGGCCTATAACCATATCGGTTATGACCGCTATCATGAAGGTGTGGCTATCTTGTCTAAAACACCTATAGAAGCCAGAGAAATTTTGGTTTCAGATGTGGATGATCCAACAGACTATCATACTCGCCGTGTTGCCTTGGCTGAAACTGTAGTTGATGGTAAGGAGCTTGCAGTTGCCAGTGTCCACCTTTCTTGGTGGAATAAAGGTTTCCAAGAAGAATGGGCACGATTTGAGGCTGTCTTGAAAGAATTGAACAAGCCACTTTTGCTTGCTGGGGATTTCAACAATCCAGCAGGTAAGGAAGGATACCAAGCTATTTTAGCTAGTCCATTAGGCCTACAAGACGCATTTGAAGTTGCTCAAGAGAAAAGCGGTAGCTATACTGTTCCACCTGAAATTGATGGCTGGAAAGGGAACACTGAACCCCTTCGAATTGATTATGTCTTTACTACCAAAGAGTTAGCGGTGGAAAATTTACATGTCGTATTTGATGGTAACAAGAGTCCGCAAGTTAGTGATCACTATGGCTTGAATGCTCTTTTAAACTGGAAATAATGACTGAAAAGAGGTTGGGATTCACAAATTCCAGCCTTTTTCTGACTAGAAAAGCTACAGTAAATAGCCTAAATAAGTGAGACTACTGTAATGGAATAAAATATGGTATAATTGATAAGATAGATAGAATCGAGGATATTATGTCATTTACGAAATTTCAATTTAAAAACTATATTAGAGAAGCCTTGGAGGAGTTGAAATTTACAACTCCAACAGAGGTGCAAGATAAGTTGATTCCGATTGTTTTGGCAGGTCGTGACCTAGTCGGTGAATCAAAAACAGGTTCGGGTAAGACTCACACTTTCCTATTGCCGATTTTCCAGCAATTAGATGAAACCAGCGATAGTGTTCAAGCAGTTATTACTGCACCGAGCCGTGAGTTGGCTACTCAAATTTACCAAGCAGCCCGTCAGATTGCAGCTCACTCAGAGGTGGAAGTTCGTGTGGTTAATTATGTGGGAGGGACAGATAAGGCTCGCCAGATTGAAAAATTGGCAAGTAACCAGCCTCATATTGTTATCGGAACACCTGGCCGTATCTATGACTTAGTTAAGTCTGGTGACCTAGCTATTCACAAGGCTAAGACCTTTGTGGTCGATGAGGCAGACATGACCTTGGATATGGGATTCTTAGAAACTGTTGATAAGATTGCTGGAAGCCTTCCAAAAGACCTGCAATTCATGGTCTTCTCAGCGACTATTCCACAAAAACTGCAACCATTCTTGAAAAAATACTTGTCAAATCCTGTCATGGAGAAAATCAAGACCAAAACGGTCATTTCTGATACCATTGATAATTGGTTGATTTCTACTAAGGGACGTGACAAGAATGCTCAAATTTATCAGTTGACTCAGTTGATTCAACCGTATTTGGCAATGATTTTTGTTAACACTAAGACACGTGCTGATGAATTGCATTCATACCTGACTGCTCAAGGTTTGAAGGTGGCAAAGATTCATGGAGATATTGCCCCTCGCGAACGCAAGCGTATCATGAATCAGGTGAAAAATCTAGATTTTGAGTATATTGTCGCAACGGATTTAGCAGCGCGTGGGATTGATATTGAAGGTGTCAGCCATGTCATCAATGATGCCATTCCGCAAGACTTATCCTTCTTCGTGCACCGTGTTGGTCGAACTGGACGAAACGGCCTACCAGGCACAGCTATTACCCTTTATCAGCCAAGCGATGACTCGGATATCCGTGAGTTGGAGAAATTGGGAATCAAGTTTACTCCTAAGATGGTCAAAGATGGGGAATTTCAAGATACCTATGACCGTGATCGTCGTGCCAACCGTGAGAAAAAACAAGATAAGCTTGATATCGAAATGATTGGTTTGGTTAAAAAGAAAAAGAAAAAAGTCAAACCAGGTTATAAGAAGAAAATTCAATGGGCGGTTGATGAAAAGCGCCGCAAAACCAAGCGTGCTGAAAATCGTGCTCGCGGTCGTGCAGAGCGTAAAGCTAAACGTCAAACATTTTAATAGAAATTGTTGGAGTGCTGATCTCCAACTTTTTGCTTTATGGGAACGAAATATCTGGTAACTTCTAATACTCGTCCAAAATCAAAAAAACATCTTATAATAGTAGTTATGAAACTTACAAATGAAGAAAGGCAAAAAATTGAAAAACTCCTAAGAGATTCATCGTACGCAAAATATCACAAACGTCTACAGATTATTTATTTTCGCTAAAAAGAAAAGAGTTATAAGGAAATCATGGATCTGCTAGATTGCAATAAAACAACTGTTTGGAGGAAAATGAAGATGTCTACTTTTTTCAAAAAAAGTTTCTGGCCAGCCTTTTTGACTGTTAACCAAACTGTTATACTATTCTATCTAAAGGATGGTTTGGATCGGCAATACCTAACAACTGAGTCTATATATTTGGTGATAGGAAACTTTATATTTGGAAATATTTACGTAGCTATCTTTAGCAATTCGAAACTTTGGGATAAAAGTTGGGGTAAAAAGAGTGATAGCAGTAAGAAAAAATATATCTTGAAAAAGTAAGCAGAGATATAGGGAGTGGGGTTTCTTAAACGGAGATGATTTCCAGTTGACGTAAGCTTAAAAAAACGATATAATAATAAAGTTGAGAATTGATTTTCACATGTCTTAGTCCAGAGAAATGGCGGTGCTGCGAGCCATCTAAGCTAGGAAATCATGCTACTCAATCATACAATTGCATAAGAACAAGAGAATGACAAGTTCATTGAATGAAGGTGGTACCGCGGTTTTTCGCCCTTCGTGATATGAGCTTGTCTTTTGATTTTTTGGAGGTGTTGATGAAAACATTTCTTGTCAAACAAAAGTTTCGTCTTGGAGGTGAACGCTTCGCTATCAAGGATGACAGGGGAGAAATCGCCTATCAGGTAGAGGGATCATTTTTTAAGATTCCCAAAACTTTTACCATCTATGATGCTAATGGTGAACATGTCAGTCAGATCAGTAAAGAAATCTTGACCTTGCTTCCTCGTTTTGAGATTCAGCTTAGGGATGGCTCGAGTTTTGTCATTCGTAAGAAGTTGACCTTCTGGCGAGATAAGTATGAGTTTGATAATCTAGGGCTTCGTATCGAGGGCAATATCTGGGATTTGAATTTCAAATTGCTGGATGATCGCGATCAACTGATTGCGGAAATCAAGAAAGAACTCTTCCATCTGACCTCTACCTATAACGTAACGGTCCTTGAGGACGCTTATGCAGACCTAGTCATTTCCCTCTGTGTCGCGATTGACTATGTGGAGATGCTGGAAAGCCAATCACATTAAACAAGTAAATAAGGAGACAATATGAAACAACTATCTAGTGCACAAGTACGCCAAATGTGGCTTGATTTCTGGGCGACCAAAGGTCACTCTGTAGAACCATCAGTAAGTTTGGTTCCGGTAAATGACCCAACTCTTTGTGGATCAACTCTGGGGTAGCAACCCTTAAGAAATACTTTGACGGGACTATTATCCCTGAAAATCCACGTATTACCAATGCCCAAAAGGCCATCCGTACCAACGACATCGAAAACGTAGGGAAGACTGCGCGTCACCATACTATGTTTGAAATGTTGGGGAACTTCTCTATCGGGGATTACTTCCGTGACGAAGCGATTACTTGGGCTTATGAGCTTTTGACAAGTCCTGAATGGTTTGATTTCCCAGCTGAAAAACTTTATATGACCTACTATCCAGAAGATAAAGATTCATACAACCGCTGGATTGAAGTGGGAGTGGATCCAAGTCACTTGATTCCAATTGAGGACAACTTCTGGGAAATCGGTGCGGGACCGTCTGGACCAGACACAGAGATTTTCTTTGACCGTGGGGAAGCCTTTGACCCAGAAAATATCGGTATTCGTCTGCTTGCAGAAGATATTGAAAACGACCGCTATATCGAAATCTGGAACATCGTTTTGTCACAATTTAACGCAGACCCTGCTGTTCCTCGGAGTGAATACAAGGAATTGCCACACAAGAATATTGATACGGGCGCAGGTTTGGAGCGTTTGGTTGCAGTTATCCAAGGGGCTAAGACTAACTTTGAAACAGACCTCTTCATGCCGATTATTCGTGAAGTAGAGAAATTGTCTGGTAAGGTCTATGACCAAGATGGCGATAACATGAGCTTCAAGGTTATCGCTGACCACATCCGTTCACTTTCATTTGCTATCGGTGATGGTGCCCTTCCAGGAAATGAAGGTCGTGGTTACGTCCTTCGTCGTCTTCTCCGTCGTGCTTCTATGCATGGTCAAAAATTGGGAATCAACGAGCCTTTCCTTTACAAACTCGTTCCAACCGTTGGAAAAATCATGGAAAGCTACTACCTAGAAGTGCTTGAAAAACGTGACTTTATCGAAAAAATCGTCAAGAGCGAAGAAGAGTCTTTCGCTCGTACTCTTCACTCAGGTCAACACTTTGCCCAAGGCATCGTAGCTGATTTGAAAGAAAAAGGTCAATCTGTCATTGCTGGTTCAGATGTATTCAAACTTTACGATACTTATGGATTCCCAGTTGAATTGACAGAAGAAATCGCTGAAGAAGCTGGTATGACTGTAGACCGTGAAGGTTTTGAAGCAGCCATGAAAGAACAGCAAGAACGTGCGCGTGCCTCAGCTGTCAAGGGTGGTTCAATGGGAATGCAAAATGAAACCCTTCAAAACATCACTGTAGAAAGTGTCTTCAACTACAATGCTAGCCAATTGTCTTCTAAATTGGTGGCTATCGTGGCTGACAATGCAGAAGTAGAAGCTGTGTCAGAAGGAACTGCCTCACTTATCTTTGCAGAAACGCCATTCTATGCTGAAATGGGTGGACAGGTCGCTGACCATGGACAAATCTTGGATGAGTCAGGTAAGGTTGTGGCTACTGTGACCAATGTTCAAAAAGCTCCAAATGGACAGGCTCTTCATACAGTTGAAGTCCATGCACCACTTGCTTAAACCAAGAATATACCTTGGCAATTGATACAAATCGTCGTCACCGTGTTATGAAAAACCACACTGCGACTCATTTGCTTCATGCTGCCCTTCATAATATCCTTGGAAATCATGCGACACAAGCAGGATCTCTTAACGAAGTTGAATTCCTTCGCTTTGACTTTACCCATTTCCAAGCTGTGACTGCTGAAGAATTGCGTGCCATTGAACAGCAAGTCAACGAAAAAATCTGGGAAGCTCTTGAAGTGAAGACAGTTGAAACGGATATTGACACTGCTAAAGAAATGGGAGCTATGGCCCTCTTTGGTGAGAAATACGGAAAAGAAGTCCGTGTTGTTACTATCGGTGACTACTCTATCGAGCTTTGTGGTGGTACCCACGTTGGCAACACTTCTGAGATTGGTCTTTTCAAGATTGTCAAAGAAGAAGGTATCGGATCAGGAACTCGTCGTATCTTGGCAGTGACTGGTAAGGAAGCCTTTGAAGCCTACCGTGAACAAGAGGATGCTCTTAAAGCTGTCGCAGCAACCTTGAAAGCACCTCAAGTCAAGGAAGTGCCTCATAAAGTAGAAGGACTTCAAGAACAACTTCGTCAATTGCAAAAAGAAAATGCCGAGTTGAAAGAAAAAGCCGCAGCTGCAGCTGCAGGTGACATCTTCAAGGATGTTAAGGAAGTCAACGGTCACCGTTACATTGCTAGCCAAGTGTCTGTATCTGATGCTGGTGCCCTTCGTACCTTTGCAGATAACTGGAAGCAGAAAGACTACTCTGATCTTCTTGTCCTAGTTGCCGCTATCGGTGACAAAGTCAATGTCCTTGTAGCAAGCAAGATAAAAGACCTCCATGCAGGAAACCTTGTCAAAGAATTGGCACCAATCGTCGATGGACGTGGTGGTGGTAAACCAGACATGGCCATGGCAGGAGGAAGCAACCAAGCTAAGATCCAAGAATTGTTGGATGCAGTAGCAGGTAAATTGTAATCAAACAAAGATCTATCCATTTGGATAGGTCTTTTTGTGAATGCAAAAAAGCCAAATCCGATTGGATCTGACTTGATTATCATTTGCTATTATACTCAATGAAAATCAAAGAGCAAACTAGGAAACTTGTCGTAGGCTGTACTTGAGTACGGAAAGGCTACATTGACGCGGTTTGAAGAGATTTTCGAAGAGTATTAGATTGTATTAGCTGCCCAGACACTTACCGAAGCAGCTGAGACTGGAAATTGTCCATAACCTTCCTCATCAATTGTAACTTGACCTTGGTGGTTTCCAAGTAGGTCTATGAAAGTTTGGTTAGCCCATTCTTGGCCGACAAACATTGACTTGCTGTTTTCTTGGTTGTTTGAAATCAGGACTGCGATTGGTGATTGATTTTCAGCACCTGAACGTACCCAACCGATACAGTTAGGGTCATCAAAGTAGTCATTTTGTTCTCCATAGGCCAAATCTTTTCGGATGGTTAGGAGGCGGTCAAGGACTTCTTTGAAATCTTGTTGAGCATATTGCCCTGAAATCCCATAGTAGTCGCCGTAAAAGACACATGGAAGGCCATTTTGGCGTAACAGAATGAGGGCATAAGCTGCTGGTTTGAACCATTCTTCAACGGTAGACTCAAGAGCCTGACCACGTTGGGTATCGTGGTTGTCGACAAAGGTTACAGCCTTGTCAGGTTTGAGTTCAACCAAGCTATCTGTGAAATACCACGAAGGTCATAGTTTGCGCCAGCTTGACTGGCTTCAAAGAGATTCTGGTGGAGACGGACATCGACAAGGTCAAAGCGTTCTTCCGTTTTTTCAAGGTAGTCTAGATTGGCTTCCTTGTCAGGATTCCAAAATTCACCAAAAACATAGAAATCCTCACCGTATTTTTCCTTCATATCACGGATAAAATTGCTCATGAAGAAAGAGTCAATGTGTTTAACGGCATCCAAGCGGAAACCAGCTACACCAGTGGTTTCCATGAACCAATCCGCCCAGTCATAGATATTTTGAATGACTTCAGGATGTTTAAAGTCTAGGTCGGCATACATGAGGTAGTCATAGTTACCGTTTTCGTTATCGACCAATTCCTCATTTGCCCAACCCTTGTTGTCTCCTTGAATCAGATAAATCCCAGACTTACGGCGTTTGGCATCATAGTCTGTACCGGTGAAGTGGTACCAGTGCCAGTGGAAGTCATTATAGGTATCTTGGCGACCATCGAAGGTAAAGCTAGTCCAGCCGTTGATGATGAAGGGTTCTCCGAGTTTGACTGTACGGTCAACAGGATCCACCTCAATAACCTGAAAGGCTTCCATGTGATCAGCAGCAGCCTTGTGGTTGAGAACTACATCAGCCATAGGTTGAATTCCCTGTGCTTTTAGAGTTTGAATGGCTTGAAGATAGTCTTCTTTAAAACCATACTTGGTGCGGACAGTCCCTTTTTGGTTGAACTCACCTAGGTCAAATAGGTCATAGACCCCATAGCCGACATCTTTTTCATTGGTAGCCTTGAAAGCTGGTGGCATCCAGACATGACTGATACCGAGATCAGCTAGGTGTGGAGCATCTTCAGCCAGACGCGTCCAGTGTTGGCCGTCGTGAGGCAGATACCATTCAAAGTATTGCATGAGTGTTTGATTTTGCATGATGTTTCCTCTTACTTGTCAATCTTGTTCTTTATTCTATCATAAAGTATCGGTTAGCTCAAACGTTTGCGTAAAACTGAATAATAAGTTTGACTATTTTATATAAAATGTTGATTTTTAAAATGAAAGCGCTATAATTATAGTAAATTACATAGATAAAGAGAGGAGATTTCTCATGATTGAATTTCAAAATGTTAGTAAGTTGTATGGTGATAAAGAGGCTTTGAGCAATCTCAATTTGCAGATTGAAAATGGGGAGATTATGGGCTTGATTGGCCATAACGGTGCTGGAAAATCGACCACTATAAAATCCCTAGTCAGTATCATTTCGCCCAGCAGTGGTCGTATTTTGGTAGACGGTCAGGATTTATCGGAAAATCGCTTGGCTATTAAACGAAAGATTGGCTACGTAGCAGACTCGCCTGACTTATTTTTACGCTTAACGGCCAATGAATTTTGGGAATTGATCGCCTCATCCTATGATCTGCCTAGCTCTGACTTGGAGGCTAGTCTAGCTAGGCTATTAAGTGTTTTTGATTTTGCTGAAAATCGCTATCAGGTTATTGAAACCCTTTCTCACGGAATGCGTCAGAAAGTCTTTGTCATTGGGGCACTCTTGTCTGATCCTGATATTTGGGTCTTGGACGAACCCTTGACTGGTTTGGATCCCCAGGCTGCCTTTGATTTGAAGCAGATGATGAAGGAACATGCACAAAAAGGTAAGACAGTCTTGTTTTCAACCCATGTCCTAGAGGTAGCCGAGCAAGTCTGTGATCGGATTGCCATTTTGAAAAAGGGGCATTTGATTTATTGTGGTAAGGTAGAGGACTTGAGAAAAGACCACCCAGACCAGTCTTTGGAAAGTATCTACCTTAGCCTTGCTGGTAGAAAAGAGGAGGTTTCAGATGCGTCTCAAGGTCATTAAAAAATTAGTTGATATCAATATCCTCTATTCATCTCAAGAAGTTAATCTGGCTAATCTACGAAAGAAGCAGGCTAAGAATCCTGGGAAAAAAGTAAATGTTTCCGCTAGAGTTCTAAGTTCTTACATTTTTTCTAGTCTCTTGATGCTTTTCATGTTTATAAATATAGCCTTTCGTTTTCCTTTTGAGGAAATGCCAAGTTTTTTTAGTACCATGGTTGCTATTTTACTGGTGCTTGCCTTTTCAACTTCTTTCACTGCATTTTACAATGTCTTTTATGAGAGTAAGGATTTGGTATCGTATAGGCCCTATGCCTTTAAAGAATCAGAGATTATAATTGCTAAAGGACTGTCTGTTCTCTTGCCAGCTCTAGCTGGAATTGTACCAATCCTAGCTTATTTTCTAGTCCTCTATATTAGGCTAGCTCCTTCTCTTTGGCTGGGCTTGCCTTTGATGCTGCTGTCCTTGGCCTTATTATTTGTCTCTGTTACTTTAGTGATGGTAGTGGCAGTACATTTCTTGGCTCAGACTACGGTCTTCAGAAAGTATCAGTCTATTTTTCGAATGTGATGATTGGGATAGGGGTTCTCATACCTTTAATATTTGTCCTCTTTCTACAGTCGACTTTTGGAAGTATTGTTGACAAAGTTAGAGACATTCCATTTCTCCTTTATCCTCTTCATATCTTTTACAAAATAGCAGTGGCTCCTTTTTCGGCAGAAGCCATACTGGGTCTGTTAGCTTGGATAGCTTTAACTGTTTTCTTGCTTTACTTGACTAAAAAGAAGGTCCTTCCTCGTTTTTATGACGTTATCCTGCTTAATAGTGAGGAGAAGGTTATAAAAGAACGTCGCAGCAAGGAGAGGATTTCAACTACTAAAAAGGGCTTTTTCCGTATGGTTTTACGCTACCACCTCACCCTCTTGGGACAGGGAACTGGCGTGATTACAGTGCTTTTTACAAGTGCTTTCCTTCCCTATCTCATGATGATCGGTCTGATTTCCAAAATCCGAGATTCTCAGATAGTTCCAGACATTCATCCTCCATACTGGTTACCCTTGTTTTTTATAGGATTGTTTATAGCAGTTGTCAATAACAATATCACCAGCCTGCATTCAATTGCCTTGTCCTTGGAGAGGGAAAATGTTGATTTTCTTAAGAGTTTACCCTTTGACTTTGCTCGTTATGTGAAAGTGAAATTTTGGATTATATTTGTTGTCCAGTCCTTTTTACCAGTTCTGACTTTACTTGGTCTTTCTCTATATCTAGGCTTGCCCATCCTTTCGATGCTTTACCTTCTTGCGACATGGGTCCTTGCCAGTGTCATCCTTTCTTGCCACTATTACCTTAAGGACGTGAAAAATTTGTCAACCAATTGGAGTAACATTACGGACCTGGTGAACCGTTCAAATCGTATAGTAGCAATTGTTTTGATTTTGGTTTATAGTGTTATCTTAATGGCCCTTGTAATAGGGAGCTTATTCTTGGTTCAGTCTCTCTCCCCTATTCTTGCCATCAGCTTGGGAGTAGGAGTTCTTATCCTCTTGCTAGCTCTTGCTATTTTTGGCTATCATTATTATTTATCACGCATATTGGCAGAAATAGAAAAAAGATGAGATAGTTGGTTACTTGCTTGATAAATTCAATTCGACAAACGCTTTTATAGTTTGTTAGAATGTAGTTGTAAATGATTAAGATTGGTGATCAAAAATATATAGGGAGGAATGTTTTGAATAAGAAATATAATATAGTTCTATTTTTTTGTTGTTTATAGTTTATTTATTTGGATATTTTTCAATTTCAAAAACATTAATTCCTATAATGTGTCTTTTTCAAGTATTTTTGATAGAACATATATTTAGAGTTCGAAATAGAATGATGCAGATAGGTGAAATTATAATTATTGTTGCTTCTATAATATTATTTATTGATAGTATATTGAGTTTGTAACAAAAGGCTTCTCTATAGAATCAAATTTTCCAGATACCTGCTGAAGCTGATTTATATCCTAATATTTCTTCTACTATCTTCGTCACTAAATTTGACAGACACATATTGCTGATACAACCTCTCTACCTATAATCTCAAAGTTAACCTGAGACTAGTTTCCTAAGTTTGCTATTTGATTTTCGTTGATAAAAAGAAATGCTCATCCAAGACGGAAGAGCATTTTTTATTGTGATTCTTACACAAATATTTCTAATTTTTTATTAGTTTAGTATAGTATACTATTTTTTAAAATGAAAGTAAAAAAGCAGGGGTTGTTTCTTTTTTGAGAATTGTCTAAAAATTTGATATAATAGTAGTTATGAATAGAATAAGAGTCAGCAAAAGAGTTGAAAAGAAACTTGCTAAAGGGCTAGTTTTACTAGAAGCGAGTGATCTTGCAGATGTCAATCTAAAGGATCAGGAAGTAGAAGTCTATCGTCAAGAAGGTACCTTTCTTGGGACTGCCTACCTTTCTCAGCAAAACAAGGGCTTGGGCTGGTTTGTTAGCACAGACAAGGTGACCTTTAATCAAGCTTTCTTTGAAACGCTGTTTAGACAAGCTAAAGAAAAGAGAAAATCCTACTATCAAGATGATTTGACAACTGCCTTTCGTCTCTTCAACCAAGAGGGAGATGGCTTTGGCGGTCTGACAGTGGACCTTTATGGCGACTATGCTGTCTTTTCTTGGTATAACTCTTATGTTTATCAGATTCGTCAGACCATCTCAGAAGCCTTTAGACAGGTTTTTCCTGAGGTTTTAGGAGCATATGAGAAGATCCGTTTTAAGGGTTTGGACTATGAATCTGCCCATGTTTATGGTCAAGAAGCACCTGAATTTTTCACTGTTCTGGAAAATGGTGTCCTGTATCAAGTCTTTATGAACGATGGCTTGATGACAGGGATTTTCCTAGACCAGCATGAAGTTCGAGGTAGTTTAGTTGACGGATTGGCTACGGGTAAATCCTTGCTCAATATGTTTTCCTACACAGCAGCCTTTTCCGTGGCTGCGGCCATGGGAGGAGCAAGTCAGACAACTTCTGTTGACCTAGCCAAGCGTTCACGAGAATTGTCTCAAGCGCATTTTCAGGCAAATGGAATCAGCACAGACGACCATCGTTTTGTAGTCATGGATGTCTTTGAGTATTTCAAGTATGCCAAGCGAAAAGGCTTGACCTACGATGTCATTGTCCTAGATCCGCCAAGCTTTGCTCGGAATAAAAAACAAACCTTCTCTGTGGCCAAGGATTATCATAAGTTGATATCCCAGAGTCTTGAGATTTTAAATCCGGGAGGAATTATCATTGCCAGTACCAATGCTGCCAATGTTTCCCGCCAGAAATTTACAGAACAAATTGATAAAGGATTTGCAGGAAGAAGTTACCAGATTTTAAACAAATACGGTCTTCCAGCAGATTTCGCCTATAATAAAAAAGATGAAAGTAGTAATTACCTCAAGGTGATTAGTATGAAGGTTAGTAAATGAAATTAATCGTTTCAGTAATGCCAAGAAGTTTAGAGGAGGCTCAGGCTCTGGATGCTACGAGGTATCTGGATGCCGACATCATTGAATGGCGTGCCGACTATCTGCCTAAAGAAGCGATTTTGCAGGTAGCTCCAGCTATTTTTGAAAAATTCGCAGGCCGTGAGTTGGTTTTCACGCTGCGAACTCGCGCTGAAGGGGGAGAAATCGACCTTTCTCCAGAAGAATATATCCATCTAATCAAGGAAGTTGCGCAACTCTATCAACCAGACTATATTGATTTTGAGTACTTTAGCTACAAGGATGTTTTTGAGGAAATGCTGGACTTCTCAAATCTTGTTTTGAGTTACCACAATTTCCAAGAAACACCTGAAAATATGATGGAAATCTTGTCAGAGTTGACGAGCCTAAATCCAAAACTTGTTAAGGTTGCGGTGATGGCTCACACGGAGCAGGATGTGCTAGACTTGATGAACTATACACGAGGCTTTAAAACTCTCAATCCTGAGCAGGAATATGTGACCATTTCTATGGGCAAGGTGGGTAAGGTCTCTCGTATCACTGCAGATGTGACTGGTTCTAGCTGGTCCTTTGCTAGTCTAGATGAGGCTAGTGCCCCAGGTCAGATTTCCCTAGCTAACATGAAAAAAATCAGGGAGATTTTGGATGAAGCTTGATGGCTATACACGTTTAGCTGCCGTTGTTGCCAATCCTATTAAGCATTCTATTTCCCCCTTTATTCACAATAGTGCCTTTGAGGCGACAGCTACCAATGGTGCTTACGTGGCTTGGGAGATTGAAGCGGGTGATTTGGCAGAAACAGTGGCTAATATTCGTCGCTACCAGATGTTTGGCATTAACCTGTCCATGCCCTATAAGGAGCAGGTGATTCCTTATTTGGATGGGCTGAGCGATGAGGCGCGCTTGATTGGTGCGGTCAATACGGTTGTCAATGAGAATGGCAATTTAATTGGATATAATACAGATGGCAAGGGATTTTTTAAGAGCTTGCCTTCTTTTACAATTACAGGTAAGAAGATGACCCTGCTGGGTGCAGGTGGTGCGGCTAAATCCATTCTGACGCAAGCAATTTTGGATGGTGTCAGTCAGATTTCTGTCTTTGTTCGTTCCGTTTCTATGGAAAAAACAAGACCTTACCTAGACAAGTTACAGGAGCAAACAGGCTTTAAAGTAGACTTGTATGCTTTAGATGATGTTTCTGAACTGCAAGCAAGGATTGCTGAGTCGGATTTACTGGTCAATGCGACAAGTGTAGGGATGGATGGTCAATCATCTCCAGTTCCTGAAAACATTGTCCTATCAGAAACTCTTTTAGTAGCAGATATCATTTACCAACCTTTTGAAACTCCGTTTTTGAAATGGGCCAGAAGTCAGGGCAATTCAGCGGTCAATGGTCTGGGAATGTTGCTCTATCAAGCTGCAGAAGCTTTCAACTGTGGACAGGCAAGGAAATGTCGACAGAAGAGATTTGGCAGTCTTTAACAGAAAAATACCAATAAAGAAAGGGAGATGCTCCTATGAAAATCAGAATCGATATTCCTCATCATCCTTATGATATTCAGACTGAAAAAGGCTGTCTAGCTCAGGCTGGTCAATGGTTGCGAGAACTTTGGCAACCACAGAAGGTGGTCATTGTAACAGACAACCATGTAGCTTCTCTTTATGCAGAGAAGGTTAAGCTCAGCCTAGAAGGTGCTGGTTTTCAGGTAGCGTTATTTGACTTTTTGGAAGGGGAAGAAAGAAAGAATTTAACCACTGTCCAGAAAGTCTATGAATTTTTAGTCAAGCAAGGTTTGACTCGTAGCGATGGAATCGTGGCTCTTGGAGGCGGTGTCGTTGGGGACTTGGCTGGCTTTGTGGCCTCAACCTATATGAGGGGTATTCATTTTGTTCAGATTCCGACCAGCTTGACAGCTCAGGTGGATTCTTCTATCGGTGGAAAGACGGGTGTCAACACTCCATTTGCTAAGAATATGGTGGGTACCTTTGCCCAACCAGATGGGGTTCTGATTGATCCGCTTGTTCTTGAAACCCTCGGAAAAAGAGAGAGTTGATTGAAGGGATGGGTGAGGTTATCAAGTACGGCTTGATTGAGGATCCAGAACTGTGGGCTCTTTTGACGGAACTGGATGGTTCTGTGGGGAGCATTTTGGAGCATGCAGAGACATTGATTGAACATTCTTGTCAGGTCAAGCGCAAGATGGTGGTTGAGGATGAGTTGGACAATGGTGTACGCCTATACCTCAATTTTGGCCATACAATTGGCCATGCCATTGAAGCGACTGCTGGATATGGCAAGGTCATGCATGGAGAAGCTGTGGCCATGGGCATGGTGCAGATTTCCAAGGTTGCTGAGAAAAAGGGTCTCATGCCAGCTGGCATTACCCAATCTATCACCGATATGTGTCAGAAATTTGGCTTGCCTGTTGACTATGAAAACTGGGATGTTGACAAGCTTTATCAAGCTCTTACTCATGACAAAAAAGCGCGTGGCAATACCTTGAAATTGGTCTTGGTACCAGAGCTCGGCTCAGCGACCATTCACCCAGTTTCTCTGGAAGAGATGAAAGACTACTTGGTAAAATAAGGAGAACGTATGAGATATTTAACTGCAGGAGAATCACACGGGCCCCGTCTGACAGCTATCATTGAAGGAATTCCAGCTGGACTTCCTTTGACAGCTGAGGATATTAATGGAGACCTTAAACGCCGTCAGGGTGGCTACGGTCGTGGTGGTCGTATGAAGATTGAGAGTGACCAGGTTGTCTTTACTTCGGGAGTTCGCCATGGGAAGACGACAGGGGCTCCTATTACCATGGATGTCATTAATAAAGATCATCAGAAATGGCTTGATATCATGTCTGCGGAGGACATTGAAGACCGCCTTAAAAGCAAACGAAATCACCCATCCACGTCCTGGTCACGCCGACTTGGTTGGAGGTATCAAGTACCGTTTTGAGGATTTGAGAAATTCTTTGGAGCGCTCATCTGCCCGTGAAACCACCATGCGGGTGGCAGTTGGAGCTGTAGCCAAACGCCTCTTGGCTGAGCTGGATATGGAAATTGCCAACCATATCGTGGTCTTCGGTGGCAAGGAAATCGATGTTCCTGAGAATCTCACAGTTGCTGAGATTAAGGAACGAGCTGCCCAGTCTGAAGTTTCTATTGTCAACCAAGAACGGGAACAGGAAATCAAAGATTATATTGACCAAATCAAACGTGACGGTAATACCATCGGTGGGGTTGTGGAGACAGTCGTTGGAGGTGTTCCAGTTGGTCTTGGTTCCTATGTCCAATGGGATAGAAAATTGGATGCAAGATTGGCTCAAGCAGTTGTTTCTATCAATGCCTTTAAAGGGGTAGAATTTGGTCTTGGCTTTGAAGCTGGTTACCGTAAAGGTAGCCAAGTTATGGACGAAATTCTCTGGTCTAAAGAAGAGGGCTATACCCGTCGTACCAATAATTTAGGTGGCTTTGAAGGTGGTATGACTAATGGGCAACCTATCGTTGTTCGTGGAGTTATGAAGCCCATTCCTACTCTCTACAAACCACTTATGAGTGTAGATATCGAAACCCACGAACCCTACAAGGCAACAGTCGAAAGAAGTGATCCGACCGCTCTTCCAGCAGCCGGTGTGGTCATGGAAGCCGTTGTGGCAACAGTATTGGCGCAAGAAATTCTTGAAAAATTCTCATCAGACAATCTAGAGGAATTAAAAGAAGCAGTGGCCAAACACCGAGACTATACAAAGAACTATTAAGGAGTTCCTATGGCAAAAACAATCTATATCGCAGGTCTTGGATTGATTGGTGCCTCAATGGCGCTCGGTATCAAACGTGATCATCCAGATTATGAAATTTTAGGTTATAATCGCAGTCAAGCTTCGAGAGATATTGCCTTGAAAGAAGGCATGATTGACCGTGCAACAGATGATTTTGCCAGTTTTGCTCCTCTGGCAGATATCATTATCCTCAGCTTGCCAATCAAACAAACTATTGCTTTCATTAAGGAATTGGCCAACTTGGACTTGAAAGAAGGAGTGATTATTTCAGATGCTGGTTCGACCAAGTCAGCCATTGTAGATGCGGCGGAGAACTATTTGGTTGGCAAACCTGTTCGCTTTGTCGGGGCCCATCCCATGGCTGGTAGTCACAAGACAGGAGCTGCTTCTGCGGATGTCAATCTCTTTGAAAATGCCTATTATATCTTTACACCTTCAAGCCTGACAAGTCCTGACACACTTGAGGAAATGAAGGATCTGCTTTCAGGTCTTCATGCTCGTTTTATCGAGATTGATGCCAAGGAGCATGATCGTGTCACTTCTCAGATTAGCCATTTTCCTCATATTTTGGCTTCTAGTCTCATGGAACAGACAGCGGTCTATGCTCAAAAACATGAGATGGCAAGCCGCTTTGCTGCGGGTGGTTTTCGAGATATGACTCGAATTGCGGAAAGCGAGCCAGGTATGTGGACTTCCATTCTCTTGTCCAATCGTGAAACTATTTTGGATCGAATTGAGGATTTTAAGGAACGTTTGGAATCGATTGGACAGGCCATCAGCAAGGGAGATGAGGAGCAAATCTGGAATTTTTTCAACCAAGCGCGTGAGCAACGTCAGGCCATGGAAATCCATAAGCGTGGTGGAGTGGACAGTTCTTACGACCTCTATGTCGATGTTCCTGATGAAGAAGATGTCATCTTGAGGATTTTGGAATTGCTACGTGGAACTTCCTTGGTTAATATTCACATCAATGAGGAAAACCGTGAGGATATTCACGGGATTCTACAAATTTCATTTAAAAATGCTCAAGACTTGGAAAGAGCTGAGCACCTCATAACAGAAAATACCGACTATACAGTCGTTGTCAAATAAGGAGAAGAACATGTCAAATATTTACGATAGTGCAAACGAACTCAGTCGCGGTTTACGCGAATTACCAGAATACAAGGCTGTCAAAGCAGCTAAAGATGCTATTTCAGCAGATGCTGAGGCAAGCAAAATCTTTACAGAATATGTTGCTTTCCAAGAGGAAATTCAAAGACTAGCGCAGACAGGTCAAATGCCAGATGCTTCCTTTCAAGCAAAAATGGAAGGCTTTGGTAAACAGATTCAAGGAAATAGCCTCTTGTCAGAATTCTTTACCAAGCAACAACAATTGGCCATTTACCTTTCTGACATTGAAAAAATTGTTTTTGAACCAGTTTCAGAATTGCTAAAATAAGAAAATAACTATCATAAAGTCAGGAATTTTTAAGGAATTTCTGGCTTTTTATGATAAAATAGGTAAAAGTATTGCAAGTATGAGGTCCAGTATGAAACTAAAAACAAATATTAGCCACTTACATGGCAGTATCCGCGTCCCTGGTGACAAGTCTATCAGCCACCGTTCCATTATTTTTGGAAGTTTGGCTGAGGGTGAGACCAAGGTTTATGATATACTGCGGGGTGAAGATGTCCTTTCTACTATGCAGGTTTTTCGAGACCTTGGTGTTGAGATTGAGGACAAAGATGGGGTTATTACTATTCAAGGTGTCGGTATGGACGGCTTAAAAGCGCCGCAAAATGCCCTTGATATGGGAAATTCTGGAACTTCGATTCGCCTGATTTCAGGTGTTCTTGCTGGTGCAGACTTTGAAGTAGAAATGTTTGGAGATGACAGTCTTTCCAAACGACCTATGGACCGTGTGACCCTTCCACTGAAAAAAATGGGTGTCAGCATTTCAGGGCAAACTGATCGAGACCTGCCTCCCCTTCACTTAAAAGGGACGAAAAATCTAATACCTATTTACTATGAGTTGCCAATTGCCTCTGCCCAAGTCAAGTCAGCCTTGATGTTTGCAGCCTTGCAGGCTCAGGGGGAGTCTGTTATTATCGAAAAAGAGTGCACCCGTAATCATACTGAAGATATGTTGCAACAATTTGGTGGTCATTTAAGTGTGGACGGCAAGAAAATCACAGTCCAAGGGCCTCAAAAACTGACTGGACAAAATGTGGTTGTTCCAGGAGATATTTCAAGTGCAGCCTTTTGGTTAGTCGCAGGATTGATTGTTCCCAACTCTCGTGTAGTGCTGCAGAATGTGGGCATTAACGAAACGCGTACAGGTATCATTGATGTCATTCGCGCCATGGGTGGAAAATTGGAAATAACTGAAATCGATCCAGTCGCTAAGTCTGCTACCTTAACTGTTGAGTCTTCAGACCTGAAAGGAACAAAGATTGGTGGAGTTTTGATTCCACGCTTGATTGATGAATTGCCCATTATTGCTCTTCTTGCTACCCAAGCGCATGGTGTAACAGTTATCAAGGATGCTGAGGAACTCAAGGTCAAGGAAACAGACCGCATTCAGGTTGTAGCAGACGCTTTAAATAGCATGGGTGCGGATATCACGCCTACAGCAGATGGAATGGTTATCAAAGGAAAATCAGCCCTTCACGGTGCTAGAGTCAATACTTTTGGAGACCATCGTATAGGCATGATGACGGCTATCGCAGCCCTCTTGGTTGCAGATGGAGAGGTGGATCTTGACCGTGCTGAAGCTATCAATACCAGCTATCCTAGTTTCTTTGATGATTTGGAGAGCTTGATTCATGGCTAAGGTATTACTAGGATTTATGGGGGCTGGCAAATCGACTATTGCAAGAGGCTTGGACCCTAATTACCTCGATATGGATGCCCTAATAGAGAATCGCTTAGGTATGTCCATTGCGGAATTTTTCGCTGAAAAGGGAGAAGAGTTCTTTCGACAGGTAGAGTCAGAAGTCCTAGCTGATTTACTACAAAGAGATCAAGTTGTGTCAACTGGTGGAGGAGTGGTTATTTCTCAGCGAAATCGTGACTTACTAAAGACCAATTCTGATAACATCTATCTGAAAGCTGATTTTGAAACCCTCTACCAACGCATAGCAGCTGATCATGACAATCAGCGCCCGCTGTTTCTAAATAATAGCAAGGAAGAACTAGCAGTTATTTTTCAAGAAAGACAGGCTTGGTATGAGGAAGTAGCTAGTCGGATTTTGGATGTGACCAAGCTAAGCCCAGAGGAAATTATAGAGGAACTGAGATGAAAATTGCTTATCTAGGTCCCAAGGGATCATTTTCACACTACGTTGTGCAGACAGTTTTTCCTCATGAGGAATTACAGGCCTTTGCCAATATTACAGATGTTATCAAGGCCTATGAGCAAGGCTTGGTGGACTATTCTGTGGTGCCAGTTGAAAATTCTATCGAGGGTAGTGTTCATGAAACCTTGGACTATCTTTTTCATCAGGCTCGCATTCAAGCAGTGGCAGAAATCGTTCAGCCCATTCATCAGCAATTGATGGTGGTTCCAGGCCATACTAAGATTGAAAAGATTTTTTCACATCCACAGGCCTTGGCTCAAGGAAAGAAATTCATCGATGAACAATATCCAGAGGCCCAAATCGAGGTAACAGCTAGTACAGCTTATGCGGCTCGTTTTATTTCCGAGCATCCAGACCAGCCCTTTGCAGCAATTGCACCAAGAAGTTCTGCAGAAGAATATGGCTTGGAATTAATTGCAGAGGATATTCAAGATATGGAAGCCAATTTTACACGTTTTTGGGTGTTAGGGGCAGAGATACCGATGATTCCTTTGAACTCGCAAGCTGAAAAAATGAGTTTGGCCTTGACCTTACCAGACAACCTACCTGGTGCTCTTTACAAGGCACTTTCGACCTTTGCTTGGAGAGGAATTGACCTGACAAAAATTGAAAGTCGTCCACTCAAGACAGCACTGGGCGAATACTTTTTCATTATCGATGTGGACTATACTGATAAGGAACTTGTCCATTTTGCCCAAAAAGAATTAGAAGCCATTGGAATCCAGTATAAAGTTCTGGGTGCCTATCCTATTTATCCAATATCAGACCACGGAAAGGAGAGAGTATGAGTAAAGAAATCCCTTAAGCCACCACGAGCAGTTACGCTATGCCTATCTTCTTAAGAATATTCACTATCTCAATGAGCGGGAAAAAGAAGAGTTTGCTTACCTGCAAGGTAAATTAAATGGGGAGAGTAGCGAGACTTTTTCAGAAAGTCAGAAATTGGCAGAGGATGATAGAAAGCCAAGTGCTAACACTTCGATTCCTTCTTATAATAGTCGTAGTCGTTCTGAGAGATACCAGAAAATCAATTCTATTCCAAAGAAAAAAACTAAAAGCAGGAAGCTACGCTGGAGTCGCATTTTCGCAGGTTTATTTGCTCTCTTAACTTTTCTAGCCTTAGGTATGATTTTTATGTTCTTAAAAGGTTACACCAATGCTAAACCAGATAAAACTACCAATGCCCGAGCAGCCCAAGTAGAAGTCTTTAACGGTCAAGACACAAGAGATGGAGTTAATATTTTGATTATGGGGACGGATGGACGAATCGGTCAAAATAGTGCTGAAACGCGGACGGACTCTATTATGGTATTAAATGTCGGGGGGGCGGATAAGAAAATGAAGCTAGTCAGTTTTATGCGTGACAATTTGATCTATATAGATGGTTATAGCCAAGTAATTAACGGTAGAAAGCAGTCCGATAACAAGTTAAATGTAGCCTATGAGTTAGGAGAACAAGAGGGGCAAAAAGGGGCAGAAATGGTTCGCCAAGTCTTGAAAGATAATTTTGACTTGGACATTAAGTACTATGCCTTGGTTGATTTTCAAGCCTTTGCAACAGCGATTGACACGCTTTTCCCTGATGGTGTGACAATTGATGCCCAATTTTCAACATTGAATGGGCTCCCTCTAACAGAAGCTACAGTCGGAGATGATTTACACGCTACTGAGACTGAGTCTCCAACCCAAACCATCAAAGTCGGGAAACAGCAGATGAACGGTTCAACCTTGCTCAATTATGCTCGCTTCCGTGATGATGATGAGGCGGATTACGGCCGTACAAAAAGACAGCAACAAGTACTGACAGCCGTTCTTCAGCAAATCAAGGATCCAACCAAGCTCTTTACAGGCTCAGAGGCACTTGGCAAGGTATTCGCAATGACTTCAACGAATGTTCCTTATACCTTCCTGTTAACAAATGGCTTGTCTTTCCTAGACGGAGCACAAAATGGCATTGAGAGATTAACAGTTCCAGAACTAGGTGATTGGGTCGATGCCTATGATGTTTATGGAGGCTTGGGGTTACTGGTTGATCAAAACAAATATCAGAATAAATTATCTCAGATGGGCTTGAGATAAAATAAGATAGGAGAATCAAAGTCTGAAGGCTATCTATCTAGCAGTCAGGGGTAACTTCTCAAACTAACTTCCAGTTTTCCACAACTTAGCTTTTAGTATGAGAAAACGCGTGAAATCAGTGGAAATTCGTCTTAGACTAACTTCCACTGGTTTTCTTTTTCTTGATATATAAGGGTTCAAAAGTGAAAATACTCAGAAAAAAGTGCATGACAAATAGCCCTAAAACAGAGTCGTCTTAGACTAACTTCCAGTTTGGGGAGAGAGATGGAAATTAGTTTGAGAAGTTACTTTCCCCTCTTTTAATATACTATTTCCTTCAAAATCATTGAAATTATAGCTTGAATTTGATATGATAGTCCTATGGATAAAAGTAGAGCAAAGCGTGTTGAGCACGATAAAAAGAGAATCGGTTTAATAGCCCTAGTAGCTATCTTTTCAGTAAGTATTTGTGTTCTTGGATCGATGATTGGCTACAAGGTATTTTCAAAACAAAGCTTTGAACAAAAGATTGAATCTCTCAAAAAAGAGAAAGATGATCAATTGAGTGAGGGGAATCAGAAGGATCATTTTCGTAAGGGACAAGCCGAAGTGATCGCCTATTATCCTCTCCAAGGGGAGCAAGTGATTTCATCTGTAAAAGAAATCATGACACAGGATATTAAGGAAAATTTAGAAGACAAGGAAAATCTGGTTTTTTATTATACAGAGAAACAGGATTCGACTTTAAAAGGGATTGTCAACCGAAGTGTGATGAAACAAATCTATGATTTAACATCGTCAAAAGTTGAAGAGACGGAAAAAACTAGTCTAGCGAAAGTACATTTGACAGAAGATGGTAAGCCTTTTACACTTGATCAATTATTCTCAGATGCTAGTAAAGCCAAAGAAAAGCTGACAAAAGAACTGACTTCTTTCTTACAGGATAAGAAATTGGAGCAAGAAAAGGTCGATCAGATTGTTAAAGGTTTCTCTGACCAAGACTTGTCTGCATGGAATTTTGATTATAAGGATAGTCAGATTATCCTTTATCCCAGTCAGACAGTGGAAAATCTAGATGAGATTGCCTTGCCAGTATCTAGTTTCTTTGAGCTTATTCATTCCTCATATTTGCTAGATAAGGATGCGGAACTTTATAAAGCTTATTTTGAGAAGAAAAATCGTAAAGTAGTAGCCTTGACTTTTGATGATGGACCAAATCCTACAACGACAAATCAAGCATTAGATACTCTTTCTAAGTATGGAATTAATGCTACTTTCTTTGTTTTAGGTAAGAATGTTTCTGGCAATGAAGAGATTTTGAAACGCATGAAATCAGATGGTCATGTTATTGGAAACCATAGTTGGAGCCATCCAGTTCTTTCAAAACTTTCGCTTGATGAAGCCAAAAAACAAATAACTGATACTGAGGCTGCACTAACTAAGGTGCTGGGTTCTAGTTCTAAACTCATGCGTCCTCCTTATGGTGCTATCACTGACGACATTCGCAATAGCTTAGATTTGAGCTTTATTATGTGGGATGTGGATAGTCTGGACTGGAAGAGTAAAAATGAAGCTGCGATTTTGACAGAAATTCAGCGTGAAGTAAAGAATGGTTCTATTATTCTCATGCATGATATCCATGCTGAGACTGTAAATGCTCTACCGAAGGTTATTGACTACTTGAAAGGGCAAGGTTATGACTTTGTAACCATACCAGATTTGTTAGATAGTCGTCTTAAAGCTCACCAGCTCTACTATAACCGTGACCAATAATACACAAAATCTAAAGAGATAAGTTTTCTTTGAAAATTTGCCTCTTTGGATTTTCTTCTAAATTTAGAAAGGAAAAAAATGAAATCTTATATTTTAAATAATGACGTTACAATTCCAGTTCTAGGATTTGGAACCTGGAAAGCTGAAAATGGAGAGATTGCCTATCAAGCTGTCCTAGAGGCTTTAAAGGCAGGCTATCGCCATATCGATACGGCAGCTATTTATAAAAATGAAGAAAGTGTAGGTCGTGCTATTCAAGATAGTGGTATTCCGAGGGAGGAAATTTTTGTAACAAGTAAACTTTGGAATACAAATCACAACTATGAGCAAGCTCGTCAGGCTTTTGAAGAGTCTCTAGAGAAGCTGGGTTTGGATTATTTGGATCTGTATTTGATTCATTGGCCAAACCCAAAACATCTCAGAGAGAATAACCAATGGAAAATCCGAAATGCGGAAGTTTGGAGAGCGATGGAAGACCTCTATCAAGAAGGTAAAATCCGTGTTATCGGAGTTAGTAATTTCCTTCCCAAGCATTTGGATGCCTTGCTTGAAACAGCAAAAATTGTTCCTGCGGTTAATCAAGTTCGCTTGGCTCCAGGTGTGTATCAAGAGGAAGTCGTAGATTACTGTCGAGAAAAAGGAATTTTATTGGAAGCTTGGGGACCTTTTGGTCAGGGAGAACTGTTTGATAGCAAGCAAGTGCAAGAAATCGCGGCAAATCACGGAAAGTCTGTTGCTCAGATAGCCTTGGCATGGAGCTTGGCAGAAGGATTTTTACCGCTTCCGAAATCTGTTACAGCATCTCGTATTCAGGCTAATCTTGATTGCTTTGGAATTGAATTGAGTCATGAGGAGAGAGAAACTTTAAAAACAATTGCTGTTCAGTCTGGCGCTCCACGAGTTGATGATATGGATTTCTAGAAAATCATAAAAAGAATTGTACATTCTTCTAATTTTTGATATAATAGTCAGCAGGAAAGAAAGTCTTATGGCGTTCTTCAAGCGAGCTTGGGATAGTGGGAGCCAAGTAGGACAAGGTAAGAAACTGGCGCTTTCTGTAGTATTTTCAAAAACAATGAAGTAATAAATTAGGGTGGAACCGCGTTTCTGACGCCCCTAGGTTAAATCAACCTAGGATTGTCGAACGCGGTTCTTTCGCTTATTCAGTCTATTATGTGAAAGAAAGGAGACACGTGGAAAACCTTTATCTTGTAAAAGACGATAGTCAACTAGCTGCATTTCGTAATTTTGTAGTAAGAAATACTGAAAAGTTGAAAGATTATCAATCTTTTTTAAAGAATGAACTTGCAGTCTGTGATTTACCGCAAGCCGTTATTTGGTCAAATTTTAATGCTGCTACACAGATTATTAGGGAAAGTGCTGTTCCAGCCTATACAAATAATAGACGAATGGTTATGACGCCTGATTTAGCTGTTTGGAAAGAGTTGTATTTGTATCAGTTGATGGACTACGAGTGTTCTCAGCAAACTCAAGCAATAGAAAGTCACTATCATTCTTTATCAGAAAATTTCCTCCTACAGATTGTAGGACATGAGTTAGCTCATTGGTCGGAGCATTTTTTAGATGATTTTGATGGTTACGATTCTTACATCTGGTTCGAAGAAGGGATGGTTGAATATATTAGTCGCAAGTATTTCTTGACAGCAGAGGAATTTCAAGCGGAAAAAATTTGTAATCAATCTCTCGTAGAACTTTTTCAGAAGAAGTATGGTTGGCACTCATTGAATGATTTTGGTTCCTCTACTTATGATAAGAACTATGCAAGTATTTTTTATGAATACTGGCGCAGTTTTTTGACAGTAGATAAGTTGGTAGAAAATCTAGGTAGTGTACAAGCGGTCTTTGATTCTTATCATTTATGGGCAAATACAGATAAAACTCTTCCCTTGTTAAATTGGTTTGTTCAGCAGAAATTAATTGAAAAAGAAATATAAAAACTAAAGGAGTAAACAATGTCTAAAAAATTGACTTTCCAGGAAATCATCCTTACTTTGCAACAATTTTGGAATGACCAAGGTTGTATGCTTATGCAGGCTTATGACAATGAGAAAAGGTGCGGGGAACAATGAGTCCTTACACTTTCCTTCGTGCTATCGGACCTGAGCCATGGAATGCGGCTTATGTAGAGCCATCACGTCGTCCTGCTGACGGTCGTTACGGAGAAAACCCTAACCGTCTTTACCAACACCACCAATTCCAAGTGGTCATGAAGCCATCTCCATCAAATATCCAAGAACTTTACCTTGAGTCTTTGGAAAAATTGGGAATCAATCCTTTGGAACACGATATTCGTTTCGTTGAGGACAACTGGGAAAACCCATCAACTGGTTCAGCTGGTCTTGGTTGGGAAGTTTGGCTTGATGGGATGGAAATTACTCAGTTCACTTATTTCCAACAAGTTGGTGGATTGGCAACTGGCCCTGTGACTGCGGAAGTTACCTATGGTTTGGAGCGCTTGGCTTCTTATATTCAGGAAGTGGATTCTGTCTATGATATCGAATGGGCTGATGGTGTAAAATACGGAGAAATCTTTATCCAGCCTGAGTACGAGCATTCAAAATATTCGTTTGAAATTTCAGATCAAGAAATGTTGCTGGAAAACTTTGATAAGTTTGAAAAAGAAGCTGGTCGTGCCTTGGAAGAAGGATTGGTGCACCCTGCCTATGACTATGTTCTCAAATGTTCACATACCTTTAACCTGCTTGATGCGCGTGGTGCCGTATCTGTAACAGAGCGCGCAGGCTATATCGCTCGTATTCGTAACCTAGCCCGTGTCGTAGCCAAAACCTTTGTCGCAGAACGCAAACGCCTAGGCTACCCACTTTTGGATGAAGAAACACGAGCTAAACTCTTAGCAGAAGACGCAGAATAGTGAGTAATATTGTGCTCTAAAATCGTTAGAGGCAAGTCGAAGACTTGCTAGAGGGGATATGCACCGCCGTACTGTTATGTGGGGATTTTTGAAACCTTAGGTTCAAAAATTAGTCAGCTAAATCCACTTTGATGAGACTGTTGGAAATCTTGATCAATTTAGTATTAGATTTCCATACAGACTCACAAAGTTAGTTAGCGACGTCCCCAGTACCTAAGGTGCATATCAAAAAAGATTGAAGAAAATGTAAAGGAAAAAACATGACAAAAAACTTATTAGTAGAACTCGGTCTTGAAGAATTACCAGCCTATGTTGTCACACCAAGTGAAAAACAACTAGGAGAAAAAATGGCAGCCTTCCTCAAGGAAAATCGCCTGTCTTTTGAAGCTATTCAAACCTTCTCAACACCACGTCGTTTAGCTGTTCGTGTGACTGGTCTTGCAGACAAACAGGCTGATTTGACAGAAGATTTCAAGGGTCCAGCAAAGAAAATTGCCTTGGATAGTGATGGAAACTTCACAAAAGCAGCTCAAGGATTTGTTCGTGGAAAAGGATTGACTGTTGAAGATATCGAATTCCGTGAAATCAAGGGTGAAGAATATGTCTATGTTACTAAGGAAGAAATTGGTCAAGCAGTTGAAGCCATTGTTCCTGGTGTTGTAGATGTCTTGAAGTCATTGACTTTCCCTGTCAGCATGCACTGGGCTGACAATAGCTTTGAATACATTCGCCCTGTTCACACTTTAACTGTTCTTTTAGATGAAGAAGAGTTTGATTTGGATTTCCTTGATATCAAGGGTGATCGTGTCAGCCGTGGTCATCGTTTCTTGGGACAAGAAACTAAGATTCAGTCAGCATTGAGCTATGAAGAAGATCTTCGTAAGCAGTTTGTAATCGCAGATCCACGTGAACGTGAGCAAATGATTGTTGACCAAATCAAGGAAATTGAGGCAAAACATGGTGTACGTATCGAAATTGATGCGGATTTGCTGAATGAAGTCTTGAACTTGGTTGAATACCCAACTGCCTTTATGGGAAGTTTTGATGCCAAATACCTTGAAGTTCCGGAAGAAGTCTTGGTGACTTCGATGAAGGAACACCAACGGTACTTTGTTGTCCGTGATCAAGATGGTAAACTCTTGCCAAACTTCATTTCTGTTCGTAATGGAAACGCAGAGTATTTGGAAAATGTTATCAAAGGAAATGAAAAAGTCTTGGTAGCTCGCTTGGAAGACGGAGAATTCTTCTGGCGTGAAGACCAAAAATTGGTTATTTCTGACCTTGTTGAAAAATTAAACAATGTAACCTTCCATGAGAAGATTGGTTCCCTTCGTGAACACATGATTCGTACGGGTCAGATTGCTATTCTCTTGGCAGAAAAAGCTGGTTTGTCAGCGGATGAAACGATTGACCTAGCTCGTGCAGCAGTCATTTACAAGTTTGACTTGTTGACAGGTATGGTTGGCGAATTTGACGAACTCCAAGGAATTATGGGGGAGAAATATGCCATTCTTGCTGGTGAAACTCCAGCAGTGGCAGCTGCTATTCGTGAACACTACATGCCTACATCAGCTGAAGGGGAACTTCCAGAGAGCAAGGTCGGTGCAGTGCTTGCCATTGCAGATAAATTGGATACGATATTGAGTTTCTTCTCAGTAGGTTTGATTCCATCAGGTTCTAATGACCCTTATGCCCTTCGTCGTGCGACTCAAGGTTTGGTTCGTATCTTGGATGCCTTTGGTTGGCACATTGCTATGGACGAGCTGATTGATAGCCTTTATGCTTTGAAATTTGACAGCTTGACTTATGAAAATAAGACAGAGGTTATGGACTTTATCAAGGCTCGTGTTGATAAGATGATGGGCTCAACTCCAAAAGATATCAAGGAAGCAGTTCTTGCAGGTTCAAACTTTGTTGTGGCAGAGATGCTGGAAGCAGCAAGTGCTCTTGTAGAAGCAAGTAAGGAAGAAGACTTCAAACCTTCTGTTGAATCACTTTCTCGTGCCTTTAACTTGGCTGAGAAGGCAGAAGGAGTTGCTACAGTTGATTCAGCACTTTTTGAAAATGACCAAGAAAAAGCTTTGGCAGAAGCAGTAGAATCACTTATTTTATCAGGATCTGCAAGTCAGAAATTAGAACAACTCTTTGAGCTTAGCCCAATTATTGATGCTTTCTTTGAAAATACCATGGTTATGGCCGAAGATCAGGCTGTCCGTCAAAATCGTTTGGCAATCTTGTCGCAATTAACCAAGAAAGCAGCTAAACTTGCACGTTTTAACCAAATCAATACCAAATAAAATCTGTTAAACGGATTAAATCTTATCATAAAGGAGAGAAACATGGATCCTAAAAAAATTGATCGTATCAACGAGCTTGCCAAAAAAAGAAAAAAAGCAGAAGGCTTGACACCCAGAAGAAAAAGTGGAACAAGCCAAACTACGTGAGGAGTACATCGAAGGTTATCGTCGCTCTGTTCGTCACCACATTGAAGGGAATCAAAATTGTGGACGAAGAAGGAAACGATGTTACACCAGAGAAAACTACGTCAAGTCCAACGTGAAAAAGGATTACATGGTCGTAGTCTCGATGACCCAAATTCATAATAAATATTCTTTCTTTTAATAAGAATAGATAAAATAATAACCAAAAGACTAGCAGTTTTGTGTCTGCTAGTCTTTTTTCGCTAAAAAAGGAACCAAGATGGTTCCTAAAAATTATTAGTTACTTGCGCCAGATGTAGCGTCTGCGCCACCACCGTGGCCTCCAGCATCACCTGCATCAGAAGCTCCAGATGTGGCATCTGCATCCGCCATGTCCTCCAGCAGGAGCTGCAGCATTTCCACCAACTAGACGTTGACCAGTTGTATTGAGGTACCAGTCAAGCCATGGTTGGAAATTAAAGATAATTTCATTAATTCCAGCATATGAACCATCTGGGTAGTACATTGCTTTGTAGTTATGTGTATTAATAACACCTTCTGGTGTTCCTGGTACAATTGTACGGACATATTCTTGATCTCCGTTACGTAGTACACCGACAACCCATTCAACGTTTTTCATTCTTGCAGGTGGAAGTGAAGCATGCACAGTTCCTAATCGGTTACCTGATTGAGCACGTACACGTTTACCAAACATTGTATTTGGATCTTGGTGTGCGTTATTAAAGTACAAGAATTGGTTATTATCATCTGCAAATGTCAATTCAAATGGCATTGCTTTCAAGAACATATCAATTTGGTTAACTGTCAAGATACCGTGGTCTAATTTAACGTAAGTATCTCCAGAAACAGCTCCAACAAGTTCAGCTGCTTTTTCTACCCATTCAGGATCATCAGGGTCAACACCTTGAATGGTAGTTGCGATTGGATTTGTACAATATAAATCTTCTGGTGCGATTGGTTTTGGTTTTTTCAATTTTGAAACGACTCCCACATATTTTACAAAGTTGTCTAAACATGTTTCAAGGAAATTAATAGTTCCTTCATTTGTGATATTCCCATTAACATCAAAGGCTTCTTTAGCTTTACCGAGAAGGAATTCATTTCCTGGAAGTGTGTAGGCATTGACACCTGGAGCGTCAAGAATCTTACGAAGGTGAACTTGTGCACGAGAAGTACCTTGGTCGTAGTAAGAAGCACCCACAATCATGACTGGCTTGTTTTCAAATGGATGAACTTCGTATGAAAGCCATTCAAGAACAGATTTTAGAGAAGCTGAGATTGTATGGTTGTGCTCAGGAGTAGCGATGATAACACCATCAGCACGAGTAATTTTGTTATATAAATAACGTAATTGGAAACTTTCGTCCCATTTTTCGTCTTGGTTAAACATTGGAACTTCGTCAATTTCAAGAACTTCTAATTCAAATTTGAGTTTGAAGTGACGACGGATGAATTCCAAGAGTTTACGGTTATATGATTGATCGTAGTTTGATCCTACAAGTCCAACAAATTTCATTCTTTTTGGTCTCCTATCTTACAAATTTTCCCAGTCAAAGTCTTCAGCATCTTTGCGAAGTAGTGCTTGTGCGTTGCGTAATTTTTCTGTGATTTTTACAAAGATACGGAAGTCGTCAAAAGTAGCATCTAATTTTTTGATAACATCAAGATCCACTAGATCTCCACTTGGATTGAAGGCTTGAAGAGAATGTGAAAGCAAGAATTCATCTGGAAGGACACTTGCTTTAATTTCTGGAGCATTCAAGATTTGGCGAAGTTGTAATTGGGCACGTGATGAACCAAGTGTACCATATGAAGCACCTGTAATCATGATTGGTTTGTTCAAGAGTGGGTAAATACCATAAGACAACCAAGCAAGAGCGCTCATTAAAACAGCTGGGATAGAGTGGTCATACTCAGGAGTACCGATAATAACGCCATCTGCCTCTTCAATTTTAGCAGCAATTTCTAGAATTTCAGCAGGTACTTGCTTGTCAGCTGGTTTATTGAAGACAGGAATGTCTTTAATTTCAACAAGTTCAATTTCAGCTTTTTCAGCAAAGTGTTTTTGCATGTATTGAAGCAATTGACGGTTTGTAGAACGTTTTGAATTTGTTCCAACAATAGCAATAAGTTTTAACATGAGATTTCCTTTCTCTTTTTACATAATACGATTTTAAAACTCCATTGAAACATCTATTTCTATAGAGTAGGAATTCCTGAAGAACAGCTTAGGTGACCTTCTTTATCGATGAGGATAGCTTCGATGCCCTCCAAACTTTCGACTTGCCAGAGGATAGAAGCAGGTCTTTCTCCAAATAGACGAGTTGTCCAGATTTCACCATCAACTGATTTATCAGAGATGATGGTGAGACTAGCTAGTTCCGTTTCAACAGGATATCCTGTTTGACTGTCAAAAATATGATGGTAATCTTTTCCATCGACTGTCAGGTGACGTTCATAAATGCCTGAAGTCACGACAGATTTATTGACAACAGGGATGGTCATTAAGTGATTTCCCCTCGGATTGGCTGGGTCTTGAATCCCGATTTGCCAAGGCTGATTTCCTCTTGCCTGATTTTTTCCAATGGTCAGGATATTCCCTCCCAGATTGATCAAGGCAGATGTCACTCCCTCTTCTCTCAGAAATTGGGCAACTTTATCCGCACTATAACCCTTGGCTAAACAACCAAGATCGATCTTCATTCCTTTTTGTTTTAAAAACACAGTGGAAGTGGAAGAATCTAACTCGATATAATGAGGATTGATTAAAGGTAGCACCGATTCAATTTCTTGAGGTTGGGCCACTTTGGCATCTGAAAAACCAATGCGCCAGGTTTGAATCAAGGGACCAATGCTGATGTTGAGATGACTAGAGGGCGCTAGGCTATGCTCTAATCCAAGTGAAATCAATTCAAACAAATCAGGATGAACTTTGACTGGAGCTATTCCAGCTTGATGATTGATTTCCATCAACTCAGATTCTTGGCTATTGGCATTGAAGCGGTATTCAAGCTCTTTGAGCAAATCAAAGGATTTTTGGAGCAAGATATCGGCTCGCTCATCTACTAATGAAATAGTGATAGTAGTCCCCATTAGCCGTTCGGAATGTGAACTAAGAGGCAAGCTACCAACTCCTTTCTCTTATGAAAAGAAGGTTGAAATATTGTAAATTTATATTAAATTTAACCCCTTACATTTTCTTTCCATGATACTAGCATACCATAAAGTCAGCGTTTTCACAAATAAAATTTGTAAAGTTGTCAAGAAATATGCTCAGAAAATAAAGAGTAATTGTAAGAAAGGCTGATAAAATACAGATTATTTACATTTTTTTACAAAAAAATCGGGAAAATTAGCTAAACTCTTGTAAACGCTAACAGTAAATGTTATACTAGAAGAGTAAATTTAAAATTGAAGGTAGGAATTTTTCTATGAGTAAAATCGTTGTAGTTGGTGCTAACCACGCTGGTACAGCATGTATTAATACTATGTTGGATAATTTGGAAATGAGAACGAAATCGTTGTATTTGACCAAAACTCTAACATCTCTTTCCTAGGATGTGGAATGGCCCTTTGGATTGGTGAACAAATTGATGGTGCTGAAGGCTTGTTCTATTCTGATAAAGAAAAATTGGAAGCAAAAGGTGCTAAAGTTTACATGAACTCACCTGTTCTTTCAATCGACTACGATAACAAAGTTGTGACTGCAGAAGTTGAAGGAAAAGAGCACAAAGAGTCATACGAGAAATTGATTTTCGCTACAGGTTCTACACCAATCTTGCCACCAATCGAAGGTGTTGAAATTGTTAAAGGAAACCGCGAATTTAAAGCAACTCTTGAAAATGTACAATTCGTTAAATTGTACCAAAACGCTGAAGAAGTTATCAATAAACTTGCTGACAAGAGCCAGCACCTTGACCGTATCGCCGTTGTTGGTGGTGGTTACATCGGTGTTGAACTTGCTGAAGCCTTTGAACGTCTTGGAAAAGAAGTTGTCCTTGTTGATATCGTTGATACTGTTTTGAACGGTTACTATGACAAAGACTTCACACAAATGATGGCGAAGAACTTGGAAGACCACAACATCCGCTTGGCGCTTGGTCAAACTGTTAAAGCAATCGAAGGTGACGGTAAAGTTGAACGCTTGATTACTGATAAAGAAACTTTCGATGTGGATATGGTTATCCTTGCAGTTGGTTTCCGTCCAAACACTGCTCTTGCTGATGGTAAGATTGAACTCTTCCGTAACGGTGCCTTCCTTGTAGATAAGAAACAAGAAACATCTATCCCAGGTGTATTTATGCAGTTGGTGACTGTGCAACTGTTTATGACAATGCTCGTAAAGATACTAGCTACATCGCTCTTGCTTCAAATGCTGTTCGTACTGGTATTGTTGGTGCCTACAACGCTTGTGGACATGAATTGGAAGGAATCGGTGTTCAAGGTTCAAACGGTATCTCAATCTACGGTCTTCACATGGTTTCAACTGGTTTGACTCTTGAAAAAGCAAAAGCTGCTGGTTACAATGCAACTGAAACAGGCTTTAACGATCTTCAAAAACCAGAATTCATGAAACATGATAACCATGAAGTAGCAATCAAGATTGTCTTTGACAAAGATAGCCGTGAAATTCTTGGTGCTCAAATGGTATCACGTGATTCTGCAATCAGCATGGGAATCCATATGTTCTCACTTGCTATCCAAGAGCATGTGACAATTGATAAATTGGCATTGACAGACCTATTCTTCTTGCCACACTTTCAACAAACCATACAACTACATCACAATGGCTGCCCTTACAGCTGAAAAATAAAAATGAATGAGCTATCTGGCCTTAAGTTAAGGTCAGATAGTTTTTTAATAATTCTGTACCCCATACAATTATGATTTTTTATCTTGTGATTCATTTCTAATCTAACTTAAAATGAAATGGTAGCTACCAATACAAATGATGAGGATAAAACAAATGACTGAAAATCGTTATGAACTAAATAAAAACTTGGCACAGATGCTCAAAGGTGGGGTTATCATGGACGTTCAGAACCCTGAACAGGCTCGTATTGCAGAGGCTGCAGGTGCGGCAGCTGTGATGGCCTTAGAGCGGATTCCAGCTGATATTCGTGCAGCTGGTGGAGTTTCCCGTATGAGTGATCCAAAGATGATTAAGGAAATCCAAGAAGCGGTTAGTATTCCAGTGATGGCCAAGGTTAGAATCGGGCATTTTGTTGAAGCTCAGATTTTAGAGGCTATTGAGATTGACTATATCGATGAGAGTGAAGTTTTATCTCCAGCTGACGATCGTTTCCATGTGGATAAGAAAGAATTTCCAAGTTCCTTTTTGTCTGTGGGAGCTAAGGATTTGGGTGAAGCCTTGCGTCGTATCGCTGAAGGTGCTTCTATGATTCGTACCAAAAGGAGAACCGGGTACAGGAGATATTGTCCAAGCTGTTCGCCATATGCGTATGATGAATCAGGAAATTCGTCGCATTCAAAAACCTACGTGAGGACGAACTTTATGTTGCTGCTAAGGACTTGCAAGTCCCTGTAGAATTGGTTCAATATGTCCATGAACATGGGAAATTGCCAGTTGTAAACTTCTGCAGCTGGAGGCGTTGCAACGCCAGCAGATGCTGCGCTGATGATGCAATTAGGGGCAGAGGGTGTCTTTTGTCGGTTCAGGTATTTTTCAAGTCAGGAGATCCTGTTAAACGAGCGAGTGCCATTGTCAAAGCGGTAACTAACTTCCGTAATCCTCAAATCCTAGCTCAAATCTCTGAAGATCTAGGGCGAAGCCATGGTTGGTATTAATGAAAATGAAATTCAAATTCTCATGGCAGAGCGAGGAAAAATAGATGAAAATCGGAATATTGGCCTTGCAAGGGGCCTTTGCAGAACATGCAAAAAGTGCTAGATCAGATTAGGTGTCGAGAGTGTTGAAATCAGAAATTTAGAAGATTTTTCAGAAACATCAGAGTGACTTTGTCGGGTTTGATATTACCTGGTGGGGAATCTACAACCATGGGCAAGCTCTTACGAGACCAGGACATGCTGATTCCCATTCGAGAAGCCATTCTATCTGGTTTACCAGTCTTTTGGGAACCTGTGCAGGCTTGATTTTTGCTGGCTAAGGAAATTACTTCTCAGGAAGAGAGTCATCTAGGAACTATGGATATGGTGGTCGAGCGCAATGCCTATGGGCGCCAATTAGGAAGTTTCTATACGGAAGCAGAATGTAAGGGAGTTGGTCAGATTCCAATGACCTTTATCCGTGGTCCAATTATCAGTAGTGTTGGAGAGGGTGTAGAAATTCTAGCAACAGTTGATAATCAAATCGTTGCAGCCCAAGAAAAAAATATGTTGGTAACTTCTTTTCATCCAGAATTGACTGATGATGTGCGCTTGCACCAGTACTTTATCAATATGTGTAAAGAAAAAAGTTGAGATTGAATTTCTCAACTTTTTTACATGTAATAAACAATGGCAATGTATTGGAGGGCAGACGCAGCTAGGATAAAGAGATGCCAAATCATGTGGAAATAAGGTTTTTTCTTGGCGTAAAATCCAGCCCCAACTGTATAACAGAGTCCACCGCTTACCATGAGACTCCAGAAAATTGGCGTTGTTTGACTGATAATGGCAGGAATGATAGCTAGAACCAACCAGCCCATAATCAGGTAAAGAGCAAGGCTAAATTTCTCATTGACTTTTTTAGCAAAGATTTTATAGAGAATACCAAAGATGGTTGTTCCCCATTGGATGGCAATAATTAGATAGCCAAACCAGTTATTCATTAAGGTCAAGACGACGGGCGTGTATGAGCCTGCAATAGCAACATAAATCATAGAATGATCAATGATTCTCAAGACATATTTATGGGTCGAACCATAGGCCATAGAGTGATAAATGGTGGATGAGAGGAACATGAGAAAGAGACTGATGACGAAAATGGAAACGCCGATAGAGGATAAAAATCCGTGTGTCTCATAACTATAGGTGGATGAAATAGGCAGCAAGATGAGCATGATGACTGCACCCACAGCATGGGTCACACTATTAGCAATCTCCTCTCCAAAACTGAGTTGTTTGCTGAGTTTAAGACTAGTGTTCATTGGATTACCTTCTCTTGAGTATGATGGATTAAGGCTAGAGTTTGATGATAGAGTTTAACGGTTTGGCAGCTGGTTTGGATAATGGGATTAGCTGGATCAATTCCTTGGTTCATGTAGTCCACAAAAGCATCGTAGAGTTGGTCTGAACTTGCTTGAGTTTGTAGAGTATTAAGTGTCTGTGCTATTTCTTGAATAGAAAAGACAGATTTGAGGGTTGTGATAGCAATCAAACGGGCAATCTGTTGGCGTTGGTATTTTTTCTTGTCAGGCTTTGTCAGGTAACCATGTTTGACATAATTGTTGACCATAGATGCTGTCAGGCCCTTGTCTTTATCAGGAGAGATAGGGGCGCAGACCTGATTGACATAGAGTAAAACCTGGTCCAGATAGAGGTCAATGTTTGGAATTTCTGCCCATTTTGGGTAGGAAAAGGTAGTTTTCATTTCCAACTCCTTTTTATCTAGTTTTAATAACTAGATTATAAAATAATAAAAACAGAAAGTCAAGTTTTAACTGCTTGTAGAAAGACTTAAATTATGCTATGATGGGAGAAACTAGTCAGAAATGAGGAGAAAAGATGGAGATTCGTTTAGCTTTTCCAAATGAAGTAGATGCCATCATGCAGGTGATGGAGGATGCTAAAAAATGTTTAGCAGATGCTGGTAGTGACCAGTGGCAAAATGGTTATCCAAATGCTGATATTATTATTGAGGATATTATCTCAGGTCAAGCCTATGTAGCCTTGGAAGAGGGAGAACTACTAGCTTATGCAGCTGTGACCAAGAGTCCAGAGGCAGCCTATGAAGCCATTTATGAAGGAAAATGGCAAGCTGGAGAGTCAGAGTACCTAGTCTTTCACCGTATTGCTGTGGCAGCAGATGTGCAGGGACAGGGGAGTTGCTCAAACCTTTCTTAGAGGGCTTGATTGAAGGATTTTGATTATCTAGATTTTCGCTCAGATACGCATGTTGAAAACAAAGGTCATGCAACATATTTTTGAAAAACTCGGTTTTAAACAGGTTGGTAAGGTTCCAGTTGATGGCGAACGCTTGGCCTATCAAAAATTGAAGAAATAATGCAAAAGAAGTACGTAAAAATGCTCTATTCTTCGCCAATTGGCTCCCTTTCTCTCGTAGCTGATGACCATTATTTGTATGGCATTTGGGTGCAGGAGCAGAAGCATTTTGAGAGGGGACTAGGAGATGAAACGATAGAAGCAGTTGTTAGTCATCCCATTTTAGACCCAGTTATTGCTTGCTTAGATGCTTACTTTAAAGGCAAGCCTCAGGATTTATCCAACTTGCCCTTGGCTCCAATCGGAACGGATTTTGAAAAGCGAGTTTGGTCCTATTTACAGGGAATTCCTTATGGTCAGACAGTGACCTATGGACAAATAGCCCAAGACCTGCAAGTGGCTTCTGCTCAAGCAATTGGTGGAGCAGTAGGACGCAATCCTTGGTCTATCCTAGTACCTTGTCATCGTGTGCTGGGAGCAGGCAAGCGTCTGACAGGGTTATGCTGCAGGAGTGGAAAAGAAAGCCTGGCTCTTGGAGCATGAAGGCGCAGATTTTAAAGATATAAAATAGAAAGTGAAAGACATGTTAGAATTTATCGAATACCCAAAATGTTCAACTTGTAAAAAAGCAAAACAAGAATTAAACCAACTCGGTGTGGACTACAAAGCTGTTCACATCGTGGAAGAAACACCTAGTCAAGAAGTCATTTTAAACTGGCTAGAAACCTCAGGGTTTTGAGTTGAAGCAATTTTTTAACACCAGTGGAATCAAATACCGTGAATTAGGGCTGAAAGATAAGGTAGGAAGTCTGTCAAACCAAGAAGCGGCTGAGTTGCTAGCAAGTGACGGTATGTTGTTAAAACGACCGATTTTAGTAGAAAATGGAACTGTTAAGCAAATCGGTTATCGAAAAGCTTATGAAGAATTGGGATTGAAATAGTTTTTACTTATCTCTTTGATAGATAAAATATATAACCTCCCTGTTTCAAAGTATGATAAACTAGTAGGTAGACAAAGTCTGTATCTGACCGTAGCAAATAATTTCATTGACGGCAGAAGTATGGTAGAATGAATCATTATCAGGAGAGGATGTTTTTATGAATGTTACAACGATTTTAGCATCAGATTGGTACCAAAACTTGATGCAATTGATTCCGGATGGCAAGCTGTTTTAGCTTGCGTTCGGTCTTTGATGGGATTCCAAGAATTGTCCAACAACTTCCAACAACGATTATGTTGACAATTGGTGGTGCCCTTTTTGGCTTGGTTTTGGCGCTTCTTTTTGCCATTGTGAAAGATCAATCGTGTCAAGATTTTATATCCCTTGCAGGCCTTCTTTGTTAGTTTCTTAAAAGGGACACCGATTTTGGTGCAACTCATGTTGACCTACTACGGAATTCCCTTTGGCTTTGAAAGCTCTCAATCAGCAATGGGGTACTGGTCTCAATATCAATGCGATTCCAGCGGCTGTTTTTGCGATTGTCGCCTTTGCCTTTAATGAGGCAGCTTATGCTAGTGAAACCATTCGTGCAGCCATTCTCTCAGTCAATCCTGGTGAGATTGAGGCGGCACGCAGTTTGGGGATGACCCGAGCACAAGTTTATCGTCGAGTGATTATTCCAAATGCAGCAGTTGTGGCGACTCCAACCTTAATCAATTCCCTCATCGGCTGACCAAGGGAACTTCCCTAGCCTTCAGTGCGGGTGTTGTGGAAGTCTTTGCCCAAGCTCAGATTTTGGGTGGTGCCGATTATCGTTACTTTGAGCGATTCATCTCCGTTGCCCTTGTTTATTGGGTAGTCAATATTGGAATTGAAAGCCTCGGTCGTTTCATCGAGAGAAAAATGGCTATTTCTGCACCCGATACAGTGCAAACAGATGTGAAAGGAGACCTTCGTTAATGATTAAGATTTCGAATTTAAGCAAATCCTTTTCAGGACAGACTGTCTTGGATCATCTGGACTTGGATATTCAAAAAGGGGAAGTTGTAGCCTTGATTGGTTCTTCAGGAGCTGGAAAATCAACTTTTCTTCGTAGTCTCAATTATCTTGAAACACCTGACAGTGGCTCTATTCAGATTGATGATTTCTCAGTTGATTTTTCTAAAATCACTCAAGAAGAAATCCTTGCCCTACGCCGTAAGCTGTCTATGGTTTTCCAACAGTTTAATTTGTTTGAACGCCGTACAGCACTTGATAATGTGAAAGAAGGCTTGGTTGTTGTTAAGAAATTATCTGACCAAGAAGCGACTAAGATTGCTAAGGAAGAGTTGGCTAAGGTTGGGCTTTCTGATCGTGAAAACCATTACCCTCGCCATTTATCAGGTGGACAGAAGCAGCGGGTTGCCTTGGCGCGTGCTCTTGCTATGAAACCAGATGTCTTGCTCTTAGACGAACCAACTTCAGCCCTTGACCCAGAATTGGTCGGTGAAGTAGAAAAATCTATTGCAGATGCTGCTAAGTCAGGTCAAACCATGATTTTGGTCAGTCATGACATGTCCTTTGTAGCCCAAGTGGCTGATAAGATTCTCTTCTTAGATAAGGGGAAAATCATTGAGTCTGGAACACCGGATGAGATTATCCACCATCCTAAAGAAGAGCGGACAAAAGAATTCTTCGCTAGTTACAAACGGACTTATATTTGATATAATAGATAAAGGAAAACTCAGTTAGCTGGACTAGCTGAGTTTACTCTTTAAAAAAGATAGAAATGAGAGAAATCATGCTACTGCAACTATTTTCTTTATATTTCGAGAGTTTGATCTTGACCACCATCCTCGTCCTGATTTTTTTAGGGATTTGGATTGGACTGAGAGCCATGTCGGGAGTTGATAAGACAGCCAAGGCTCGCCAAGCCCATCTCTATGATATGATTATGATTGGGGTCTTGGTTGTTCCAGTATTATCCTTTGCGGTTATGAGTTTAATTCTTGTTTCAAGGCATAATCCTTGCATGATTGACAAGAAAGAGTTAGAATAAAGATAGTTACAACAAGAAAGAAGGAAACTATATGTACGATACTATTATTATCGGTGCTGGACCTGCAGGTATGACTGCAGCTTTGTATGCTGCTCGAAGCAATCTGAAAGTAGCCTTGATTGAAGGCGGTCTGCCAGGTGGTCAGATGAATAATACATCTGATATCGAAAATTACCCAGGGTACGCTAATATCAGTGGACCAGAATTGGCAGAAAAGATGTTTGAACCACTTGAAAATCTTGGTGTTGAGCACATTTATGGCTATGTTGAAAATGTAGAAGACCATGGTGATTTTAAGAAAGTGATGACCGATGACCAAACATATGAAACACGTACAGTTATCGTAGCAACTGGTTCTAAACACCGTCCTTTGGGAGTGCCTGGAGAAGAAGAACTGAACAGTCGTGGTGTTTCTTACTGTGCTGTGTGTGATGGTGCTTTCTTCCGTGACCAAGATTTGTTGGTAGTTGGTGGTGGAGATTCAGCTGTTGAAGAAGCTATCTTCTTGACTCGTTTTGCCAAAGACTGTTACCATTGTTCACCGTCGTGACCAACTTCGTGCTCAAAAAGGTTTTACAAGACCGCGCCTTTGCGAATGAGAAAATCAGCTTTATCTGGGATTCTGTAGTGAAGGAAATCAAGGGTGAAAACCGAGTAGAATCTGTCGTTTTTGAAAATGTGAAAACAGGTCAAGTGACAGAACAAGCCTTCGGTGGTGTCTTTATCTATGTTGGTTTGGATCCCTCTTAGCGATTTTGTTAAAGAATTGAATATCCAAGATCAGGCAGGCTGGATTGTGACAGATAACCACATGAAAACTGCAGTTGACGGTATCTTTTGCAGTTGGAGATGTTCGCTTGAAAGACCTTCGCCAAGTAACAACAGCAGTTGGAGATGGAGCTATCGCTGGTCAAGAAGCTTATAAAGTTTATCACCGAACGAGCTATCGCTGGTCAAGAAGCCTACAAGTTTATCACCGAACATAGTTAATCATAAAAAAACGCATAGTATCAGATTTACAAAAAAATTTGACACTATGCGTTTTTATTGTGGGAAAATTAATTTCATTTTCTACTGAAATTGAGTTTTGCCAGCCTCTTATATTTTTTTAGAAAAAAATCCTTTAATCTTGCTAACGAGGCCATCTAGACCTTCTGAACCAGAAATCAACTGCTGAGCTTGAGAGAAGTATTCTCCAAGTTGTTCTTGATTTTTCTGCAACGAAATGTTTTTAGTAGCTTCGAAATCTTTTGTTTCGATTAACTCTTTTACTTGATTAAACAAATCTAATGGGTTCATCTTATTTCTCCTTTTCTGTACTTAATTATTTAACCATCTTTATGATAAAAAAATCAACTCTAGTAAGATTTCTTTAGAGAATGGTTATCGGTTTCAATTTTTCAGATGAATATTAAGCCTTTACATGGTATAATAGAAGTAGCTCTTTAATGGAGGTGTTTGAGTGGAAAATCTGAAAAAAATGGCAGGTATCAAGGCTGCTGAGTTTGTCAAGGATGGCATGGTTGTCGGACTGGGAACGGGTTCTACTGCCTATTATTTTGTCGAAGAAATCGGTCGTCGTATCAAGGAAGAAGGACTACAGATTACAGCTGTAACGACTTCTAGTGTGACCAGTAAACAGGCTGAAGGGCTTAATATCCCACTCAAGTCTATTGACCAAGTAGACTTTGTTGATGTGACAGTTGACGGGGCGGATGAAGTGGATAGTCAGTTTAATGGAATCAAAGGCGGTGGTGGTGCCCTTCTCATGGAGAAGGTTGTCGCAACGCCCTCAAAAGAATATATTTGGGTGGTGGATGAAAGCAAGCTGGTCGACAAACTGGGTGCTTTTAAATTGCCAGTAGAAGTGGTTCAGTATGGCGCAGAACAGATTTTTCGTCGTTTTGAGCGAGCTGGCTACAAACCAAGTTTCCGTGAAAAAGACGGCCAACGTTTTGTGACCGATATGCAGAATTTTATCATTGACCTTGCCTTGGATGTCATTGAAGATCCAATTGCTTTCGGACAAGAACTGGACCATGTCGTTGGTGTTGTAGAGCACGGTTTATTCAACCAAATGGTGGATAAGGTCATCGTTGCTGGACGAGATGGGGTTCAGATTTTAACTTCAAGTAAAGGAAAATAGAAGGAGATACACTATGTCAAAATTTAATCGTATTCACTTGGTGGTATTGGATTCTGTAGGAATCGGAGCTGCACCAGATGCTAACAACTTTGTCAATGCAGGGGTTCCAGATGGAGCTTCTGACACACTGGGACACATTTCAAAAACAGTTGGTCTGAATGTGCCAAACATGGCTAAAATCGGTCTAGGAAATATTCCTCGTGAAACTCCTCTTAAGACTGTACCAACTGAAAGCAATCCAACAGGTTATGCAACAAAATTGGAAGAAGTATCTCTTGGTAAGGATACTATGACTGGACACTGGGAAATCATGGGACTCAACATTACTGAGCCTTTCGATACTTTCTGGAACGGATTCCCAGAAGAAATCTTGACAAAAATCGAAGAATTTTCAGGACGTAAGGTCATTCGTGAAGCCAACAAACCTTACTCAGGAACAGCTGTTATCGATGATTTTGGACCACGTCAAATGGAAACTGGAGAGTTGATTATCTATACTTCAGCTGATCCTGTTTTGCAAATTGCTGCCCACGAAGATATTATTCCTTTGGATGAATTGTACCGTATCTGTGAATACGCTCGTTCGATTACACTTGAGCGCCCTGCCCTTCTAGGTCGTATCATTGCTCGTCCTTATGTAGGTGAACCAGGTAACTTCACTCGTACAGCAAATCGTCGTGACTTGGCGGTATCTCCATTTGCACCGACTGTTTTGGATAAATTGAACGAAGCTGGTATCGATACTTACGCTGTTGGTAAAATCAACGATATCTTTAACGGTGCTGGGTATCAACCATGACATGGGCCACAACAAGTCAAACAGCCACGGAATTGATACACTATTGAAGACTATGGGCCTTGCTGAGTTTGAAAAAGGATTCTCATTCACAAACTTGGTGGACTTTGATGCCCTTTACGGCCACCGTCGTAATGCTCATGGTTACCGTGATTGCTTGCATGAGTTTGATGAACGCTTGCCTGAAATTATCGCAGCTATGAGAGAGAATGACCTTCTCTTGATTACTGCGGACCATGGAAATGACCCAACCTATGCAGGAACAGACCACACTCGTGAATATATTCCACTTTTTAGCTTACAGCCCTGCCTTTAAAGGAAATGGTGTCATTCCAGTTGGACATTTTGCAGATATCTCAGCGACAGTTGCGGATAACTTTGGTGTTGAAACTGCCATGATTGGGGAAAGTTTCTTAGATAAATTGGTATAAGATGACGCGCTATGCTTTACTGGTGAGAGGCATTAATGTTGGTGGGCAAGAATAAGGTCGTCATGGCGGAACTTCGTCAAGAATTGACAGAGTTGGGACTGGAAAAGGTTGAAACCTACATCAACAGTGGCAATATTTTCTTTACTTCGACAGTTCCCAAAGCCCAATTGGTTGAAAAGTTAGAGGCTTTCTTTGAAGTCCATTATCCATTTATTCAGAGCTTTTCTTTGCTGAGTCAGGAAGACTATGAAGCAGAACTTGAAAAATCTGCCAGATTGGTGGACCAAAGACTTGGCACGAAAGGATGTCCTCTTTTACACGGAGGGCTTGGATGTGGCTCAAGTCATTGAGAAAGTTGAAAGTTTGGAACTGAAAGATGAAGTGGTTCATTTTGGAAATACTTGGGATTTTCTGGGGGAAATTCTCTGAAGAATCCTACTATGCAAACTGCCTATCACAAAGTACTTGCTCAAGATGCCTTTTTATAGCAACATCACCATTCGCAATGCTAAAACTTTTGACAAAATCGGTCAAATGCTAAAAAATAATAAAGGAGACACACAATGACATTTTTAGATAAAATCAATGAAACAGCTGCTTTCCTGAAAGACAAGGGAATCCAAGCGCCTGAGTTTCGGTCTAATCCTTGGGATCAGGACTTGGAGAATTGGCAGAAGAAATCGAAAATCCAGTTGTAGTAGACTATGCGGAGATTCCAAACTGGGGCCGTTCGACAGTAGTTGGTCACGCTGGTAAATTGGTATATGGTGAACTTGCAGGTCGCAAGGTCTTGGCTCTTCAAGGTCGTTTCCATTTCTACGAAGGAAATCCTCTGGAAGTCGTGACTTTCCCAGTACGTGTCATGAAAGTTCTTGGATGTGAAGGTGTCATTGTAACCAATGCAGCTGGAGGTATTGGATTTGGTCCTGGTACCTTGATGGCTATCTCAGACCATATCAATATGACGGGGCAAAACCCATTGATGGGTGAAAACTTGGATGATTTTGGTCCACGTTTCCCTGATATGTCTAAAGCCTACACACCAGAATACCGTGCTACTGCCCATGAAGTGGCTAAGAAACTTGGTATCAAGCTTGATGAAGGTGTCTATATCGGTGTAACTGGTCCGACTTATGAAACACCAGCAGAGATTCGTGCCTATAAGACACTGGGAGCAGATGCAGTTGGTATGTCTACTGTTCCTGAAGTTATTGTGGCAGCCCACTCAGGCTTGAAAGTTCTAGGAATTTCATGTATTACTAACTTTGCGGCTGGTTTCCAAGAAGAACTCAACCACGAAGAAGTTGTAGAAGTGACTGAACGTGTTAAAGGTGACTTTCAAAGGCTTGCTGAAAGCGATTCTTGCAGAACTATGAGAAAGAAAAATAAGTGTGAAAAGCATTTCTATAAATTGGAAGATGAATGAAACAATTAACTTCTATATAGAATTATGATATAAAAATGAATGAGGTTTCCTATACTTTTTATGAAACCTCTTCAAATCCTTGCTAACAAAGTATAAAAATGAAATCGTGATGCTAAAGGAGATTAGCTGATTGGAGAATATTGTTGGTAAAGAGGGTGAAAAAAATAAAAAGAAAGATATATGAATAAATGAAAATTGGTCAACGAAATTATGCGTTTTGGCATAAAAAAAATTAAGTATCGGAGTTGTATCTGTTGCAGTTGGTTTTTGCTTTTTATAGCACCGACAGGAGTTTCTGCCAATGAAGGAAATCATGGTCTGAAAAATGAAGCTCTCTAGTCAGTAAAGTAGCAAACGGATAGTCCGACAAAAACTAGAAAATACTGATAAAAAAACAGGAAAGTATCTATTACAGAGGAGAAAGCTACAGCTACTCAATCAACTTTAGAAACAAAAGAAGTTGTTACACATGAGAAAGAAAAAGCAGGAGAAGAATTATATAAGAAAGAATCTGCTGTGCCTCATGAGGAATTGAAGAAAGAGGAAATTCTAAAGGATGAGCCGAAAAAAATTCTCGTCCAGTAACAGAGGCAGACTTTGTCAAAATTTCTAAAGGAGAACTCCATGTAGAGAAGGATCTTGTAGATAATTCTTTATACGGTGGAAAATTTTTAGATCCTGATGGCGATGATGATCATGATGGAATAAAAAATAAGGATGAATTGTATATTTACAATAAAGATGGGAAAGACTATTTAGGGATACCATAGCCATCCATTTACTAGCAGATAGTGATGGAGATGGACTAGAAGACGGGGAAGATGATAACAAGAAACAATGGTATGTCACAGATCGTGATTCCCTCCTTTTTATGGAGTTGGCTTATCGTAATGATGATTACATTGACAAATTCTAGATCATAAAAATCCTTTTCCAAGTCTTTATCTTGATCGTCAAGAATATAAAATGATGCATAATGAACTGGCACCATTTTGGAAGATGAAAAAGGCTTATCATACAGCAAGTGGCTTGGATGCTTTCTTATTTGAGACCAAGAGCGATCTCCCTTATCTCAAAGATGGAACGGTGCATATGTTGGCTATACGTGGAACAAGACTGAATGATGCGAAAGATTTAAGTACAGATTTTGTTTTGTTTGGAGGAAATAAACCTGCACAAGCGGATGATATCCGTAATGTTGTAAAAGAACTGGCGCAGGATTCCAGCATTACCAATCTGTATATGACAGGTCATTCTCTGGGAGGCTACCTAGCTCAGATTGCAGCGGTTGAAGCTTACCAAAAATATCCTGATTTTTATAACCATGTATTGAGGAAAGTGACGACTTTCAGTGCTCCTAAAGTGATTACTTCCAGAACTATTTGGAATGCAAAAAATGGTTTCTGGGATGTAGGATTAGAAAGTCGTAAGTTGGCTTTATCTGGTAAAATAAAACATTATGTGGTCGATAATGATAATGTTGTGACATCATTGATTCGTAATGATAATGATATTGTAACTTTTACAGGTAACTCTAGTTTCAAACACCGTTCGCGTGGTTATTTTGAAAGTAGAATGAATGCTATCCCGAATTTTAATATTGGAAAACGTGATACGCTTGATAAACAGGGATATCGTGATCAAAAATTGGACAAAGTTTATTTCTTTAAGAAACAACAAGTCCCTCTGTCATCTAGTCAACCAAGCGCTGAACCTCTTGAAAATATAGCTCTAGGGAAACGAGTAACTCAAAGTTCGACAGCTTTTGGAGGAGATGCTAGAAGAGCAGTTGATGGGAAATTAGATGGAAATTACGGACATAATTCTGTCACTCATACAGATTTTCAATCAAAACCTTGGTGGCAAGTCGATTTAGACAAGGAAGAAACGATTCGCCAGATTAATATTTACAATCGAACAGATGCTGCTCAAGATAGACTGACTAATTTTAATGTGATTCTTTTGGATAGTTCTGGAAAAGAAATTGAAAGAAAGCGCATTGCATACTTACGAGATAGTTTCGCTCAGATTTCAATTGATTATAAGAAAGCTCGTTTTGTACGTATCGAGTTAGATGGATATAATGCTCTTAGTCTCGCAGAAGTCCAAGTATATCGTGCTGAGAATATCGCTTGGAAAAAACAAGCTCAGCAAAGTTCTACTGATTTTGGTGGAGATGCTAGTCGTGCCTTGGATGGTAATACCAATAGTAGTTATAGCCAGCAATCAATTACCCATACAAAATTTGAAAACCAGCTTTGGTGGGAAGTTGATTTAGGTCGTACAGAACAGGTAGGACTTGTTCGCCTTCATAACCGTGGGGATGGAGAACTTTCTAAACGTCTGTCAGACTTTGATGTGATTTTATATGATGAAAAAGGGACAGAAGTTGCTAGACAATATGTTTCTCGTTTAGAAGGAAGCAGTTTAGATCTCCAGTTGAATGGTAAACTAGGTCGCCGTGTTCGCATTCAATTGCGTCAAAAAAATCAAGCTCTCAGTCTTGCAGAAGTAGAAGTTTTTCGATTTGTAGCTAAAAATAATGTAACTACTCAAGCTTCTAAGCCTGTACAACTGTTAAACTACACTCCTGTAAAAGATAAAACCCTAACTATCCAACATAGTGGTGCTTATATTGCACGTTATTCAATATCGTGGGAAGAAGTTACAGTAGATAAAAATGGCCAATCAGTTGTCCGAAGTCGTTCTTGGGAAGGGAATGGACGCAATCAGACCGCAGGCTTTATCCTCAATCTCCCAATTAAGTCTAATATGCGCAATCTTCGAATTAAGATTGAAAAGAGAACAGGTCTTATCTGGAATAGATGGCAAACAATCTATGACAACAGACCTCTTCTCGCCCAACCACATCGAAAAATCACTCACTGGGGAACAACATTGAATTCTAAGGTGAGTGACGATGATGTCTTGTAATCTGACGATACAATGACAGTTAGATAATTTAGTTTATAAAAAAACTACCTGAGTTCGAATAGGACTCAGGTAGCTATCTGTGAAAGAACAAAATTAAACAGAAAGGTAGAGCGTGTGTTTTGATTTGAACACGAGTAGAAATTCGTACCTATAAGATGCTTGGAACAGATGTGGTCGGAATGTCAACTGCTCCTGAAGTTATTGTTGTAGCCTACTCAGGTTTGAAACTTCTAGGAATTTTATGTATTACTAACTATACTACTGGTTTCAAAGAAGAGATTAACCACGAAGAGGTTATAGAAGTGACTGAGTGTGTTAAAGGTGATTTTAAAGGCTTACTTAAAGCCGTTTTTGCTGAATTATTACTATGTTAAAAGAATTGAGGAGTATTTTTCAGAAAATCCCTTATAATCTTAAATTATTCCTAGCAGTCATTTTGCAAGGAATAGTTTCAGGTTTATCTGGTATTTTTCTACATTATCTTTTAAAGATAATAGAGGGGATAGCTTTTGGTCAATCAGAGCATCAAACTGTATTCTTGACAGATGGAGTTTCCTCGTCGCGGATAGGATTAAGTTTAATAATCGTGGGTGTCAGCTCATCCTTGGTCTGGTATTTCTTGCAAAAAAAATCACAGATTTTTTCCATTAAAGCGCAGATGAAGGATGAGACTTCACAATACAAACTTCATTTTTTAAAACAGCTATTTCATTCAATTTGGCAGATTATTGCAGTTGGAGGGGGAGCACCTATTGGTAAAGAAGCTGCGCCACGAGAGATTGGAACTCTATTTGCAGGACCAATTGGAAAAATATGTTCTCTCTCTAAGAAGGATCAAATCTTTCTCCTTGCTTGTGGTGCTGGTGCTGGTTTAGCAGCTGTCTATCAGGTTCCATTAACAAGTGTCTTCTTTGTTTTTGAAACCCTAGGAATTGCTTTATCTATTAAACGAGTTGTCTTAGTCGGTTTGACTACCTATGTCTCAACCTATATAGCAGGCTGGGTTATTTCAGATCAGGCTCTCTATCAGATTCCAGCTATAACATGGTCATTAAAGGAAATATGGATTATTCCCTTATTACTTCTTTTCTTAACCCCACTAGCTTGGCTTTTTGGTCGCTTAAGTAAAGAAGTGTCTTCAAACAGGATAAAAGATAAACGAATACTTCTCACATTGCCCTACAGCTTTTCTTTTTCTTGCTGGGTTGGCAAGTTATTTTCCACATCTACTTGGAAATGGACGTATGATGGCTCAGGAAGTATTGAATGGTAGCAATGGCTAAAACAGTATTCCTCTTGTTTATCCTAAAAGCACTGGTCGTTCTTATTACTCTGTGGGCAGGGGACCTATGGTGGTACACTTACGCCATCTTTTGCCTTGGGGATGGCTGGAGCTGCTCTCTTTGGAATGATTCTAGGTGGGGATAGCCAGCCAAGCATTTTGCTTTTGGGATCTGTTTGCTTTTTGTCTGTGACCTTGAGGGCTCCCTGGTCTGCAACTGGATTAGTAATAGGTTTCACTGGGCTAGCGTTTAGATTCTCTTCCGTATCTCTTAGTAACAGCTGTTTTAGCTTATGAATTTGCAAAAATGTTAGACCGCTTTCCTTGGACTAGCATACTGTGTCAGAAGTCAAAGAATAGAGTAATAAGATAGAGAACGACCGTTTCTTCTAATCAAAGATTTATCTTAAAAGATTAAAAACTATTATCAATTTATCAATAACTGTTTGAAATAAAAAAGAAGTAGGCTTATCGGAATCATGATTGAATCCGATTTTTCCTAGCTATAAAATATAAAAAAAAAGAAAAGGTAGAGCGCGATGTTCTGATTTGAACACGAGCGGAAAACTTTTCATAAACAAACTCAGAAGAGAAGGGAGTTCGGCTTTGAATTGAAGCCGGTCTAATCTTCTCAATATCATCAGAAATTAAGAAAGACAGGATTGAACTCACCCTAAAAGCAGTGGGAAAAAAAAGATAGTTGGTCTATCGAGCATCGCTCACTGCACCCAACTCCTATTTTTCCCTTTGCTTTTCTGTCGGGTCTGGTATCTTTCTAAATATCAAAAAAAAGAAAGGTAGAGCGTGTGTTCTGATTTGAACACGAGCGGAAAACTTGGAAAATAGATAATCTGACTGAGAAATCAGGATTTCTCGTCAGATTCCTAATTTTCAGTCGTTTTCTTGTCGCTCTCTAATCTTCATAAAATAAAGAAAGGATGGGTAAACCGTATTTGCTGAACTGAATACGGGCGGAGAACTGTGTAAAAAAGATAAACTGTCTAGCATCTGCGATGCGTCGTCAGTTTCCTATTTTTACTTTGTTCTCTGTCGCCCTTTATATCTTAATTATGTCTATCCATATTGCTGCTCAGCAGGGTGAAATTGCTGATAAAATTCTTCTTCCTGGGGATCCTCTTCGTGCTAAGTTTATTGCGGAGAATTTCCTTGAAGATGCTGTTTGTTTTAACGAAGTGCGTAACATGTTTGGTTACACTGGTACTTACAAGGGCCACCGTGTATCTGTTATGGGAACTGGGATGGGGATGCCGTCGATTTCGATTTATGCGCGTGAGTTGATTGTGGACTACGGTGTGAAGAAATTGATCCGTGTGGGAACTGCAGGTTCTTTGAATGAAGACGTTCACGTCCGTGAATTGGTTTTGGCGCAGGCAGCTGCAACTAACTCAAACATCGTCCGTAATGACTGGCCACAGTACGATTTCCCACAAATCGCTAGCTTTGATTTGCTGGACAAGGCCTACCATATCGCCAAAGAACTCGGTATGACCACCCACGTTGGGAACGTTTTGTCTTCTGATGTCTTTTATTCAAACTACTTTGAAAAGAACATCGAACTTGGTAAATGGGGAGTCAAGGCTGTGGAAATGGAAGCAGCAGCCCTATACTATCTGGCAGCCCAACACCATGTTGACGCGCTTGCCATCATGACTATTTCTGATAGTTTGGTCAATCCAGATGAAGATACAACTGCAGAAGAACGCCAAAATACCTTCACCGATATGATGAAGGTTGGATTAGAAACCTTGATTGCAGAATAATTATAGCCAAAAAAGGAAGCCCTTCTTTATGAATTGGAGGACTTCCTTTTCTTATCTAGAAATTGATCTATCTCTTTTTGTGATCTGAGGATGACCACTTTATATGGATAGTTTTTTTGAATCCACTTGTAGCGTTCCTTAGCGGATTTGCTCCGTCCATCCCAGAGAATCCATCTGATAAACTCCCAATTAAATTGTTCTTGACAACCAGCTGCCATACTTTCTCTGACCTTGCCTCGGTATGTGAGATAGCGTTTAAAGGCTCGAAAGAGACAGGTCAATGGTGAAAAATTGAGAAAGATGATTTGGTCAGCTTCCTGCATTCTTTCCTCATAGAAACACCAAGAATAATTACCATCAATGACCCAAGCTTCATGCTTGGTGAGAAAAGTTATTCATCTCGGTCAACATCCATTCACGGTCACTGTCTTGCCAACCGGGTTGAAATTGGAGTGTGTCCATGTGAAGTTTTGGGATGGAGTAGTAGTGAGACAACTTTTCTGCTAGAGTTGACTTACCAGCACCAGAATATCCGATAATTGCGATTTTCATTTTCTACCTTTTTCGTATTTGAGGACAAAAAAACAGCCTCTATGGACTGTTTCTTATTTAGCAAGTTTAGCTGAAAGACGAGCTTTGTCGCGGCTTGCTTTGTTTTTGTGAATCAAACCTTTAGTTTCTGCTTTATCGATAGCTGAGCTAGCAGCACGGAAAAGTTCTTCAGATGGGTTTGCTTCGAAAGCTTTGATAGCAGTACGCATAGCTGATTTTTGAGCTGAGTTCTTTTCGTTTTGTTTAACGTTCAATTCAGCGCGTTTGATAGCTGATTTAATGTTTGCCAATGTTCTTACCTCCATATTTACTAACTATACCATTATATCTGAAAACTTACGTTTTGACAAGGGAAAATTATTTTTTTAAGTAAATTTCATCGATTTCATGGTTCTTTGTTTTATGAAGAATCACTTCTGCACGATTTCTGGTTGGTTCAATATAATTTTGTAGATTTGTGAGATTGATACTAGTCCAGACTTGATGGGCAAAGGATTCCACTTCCCCAATCGGCATTTTTGTAAAACGATAATAGTAGCTATCAGGGTCGTTTTGGGCTAGGCTCAGCATTTTCAAGAAACGGTCGAGATACCAACTCTCGATGTCATCGACTGCAGCATCAACATAGATGGAAAAGTCAAAGAAGTCAGTGATATAGAGACGCTCGTTTTGTGGATTTTGAAAGACATTAATCCCCTCGACAATCACAAAGTCAGCAGCTTTGACACTTTGTTTTTCCTCAGAAACGATGTCGTAGACTTCATGAGAATAGACAGGAATATCCACATCTTGTCCATTTTTGATGCGGTCCAGGAAGTTGAGAAGAGCTTCCATATCATAGCTTTCAGGAAATCCCTTGCGATTTAAAATCCCTTGTTCAATCAAGGTCTGGTTGGGGTAGAGAAAGCCGTCAGTCGTTACCAACTCAACCCTAGCATCTGTAAGCGTACGGGATAGTAGGATTTGAAGTAGGCGACTAGTTGTTGATTTTCCAACGGCAACACTCCCAGAAACCCCAATGATAAAAGGTTGGGATTTACTTTCACGTTGAAGGAAAATTCCTTTTGAAAAGGCCAAATCATCCTTGGTACGCTTTGTAAATTTGGATGAGATGGGCTAGGGGAAGATAGACATCGGTAACATCCTGTAAACTAATCTGGTCATTAAAACTCTTTGATGGATTCTAATTCCTCTTCTGTCAAAGGAGGTGTTGTCTTTCGATGTAAACGATTGCCAAGTTTGGCGACTGATTTTTTCAAAATGTAAAAATTCGTTGGTCATTTATTTTCCCCTAGATATTTTGTCTATCATACCATAAAAAGCTAAAAAAATAAAGCGGTTTCTTGATGATAATAAGACAGTATCGTATAATAGAGGTAGATAGAGGTTGACCAATTTATTGATGAAGTAGGAGATAGTTTCTGCTGATTTATAAGCTAATAAAGGGGAATTTTTAGTTCACAACTTATAGGAGGTGTACTATGAAAATCTTGAAAACGTTACATATTGGAAGTTTGTTTTATTTTAAGTTTTGCACTACCTTTTTATAAAAGGAGCGAATGCGGATAATGGTAGACGCTTTGTGGAAATCTATTACGGTTTTACTTTTTTGATGGAACATGCTATTATAACAGCTGTCTTTATCTGTTCGCTCTTGATTGCTTTTTTCCTAAAAAAACGGTGGATGAAATGGCTTGCTGCTGGTAGTTATGTCTTCTTAGTTCTATGGATTGCTACAGAGGGTTATTTATTCCGCATGTCACTAGAAGATTTAATCCGACTTTGGACAAGTTTGGAAATTCTGACACAAACTTATCAGTTGGGCTTTTATCTAAACATCCTGTTGGGAATTTTGTTGATAATAAAGTATTTGAAGGTTAAGCAATAGTCATAAAAATGAGCCTAATTATAGATGATAAATGTGTTGTTTTATCCTAATTATGATATTTCTAGTTCTAAATGGCTTATTATTTATAAGTGTTGAAAGAGATTGAAGAAAAGGTCTTCTTGACTAGTTTTCTTCAGTCTTTTTCGTTTTATTATCAATTTGTAAACGATTTACAATTTAAGTCAAATTATGGTAAAATAGTTTCATGAGTAAAATGTATTATGCAGAAAATCCTGACGTCGCTCATGACATTCATGAGTTGAGAGTGGACTTGTTGGGAGAAAAAATGACCTTTCTGACAGATGCGGGTGTTTTTAGCAAGAAAATGGTTGACTTTGGAAGTCAACTCTTGCTCAAGTGTCTTGAGGTCAACCAAGGAGAAACTGTCCTTGATGTAGGCTGTGGTTACGGACCTTTGGGCTTGTCTTTAGCTAAGGCTTATGGAGTTCAGTCGACCATGGTCGATATCAACAATCGTGCCTTGGATTTGGCGCGACAAAATGCTGAAAGAAACAAGGTAGAAGCGACGATTTTTCAATCCAATATCTATGAACAAGTTAAAGGAAAATTTGACCATGTCATTTCCAATCCTCCTATTCGTGCAGGCAAGCAAGTGGTTCATGAAATCATTGAGAAAAGTAAAGATTTCTTGGAAACTGGTGGGGATTTAACAATTGTTATCCAGAAAAAACAAGGGGCTCCAAGTGCTAAGTCCAAGATGGAAGATGTGTTTGGCAATTGTGAAATTGTCAAAAAAGATAAGGGATACTATATCCTTAGAAGTGTGAAAGAATGAGAGCAGTTGATTTAATCCAAAAAAAACGTGATGGTCAAGAACTGACTTCAAGTGAAATCGAATGGCTAGTTGAAGGCTATGTGTCAGGAACGGTTCCTGATTATCAGATGTCTGCCTTTGCTATGGCTGTTTATTTTAAAGGAATGACGACTCTAGAAATATCTGATTTGACCATGAAAATGGTTCAGACAGGGCAAGAGTTTGATTTATCTGTTATTGATGGGGTTAAGGTTGACAAGCATTCTACGGGTGGTGTTGGTGACAAGGTGACCTTGATTTTGGCTCCTCTTGTTGCTAGTTTTGGTGTGCCTGTGGCAAAAATGAGTGGTCGTGGTCTCGGCCATACGGGCGGTACGATTGATAAATTGGAGTCCATTAAGGGTTATCAAGTAGAACGTAGTCAAGAGGATTTATTCGTCAAGTTCAGGATATTGGAGTATCTGTCATTGGGCAATCAGACCAGCTGGTCAAAGCGGATAAGCTTCTCTATGCTCTTCGTGATGTGACCGCAACTGTCGACACGATTCCTTTGATTGCGAGTTCGGTGATGAGCAAGAAAATAGCGGCAGGAGCGGATGCTATTTTGCTAGATGTGACTGTTGGTGAGGGTGCCTTCATGAAGACGGTTGATGAGGCGCGTGAATTGGCTCAAACCATGGTGGAACTTGGTAAGGCTGTTGGTCGAAAGACGGTAGCCGTGATTACGGATATGAGCCAACCCTTGGGAAGAGCGATTGGAAATCGCCTTGAAATCCTGGAAGCACTGGAGATTTTACAAGGTCAAGGCCGTCAGGATATTACCCATTTTATCTGCGAATTGGCACAAATCATGCTTGGTTTGGCTAATGTGGACAAGACAGTTGAAGAAGTTCGCCAACATCTTGAAAATGGTCAAGCACTGGCTAAGTTTGAGGAAATGGTCCAAGCCCAAGGTGGAGATTTGGAAGACCTCTACCGTCCTGTCAATGTTGCCCATGTAGTGGATATCCCTGCCCAGGAAACGGGTGTCATTTCAGCTCTTCCAGCAATGGAATTTGGCCTCTATGCTATGAGACTTGGTGCTGGCCGTGCAGTCAAGACTGATGATTTGGACTATGAAACAGGAATTGTTTTTGAAAAGAAAGTTGGAGATTCCGTTCAAAAGGGAGAAATTATTGCAAAAGTATACACAAATGGAAAAATTTCTCCTCAGCTAGTTACAGATTTTCAAAAATATGTTAAAATAAATGATAGCGTGCAAAGTTTACGAGAAATTATAGAAATAATCTCATAAACTGCAGGAGAATCCGAATATGAAATTAAATAAATATATCGATCATACGCTTTTAAAACAAGATGCAACAGAAAATCAAATTGATTGTTTGTTGTCTGAAGCTAGAGAGTATGATTTTGCCAGTGTTTGCGTTAATCCGACCTGGGTTGAACATGCTAAAAAAGGGCTTGAAGGCACAGATGTCAAGGTCTGCACAGTAGTAGGTTTCCCTTGGGAGCAACAACTTCAACTGTGAAAGCTTCTGAAACCAAAGAAGCTATTCAAAATGGTGCAGACGAGATTGATATGGTGATTAATGTTGGAGCTCTCAAATCAGGTAATTTATCCTTGGTTGAGTCTGATATTCGCGCAGTCGTAGAAGCAAGTGGTGACAAGTTAGTGAAAGTCATTATTGAAGCTTGCCTGCTGACCGACCAAGAAAAAGTTGTGGCTTGCCAATTAGCTCAAAAAGCTGGAGCTGATTTTGTTAAAACATCTACAGGCTTTTCAACTGGTGGCGCTACGATAGCAGATGTTAGATTAATGCGTGAAACAGTTGGACCTGATATGGGAGTCAAGGCTGCTGGCGGAGCTCGTTCTTATGCAGATTCTCTTGCCTTTGTGGAAGCTAGGGGCGACCCGTATTGGAACGTCAGCTGGGGTAGCCATTTTTAAAAAGGAGAATTGGCAGATGGCGACTACTGACTTGATAGAACTAGCAATTGAAACCAGCAAGCAAGCCTATGTGCCCTATTCTCACTTTCCAGTTGCTGCTGTTCTAGTGACGAAAAGATGGTAGCACTTATACAGGTGTCAATATTGAAAATGCTAGTTATTCTTTGACCAACTGCGGTGAGAGAACAGCCATTTTTAAAGCAGTTTCTGAAGGCCAAAGAGAATTTTTCAGAGCTGATTGTTTATGGTCAAACTGAAAAACCAATTTCACCATGTGGTGCTTGTCGCCAAGTAATGGTCGAATTTTTTGAACAAGATCTAAAAGTGACCTTAGTCGCAAAAGATAAATCGACGGTCGAGATGACGGTCGGGGAATTACTTCCATACTCTTTTACAGACTTAAACTAGTCTGAGTCGCTCTCTGAGTGGCACGGTCCTTGTGGCCAACCAATCCATACTTGCAACATCGTTGCACATCTTATTTAGGAGGTTCAGTAATGAACAAGAAACAATGGCTAGGCCTTGGTCTAGTTGCAGTGGCAGCAGTTGGACTTGCTGCATGTGGTAACCGCTCTTCTCGTAACGCAGCTTCATCTTCTGATGTGAAGACAAAGGCAGCAATCGTCACTGATACTGGTGGTGTTGATGATAAATCATTCAACCAATCAGCTTGGGAAGGTTTGCAAGACTGGGGTAAAGAACACAATCTTTCAAAAGATAAAGGTTTCACTTACTTCCAATCAACAAGTGAAGCTGACTATGCTAACAACTTGCAACAAGCGGCTGGAAGTTACAACCTAATCTTCGGTGTTGGTTTTGCTCTTCACAATGCGGTTGAAGAAGCAGCAAAAGAGCACACTGATATCAACTATGTCTTGATTGATGATGTGATTAAAGACCAAAAGAATGTTGCTAGCGTAACATTTGCTGATAACGAAGCTGCTTACCTTGCGGGTGTTGCAGCAGCTAAAACAACTAAAACAAAACAAGTTGGTTTTGTAGGTGGTATTGAGTCTGAAGTTATCTCACGTTTTGCAGCTGGATTTAAAGCTGGTGTTGAGTCAGTAGACCCATCTATCAAAGTACAAGTTGACTATGCTGGTTCATTTGGTGATGCTGCTAAAGGTAAAACAATTGCAGCAGCACAATACGCAGCTGGTGCAGACGTTGTTTACCAAGCAGCAGGTGGAACAGGTGCTGGTGTCTTTGCAGAAGCAAAATCACTCAACGAAAGCCGTCCTGAAAATGAAAAAGTTTGGGTTATCGGTGTTGACCGTGACCAAGTAGCAGAAGGTAAGTACACTTCTAAAGATGGCAAAGAATCAAACTTCGTTCTTGTATCTACTTTGAAACAAGTTGGTACAACTGTAAAAGATATCTCTAACAAGGCAGAAAAAGGTGAATTCCCTGGCGGTCAAGTGATCGTTTACTCATTGAAAGATAAAGGGGTTGACTTGGCAGTAACAAACCTTTCAGAAGAAGGTAAAAAAGCTGTCGAAGATGCAAAAGCTAAAATCCTTGATGGAAGCGTAAAAGTTCCTGAAAAATAATGGATGGAAGTCATTTCTTAGGAAGCGGCCCTTGGCCGCTTTTTTAAGAGTTGAGACAAAGTCATTTTGTCTCAGTAAAGCTTGCTACTAGACAAACTAGCAAGTTTTATTGAAATAAAATAAGACTCTGAAAGGAAGAGCACATGGCACACGAAAATGTCATTGAGATGCGTGATATTACCAAGGTGTTTGGTGAATTTGTTGCCAACGACAAAATCAACCTGCACTTACGAAAAGGTGAAATTCATGCACTTTTAGGAGAAAATGGGGCTGGAAAGTCCACGCTCATGAACATGTTAGCAGGACTTCTTGAACCAACCAGTGGTGAAATTGTGGTCAACGGTCAAGTTGTCAACCTCGACTCACCATCAAAAGCAGCTAGCTTGGGAATCGGAATGGTTCACCAGCACTTTATGTTGGTAGAAGCCTTCACAGTAGCTGAAAACATCATTTTAGGTAGTGAATTGACTAAAAATGGTGTGCTAGATATCGCTGGAGCTAGCAAAGAAATCAAGGCTCTTTCTGAACGTTATGGCTTAGCTGTTGACCCTTCTGCCAAGGTAGCAGATATCTCAGTTGGAGCCCAACAACGTGTAGAAATTTTAAAAACCCTTTATCGGGGGGCTGATATCCTTATCTTTGACGAACCGACGGCTGTTTTGACTCCATCAGAAATTGATGAATTGATGACTATTATGAAAAATCTTGTCAAAGAAGGAAAATCAATTATCTTGATTACCCACAAGTTGGACGAGATTCGCGCAGTTTCTGACCGTGTTACAGTTATCCGTCGTGGGAAATCAATTGAAACAGTCGAAATTGCAGGAGCTACCAATGCTGATTTAGCAGAAATGATGGTGGGACGTTCTGTTTCCTTTAAAACAGAGAAACAAGCCTCTCAACCAAAAGAAGTAGTCTTGTCTATTAAAGACTTGGTGGTCAATGAAAACCGCGGTGTCCCAGCTGTTAAAAATCTGTCTTTGGATGTTCGTGCTGGAGAGATTGTTGGTATTGCAGGGATTGATGGAAATGGTCAGTCTGAACTGATTCAAGCCATCACAGGTCTTCGCAAGGTTGAATCTGGTAGCATTGAGTTAAAAGGAGATTCAATTGTAGGCTTGCACCCACGTCAGATTACAGAGTTGAGTGTTGGGCACGTTCCAGAAGACCGTCATCGTGATGGTTTGATTTTGGAAATGATGATTTCTGAAAATATTGCCCTTCAAACCTACTATAAAGAACCACATAGTAAAAATGGAATTTTGAACTATGCGAATATCACTTCTTATGCTAAAAAGCTAATGGAAGAGTTTGATGTTCGTGCTGCCAGCGAATTTGTTCCTGCAGCGGCACTCTCAGGAGGAAATCAACAAAAAGCAATTATTGCTCGTGAAATTGATCGAGATCCTGATCTCCTTATCGTCAGCCAGCCAACTCGTGGGTTGGATGTCGGTGCCATTGAATATATCCACAAGCGCTTGATTGAAGAGCGTAATAATGGGAAGGCTGTCCTTGTTGTCAGCTTTGAATTGGATGAGATTTTAAACGTCTCAGACCGTATTGCCGTTATCCACGATGGTAAGATTCAAGGTATTGTATCACCAGAAACAACCAATAAACAAGAACTAGGTGTCTTGATGGCTGGTGGAAACTTGGGAAAGGAGAAGAGTGATGTCTAAAAAATTACAACAAATTTCGGTTCCCTTGATTTCTGTCCTCCTAGGAATTTTACTCGGAGCCATTGTCATGTGGATCTTCGGTTATGATGCTATTTGGGGCTACGAAGAATTGTTCTATACAGCCTTTGGTAGCCTGCGTGGAATTGGAGAAATCTTCCGTGCTATGGGACCTTTGGTCTTGATTGGTCTTGGTTTTGCCGTTGCCAGTCGTGCTGGTTTCTTTAACGTCGGACTTCCTGGTCAGGCTTTGGCAGGTTGGATTCTTAGTGGTTGGTTTGCCTTGTCGCATCCAGATATGCCACGTCCCTTGATGATTCTAGCAACTATCGTGATTGCCTTGATTGCTGGTGGGATTGTCGGAGCGATTCCAGGTATCCTTAGAGCTTATCTAGGAACATCAGAGGTTATCGTAACCATCATGATGAACTACATTGTCTTGTATGTAGGAAATGCCTTTATCCATGCCTTTCCTAAAGACTTCATGCAAAGTACAGATTCGACGATTCGTGTCGGAGCTAATGCAACTTACCAGACACCTTGGTTGGCTGAGTTGACTGGTAACTCACGGATGAATATCGGTATTTTCTTTGCTCTCATTGCCGTTGCAGTCATTTGGTTCATGCTCAAGAAAACAACCCTTGGTTTTGAAATCCGTGCGGTTGGTCTTAATCCTCACGCATCAGAATACGCTGGTATTTCTGCCAAACGGACGATTATCCTCTCAATGATTATCTCAGGTGCTTTGGCTGGTCTTGGTGGAGCTGTTGAAGGACTTGGAACCTTCCAGAACGTCTATGTTCAGGGATCGTCATTAGCTGTCGGATTTAACGGGATGGCGGTTAGTCTTCTTGCCGCCAACTCACCAATTGGTATTCTCTTTGCAGCCTTCTTATTTGGTGTTCTCCAAGTTGGAGCCCCTGGTATGAATGCAGCGCAGGTACCGTCTGAGCTTGTCAGCATTGTAACAGCGTCTATTATCTTCTTTGTCAGTGTTCATTACCTTATCGAACGCTTTGTCAAACCAAAAAAACAAGTTAAAGGAGGTAAGTAAAGATGTCTATTACAACCTTGCTCACCCTCTTGGTGTCTTCTATGCTGATTTACTCAGCCCCCCTCATCTTTACAAGTATCGGTGGTGTTTTCTCTGAACGTGGTGGTGTGGTAAACGTCGGCCTTGAAGGTATTATGGTTATGGGTGCCTTTTCTGGAGTTGTCTTTAACCTTGAATTTGCAGAACAATTTGGAGCAGCAACTCCATGGCTATCCTTGCTTGTGGCAGGATTAGTTGGTGGTGTCTTCTCTATCATCCACGCAGCAGCGACAGTTCATTTCCGTGCAGACCATGTTGTCAGCGGTACGGTATTGAACTTGATGGCGCCTGCCTTGGCTGTTTTTTTAGTTAAAGTTCTTTATAACAAAGGACAAACTGACAACCTAACTCAGACTTTTGGACGCTTTGATTTCCCAGTCTTGGCGAATATCCCAGTGATTGGTGATATCTTCTTCAAGTCAACTAGTCTACTTGGTTATCTAGCGATTGCCTTCTCGTTCCTTGCTTGGTTTATCCTCTTCAAGACTCGCTTTGGTCTTCGTCTCCGCTCTGTTGGTGAACACCCTCAAGCAGCAGATACTTTAGGAATCAATGTCTACAAGATGAGATATTTAGGGGTTATTATTTCAGGTTTCCTAGGTGGAATTGGCGGAGCGATTTATGCTCAATCCATCTCAGTTAACTTCTCAGTGACAACTATTGTTGGACCTGGATTTATTGCTCTTGCTGCGATGATCTTCGGAAAATGGAATCCAATCGGAGCCATGCTATCTAGTCTCTTCTTTGGACTTTCACAAAGTTTGGCTGTTATCGGATCTCAGTTGCCGTTCCTACAAGGAGTGCCTACGGTTTATCTTCAAATCGCACCTTATGTTTTGACCATTCTTGTCTTGGCAGCCTTCTTTGGAAAAGCAGTCGCACCAAAAGCAGATGGTATCAACTATATCAAATCAAAATAAGCATACAAAAAACGTCAGTTCATTCAAAACTGGCGTTTTATTTTTTAGGATGTTGATGGGTCAAGTTTAATCCCCAAGGGACTAAATTTTCAGTTTTATTTTTAATGCGTGTGATATTGTCCTTATGACGAATAATAATCAAACTAGCAAGTGCTAGGATAATAGCGATGAAGAGAGGGTCATAGTTGCTCAGGATAAAACTAAAAAGTGGAAAGAGTAGAACCCCGATAACAGCCGCGATAGATGCTGTGACACTAGATAGTGAAATCATACTACCAAGATAGAGGGTTCCAAAGAAAACAACTGCAAGGTAGAGACAGAAGACAGGCGCAAATCCGAAAATTACTCCAGCACTGGTTGCGACAGCCTTGCCACCCTTAAATCCTGCAAAGATAGGGAAAGGTATGTCCAATAACAGCCAAAAGACCAAAGATAAGAGGTGAAACACCTTGCAGATGAAATATAATTGGAAGAAGTGTTGCTAGGGTTCCTTTGAAAAAGTCAATCACAAAGGTCGCCATACCTGCTTTCTTACCTAAAATGCGGAAAGTATTAGTCGTTCCAGTATTTCCAGAACCGTGTTCACGCAGATTTGTCTGAAAGAAAATTTGTCCAATCCAGAGACCAGACGGAATCGAACCCAGCAGATAGGCTAGGATTAATAAAACTATTGTAATCATACTTCTATTATATCATGAATTGGGAAAGAAGGGCAGAGAATCTCTGCTGAAATTGTCACATCGGAGAAAGAAAAATTTTGCAAAATCCTTGGAAAACCTGTAGAATAGTAAAGATGAACGAATAGGAGGTTCCTTGTGTCAAAAAAGGAAATCAATATTAACAATTATAATGATGATGCCATTCAGGTGCTAGAAGGGTTGGATGCGGTCCGAAAACGTCCAGGGATGTATATCGGATCGACCGATGGTGCTGGTCTCCACCACCTAGTCTGGGAAATCGTCGACAATGCAGTCGATGAGGCCTTGTCTGGATTTGGTGACCGTATTGATGTCACTATCAATAAAGACGGAAGTTTGACTGTGCAAGACCATGGTCGTGGTATGCCGACTGGTATGCACGCTATGGGAATTCCAACTGTTGAGGTTATCTTTACCATTCTCCACGCAGGAGGGAAATTTGGTCAAGGAGGCTACAAAACATCTGGTGGACTTCACGGGGTGGGTTCTTCCGTTGTTAATGCCCTTTCTAGTTGGTTAGAAGTAGAAATTACTCGTGATGGTGCAGTCTATAAGCAACGTTTTGAAATGGTGGAAAACCTGTTACGACCTTGAAGAAAATCGGTACAGCGCCTAAGTCTAAGACAGGTACCAAGGTTACGTTTATGCCTGATGCGACGATCTTTTCTACGACAGATTTCAAGTACAATACCATTTCAGAGCGCCTCAATGAATCAGCCTTTCTCTTGAAAAATGTGACCTTGTCTCTGACAGATAAGCGAACAGATGAAGCGATTGAATTCCACTATGAGAATGGGGTACAAGACTTTGTTTCTTATCTGAACGAAGACAAGGAGACCTTAACGCCAGTTCTTTACTTTGAAGGGGAAGATAATGGTTTCCAAGTGGAAGTAGCCCTCCAGTATAATGATGGATTTTCAGATAATATTTTATCCTTTGTTAATAACGTTCGCACCAAGGACGGTGGGACGCACGAGACTGGACTTAAGTCTGCCATTACCAAGGTTATGAACGACTATGCGCGTAAGACAGGTCTTCTCAAGGAAAAAGATAAAAACCTTGAAGGTTCTGACTATCGTGAAGGACTAGCAGCCGTTCTCTCTATCTTAGTCCCTGAAGAACATTTGCAGTTTGAAGGACAGACCAAGGACAAGCTAGGAAGCCCTCTTGCTCGTCCCGTTGTGGATGGAATTGTGGCGGATAAGTTGACCTTTTTCCTTATGGAAAATGGGGAATTGGCTTCTAATCTCATCCGCAAGGCTATCAAGGCCCGTGATGATCGCGAGGCGGCTCGCAAAGCGCGTGATGAGAGCCGTAATGGTAAGAAAAATAAAAAAGACAAGGGCTTGTTGTCTGGGAAATTGACCCCAGCCCAGTCTAAGAATCCAGCTAAGAATGAACTCTATCTAGTCGAGGGGGACTCTGCCGGTGGTTCTGCCAAACAAGGTCGTGACCGCAAGTTCCAAGCAATCTTGCCTCTTCGTGGTAAGGTTATCAATACAGCCAAGGCCAAGATGGCGGATATCCTCAAAAATGAAGAAATCAATACCATGATTCATACCATCGGTGCGGGTGTGGGAGCAGACTTCTCCCTTGAGGATGCCAACTATGATAAGATTATTATTATGACCGATGCGGATACCGACGGTGCCCACATTCAGACCTTGCTCTTGACATTTTTCTATCGCTACATGCGTCCGCTAGTCGAGGCAGGACATGTCTATATCGCCCTTCCGCCTCTTTACAAGATGTCAAAAGGTAAAGGCAAGAAAGAAGAAGTAGCCTATGCTTGGACGGACGGTGAGCTAGAAGAGCTCCGTAAACAGTTCGGTAAAGGCGCTACTCTTCAACGCTATAAAGGTCTTGGTGAGATGAATGCGGATCAGCTCTGGGAAACAACCATGAATCCAGAAACCCGTACCCTCATCCGTGTCACCATCGAAGACCTAGCCCGCGCCGAACGTCGCGTCAATGTCCTCATGGGTGACAAGGTCGAACCACGCCGTAAGTGGATTGAAGACAATGTCAAGTTTACGCTGGAAGAGAGTGGGGAGATGGCGTTTTAGAGGAATTTAGCAGTGACAATATTTACTTCTATCTGTTAGTGAATATTAGTTTTTAAAAAAACTGGTTTACTATTTATTTGAAAGAGAGCTAACAACTATGTCAGAAACCATTCAAGAAAAAAAGAATTTCAAAAACGAATTTTTTTGATAGCTGTGATATCCAAGAAAATATTAAAGTGTTATTTAATTTTTCCAAATTCCAGTCAATTTGAGCGTGAAATAGAATTTATAAATGGTATCACCTCTGATTTTTATAATCTATGATAGCAGTAAAGATGAGATGAAGGCTATTTTTAGAATGTAAGAGGGCAGATATTGGAGTAACTGAATATGTTCGTGGAGTAGGACAACTTTTTCCAGTATGAGTACTTTCAGGATGAGAAAAATTAGTCCACGTAGATTTGCAAATATATCTTATTCTTCTGATTGTAATAATAATGTACTAGTTATCCCTTCTTCATTTATTAGGAATACAAACTTGAATATAGGGCGTTTCAGATACCCTGAAAATTCATCTATCTTGGAAGTGCACGAAAATAATAATCGTGTTCGTCTGATTGATAAGAATGAACTAAAGAAACTTTCAGAAGCATTAGAAAATGATTTGACCACAATTTGTCAGTATTATGTACGAGATACAAGAATTTTTTTGAACATTATATTCTTTTACAGTTTTTGAAATTGCTACATGAATTTAAAGGTTGCTTAAACAGAGATGAAATAGAACGAAGCTATTTGAGGAATATTCCTGTTATTAATAACAGAAATTGGAGAAATGCGTTTATTTCGCTATCAAGTTATGGATTAATTGGAAGAAATAATAAATTAACCCAAGCAGCAGGAACGCTGTCGAATGTATCAGTGTCCGAATTTATCAATTCTATTTATGAGGACTATATTGCTCCATTTATTGATGAATTGATGACAGTTTTAGAAGAAAATGCTAATGAAGGTGGTATTGTTTCACTTAGAAATACTGAAATTGCTGAGAAAATACGTGACAAATATAATGGCAAAGATGTTCTCTTTTTGACAGATAGCGATAGTCGTTATATTTCAAGTTGGTTGAATATAATGAGAGACGATATTGGATGTATCTCGTTCGAGCCTCGAAGTGCGAAAAGAACAATTAATTTTATTCCAAAAGATTTAACGAGTAAGAGTAGATGTGAGAGAATTGAGGAATTTTCAGTGGCTCAAAACTATGTTGATGAATATATAAAGGTTAAGAAAGACTTAATGAGGGAAATATTAAAATGACAGCAAATACTGGCTATACTATTTTTGAGACTTTTGTTGGTGCTGGTGGTTCTCATTTAGGTTTCATGTGGGAAAATTTTAGAACAGTCTATGTTAATGATTTCGTTGATGACTGTTTGAAAACACTAGTCTACAATAATCCTAACTTAGTGGAAGAAAAAGCTGTTGTGGACAACACTTCTATTACAGACTTAAATCCTGTTGCACTACGTCAACGTTTAGAAGTAGAACAGGGAGAAATAGATGTTTTTTTTGGCGGTGTTGTCTGCAAGAGTTTCAGTCTAGCAGGTGAACGTAATCCTATTGACGAACGTAATTATCTTTACCATAAACAATTAGAACTGGTAGAGGAATTTTTTTACCAAAGATTTCGATTGTAGAAAATGTTCCAGGAATTTTGAATGCAAAAATTTATATTGGACAAGATGATGAAGATGAATTAAAAAGAAGAAATAATGAAACTTTGGACAGAACTTGAAAAATTACAAGGGACGTAAAGCAGCACTTCGTAAAATTCAACAAGTTACTCCAGAATTCGAGGAAGAAGGAAAAAAACTTAGAAATAAGAAAAAAATCTCTACTTTCTCGTATTGAAAAAAATCTGAGAATTATATATCAGTAATGGAGGATATTAGAAGGATTTATGATCGTTTAGGTTATAAAGTTTATACTTCTATTTTAAATGCTTCTTGGTATGGTTCTTCAACAAAGCGTGAACGAGTTATCATTGTGGCTGTTCGTAATGATATTGAAATAGATTTTTCGTTTCCGGAACCTAAGTATATGAGTGAATCTGTTTTTAAGCCTTATTTATCAAAAAAATATTTAAAACTTCCACGTGTTAAAACTGTTAATGATGCATTGGCAATGATTGATTATAGTGATCATGAAGATGCTGATAATCATCCAATGAATCATAGCCCAAGAACGATTGAACGTTTTAAATATATCCCTGAAGGAGATAGTATAGCTAATCATATTGATGAACTCCCTGCTGATTTGAAAATCAGTAAATTCTATTCAAGAGGTTCTACTATGAGATTAGATGGTAATTCTCCGAGTCCAACATTGGTCCCTGGGCACAGTAATTTTCCAGTTCATCCTAAGGAACATAGAAGTATAACTGTAAGGGAAGCAGCTACCATTACAGGATTTCCTCTCAAATATAAATTTTTTGGAACACATAGCAAGCGTTGTGAACATGTAGGTAATGCAGTTCCTCCACAATTAGCACAAGCAATTGCTCAAGAATGTGTAAAGTTATTAGATCAATATTATTCATCGCTTTCAAATAATGATTGACGTAACATTTAGTTGATAAATATACTTTTGAAATGAATAGATATATAAAAACTCATCTTTTTTTGGGATAGACTATTCTAATCATCAGATAACTTTTTCCCTAAAAAAAGGACAAATTGTTTTTTTAATAAAGTGAGCTTATTCCTAAAATGGATAAGTTGAATGTAGCATATTTCTCATTTTTCCTTAAAAAAAGGAAAGTATTAAATTTTACTAGGGATAATATTCCTAAAAATAATCATTTTAATGATAACAGCACATATTTAAAAACGAAAGAAGGTAATATATGAAACAGATGTATGGTGTAACAGGTTTACAAATAAAATCTCTTGATGCTAACGAATTCTTCTAACTTCTATCTGAGAGCAAGGACGAGTTGGGATCTTTTAAAAAAGCCTATGAGTGGCGGCTTGTCTGAGCAAAAAGGCAAGGAACCTAGTCAAAACAAGGAAGTCCGTGCGAAACTACAAGAAATCTATGACTTCCTTGTGGATTTTACTACAATCAACGCCTATGCTTATCCAGATAAAAAGTAGTATGCTGATCTCCGTGACCATCTCAACGCTATTCGTAGTCGCTATAAAAAATAACACCAAAGAAAAGCAAGCAAGAAGTGGTAGGTGAGGAAAGGTAGCTTTCTTCTGAAGAAGTCCCTCACAGATAGACGAAGGCTTGGAGTGTAAGGCGAAGTTTTGAAGTTCTAAAAAGAGTAGAAATGGAAACAAACATGGTATTGGAAAATAAACTAGGCATTACAAACTCAGCACAGTTGGCAGATGCAGAAGAAAAACTGACAAAAAAACAAGCCGCCCTGCTTTTTCAGACAGGAGACTTGTTCAAGATGGAAGTCGGAACATTTGCAGGACTATCAGCGATTCACTATTATCTATTTTCAGGTGTCTATGATTTCGCTGGAAAAATCCGTGATGTCAATATTGCAAAGGATAACTTTCAATTTGCCCCCCGTATTTTTTTAGAGCAATCCTTACAGTATATTGACAAACTTCCTCATGACAATTTTGATCAAGTGATTGATAAGTATGCGGATATGAATATTGCCCATCCTTTCCGTGAGGGGAATGGACGCGCAATGCGGATTTGGCTAGATTGTATGCTTCGTGAAAAGCTGGGTAAGGTGGTAGATTGGAACGCCATTGATAAGGATGAATACCTGAATGCTATGAAGCGTAGCGCAGTATCGACTGGAGAACTCAAGTATTTACTTCTCAATAACTTGACGGATGACCTCACTCAGACCAGTTTCTTTAAGGGTGTGGATGCTTCATACTACTACGAAGGATATAGCCTATACCAGACAGGGGAGTTATAGTATAAAAACTATCCAGTAAGAAGAAGCAGACACTTAGTAATCTATAAAACGAGAAGGTACTGACATGAGAGCTGAAACAGAAATGCTAGATCTGATTTTACAAACTGCCAAAACTATACAAGTTAAAGCTGTCGCCATGTCTGGTTCACGGACAAACCCAAAGGCTCTAAAAGATGAATTTCAAGACTATGACGTGGTCTATGTCGTGGACGATTTAGATAATCTGACGAGTGATCTTTCTTGGTTGGGGCAGTTTGGTAAACGCCTGATTGAACAGCATGTCCTACTTGACCAGCGACATCTTTATCTCATGCTCTTTGAGGATGGTAACCGCATTGATTTGACTCTTTGCCCAAAAGAACACATTCAAGAGTGGGTGAACAGCGAGGCAGGATTCACTGTTTTGGAAGACCCAGAACATTTATTTGAACCCTATTCTCCCAATTTAGAGCGTTACTGGACAAGCCCAGCTACTGAAACGGATTTTGAAAAATCCTGTAATGAATTTTGGTGGGTGTCAGCTTACGTGGTCAAAGGCATTCATCGGAACCATCTGGTCTATGCTACTGACCATCTCTACGGCATTTGTCAGCAAGAACTCTTGAAAGTCTTAGCTTGGCAGGTGGCAAGTGATAGGGGAAAAATTGATATCGGCAAGAACTACAAGTATCTTTTTAATTATTTACCTGCTGAGAAAGAAAAGGATTTTTCAAATCTACTTGATTTCTCAAGTAAAGAGAAAATCACTCAGTCTTTGTTTGTTACGATGCAACTTTTCCATAGAGAAGCTCAAAGACTTGCTCAAAAGCTGGGCTTTGACTACGATAAAGAAGTGGCTGAGAAGATGATTGAGTATGCTGAGGAGAGAGTGAAGAAGTTTGGGAATAACTAGAAAAATGAAAAAGCGAGAGGAGAAGACTCATGATTGAAAAAGTGGAACGCCTCATTACAGAAATTAATCGTATTCATCTAGAATATTCTAAAGATTATTTTGAAACGGGTAAGGTGGAAAAAATCAATCTCAAGCATACCTTTTCAAAAGTTCCGACTAAAGCGATTTTGGCCTACCGTCTGAATTTACATGAGTCAATTAATGATTATCTGATGAAAGCGGATGTCCAAGATATTGCCTATGTTTATCGTGTCAAAGACTTCTGAGTCTATTTTAGATAAAATTACACGTTTTTTTCTGAGCGTCAAGAGGGCTATCCTGTGAATTCAATTCTTAATGATATTTTTTTGGTGCTCGTATGATTTTTAAGTTCCAAAGAGATAGCTCAAGTCATGGAGAAATTAGATGATTGGCAAGAGAATGTACGGACTAAAAAAACTGGTATTTACGTGATAAAGATGGCTATGTCGGTATTCATATCTATTTTTAAAAAAATAAAAGTAATTTTTTTACTACCCATGGGAACTCCAACTTTGGGATAGGAAAGATGTAGATAGCAATATCGCCAGTCATATCAAGTATAAACGAGGATTTGTGGAGTAGACACTTTCAAGTGGAAATGACGATACAGGAAGTGGATGAAACTCACTTACTCTATGTTTTTTCTTTTTTTCATAATATTTACTCTCCATTCTTCGAAAGGGAGTTAAACACGCCCTAAATGCTGTGTGAAGTTCCTTATTAACTGAAGCAACAAATTTTAAACACATTAAACTACAGAAAGGCTAGTTTGGTTACTGAATGTAACTGAACACGGGACTAATCCTTTCTACATCCTTTTATGATTACACACCCTACATTCTTTGAAAAGAGTTGAAACGCCCTAAATGCTGTGTGAAAAAGATAAATCTCTTACGAGCATCGCTCCTTTAGCATCGATTTCCTATTTTTCATAGAAATTTTCAGCAAGTCGAATCGTCCCTTTGTATCTTATGTCTAACATTCAAAACATGTCCCTAGAGGACATCATGGGAGAGCGTTTTGGTCGCTACTCCAAATACATTATTCAAGATCGTGCTTTGCCAGATATTCGTGATGGCTTGAAGCCGGTTCAACGCCGCATTCTTTATTCTATGAATAAGGATGGCAATACCTTTGACAAGAGCTACCGTAAGTCGGCTAAGTCTGTCGGGAATATCATGGGGAATTTCCACCCACACGGTGATAGTTCTATCTATGATGCCATGGTTCGTATGTCACAGGACTGGAAAAACCGTGAGATTTTGGTTGAAATGCATGGTAATAACGGTTCTATGGACGGAGATCCGCCTGCGGCCATGCGTTATACTGAGGCACGTTTGTCTGAGATTGCTGGCTACCTTCTTCAAGATATCGAGAAAAAGACAGTGCCTTTTGCTTGGAACTTTGACGATACCGAGAAAGAGCCGACTGTTCTGCCAGCAGCCTTTCCTAACCTTTTAGTCAATGGTTCGACTGGGATTTCGGCTGGATATGCGACAGACATTCCACCGCATAATTTGGCTGAGGTCATTGATGCTGCGGTTTACATGATTGACCATCCAACTGCTAAGGTGGATAAACTAATGGAATTCTTGCCTGGGCCAGACTTCCCTACAGGAGCAATCATCCAAGGCCGTGATGAAATCAAGAAGGCCTATGAAACTGGGAAAGGGCGTGTAGTTGTTCGTTCCAAGACTGAGATTGAAAAGCTAAAAGGTGGTAAGGAACAAATCGTTATCACTGAGATCCCTTATGAAATCAACAAGGCTAATCTAGTCAAGAAGATTGATGATGTTCGTGTCAATAACAAGGTGGCTGGTATTGCTGAGGTTCGTGACGAGTCTGACCGTGACGGTCTTCGTATCGCAATCGAACTTAAGAAAGACGCCAATACGGAGCTGGTTCTCAACTATCTTTTCAAATACACAGACCTGCAAATCAACTACAACTTTAACATGGTGGCGATTGACAATTTCACACCTCGTCAGGTCGGGATTGTTCCAATCTTGTCTAGCTACATCGCCCACCGTCGCGAAGTGATTTTGGCGCGTTCACGCTTTGACAAGGAAAAGGCTGAGAAACGTCTCCATATCGTCGAAGGTTTGATTCGTGTGATTTCGATTTTGGATGAAGTCATTGCCCTTATCCGTGCTTCTGAGAATAAGGCTGACGCCAAGGAAAACCTCAAGGTCAGCTATGATTTTACAGAAGAGCAGGCTGAGGCTATCGTTACCTTGCAACTTTACCGTTTGACCAATACAGACGTGGTTGTCTTGCAGGAAGAAGAAGCAGAACTTCGTGAAAAGATTGCCATGCTTACGGCTATTATCGGTGATGAACGGACCATGTACAATCTCATGAAGAAAGAACTTCGTGAGGTTAAGAAGAAATTTGCCACTCCTCGTTTGAGTTCTTTAGAAGACACTGCGAAAGCAATCGAGATTGATACAGCTAGTCTGATCGCCGAGGAAGATACATATGTCAGCGTGACCAAGGCTGGTTACATCAAGCGTACCAGCCCACGTTCCTTTGCAGCCTCCACCTTGGAAGAAATTGGCAAACGTGATGATGACCGTTTAATCTTTGTTCAATCTGCCAAGACAACCCAGCATCTTTTGATGTTCACGACTCTTGGAAATGTCATTTATCGACCAATCCATGAATTGGCAGATATTCGTTGGAAGGATATCGGAGAGCATCTGAGCCAGACCATTACAAATTTTGAAACTAACGAAGAAATCCTTTATGTGGAAGTCGTGGATCAGTTTGATGATGCGACAACCTACTTTACTGCAACTCGTCTCGGTCAAATCAAGCGTGTAGAACGAAAAGAATTCACTCCATGGCGGACCTATAAATCTAAGTCTGTCAAGTATGCTAAGCTCAAAGACGAGACAGACCAGATTGTGGCAGTGACTCCGATTAAACTAGATGATGTTCTTTTGATTAGCCAAAATGGTTATGTCCTTCGTTTCAATATCGAAGAGGTACCAGTTGTCGGTGCTAAGGCTGCAGGTGTCAAAGCTATGAACCTGAAAGCAGATGATGTCCTCCAATCCGCCTTTATCTGTAACACCTCATCCTTCTACCTCTTGACCCAACGTGGAAGTTTGAAACGTGTTTCTATTGACGAAATTCCGGCAACAAGCCGTGCCAAACGAGGTTTACAAGTCTTGCGTGAGTTGAAAAACAAACCGCACCGTGTCTTCTTGGCTGGAGCAGTTTCAGAGCAAGGATTCGTTGGTGATCTTTTTAGTACAGTAGTAGAAGAAAATGATCAAATGTTACTTGTCCAATCTAACAAGGGAACAATCTATGAGAGCCGATTGCAAGATTTGAACCTATCAGAACGAACTAGCAATGGAAGCTTTATTTCAGACACCATTTCAGATGAAGAAGTTTTTGACGCGTATCTTAAAGAAGTATTTACTGAAGCTAAATAAGTGAAATGAAGAATCAGTTTTCAGAGCTGGTTCTTTTTATTGAAGAAATTTTCTGAAAATTACAAAATATACTTGCTATTTTAGAAAAAAAGTGTAGAATAGTAGAATAAAAGAAATAGGTTTTTAGAATAAGGAGTGGAATATGACAGTAACGATTGATTGGGAAAACCTTGGTTTTTCCTATATGAAATTACCTTATCGCTATATTGCTCAGTTTTAAAAATGGACAATGGGATCAAGGAGAGCTTACAGAGGATGCAACCTTGCATATTTCAGAGTCTTCTCCAAGTCTTCACTATGGACAACAAGCATTTGAAGGTTTGAAAGCTTATCGTACTAAGGATGGCAGTATTCAACTTTTCCGTCCTGATGAAAATGCTAAACGTCTGCAACGGACATGTGACCGTCTCTTGATGCCACAAGTTCCGACAGAAATGTTTGTAGAAGCTTGTAAGGCAGTTGTTCGTGCGAATGAAGAATATGTACCTCCATACGGAACAGGTGGAACCTTATATCTTCGCCCTCTTTTGATTGGTGTCGGAGATATTATTGGGGTTAAACCAGCAGAGGAATACATTTTCACCATCTTTGCTATGCCAGTTGGAAATTACTTTAAGGGTGGATTGGTTCCAACCAACTTCTTGATTCAGGATGAATACGACCGTGCCGCTCCAAATGGTACAGGTGCGGCTAAGGTTGGTGGAAACTATGCTGCAAGTCTCTTGCCAGGTAAAATGGCCAAGTCACGCCATTTCTCAGATGTTATCTATCTAGATCCTTCAACACATACAAAGATTGAAGAAGTCGGTTCAGCTAACTTCTTTGGAATTACAGCTGACAATGAATTTGTAACACCATTGAGTCCATCTATCTTGCCATCTATTACCAAGTATTCTTTGCTTTATTTGGCAGAACATCGCTTGGGCTTAACTCCTATTGAGGGAGATGTCCCAATTGATAATCTTGACCGTTTTGTAGAGGCAGGTGCCTGTGGTACAGCAGCGGTTATTTCTCCAATTGGAGGTATTCAACACGGTGATGATTTCCATGTATTCTATAGTGAAACAGAAGTAGGACCTGTGACTCGTAAATTATATGATGAATTGACTGGTATTCAGTTCGGCGATATTGAAGCGCCAGAAGGTTGGATTGTAAAAGTTGACTAAATTTATCAAACACAAAAAACTCCAAATTAGTTGCACTCACTGATATGGAGTTTTTTCTTGCTAGTTTTAGAATTTTCTTGTAAAATAGAAAAAGTGAAGAGAGGTATGAAATGAGTAAGAAAGATAAGAAAATCGAAATTCAAGTGGCAGATGCCAAAGTTAGTGTAGGAAAAGATAGCTTTGAAGGTTATGTATTGACCATTGGCAAGAAAGTAATTGGAGAAATTGCCGAATTAGATGGACAATTTGCCATCATAAAGAATGGGAATGTCGATAGTTTTTATAAAAAATTGGAAAAAGCTGTGGAAATTTTGATTGAAAACTATAATTTAGCAAAATAAGTCTTGTTTTATTGAAAATTTCATGATATAATAGTTTTCGTTAAATATCGGAGAGATAGCGAAGAGGCTAAACGCGGCGGACTGTAAATCCGCTCCTTCGGGTTCGGGGGTTCGAATCCCTCTCTCTCCATTTTATCAATGGGGTATAGCCAAGCGGTAAGGCAAGGGACTTTGACTCCCTCATGCGTTGGTTCGAATCCAGCTACCCCAGTTCTTAGGTAATAATCAAGATAAAAAGCAAAATATCTTAGGGTATTTTATTTTTATAATTGAAAGACGTGAACGATATGAACATGTCCTTGCGGGTGCTTAGGAAAAAAATTATAAGTATGTCAAGTTTAAAGAAAAACTTGATTGTTGGAGGATTTTTTAGATGAACGAATTTGAAGATTTGCTAAATAGCGTTAGCCAAGTTGAGACTGGTGATGTTGTTAGTGCTGAAGTATTGACAGTTGATGCGACTCAAGCTAACGTTGCAATCTCTGGAACTGGTGTTGAAGGTGTCTTGACTCTTCGCGAATTGACAAACGATCGCGATGCAGATATCAATGACTTTGTTAAAGTAGGAGAAGTATTGGATGTTCTTGTACTTCGTCAAGTAGTTGGTAAAGATACTGATACAGTTACATACCTTGTATCTAAAAAACGCCTTGAAGCTCGCAAAAGCATGGGACAAACTTGTTGGTCGCGAAGAAGAAGTTGTTACTGTTAAAGGAACTCGTGCCGTTAAAGGTGGACTTTCAGTAGAATTTGAAGGTGTTCGTGGATTTATCCCAGCTTCAATGTTGGATACTCGTTTCGTACGTAACACTGAGCGTTTTGTAGGTCAAGAATTTGATGCTAAAATCAAAGAAGTTGACGCTAAAGAAAACCGCTTCATCCTTTCACGTCGTGAAGTTGTTGAAGCAGCTACTGCAGCAGCTCGCGCTGAAGTATTCGGTAAATTGGCTGTTGGTGATGTTGTAACTGGTAAAGTTGCTCGTATCACAAGCTTTGGTGCTTTCATTGACCTTGGTGGTGTTGACGGATTGGTTCACTTGACTGAGTTGTCACACGAGCGTAACGTATCACCAAAATCAGTTGTAACTGTTGGTGAAGAAATTGAAGTGAAAATCCTTGATCTTAATGAAGAAGAAGGACGTGTATCACTTTCACTTAAAGCAACAACACCTGGACCATGGGATGGCGTTGAGCAAAAATTGGCTAAAGGTGATGTAGTAGAAGGAACAGTTAAACGTTTGACTGACTTCGGTGCATTTGTTGAAGTATTGCCAGGTATCGATGGACTTGTTCACGTATCACAAATTTCACACAAACGTATTGAAAATCCAAAAGAAGCTCTTAAAGTTGGTCAAGAAGTTCAAGTTAAAGTTCTTGAAGTTAACGCAGATGCAGAGCGCGTATCACTTTCTATCAAAGCTCTTGAAGAGCGTCCAGCTCAAGAAGAAGGACAAAAAGAAGAAAAACGTGCTGCTCGTCCACGTCGTCCAAAACGTCAAGAAAAACGTGATTTCGAACTTCCAGAAACACAAACAGGATTCTCAATGGCTGACTTGTTCGGTGATATCGAACTTTAATCAAATTGAAAATTCATAAAATCCTTTGTTTACTAAACAAGGGATTTTTCTTTTGTCTGTAAACCTTTTTTGATATAATAGTTCTATGTTAGAATCAGAAAAACAATCATGTTATCAAATGTTAAATGAAGAACTATCTTTTTTATTGGAAGGTGAAACTAATGTTTTGGCTAATCTTTCCAACGCCAGTGCTCTTCTAAAATCACGCTTTCCTAATACCGTATTTGCAGGCTTTTATCTGTTCGATGGAAAGGAATTGGTTTTAGGTCCTTTCCAAGGCGGTGTTTCCTGCATCCGTATTGCGCTAGGCAAGGGTGTTTGTGGTGAGGCAGCTCATTTTCAGGAAACCGTTGTTGTTGGAGATGTAACGACTTATCCCAACTATATTTCTTGTGATAGTCGAGCTAAAAGTGAAATTGTTGTTCCGATGGTTAAGAATGGTCAATTACTTGGAGTTCTAGATCTTGATTCTTCAGAGATTGATGATTATGATGCTATGGATCGAGATTATTTGGAACAATTTGTCGCTATTTTGCTTGAAAAGACAGAATGGGACTTTACAATGTTTGGGGAGAAAGCCTAATGTATCAAGCACTTTATCGAAAATATAGAAGTCAAAACTTCTCCCAGTTGGTTGGACAGGAAGTTGTGGCTAAGACTCTTAAACAAGCAGTAGAGCAAGAGAAAATAAGTCATGCCTATCTTTTTTCTGGTCCACGTGGAACGGGAAAAACCAGTGTAGCCAAGATTTTTGCCAAAGCTATGAACTGTCCAAATCAAGTGGGTGGTGAACCTTGTAATAACTGCTATATTTGTCAAGCAGTGACAGATGGTAGTTTAGAAGATGTCATTGAAATGGATGCGGCCTCTAATAATGGGGTGGATGAAATTCGTGAAATTCGTGATAAATCTACCTACGCTCCTAGTCTTGCCCGTTATAAGGTTTACATCATAGATGAGGTTCACATGCTGTCTACAGGAGCTTTTAACGCCCTCCTAAAGACGCTGGAAGAGCCAACACAGAATGTGGTCTTTATTTTGGCAACTACTGAATTGCACAAGATTCCTGCCACTATTCTATCCCGTGTGCAACGTTTTGAATTTAAATCAATTAAGACACAGGATATTAAGGAACATATCCACTATATTTTAGAAAAAGAAAATATCAGTTCTGAACCAGAGGCTGTGGAAATCATTGCCAGACGGGCTGAAGGTGGGATGCGGGACGCCTTGTCTATTTTGGATCAAGCCCTAAGTTTGACACAGGGAAATGAGCTGACGACTGCTATCTCTGAAGAAATTACTGGCACCATTAGTCTATCAGCCTTGGATGATTATGTGTCTGCCTTGTCTCAACAGGATGTTCCAAAGTCCCTAGCGTGCTTAAATCTTCTCTTTGACAATGGTAAGAGCATGACTCGTTTTGTGACCGACCTTTTGCACTATTTAAGAGACTTGTTAATTGTTCAAACAGGGGGAGAAAATACTCATCATAGTCCAGTCTTTGTTGAGAATTTAGCACTTCCTCAAGAAAATCTGTTTGAAATGATTCGCTTGGCGACAGTCAGTTTAGCAGATATTAAGTCTAGTTTGCAGCCCAAGATTTATGCTGAGATGATGACTATCCGTTTGGCAGAGATTAAGCCTGAACCAGCTCTTTCTGGGGCAGTTGAACATGAAATTGCTGCACTGAGACAGGAAGTTGCTCGTCTCAAACAAGAACTCGCAAATGTGGGAACTGTACCCAAGCCAACTAGTCCAGCACCTAGTCGCCCAGCAGCAGGCAAGACAGTCTATCGTGTGGATCGCAATAAAGTTCAATCTATCCTACAAGAGGCTGTCGAAAATCCTGATTTAGCACGTCAAAATCTGATTCGTTTGCAGAATGCCTGGGGAGAGGTGATTGAAAGTCTTGGAGGTCCTGATAAGGCTCTGCTAGTTGGTTCTCAACCGGTTGCGGCCAATGAACACCATGCTATTCTTGCTTTTGAGTCTAACTTCAATGCTGGTCAAACCATGAAACGAGACAATCTCAACACCATGTTTGGCAATATCCTCAGTCAGGCAGCAGGTTTTTCACCCTGAAATTTTAGCCATTTCCATGGAGGAATGGAAAGAAGTTCGCGCAGCCTTTTCAGCCAAAGCCAAATCTTCTCAAACTGAAAAAGAAGCAGAAGAAAGTCTGATTCCAGAAGGATTTGAATTTTTGGCTGATAAAGTGAAGGTAGAGGAAGACTAAAGAAAGATTTCATGATACAATAAGTTTATGAATAGACAACAATTTATTATCATCGCGCTGTTTACAGCTGCTGAGACCTATTTTTTCAATGAAGCCTGGATGACTGGTCGCTATATTATGGCAGCCTTTTGGGCCATTTTGCTCTTTTAGAAATTTCCGAGTCAGTTACTTGATGGGCAAGATTGTAGATGTCATTGACCAGCATTTAAAAGGAAAAGACTAGTCCTCAGCTTCTAGACAAAATCAAAGCCTTTTAGGCTTTTTTTTGTTATACTATAAAAGTATATTTATTGACCTTTTACCGTATTTTCTAGGGAAATCAAGTATGTTTCTAGTAAGTACTGTAAAGGCCTTGAAAAAGAAAGGAACTATCATGTCAGTATTAGAGATCAAAGATCTTCACGTTGAGATTGAAGGAAAAGAAATTTTAAAAGGGGTTAACCTGACCCTGAAAACAGGAGAAATCGCCGCTATCATGGGACCAAATGGTACTGGTAAATCGACTCTTTCTGCCGCTATCATGGGAAATCCAAACTATGAAGTTACCAAAGGTGAAGTCTTGTTTGATGGCGTAAACATCCTTGAGTTGGAAGTGGACGAGCGTGCGCGTATGGGACTTTTTCCTTGCTATGCAATACCCATCAGAAATTCCTGGAATTACCAATGCTGAGTTTCTTCGTGCAGCTATGAATGCTGGTAAAGAAGACGATGAGAAGATTTCAGTTCGTGAGTTCATCACTAAGCTAGATGAGAAAAATGGAATTGCTCAACATGAAAGAAGAAATGGCTGAGCGTTACCTCAACGAAGGTTTCTCTGGTGGTGAGAAAAAAACGTAAATGAGATTCTTCAACTTTTTGATGTTGGAACCAACTTTTGCCCTTTTGGATGAGATTGACTCTGGTCTTGATATTGATGCCCTTAAAGTTGTTTCTAAAGGTGTGAATGCCATGCGTGGTGAAGGCTTTGGTGCTATGATTATCACTCACTACCAACGTCTTTTGAACTACATCACACCTGATGTGGTACACGTCATGATGGAAGGTCGTGTTGTCCTTTCAGGTGGTCCAGAATTGGCTGCGCGTTTGGAACGTGAAGGATACGCAAAACTAGCTGAAGAACTTGGCTACGACTACAAGGAAGAATTGTAATTCCCTCGTATCTTTTTAGGAGAAGTAAATGACTAAAGAAAATATTAAACTTTTTTTCAGAAATGCACGCTGAACCAAGCTGGTTGGCTGACCTCCGTCAAAAAGCTTTTTGATAAGATTGAGACTTTGGAATTACCAGTTATTGAGCGTGTCAAATTCCACCGTTGGAATCTGGGTGATGGAACGATTACAGAAAGTGAGCCATCAGCAAATGTTCCAGATTTCACAGCTCTAGATAATCACTTGAAGTTGGTGCAAGTAGGAACTCAGACTGTTTTTTTGAGCAAACTCCAGTTGAGTTAGCTGAACAGGGTGTCGTCTTTACAGACTTCCACTCAGCTTTAGAAGAAATTCCAGAGCTTATTGAGGAATTCTTCATGTCATCTGTTAAGTATGACGATGACAAGTTGGCAGCCCTACCATACAGCTTATTTCAACAGTGGTGTTGTTCTCTACATTCCTGATAATGTTGAGATTAAAGAACCAATCGAAGGAATTTTTCTATCAAGACAGCGATAGTGATGTGCCGTTTAACAAGCATATTATGATTATCGCTGGTAAAAATTCTAAGATTAGTTATCTGGAGCGTTTAGAGTCACGCGGTGAGGGAAGTGTCAAAGCAACTGCTAATATCACAGTAGAAGTGATTGCACGTTCTGGTGCGCAAGTGAAGTTTGCTGCGATCGACCGTCTAGGGTGAAAACGTCACTGCCTACATTAGCCGTCGTGGTAAATTAGGCAACGATGCAAGCATTGACTGGGCAATCGGTGTCATGAACGAAGGAAATGTCGTTGCTGACTTTTGATAGTGACTTGATTGGTAAATGGTAGCCATGCGATCTTAAAGTCGTAGCTCTTTCAAGTGGCCGTCAGGTACAAGGGATTGATACCCGAGTAACTAACTATGGTTGCAACTCAATCGGAAATATCCTCCAACATGGGGTTATTCTTGAAAAAGCAACCTTGACCTTCAATGGTATTGGTCATATTATCAAGGGTGCTAAGGGAGCAGATGCGCAACAAGAGAGCCGTGTTCTTATGCTTTCAGACCAAGCGCGTTCAGATGCCAATCCAATTCTTTTGATTGATGAAAATGATGTTACTGCAGGTCATGCAGCTTCTATCGGTCAGGTAGATCCAGAAGATATGTACTACCTCATGAGCCGTGGTTTGGATAAGGCAACTGCAGAACGTTTGGTTGTCCGTGGTTTCCTTGGCTCTGTTATCGTTGAGATTCCAGTCAAGGAAGTTCGTGATGAAATGATTGCAACTATCGAAGAAAAAAATTGTCAAAACGCTAAGGGGTAGCCTATGTTAGATGTAGAAGTGATTCGCAAGGATTTTTCCAATTTTAGACCAGATTGTTAATGATGAACCATTGGTTTATTTGGACAATGCTGCGACGACACAAAAACCACTAGCAGTTCTGGAGACGATTAACCGCTACTATGAGAAGGACAATGCCAATGTTCATCGTGGCGTTCATACCTTGGCAGAAAGGGCGACAGCTTCTTATGAGGCAGCTCGTGAAACCATTCGTAAGTTTATCAATGCAGGATCTACAAAGGAAGTTCTCTTTACTAGAGGAACGACAACCAGTCTTAACTGGGTAGCGCGCTTTGCAGAGGAAGTCTTGACTGAGGGAGACCAGGTCTTGATTTCTGTCATGGAACATCATTCTAATATCATTCCTTGGCAGGAAGTCTGCCGTAAGACTGGGGGCAGAGCTTGTCTATGTCTATCTCAAGAATGGAGCTCTGGATATGGATGATTTACGAGCTAAATTGACTGATAAAGTTAAGTTTGTCTCCCTAGCTCACGCCTCAAATGTTCTTGGTGTGGTCAATCCAATAAAAGAAATCACTCAATTATCCCACCAAGTTGGAGCTATCATGGTGGTGGATGGTGCTCAATCTACTCCTCATATGAAGATTGATGTCCAGGACTTGGATGTGGACTTCTTTGCTTTTTCAGGTCACAAGATGGCGGGTCCAACTGGTATCGGTGTTCTTTACGGTAAAGAAAAGTATCTGGAACAAATGTCACCAGTAGAATTTGGCGGAGAGATGATTGATTTCGTCTACGAGCAATCTGCTAGTTGGAAGGAATTGCCTTGGAAATTCGAGGCTGGAACTCCTAACATGGCTGGTGCAATCGTACTTGCTGCGGCAGTGGATTATCTGGAAACGATTGGTATGGACACGATTGAAGCTCATGAACAAGAATTGATTGCATACGTCTTTCCAAAACTGCAGGCAATTGAGGGATTAACTATTTATGGTTCGCAGGACTTGGATCAACGCTCGGGTGTCATTGCCTTTAACCTAGGCAATCTTCATCCTCACGACCTTGCGACTGCTTTGGATTATGAAGGTGTGGCTGTTCGAGCAGGTCACCATTGCGCTCAACCCTTGCTCCAGTATTTGGACGTTCCAGCTACAGCTCGTGCAAGTTTTTATATCTACAATACCAAGGCAGATTGCGACAAGCTAGTCGATGCCTTACAAAAGACAAAGGAGTTTTTCAATGGCACTTTCTAAACTAGATAGCCTTTATATGGCAGTGGTAGCGGACCATTCGAAAAATCCACATCACCAAGGGAAGTTGGAAGATGCTGAGCAAATCAGTCTCAACAATCCGACCTGTGGAGATGTCATCAACCTCTCTGTCAAGTTTGATGTAGATGACCGTTTGGAAGATATCGCTTTTCTAAACTCAGGTTGTACTATCTCAACTGCCTCTGCAAGCATGATGACAGATGCTGTTTTGGGCAAGACCAAGCAAGAAATTTTAGAACTTGCGACTATTTTTTCTGAAATGGTTCAAGGCCAAAAAGATGAACGCCAAGATCAACTAGGCGATGCAGCTTTCTTGTCAGGTGTTGCCAAATTCCCTCAACGAATCAAGTGTGCAACCTTAGCTTGGAACGCCCTCAAGAAAACAATTGAAAATCAAGAAAACAAGTAAGGCAAGTTTCTTTTGTCTTATGAATCAGTAGAAATGAAGAATGAAAGAAAGGATATTATGGCTGAAGAAAGAGTAGAACCAAAACCAATTGACCTTGGTGAATATAAATTTGGTTTCCATGATGATGTAGAGCCTGTCCTATCGACAGGAAAAGGATTGAACGAAGATGTCATTCGTGAACTATCAGCTGCTAAGGGAGAACCTGAGTGGATGTTAGAATTCCGTTTGAAGTCTTATGAAACCTTCAAAAAAATGCCCATGCAAACTTGGGGAGCAGACTTGTCAGAGATTGATTTTGATGACTTGATCTACTACCAAAAACCATCTGATAAGCCAGCCCGTTCATGGGATGAGGTTCCTGAAAAAATTAAAGAAACCTTTGAACGTATCGGGATTCCGGAAGCTGAGCGTGCTTATTTAGCAGGCGCCTCTGCCCAGTACGAGTCAGAAGTGGTTTACCACAACATGAAGGAAGAGTTCCAGAAATTGGGGATTATCTTTACAGATACGGATTCTGCCCTCAAGGAATACCCAGACTTGTTTAAACAATACTTTGCTAAGTTGGTACCGCCGACAGATAACAAGTTAGCTGCCCTCAACTCGGCAGTATGGTCAGGTGGAACCTTTATCTACGTACCAAAAGGGGTCAAGGTAGATATTCCACTTCAAACTTACTTCCGTATCAACAACGAAAATACTGGTCAGTTTGAACGTACCTTGATTATCGTTGATGAGGGAGCAAGTGTCCATTATGTAGAAGGATGTACAGCGCCAACTTATTCAAGTAACAGCTTGCATGCTGCCATCGTAGAAATCTTTGCCTTGGATGGAGCTTATATGCGTTATACGACTATCCAAAACTGGTCTGATAACGTCTATAACTTGGTAACGAAACGTGCTAAAGCCTTGAAAGATGCGACGGTTGAGTGGATTGATGGAAACTTGGGTGCCAAAACAACCATGAAATACCCATCTGTTTACCTAGATGGAGAAGGGGCGCGTGGTACCATGCTTTCTATTGCCTTTGCCAATGCTGGGCAACACCAAGATACGGGTGCTAAGATGATCCACAATGCTCCACATACTAGCTCGTCTATTGTGTCTAAATCAATCGCTAAAGGTGGAGGTAAGGTTGACTACCGTGGACAAGTAACCTTTAATAAAAACTCTAAGAAATCTGTCTCTCACATCGAGTGTGATACCATTATCATGGATGACTTATCAGCATCAGATACTATTCCGTTTAATGAAATCCACAACTCACAAGTGGCTTTGGAACACGAAGCTAAGGTATCTAAGATTTCAGAAGAGCAACTCTATTATCTCATGAGCCGTGGATTGTCAGAATCTGAAGCAACTGAGATGATTGTTATGGGATTTGTAGAACCATTTACAAAAGAGCTTCCAATGGAATATGCTGTTGAGCTGAACCGTTTGATTAGCTATGAAATGGAAGGATCAGTTGGCTAAGAATATGTAGAATCTGAGCAGGATTTATTCTGTTCGGATTTTTTTGAAAAATTATCTTATAAATATTCACAAAATCTCTTTTATATGATAAAATAAAACAATCATATTTAATGGAGATGAAGTATGAATATTTTTAGAACAAAAGATGTTAGCTTGGGACGTACTGAAATGCACCGTCATTTAAAAGTATGGGATTTGATTTTATTAGGAATCGGTGCCATGGTAGGAACTGGGATTTTTACCATTACAGGAACCGCAGCAGCAACGCTTGCTGGTCCGTCACTGGTTGTATCTATAGTGATTTCTGCCCTGTGTGTTTCTTTATCCGCCCTCTTTTTCGCAGAGTTTGCCTCTCGTGTTCCTGCAACTGGTGGTGCTTATAGTTATTTGTATGCAATTTTGGGTGAATTACCAGCTTGGATTGCTGGTTGGTTGACCATCATGGAGTTCATGACAGCAGTTTCTGGTGTGGCCTCTGGCTGGGCAGCTTATTTTAAAGGCTTGCTCAGTAACTATAGTATTTCAATGCCTCAAACCTTGAATGGGACCTTTAACCCTGAGCAGGGTACCTATATAGACCTTTTACCTATTTTAGTATTGACACTGGTAACCGGTTTAGTTTTATTAAATTCCAAGGCAGCCTTGCGTTTTAATTCGCTTCTAGTCGTCTTGAAATTCTCTGCTCTTGCTTTGTTTATTCTAGTTGGTATCTGGTATATTAAACCAGAAAATTGGTCCAACTTTGCTCCCTTTGGTTTTGGTCAAATTTATGGTGGAAGTACTGGAATAATGGCAGGAGCATCTTTGATGTTCTTTGGTTTCCTAGGATTTGAATCTATTTCTATGGCTGTTGATGAAATTCAAAACCCACAAAAAAATGTTCCACGAGGTATTGTTTTGTCATTGACAATCGTAACGATTCTCTATGCTTTGGTTACATTAATATTGACAGGGATTGTTCACTACAGCCAACTCAATGTGGACGATGCTGTAGCATTTTCATTGCGAAGTATAGGAATTGGTTGGGCAGCTAATTATGTGTCATTAGTGGCTATCTTGACCTTGCTTACAGTTTGTATTTCGATGACTTATGCCTTATCGCGTATGATTTACAGTTTAGCACGTGATGGTCTTTTACCTCGAAGTTTTAAGCAATTAAGCAAAACAAGTCGTGTCCCTAAAAATGCGACCATCTTAACTGGAGTTGCTTCTGCAATTGCAGCAGGAGTGTTTCCACTGGCTAGTATTGCAGCCTTTCTAAATATTTGTACGCTTGCTTATCTTATCTTACTGGCTTATGGAATTATAAAACTTAGAAAGGATAAGGGAATGCCTAAAGAAGGGGAATTCAAAACTCCTCTAGTTCCCTTGTTACCGATTTTATCTATTCTAATCTGTGTTTTCTTTATGCTTCAATATAGTATAGAAACATGGATTGCGTTTGGCATTGCTCTTGTAGTTGGACTTGTGATTTATTTTACTTATGGCTATCGTCATTCTACACTTTCTGAATAGAGAAAAAGCTGGAACTTCCCAGCTTTTTCTTTATTCTTTTATATAGGTAAATCCTTCTCCAAGGATTTCGTGAGCTTCAGTAATAGTTATAAAGGCTTGAGGATCAACTTGATGAATCATATCTTTCATTTTTACAATTTCATTACGACCAACAATACAATAGATGATTTTTAAATCTTTTTTACTATAGTAGCCTTGACCAGAAAGAAAGGTTACCCCACGTCCGAGTTCATCATTAATCTTTTTAGCTAATTTATCAGGATACTGAGTAATAATTATAAAGCCTTTTCCAGCGTAGCCACCTTCTCCAATAAAATCAATGACACGTGTGATGATAAAATCGAACAAAAGTGTATAGGTAACTAGACGAAGATCTTGGAAGAGTATTAAAATTAACATTAGGATAAAGAAGTCAATCCCAAAAAGCAATTTTCCGATGGATATATTCGTATATTTGTTTAGAATACGAGCAACAATATCAGATCCACCGGTTGTTCCACCAGCATTGAAAATAACTCCTAACCCGATTCCAAGCAGAACACCGGAAACCAAGGAAACGATTATCAAATCACCTTGTAAATCAAACTGTAAGGGAATACGTTCAAATACTGCTAACCAAACAGATAGAGAAAAAGTACCTAGAAGGCTAGAATAGAGTGTTTTAGGACCAAATATTTTCCAAGCCAAAATGAATAAGGGAATATTAATTAAAAGATTCATCAAGGAGACAGGAATCTTGAAGAGATAGTATGTAATTAGAGTGACACCAGTTGCTCCTCCCTCGAAGAGATGATGGGGAACAACAAAATAGGTAAGACCAAAAGCATAAATAGCTGCACCCAGTATGATGGTGATAATAGGCTGTATTTTTCGAAGCATGATTTTCCCTCACTTTTCTATAGATTGATTATACCAAAATTTCAAACTTTTTCATTGGATCCCTTATGATTTTTTAATAATTTTTTGATATAATAAGAGTGAAAAATCTAATTCCTATCTAGTATAATAGAAAGATTGATTATATGACAAAAGTAAAAATTGTAACAGATTCTTCTGTTACTATCGAACCAGAAGTTGTTAAAGAGCTTAATATTACAGTTGTTCCCCTATCGGTTATGATTGATAGCGTACTTTATTCGGACTCAGATTTGAAAGAAGGTGAGTTCCTTCATCTTATGCAACAAAGTAAGAATCTTCCTAAAACGAGTCAACCTCCAGTAGGAGTATTTGCTGAGGTTTTTGAAGAGTTAGGAAAAGATGGTAGTCAAATTCTTGCAATACATATGTCTCATGCCTTGTCTGGAACCGTTGAGGCTGCTCGTCAAGGTGCAAGTTTATCTGCTGCGGATGTGACAGTTATTGATAGCTCATTTACTGATCAGGCTATGAAGTTTCAGGTTGTTGAAGCCGCAAAACTTGCTAAAGAAGGAAAAGATTTAGAAACAATTGTAGCTGCTGTTGAAGAAATCAAACAAGATACAGAACTTTACATTGGGGTTTCAACTTTAGAAAACTTAGTGAAAGGTGGACGTATCGGACGTGTGACAGGTTTGTTAAGTTCCCTTTTGAACATTCGTGTTGTGATGCAGATGAAAGATCATGAATTGCAACCTATTGTTAAAGGTCGCGGTGCTAAAACGTTTAAAAAATGGTTAGACGAGTTGGTAGAAACTCTTTCTCATAAAGCGGTTGCTGAAATTGGGATTTCCTATGCAGGAAATAATGAGTGGGCTAATGAAATGAAGAGTTTATTGCAAAAATATGTTGAAAAACCGATATCAGTTTTAGAAACAGGTTCTATTATTCAAACTCATACAGGAGAAAATGCATGGGCTATTTTAATACGATATGTTTCCTAAAAAAATAGTGAAAATTCATTCAAAATAGTGTTTTTGACTTGACCTACGGGCGTTTTTAGGATATGATTATATTTGTTAATTAGAAATTATTTGGAGGATTTTTTAACATGGCAAACAAACAAGATTTGATCGCTAAAGTAGCAGAAGCTACAGATTTAACTAAGAAAGATTCAGCAGCAGCAGTTGAAGCTGTATTCGCAGCAGTAACTGAGTACCTTGCAGCTGGTGAAAAAGTTCAATTGATCGGTTTTGGTAACTTTGAAGTTCGTGAGCGTGCTGCACGTAAAGGTCGCAACCCACAAACTGGTAAAGAAATCAAAATTGCAGCTTCTAAAGTTCCAGCATTCAAAGCTGGTAAAGCTCTTAAAGACGCTGTTAAATAATGACACTTTAAAAAGCCTATTGTATCAAGCTTTCTAGCTTGGTTGATAGGCTTTTTTGTTTGCTTTGGGGCAAAGACTAATACTTTTCCATAACATCTGCAACGATTATTTTCATTTGTTTAGTAATATGAGTATAAATTTGTGGCGTTGTTTTAGCATATGAGTATCCAACACGATCCAAACGATGTGAGATAAGAAATCTTTTGGAAAATAGTGTTTCAGTCTTTAGGGGAAAAGAAAAAGGTTCTCATTAAATGAGAACCTAGTTACAATTAGTTTTTAGAAGCAGTTTGGAATTCTGGTTTTTTCCAAGCTTCGTCAATAATAGCTTGTAATTCTTTAGCAGATGCTTGCATTTTTTGAGTTTCTGCGTCGTTCAATGGGATATTTACTGGACGAACGATACCGTGTGCACCAACGATAGCTGGTTGACCGATAAAGACATTTTCAACTCCGTATTGACCTTCTTGGAATACAGAAAGCGGAAGTACTGCATTTTCGTCGTCAAGGATTGCTTTTGTAATACGAGCTAGGGCAACGGCGATACCGTAGTAAGTAGCACCTTTTTTTGTTGATGATTGAGTAAGCAGCGTCACGAACTGAGATGAAGAGTTCAACAAGGTCAGCTTCATTCAAGTCACGGTTAGCTTGCAACCATTGTTCCAATTTAACACCGGCAACGTTAGCGTGAGACCAAACAGCAAACTCAGAGTCACCGTGTTCACCCATGATGTAGGCATGGACTGAACGAGCGTCAACACCGATTTTTCAGCAAGTGCTTGACGGAAACGAGCTGAGTCAAGTGAAGTACCTGAACCGATAACGCGTTCTTTAGGGAATCCAGAGAATTTCCAAGTTGAATAAGTCAAGACATCTACTGGGTTAGCTGCAACAAGGAAGATACCATCAAAACCTGAAGCAACAACTTGCTCAACGATTGATTTGTTGATAGCAAGGTTTTTACCTACAAGGTCAAGACGAGTTTCACCTGGTTTTTGAGGAGCACCAGCTGTGATAACAACAAGGTCAGCATCAGCACAGTCTTCGTATTTAGCAGCGTAGATTTTTTTAGGTGAAGTGAATGCAAGGGCGTGGCTAAGGTCTTCGGCATCACCAACTGCTTTTTCAAACAATTGTGGAATTTCAATGATACCAAGTTCTTGTGCAATTCCTTGTGTAACGAGGGCGAAAGCGTAAGAAGAACCTACGGCACCGTCACCGACGAGGATAACTTTTTTGTGTTGTTTAGTTGCTGTCATTTGTCTAAACATCTCCTTTGTTTTATTAAGGGAAATTCCCCATTTGATTTCATTCTATCACTTTTAAATAGCTTTGTCACGGATATACCTTGCAGTTCTTTATGTAAACGTTTTATCGATTTAGATATCTGAAATATAGCAAACATTATGGTATAATATACCTAATTATAGTGAAATGAGGCATTTATTAATGCAGGATAGAAATTTAGTGAATGTCAATCTGACAAAGGAGATGAAGACAAGCTTTATCGACTACGCCATGAGTGTTATCGTTGCGCGGGCTCTTCCTGATGTTCGAGATGGCTTGAAACCCGTTCACCGTCGGATTCTCTATGGAATGAATGAATTGGGTGTTACTCCAGACAACCACATAAAAAATCTGCTCGTATTACTGGGGATGTCATGGGTAAATATCACCCACACGGGGATTCCTCTATCTATGAAGCCATGGTTCGTATGGCTCAATGGTGGAGCTACCGTTACATGCTTGTAGATGGCCATGGGAACTTTGGTTCCATGGATGGTGATGGTGCTGCCGCCCAGCGTTACACTGAGGCACGTATGAGCAAGATTGCTCTGGAGATGCTTCGTGATATCAATAAAAATACGGTTGATTTCGTTGATAACTATGATGCCAATGAACGTGAACCTTTAGTCCTTCCAGCTCGTTTTCCAAATCTTTTAGTTAATGGAGCTACTGGTATCGCTGTCGGTATGGCGACAAATATTCCACCTCATAACCTGGGTGAAACCATTGATGCTGTGAAGTTGGTCATGGACAATCCTGAAGTGACCACTAAGGATTTGATGGAAGTCTTGCCTGGGCCAGATTTTCCAACTGGTGCTCTTGTCATGGGGAAATCAGGTATCCATAAGGCTTACGAAACAGGTAAAGGTTCGATTGTTCTTCGTTCTCGTACTGAAATTGAAGAAACTAAGACTGGCCGTGAGCGCATCGTTGTAACAGAATTTCCATACATGGTCAACAAAACAAAGGTACATGAGCATATTGTTCGTTTGGTTCAGGAAAAACGCATTGAGGGCATTACAGCAGTACGTGATGAGTCAAACCGTGAAGGTGTTCGATTTGTTATCGAAGTTAAGCGTGATGCCTCGGCCAATGTTATCCTTAATAATCTCTTCAAGATGACCCAGATGCAAACCAACTTTGGTTTCAATATGCTTGCTATCCAAAATGGGGTACCGAAGATTTTGTCTCTTCGTCAGATTTTGGATGCCTATATCGAGCACCAAAAAGAAGTGGTTGTTCGTCGTACTCGTTTTGATAAAGAAAAAGCAGAAGCGCGTGCTCATATCTTAGAAGGTCTCTTGATTGCACTAGACCATATCGACGAAGTGATTCGTATCATCCGTGCTAGTGAAACGGATGCGGAAGCACAAGCTGAGTTGATGAGCAAGTTTAAGCTTTCTGAACGTCAAAGTCAAGCCATCCTTGATATGCGTCTTCGTCGTTTGACAGGTTTGGAACGTGATAAGATTCAGTCTGAGTATGATGACCTCTTGGCTCTGATTGCGGATTTAGCAGATATTCTAGCTAAGCCGGAACGTGTTTCTCAAATCATTAAAGATGAATTAGACGAAGTTAAGCGTAAGTTTGGCGACCAACGTCGTACTGAATTGATGGTCGGTGAAGTCTTAAGCCTCGAAGATGAGGATTTGATTGAAGAATCGGATGTCTTGATTACACTGTCTAACAAGGGTTACATTAAACGTTTGGACCAAGGAGAATTCACTGCTCAAAAACGTGGAGGTCGCGGTGTTCAAGGAACAGGCGTTAAGGATGACGATTTTGTTCGAGAGTTAGTGTCAACCAGCACCCATGATCACCTGCTCTTCTTCACAAATAAAGGTCGTGTCTATCGCCTGAAAGGCTATGAAATTCCTGAGTATGGCCGTACTGCCAAGGGATTGCCAATTGTCAATCTTTTGAAATTGGATGAAGGTGAAAGTATTCAAACCATCATCAATGTTGAGTCTGAACGCAGTGATGATGCTTATCTCTTCTTCACAACCCGTCATGGTATTGTGAAGAGAACCAGCGTTAAGGAATTTGCTAACATTCGTCAAAATGGACTTAAAGCACTGAACCTCAAAGATGAAGATGAGTTGATTAATGTCTTACTGACAGAAGAAGATACGGATATTATCATTGGTACCAAGTTTGGTTATGCAGTTCGCTTTAATCAATCAGCCGTTCGAGGCATGAGTCGTATCGCTACGGGTGTGAAAGGTGTCAATCTTCGTGAAGGAGATACAGTAGTTGGTGCTAGTGTGATTACAGACCAGGACGAGGTTCTTATCATCACAGAAAGGATATGGTAAGCGCACAGTTGCGACTGAATATCCAACAAAAGGTCGTGGTGGTAAAGGGATGAAGACGGCTAATGTAGCTGAGAAAAATGGTTCTCTATCAGGTCTTTTGACAGTTAAAGGCGATGAAGATTTGATGATTATCACTGATACAGGTGTCATGATTCGAACCAACGTTGCCAATATTTCACAAACAGGGCGCTCAACTATGGGAGTTAAAGTGATGCGCTTGGATCAGGATGCTAAAATTGTGACCTTTACAACGGTAGAAGCGTCAGAAAAAGAAGAAGTTGGGACAGAAAACGAAATAGAAGGTGAAGCATAATGTCTCATAAAAAGAATAATAAGAAAACAAACCGTAAAAATTTACTAATCAATGTCTTGGCAGGATTCTTAATTCTCTTGTCACTGGCATTAATCTTTAATTCAAAAATTCGTGATATCTTCATGGTTTGGAATACTAACAAGTATCAAGTTAGCCAGGTATCAAAAGAAAAATTGGAAGAAAATAAAGATACAGAAGGTAATTTTGACTTTGACTCAGTAAAAGCCATTTCGTCAGAAGCTGTCTTATCCTCACAATGGAATTCGCAAAAATTGCCAGTTATTGGTGGAATTGCTATTCCTGAAGTAGAAATTAACTTGCCTATTTTTAAAGGTCTTGATAATGTCAATCTCTTCTATGGAGCTGGTACGATGAAGCGTGACCAAGTGATGGGGAAAGGAAACTATTCACTTGCGAGCCATCACATCTTCACAGCGGAAAATGCCAGTCAGATGCTATTTTCTCCATTATCACGTGCTAAAAATGGGATGAAAATTTATCTAACTGATAAGGATAAGGTTTATACTTATGTCATTCATGAGGTCAAGCATGTGACACCAGATCGTGTCGATGAGATTGATGACCGTAGTGGAGTTGATGAAATCACACTTGTGACTTGTGTGGACTATGATGCGACAGAGCGGATTATCGTTAAAGGTGACTTAAAAGAAGAAAAAGATTATTCACAAACCCCTGAAGAAATTCTAACAGCTTTCAATCAACCATATAAACAACGCTATTAATAGTTAAAGAATCAGTAAACATTTAGTTTTACTGGTTCTTTTTACATTGCTTTGTAATCGTGCTAAGTAATGCTAAATCAATACAAATATTATCATTTTTCAAAAACAATTACCTATTTTAATATTTTATGCTATAATACTAAGTATAAAAAATAGGAGATGTTTATGAGTTCTTCAGAGTTTATTTCGAAGATTGATTATTATTGCCACAAGAAAGAAAGTCTTTTCAAGCAAAGTAAATTCAAGTATGCTATTCGTTCCATGTTTGCAGGTGCTTTTTTAACCTTCAGTACAGCTGCTGGTGCTATTGGTGCAGATTTACTTAATAGTATTGTTCCAAGTAGTGGGTATTTCCTTTTCCCATTTGTTTTTGCTTGGGGGCTGGTTTATATTGTCTTCCTAAATGCGGAATTGGTAACTTCCAATATGATGTATTTAACAGCAGGTGCATTTTTGAAAAAGATTGATTGGAAAAAGGCAATGATTATTTTACTCTATTGTACTTTGTTTAATCTCATTGGTGCCTTAGTAGCTGGATGGGCCTTTGCCAACTCGTCAGCCTTTTCGCATTTGACCCATGATAGCTTCCTTTCTAAGCTTGTAGCCAAGAAATTGGCGCGTCCAAGTGATTTAGTCCTGCTTGAGGGAATTCTTGCCAATGTATTTGTAAATATTGCCATTCTTTCATCTATACTAGTCAAAGATGGTGCTGCCAAACTATGGATTATTTTATCAGCTATTTCCATGTTTGTCTTCTTGTCCAATGAGCACATCGCTGCCAATTTTGCTTCCTTTAGTATTATAAAATTCAGCATGATTGCTGATCAAGTACCTCACTTTGATCTTCCAAATATCCTTCGACATTGGGGTGTAACCTTTATTGCTAACTTTATAGGTGGAGGTCTTCTGATTGGTTTACCGTATGCCTTTCTAAATAAGAATGAAGATACATATGTTGATTAAGAAGAGTTAGTGTATCAGGGAGAATCAGAACGATTCTCTCTTTTCTTTTACAAAATAGAGGCTTGCAGAGAAAATCGTTTTTAAATTGTAACAATAAAATATATTAAATAGAATAAAAAGTTATTCCATGTAACCTCAAATATTCTGATAACTAAAAACTTCTAAAAAGCTTATTATTAAAAACAATGTAAACGATTACTGGGTTTTTAAATTTATCAAAAATACAATTAGGAAAGGCTTTTCATTATATCTATTTTATGTTATAATTATCACAAATAAAAGTTTTAGGAGTTTATTATGGTTTCTTCAGAATTTATCTCAAAGATTGAATTTGCTTGCAAGAAGAAAGAAACGTCTTTATAGTCAAAGCAAATTTAAGTATGCGATTCGTTCTATGTTCTGCAGGTGCATTCTTAACTTTCAGTACAGCTGCTGGTGCAGTTGGGGCTGACTTGATTAATAAAATTGCACCAGGTAGTGGACGCTTTCCTCTTCCCATTTGTCTTTGCTTGGGGATTGGCCTACATTGTTTTTCTTGAATGCCGAGTTGGTAACATCAAACATGATGTTCTTGACTGCTGGTAGTTTCTTGAAAAAAATCTCTTGGAGAAAAAAACAGCTGAGATTTTTACTTTACTGTACCTTGTTCAACCTTATCGGGGCCTTGATAGCAGGTTGGGGCTTTGCTCATTCAGCAGCTTATGCACATCTGACTCACGATAGTTTCATCTCAGGGGTTGTTGAGATGAAGTTAGGCCGTTCAAATGAATTAGTCTTGCTTGAGGCGATTTTGGCAAATATTTTCGTAAATATTGCGATTCTTTCATTTGTTTTGGTCAAAGATGGTGGTGCTAAACTATGGCTTGTTTTATCAGCGATTTACATGTTTGTATTCTTAACAAACGAGCACATTGCTGCGAACTTTGCTTCTTTCGCGATTGTAAAATTCAGTGTTGCTGCTGATTCAATTGCTAACTTCGGTGTTGGAAATATGCTTCGCCACTGGGGGGTAACCTTCATTGGGAAACTTGATTGGTGGTGGTCTCTTGATGGGTCTTCCATATGCCTTCCTCAATAAAAATGAAGATACTTATGTAGATTAAGAAAATGAGCACGATTGAGTCGTGCTTTTTTTCATTTTTCAAAATAGAGTAATAGCTATTTCTTATATCAAAATATAGAAAACTGATATTTGTAAACTATACCTTAAGGTGCTACAATATCCTTAATCAAACTATTTGGAGGTCGTTTTATGACTCGTGATTTAAAATTTGAAACCTTGCAACTACATGCTGGTCAAGTTGTGGATCCAGCTACCAAGTCTCGTGCAGTGCCAATTTATCAAACAACATCCTTTGTTTTTGATGACACGCAGGAAGGTGCCGATTTGTTTGCCTTGAGAAAACCAGGGAATATTTATACTCGTATCACCAATCCTACAACGGCTGCTTTTGAAGAAAGAATCGCTGCCCTTGAAGGTGGTGTTGGAGCTCTTGCAACAGCATCAGGTATGGCCGCAGTGACTTATACGATTTTGGCTCTTGCTCATGCAGGTGACCATGTAGTGGCAGCATCAACTATTTACGGTGGAACTTTCAATCTCTTGAAAGAAACCCTTCCTCGTTATGGGATCACAACAACCTTTGTCGATATTGAAAATTTGGAGGAAGTGGAAGCAGCTATCAATGACAATACCAAGCTTGTCTTGATTGAAACCTTGGGGAATCCTTTGATAAACATTCCTGACTTGGAAAAATTGGCTGAGATTGCTCATAAACACCAGATTCCACTAGTTTCGGATAATACCTTTGCTACACCTTATTTGATTAATGTCTTTTCTCACGGTGTAGATATTGCCATTCACTCTGCGACTAAGTTTATCGGTGGGCATGGTACGACTATTGGTGGCGTTATTGTCGATAGCGGTCGTTTTGACTGGGCAGCTTCAGGGAAATTCCCTCAATTTGTTGAGGAAGACCCAAGCTACCACAATTTGAGCTATACTCGTGATGTGGGTGCAGCAGCCTTTATTATCGCTGTCCGTGTCCAATTGCTTCGTGATACAGGTGCAGCCTTGTCGCCATTTAATGCCTTTCTCTTGCTCCAAGGACTTGAAACCCTTTCTCTTCGTGTCGAACGTCATGTGCAAAATGCAGAGAAAATTGTTGATTTCCTTGTCAACCATCCTAAGGTAGAGAAAGTCAACTATCCAAAACTTGCAGATAGTCCTTATCATGCCTTGGCTGAGAAATATTTGCCAAAAGGTGTAGGCTCAATCTTTACCTTCCATGTCAAAGGTGGCGAGGCAGAAGCACGTAAGGTCATTGATCATTTAGAAATCTTCTCTGACCTAGCAAACGTAGCAGATGCTAAATCACTTGTTGTCCATCCAGCTACAACCACTCACGGTCAATTGTCAGAAAAAGACCTAGAAGCAGCAGGTGTCACACCAAACCAAATTCGTTTGTCAATCGGTCTTGAAAATGTAGAAGATTTGATTGAAGACTTGCGCTTGGCCTTGGAAAAAATTTAAAGAAAAAAGAAGATAAACAGTGGGTTTCGACTCACTGTTTTTGATTTTCCCTCAGGCATGATATAATGGTTACAGAAGTCTAGAAAGAGGAACGATATGAACGAAATCAAATGTCCCCAACTGTGGGGAAGTCTTTACAGTAAATGAAAGTCAGTATGCTGAACTCTTGTCTCAAGTGAGAACAGCAGAGTTTGATAAGGAATTGCACGATCGGATGAAGCAGGAACTGGCCTTGGCTGAGCAAAAGGCCATGAATGAACAACAGTCTAAACTAGCTCAAAAAGACCAAGAAATTGCGCAATTACAGAGTCAAATCCAAAACTTTGATACAGAGAAAGAACTGGCCAAGAAAGAAGTTGAACAGACAAGCCATCAGGCCTTATTAGCAAAGGACAAGGAAGTGCAGGCCTTGGAAAACCAATTGGCCACCTTGCGTTTGGAACATGAAAATCAACTACAAAAGACCCTTTCTGACCTTGAAAAAGAACGTGATCAGGTCAAAAACCAGCTCCTCTTGCAAGAAAAGGAAAATGAGTTATCTCTAGCTTCACTCAAGCAAAATTACGAAGCCCAGCTTAAAGCAGCAAGTGAACAAGTCGAATTTTACAAGAATTTCAAAGCCCAACAATCTACAAAGGCTATCGGGGAAAGTCTGGAACAGTATGCAGAAAGTGAGTTTAACAAGGTCCGTAGTTTTGCCTTTCCAAATGCCTACTTTGAGAAGGATAACAAGGTTTCAGCGCGTGGGTCTAAGGGGGACTTTATCTTCCGTGAATCTGATGAAAATGGGGTCGAAATTATTTCCATCATGTTTGAAATGAAAAATGAAGCAGACGGAACAGAGAAGAAACATAAGAATGCGGACTTTTACAAGGAATTGGACAAGGACCGTCGTGAAAAGAACTGTGAATATGCAGTTTTGGTGACCATGCTTGAGGCAGATAACGACTACTTTAACACGGGGATTGTAGACGTCAGTCATGAGTATGAAAGATGTATGTGATTCGTCCTCAATTCTTTATCCAGTTGATTGGACTCCTGCGAAATGCAGCGCTTAATTCCCTAAAATACAAGCAGGAGTTGGCCTTGGTTCGGGAGCAAAATATTGATATCACTCATTTTGAGGAAGACTTGGATGCCTTTAAGCTAGCTTTTGCTAAGAACTATAATTCAGCTTCGACCAACTTTGGTAAAGCTATTGATGAAATCGACAAGGCCATCAAACGCATGGAAGAAGTCAAGAAATTCCTAACTACATCTGAAAACCAACTTCGCCTTGCAAACAATAAATTGGAAGATGTTTCGGTCAAAAAATTGACTCGAAAAAATCCAACCATGAAAGCGAAGTTTGAAGCATTGAAGAGGGAGTAGATAGCAAAAATGAACGGTATTATCAACTTAAAAAAAGAAGCAGGGATGACCTCGCATGATGCGGTTTTTAAACTGCGTAAGATTTTGGGAACTAAGAAGATTGGTCATGGTGGAACCTTGGATCCGGATGTGGTGGGTGTTTTGCCCATTGCGGTTGGCAAGGCAACACGCATGGTCGAGTTTATGCAGGATGAGGGAAAGGTCTATGAGGGGGAAATCACTCTGGGCTATTCCACGACGACAGAGGATGCTAGTGGGGAAGTGGTCGCTGAGACACCCGTTCTGTCGCCCTTGGATGAAAAACTTGTCGATGAAGCGATTGCGAGCTTGACTGGGCCTATTACTCAGATTCCACCTATGTATTCGGCTGTCAAGGTCAATGGTCGTAAGCTCTATGAGTATGCGCGATCTGGTCAGGAAGTGGAGCGTCCAGAACGTCAGGTGACCATTTATCAATTTGAACGAACAAGTCCGATTTCTTATGAGGGGGCATCTTGCACGCTTTACTTTTCGTGTGAAATGTAGCAAGGGAACCTATATTCGTACCTTATCGGTTGACTTGGGAGAAAAACTTGGCTATGCTGCCCATATGTCTCAGTTAACTCGTACTAGTGCAGCTGGTTTGCAACTAGAAGATGCTCTTACCTTGGAAGAAATTGCTGAAAAAGTGGAGGCTGTTCAATTGGACTTTCTCCATCCTCTAGAGATTGGGACAGGCGACCTTGTTAAAGTTTTCCTAACTCAAGAAGAGGCTACAGAAGTACGCTTTGGTCGTTTTATCGAACTCGAACAAACAGAACAAGAATTAGCTGCCTTTGAAGATGATAAATTGCTAGCCATTCTAGAAAAACGGGACAATCTCTACAAGCCAAGGAAGGTTTTTAGCTAATCTAACTGGGATGTAGGGAGTGTTGTTTCCCCTAGACTATTCAAAACTAGACTATAAATTTTGCAAAAAATATGATAGAATAGACGACGGATAAAAAAACGGAGGATAGCATGCAAAATAGACCAATCATTATCGGAGTGACAGGTGGTTCTGGTGGTGGTAAGACCAGTGTTTCAAGAGCCATTTTATCGCATTTTCCTGATGAAAAGATTTCCATGATTGAGCATGATTCATACTATAAGGATCAGTCTCATTTGACCTTTGAAGAGCGTGTCAAAACCAACTACGACCATCCTTTTGCCTTTGATACAGACTTGATGATCGAGCAGATTAAGGAATTGTTGGCAGGGCGTCCGGTGGACATCCCGACTTATGACTATACAGAGCATACACGGAGTAGCAAGACCTATCGTCAGGAGCCTCAAGATGTCTTTATCGTTGAGGGGATTTTGGTCTTGGAGGACAAGCGTCTGCGCGATTTGATGGATATCAAGATTTTTGTGGATACGGATGATGATGTGCGCATTATTCGTCGGATTAAACGAGATATGGAAGAGCGTGGCCGTAGCCTTGACAGCGTTATTGACCAGTATCTAGGTGTGGTCAAACCTATGTATCATCAGTTTATCGAACCAACCAAGCGTTATGCTGATATCGTCATTCCTGAAGGGGTCAGCAATACAGTGGCTATCGATCTGTTGACGACCAAGATTGCAAAGATTTTGGAAGAAGCCCGAAACAGCAAATAATCAGACGTGGAGGCCTTGCCTCCTTTTTCTATTTTTCCCTCATAATGGTACATAAATGGAGATTTTTAGGCATATTTTTGGTATAATAATACTCATGAAAGAGCAAGAAAATGAATAGTAGGTAGAGATGGAAAAGTATTTATCGGTAACAACTTTGACCAAGTATTTGAAAATGAAATTCGATAAAGACCCTTATTTGGAACGGGTCTATTTAACTGGTCAAGTTTCCAACTTTCGTAAACGACCTACTCACCAATATTTCTCCCTAAAAGATGACCATGCAGTTATACAAGCGACCATCTGGTCTGGGATTTATCAGAAATTAGGCTTCGATCTGGAAGAAGGAATGAAGATCAATGTGATTGGGCGTGTACAGGTCTATGAACCGAGCGGTAGCTACTCCATCATCATTGAAAAGGCTGAGCCTGACGGGGTTGGTGCGCTTGCGATTCAGTTTGAACAACTCAAGAAAAAATTGACAGAAGAAGGCCTGTTTCAAGAAAGATTTAAGCAACCTCTGCCCCAATTTTCTAAGAGAATTGGTGTGGTAACCAGTCGCAGTGGAGCCGTTATTCGAGACATTATCACGACCGTCAGCAGGCGATTTCCAGGTGTCGATATTCTTCTCTATCCGACAAAGGTTCAAGGAGATGGAGCAGCAGAGGAAATAGCTCGAAATATTGCGCGTGCAAATCAACGGGACGATTTGGATTTGCTCATTATTGGTCGTGGTGGAGGTTCTATTGAGGATCTCTGGGCCTTTAACGAAGAAATTGTGGTACGAGCTATTTTTGAATCTCGTTTGCCAATCATTTCTAGTGTGGGGCATGAGACGGATGTGACCTTGGCAGATTTTGTGGCAGATCGTCGCGCTGCGACGCCAACAGCTGCAGCTGAACTGGCAACACCTGTGACCAAGTTGGATCTATTAGCTCATTTGCAAAATCAAGAAAAGCGGATGGCTACGGCAGTCCGAAATGTCCTATCTAAGAAACAAGAAGCTTTGAAAAAATGCAGTCAGTCTGTTATCTTTAGACAACCAGAGCGTTTGTATGATGGTTATTTGCAACGCTTGGATCAACTGCAATTGCGTTTGAAACAAAGTTTGCGAACACGGATTTCTGATAACAAACAGCTAGTCCAAGCAAGAACTCATCAACTGGTCCAATTATCACCCGTTACCAAAATTCAACGTTATCAAGACCGTCTAGGGCAGTTGGACAAGATTCTACGTAGCCAAATGGCTTTGGTTTATGATGCCAAGGTTGCTGAAGTGAAGCGACTTTCAGAAGCCTTGCTGATGTTGGATATCAGTCGAATTGTGGCGCGTGGTTATGCAATTGTCAAAAAAGAAGAGTCCGTTATCGATTCGGTTGAAAATTTGAAGAAAAAAGACCAAGTGACGCTTTTGATGCGAGATGGTCAAGTAGAATTAGAGGTTAAAGATGTCAAAACAAAAGAAATTTGAGGAAAATCTAGCAGAACTAGAGACCATTGTCCAAAGTTTAGAAAATGGTGAAATTGCTCTGGAAGATGCGATTGCTGCCTTTCAAAAGGGCATGGTCTTGTCAAAAGAGCTCCAAGCGACGCTGGACAAGGCTGAAAAGACCTTAGTCAAGGTCATGCAAGAAGACGGAACAGAAAGTGATTTTGAATGAAGAAGCAAGAAAAATTAGCTCTTGTCGAGTCAGCCTTGGAAGATTTTTATGGAGACCAGCAGTTTGCTTCGAGCTTAAGAGAGTCTGTTCTCTATTCTATTCATGCTGGTGGCAAGCGTATTCGACCCTTTCTCTTGTTAGAAGTTCTGGAAGCCTTGCAGGTCGCTATTAAACAGGCTCACGCGCAGGTGGCTGCGGCCTTGGAAATGATTCATACAGGGAGCTTGATTCATGATGATCTTCCAGCTATGGATAATGATGATTACCGTCGGGGACGCTTGACCAATCATAAGAAATTTGGTGAAGCTATGGCCATTTTGGCAGGAGATGCTTTGTTCCTAGATCCTTATGCCTTGATAGCGCAGGCAGATTTGCCAAGTCAGATCAAAGTGGACTTGATTGCCAACTTATCGCTTGCTTCAGGAAGTCTAGGCATGGTAGCAGGCCAGGTTTTGGACATGGAGGGGGAACACCAGCATTTGTCTTTGGAAGAACTCCAGACCATTCATGCCAATAAGACTGGAAAACTACTAGCCTATCCCTTCCAAGCTGCTGCTATTATAGCCGAATTGGAACCTGAAATGCAGGTGAATCTGAAAACTGTAGGTGAATTGATTGGGCTTGCTTTTCAAGTTCGAGATGACGTACTGGATGTGACAGCTAGTTTTGAAGAAATCGGCAAGACACCCCAAAAGGATTTACAGGCTGAAAAATCAACCTATCCAGCCTTGTTGGGCTTGGAAGAGGCTATTGCCTTTTGTAACCAGACTTTGGATCAAGCTAATGCAAAATTAGAAGAAATTGCCCAGCAGGTTCCCTTTGAAACAGAATCGATTGTAAAAGTAGTAGAAAGTTTGAGAATCAATGGCTAAGGAAAGAGTGGATGTACTAGCTTATAAACAGGGCTTGTTTGAAACGCGAGAACAGGCCAAGCGTGGTGTCATGGCTGGTCTAGTCGTAGCAGTCCTTAATGGAGAACGGTTTGACAAGCCAGGAGAGAAAATTCCAGATGACACCGAGCTAAAACTCAAGGGGGAGAAACTCAAGTATGTCAGCCGTGGTGGCTTGAAATTGGAAAAGGCCTTGCAAGTCTTTGATTTGTCAGTGGAAGGAGCTACAACGATTGATATTGGGGCCTCTACTGGAGGTTTTACAGATGTTATGCTACAGAATGGAGCTGAGTTGGTCTTTGCAGTTGATGTTGGTACCAATCAGTTGGCTTGGAAACTACGCCAAGACCTACGAGTTGTCAGCATGGAGCAGTTTAATTTCCGCTATGCTGAAAAGACTGATTTCGAGCAGGAACCTAGCTTTGCTAGCATTGATGTGAGTTTCATTTCCCTCAGTCTGATTCTGCCAGCCTTGCACCGAGTGTTAGCAGATCAAGGTCAGGTGGTGGCTCTAGTTAAGCCCCAGTTTGAGGCAGGACGTGAGCAGATTGGAAAAAATGGAATTATTCGAGATGCTAAGGTTCATCAGAATGTCCTTGAATCTGTCACAGCTATGGCAGTAGAGGAAGGTTTTTCAGTCCTTGGTTTGGATTTTTCTCCCATCCAAGGTGGTCATGGAAATATTGAGTTTTTAGCGTATTTGAAAAAAGAAGAGTCAGCAAGCAATCAGGTTCTTGCTGAGATTGAAGAAGTAGTAGAGAGGGCGCATAGTCAATTTAAAAATGAATAAAAAAGAGAGACTTGAAAAAATTAGACGATTTGTGACAGATTATCAAATCGGAACGCAAGAAGAAATCGTAGAACATTTGAAAGAAGCAGGCATCACTGCCACTCAAGCGACGGTATCCCGAGATATCAAAGAGCTAGGTATTGTCAAAATTCCTTTGAGAGACAACACCTATGTCTATGAATTGCCAAAATCAATCGTAAAAAGTTTGCAACTAGCTGAAGACAATATTGAGTCTGCAGACTTGATGGACAAGATGATCAATCTCCAGGTTATCCCAGGAAATACAGCTTTTGTAAAAGCTCAGTTAACCGAGACTTTTGCGGATAAGATTTAGCTGTTTGGCTGATGATAGCTCGATTTTAGTCATTGCCAGAAGTGAAAGTCTAGCTGAGGAAATCTTTGAACAAGTAAAAAATTGGTAGGTCTATATGTTACTTGAAATTTCGATAAAAAACTTTGCCATTATTGAGGCTATTTCCCTCAATTTTGAAAAGGGGATGACTGTCCTGACTGGTGAAACGGGTGCAGGGAAGTCTATTATCATTGATGCAATGAATATGATGTTGGGAGCTCGTGCGACGACAGATGTTATTCGTCATGGTGCGCCAAAGGCAGAGATTGAGGGGCTTTTCTCAGTTGAGAATAGTCGCCTTTTACAGGAAATTTTTGATGAGCAAGGTTTGGAATTGGGTGATGAGATTATCATCCGTCGGGAAATCTTGCAAAATGGTCGTAGTATCAGCCGTGTCAATGGCCAGATGGTCAATCTGTCTGTTTTGCGTGCTATTGGACAACATCTTGTGGATATACATGGTCAGCATGACCAAGAGGAGTTAATGCGTCCTCAACTGCATATCCAGATGTTGGATGAATTTGGTGATGCAGTCTTTTTGGGAATTGAAAGAAACCTATCAAACGAGTTTTGATGCCTACCGTAAAATGCGTAAGCAGGTTCTGGAAGTCAAGAAAAACCAACAGGAACACAAGGCACGTATCGAAATGTTGGAATTTCAAATGGCAGAGATTGAGGCAGCCAACTTGCAAGCAGGTGAAGACTTGACTCTCAATCAAGAGAGAGATAAACTTCTCAACCATAAAAACATTGCGGATACGTTGACCAATGCCTACAGTATGTTGGACAATGAAGACTTTTCAAGTCTGGCCAATGTTCGTTCGGCCATGAATGACATGGAAAGTGTTGAAGAGTATGACCCTGAGTACCGTGAAATTTCGAGCTCCCTGTCTGAGACCTACTATGTCTTAGAAGATATTAGCAAACGTTTAGAAGCTATCATTGAGGACCTTGATTTGATGGCAATCGTCTTATGCAGGTTGAGAACCGCTTGGACCTCCTTCATACCATTACTCGTAAATATGGTGGGACTGTAGACGATGTCTTGCTTTACTTTGCTAAGATTACAGAAGAGTACAATCTCTTGACAGGGAATAACCTTTCGTCTGATGACATGGAAGCAGAGCTCAAGAAATTGGAAGTCAATCTTGTTGATTTGGCAGGTCAGCTTGCATCTGCTCGTCATGATTTGGCCCAGCAGCTAGAAGCAGAGATTAAACAAGAACTGCAAGACCTCTATATGGAAAAAGCCCAGTTTCAGGTTCGTTTTAGCAAGGGCAAATTCAGTCGTGAGGGAAATGAAATGGTCGAGTTTTACATTTCAACCAACCCTGGCGAAGACTTTAAACCCTTGGTTAAGGTTGCGTCTGGTGGGGAATTATCTCGTCTCATGCTAGCCATTAAGTCTGCCTTTTCACGTAAAGAAGGCAAGACCAGCATTGTCTTTGATGAAGTGGATACAGGAGTTTCAGGTCGTGTAGCTCAGGCTATCGCGCAGAAGATTCACAAGATTGGCCAGCATGGTCAGGTTCTGGCTATTTCCCATTTACCACAAGTGATTGCGATTGCGGATTATCAATTCTTTATTGAGAAGATTAGCAATGAACATTCAACAGTTTCGACTGTTCGTCTCTTGACGGTTGAAGAGCGAGTGGAGGAAGTTGCCAAGATGTTGGCAGGTGATGATGTGACAGAAGCTGCCTTGACGCAAGCCAGAGAGTTGTTGAGAAATAGGGAGAAATAAGATGACAGACTATTATGTAATTGGAGATGTTCATGGAAAAGCAGGGATGCTAGAAGACCTTCTTAAAACATGGGATGGTCAGACCCAGTTGCTCTTTCTAGGGGACTTGATTGACCGCGGTGAAGATAGTCGCCGTGTTCTAGAGATAGTTAAGGACTTAGTGGACAATCAAGGGGCTATCTGTTTATCAGGAAACCACGAGTATATGTTTCTGACTTGGCTCGATGACCCAGAAGAAAGCTATGATCACTATCGCCGTAATGGTGGAGATACAACCATTAACTCTATCCTAGGTCGTCCCTTGAATGCACCAGTTGATGGAGTTGAGGATGCCAAGCGAGTTGCTACCGAAGCAGCAGACTTGGTCGAATTCATTCGTCAAATGCCTTTTGTGGTAGAGACAGACAAGTATATCTTTGTTCACGCAGGTATTGATTTAACCTTGGATGACTGGCATGAAACCACAGATTATAAAAAAGTCTGGCTTAGAAAACCATTCCACGAAGCAGAAAATCATACTGGAAAAATCATTGTCTTTGGTCACACACCAGTTTATGGTTTGTTAAAGCAAGAGCGTGGTACAGCTGAGCTTTGGACTACAGAAGATGGTAAGATTGGAATGGATGGAGGAGCTGTTTATGGTGGTGTCCTTCATGGGATTGTCTTTACAGACCAAGGAATGACAGAACACCACTTTATCGAAAATGACGGCTTTGTCGCTGAAGATTAGTACTCCTAGCAGGGTATGGTCTTGTCAAAATGTCAAAAACAATTTATAATAAATAGATACCCTGAAAGGAAGAGAATCATGAACTTAGAAGAATTGAAAAAACGACAGGAGAAGATCCGTAACTTCTCTATTATCGCCCATATTGACCACGGAAAGTCGACTCTAGCAGACCGCATTTTGGAAAAGACTGAGACCGTTTCAAGCCGTGAAATGCAAGCTCAACTTTTGGACAGCATGGACCTAGAACGGGAACGTGGGATTACCATTAAACTCAATGCCATCGAGTTGAACTATACTGCAAAAGATGGTGAAACCTATATTTTCCACTTGATTGATACGCCGGGGCACGTGGATTTTACCTATGAAGTTTCACGTTCGCTAGCTGCCTGTGAGGGTGCTATTTTGGTGGTCGATGCTGCCCAAGGTATTGAAGCTCAAACCCTTGCAAACGTTTATCTAGCCTTGGACAATGATTTGGAAATCATGCCAGTCATTAACAAGATTGACCTGCCAGCTGCAGACCCTGAGCGCGTGCGTACTGAGATTGAAGATGTTATTGGTTTGGATGCCAGTGAAGCAGTTTTGGCTTCTGCCAAGGCTGGTATTGGGATTGAAGAAATCCTCGAGCAAATTGTAGAAAAAGTACCGGCACCAACGGGTGATGTGACGGCACCACTTAAGGCCTTGATTTTCGACTCGGTTTACGATGCTTACCGTGGGGTTATTCTCCAAGTACGTGTCATGGATGGGGTGGTCAAACCTGGCGATAAGATTCAGCTTATGAGCAATGGCAAGACCTTTGATGTGACCGAAGTCGGTATATTTACACCCAAAGCAGTTGGTCGTGATTTCCTTGCGACTGGTGACGTTGGTTATATTGCGGCTTCTATTAAGACGGTTCAAGACACTCGTGTGGGTGATACTGTTACCTTGGCAACCAATCCTGCGGAAGAGCCATTACATGGTTACAAACAGATGAATCCTATGGTCTTTGCGGGTCTCTATCCTATCGAGTCAAACAAGTACAATGACTTACGTGAAGCCCTTGAAAAATTGCAACTGAATGATGCTAGTCTTCAGTTTGAACCAGAAACATCTCAGGCACTTGGATTTGGTTTCCGTTGTGGTTTCCTTGGTCTTCTCCATATGGATGTTATCCAAGAACGTTTGGAACGTGAGTTTAATATCGACCTTATCATGACAGCTCCGTCAGTTATCTATAAAGTCAATCTGACTGACGGTGAGTCTATGGATGTGTCCAACCCGTCTGAATTCCCAGATCCAACTAAGATTGCGACCATTGAAGAGCCTTATGTTAAGGCGCAAATCATGGTACCGCAAGAGTTTGTTGGAGCAGTGATGGAATTAGCTCAGCGTAAGCGTGGGGACTTTGTGACTATGGATTATATTGATGACAATCGTGTCAATGTTATCTATCAAATTCCACTTGCTGAAATCGTCTTTGACTTCTTTGATAAACTTAAGTCTTCAACTCGTGGTTATGCAAGCTTTGACTACGAATTGTCAGAGTATCGTCCATCCAAGCTGGTGAAAATGGATATTCTTCTCAATGGAGACAAGGTGGATGCCCTTAGCTTCATCGTTCACAAGGATTTTGCTTACGAACGTGGGAAACTCATCGTTGATAAGCTTAAGAAAATCATTCCTCGCCAACAATTTGAGGTTCCTATCCAAGCAGCAATTGGACACAAGATTGTGGCTCGTACAGATATCAAGGCCCTTCGTAAGAACGTACTTGCTAAGTGTTATGGTGGTGACGTTTCTCGTAAGCGTAAACTGCTTGAAAAACAAAAAGCTGGTAAGAAACGCATGAAAGCTATCGGATCAGTAGAAGTTCCACAAGAAGCTTTCCTCAGCGTCTTGAGCATGGATGAAGAGTAGAAGTATAAAGAAGAATATTTTATAGTTGATAGACTTTAAATATCAAACAACAAAGATAAATAAAAGAAGATCAAATGGTCTTCTTTTTTATTTGTTTTACGAATAAATAGATGAGTAGAAAAAGAAATGGAGTTATTTATGAAAATCACAAACTATGAAATCTATAAGTTGAAAAAATCAGGTTTGACTAATCAACAGATTTTGGCAGTTCTAGAATACGGTGAAAATGTTGATCAGGAACTTTTATTGGGTGATATTGCAGATATATCAGGTTGCCGAAATCCAGCTGTTTTTATGGAACGTTATTTTCAGATAGACGATACGCATTTGGAGAAGGAGTTTCAAAAATTTCCATCTTTCTCTATTTTAGATGACTGTTACCCTTGGGATTTGAGTGAAATATATGATGCACCTGTACTTTTATTTTACAAGGGAAATCTTGACCTCTTGAAATTCCCGAAGGTAGCGGTCGTGGGTAGTCGTGCTTGTAGCAAACAAGGAGCTAAGTCAGTTGAAAAAATTATTCAAGGCTTGGAAAATGAACTGGTTATCGTCAGTGGATTAGCCAAGGGCATTGACACAGCAGCTCATATGGCAGCCCTGCAGAATGGTGGAAAAACTATTGCAGTGATTGGAACAGGACTGGATGTGTTTTATCCTAAAGCCAATAAACGCTTGCAAGACTACATCGGCAATGACCATCTGGTTCTCAGTGAGTATGGACCAGGCGAACAACCTCTGAAATTTCATTTTCCTGCCCGTAATCGCATCATTGCTGGACTTTGCCGCGGTGTGATTGTAGCAGAGGCTAAGATGCGCTCAGGTAGTCTCATTACCTGTGAGCGAGCAATGGAAGAAGGGCGCGATGTCTTTGCTATTCCTGGTAGCATTTTAGATGGATTATCAGATGGTTGCCATCATTTGATTCAAGAAGGAGCAAAATTGGTCACAAGTGGGCAAGATGTTCTTGCGGAATTTGAATTTTAATACTCTTCGAAAATCAAATTCAAACCACGTCAGCTTCCATCTGCAACCTCAAAACAGTGTTTGAGCAACCTGCGGCTAGCTTCCTAGTTTGCTCTTTGATTTTCATTGAGTATAAGAAGAAAGTCCGCTTACTAGACAAACTTTTCTTCTATATATAGGAGTTAAGTCTTGACAGTTATGGCAAAATGGTTTACACTTTATAAAGTTTATTACTTTGAAAAGGTGTGATACTGTGGCTACGGCAACAAAAAAGAAAAAATCAACAGTTAAAAAAAATCTAGTCATCGTGGAGTCGCCTGCTAAGGCGAAAACGATTGAAAAATATCTAGGCAGAAACTACAAGGTTCTAGCCAGTGTCGGGCATATCCGTGATTTGAAGAAATCTAGTATGTCAGTCGATATTGAAAATAATTATGAACCGCAATATATCAATATCCGAGGAAAAGGTCCTCTCATCAATGACTTGAAAAAAGAAGCTAAAAAAGCTAATAAAGTCTTTCTGGCGAGTGACCCGGACCGTGAAGGAGAAGCGATTTCTTGGCATTTGGCTCACATTCTCAACTTAGATGAAAATGATGCCAACCGTGTGGTCTTCAATGAAATCACCAAGGATGCGGTCAAAAATGCTTTTAAAGAACCTCGCAAGATTGATATGGACTTGGTCGATGCCCAACAGGCTCGTCGTGTCCTAGACCGCTTGGTAGGCTATTCGATTTCGCCTATTTTGTGGAAGAAGGTCAAAAAGGGCTTATCAGCAGGTCGCGTACAGTCTATTGCCCTTAAACTCATCATTGATCGCGAAAATGAAATCAATGCCTTCCAGCCAGAAGAATACTGGACAATTGATGCTGTCTTTAAAAAGGGAACCAAGCAATTTCAGGCTTCCTTCTATGGAGTAGATGGCAAAAAGTTGAAACTGACTAGCAATGCCGAGGTCAAGGAAGTCTTGTCTCGTCTGACTAGTAAAGACTTTTCAGTGGATCAGGTAGATAAGAAAGAGCGCAAGCGCAATGCTCCTTTACCCTATACCACTTCATCTATGCAGATGGATGCTGCCAATAAAATTAACTTCCGTACTCGAAAAACCATGATGGTTGCCCAACAGCTCTATGAAGGGATTAATATCGGTTCTGGTGTTCAAGGTTTGATTACCTATATGCGTACCGATTCAACTCGTATTAGTCCTGTAGCGCAAAATGAAGCAGCAAGTTTCATTACGGATCGTTTTGGTAGTAAGTATTCTAAGCATGGTAGCAAGGTAAAAATGCATCAGGTGCTCAGGATGCCCATGAGGCTATTCGTCCGTCTAGCGTTTTTAATACACCTGAAAGTATTGCTAAATATCTGGACAAGGATCAGCTCAAGCTTTATACCCTTATCTGGAATCGTTTTGTGGCGAGCCAGATGACAGCTGCTGTCTTTGATACCATGGCTGTTAAATTGTCTCAAAATGGGGTTCAATTTGCTGCCAATGGTAGTCAGGTTAAGTTTGATGGTTATCTTGCCATTTATAATGATTCTGACAAGAATAAAATGTTACCAGATATGGCTGTTGGAGATGTGGTCAAACAAGTCAATAGCAAACCAGAGCAACATTTTACTCAACCGCCTGCTCGTTATTCTGAAGCGACCCTTATCAAGACCTTGGAGGAAAATGGGGTTGGTCGTCCGTCAACCTACGCACCAACCATTGAAACTATTCAGAAACGTTACTATGTTCGCCTTGCAGCCAAACGTTTTGAACCGACAGAGTTGGGAGAAATTGTCAATAAGCTCATCGTTGAATATTTCCCAGATATCGTAAACGTGACCTTCACAGCTGAAATGGAAGGCAAGCTGGATGATGTCGAAGTCGGAAAAGAGCAGTGGCAACGTGTTATAGACGCCTTTTACAAACCTTTCTCTAAAGAGGTTGCTAAGGCTGAAGAAGAAATGGAGAAAATCCAGATCAAGGATGAACCAGCTGGATTTGATTGTGAAGTGTGTGGCAGTCCAATGGTTATTAAACTTGGTCGATTTGGTAAGTTCTACGCTTGTAGCAATTTCCCAGATTGCCGTCATACCCAAGCAATCGTGAAAGAAATCGGTGTTGAGTGTCCAAGTTGTCATCAGGGACAAATCATTGAGCGTAAAACCAAACGTAACCGCCTTTTCTATGGTTGCAATCGCTATCCAGAATGTGAATTTACCTCTTGGGATAAGCCTGTTGGTCGTGACTGTCCAAAATGTGGCAACTTCCTCATGGAGAAAAAAGTCCGTGGTGGTGGCAAGCAGGTTGTTTGTAGCAAAGGCGACTACGAGGAAGAAAAGATTAAATAAGAGGATGAGCCCGAAAGTAAATTTCAGGCTCTTTTTGGTTAGAACTTGACAAATTCATCATTTTATGCGAAACTAGAAGAAGATTATTTTAACTAGGAGAAGTTATGCGTCTTATCTATTTGATAATTGGTTTTTTATCATTGGCCTTGGCTATTATTGGGGTTATTTTGCCCTTGCTGCCTACAACGCCTTTTCTTTTGTTGTCGATTGCTTGTTTCTCAAAAAGTTCCAAGCGCTTCGAAGACTGGCTTTATCATACTAAGCTCTATCAAGCATATGTGGCTGATTTTCGCGAGACTAAGTCTATTGCGCGTGAACGAAAGAAAAAAATCATCGTATCTATCTACATTTTGATGGGAATTTCCATTTATTTTGCTCCTCTCTTACCTGTCAAAATTGGTCTAGGAGCCTTGACCATCTTTATCACTTATTATCTCTTCAAGGTCATTCCGGACAAAGAATAAAAAATAGTAACTATTTTCCTTGATATAAATAAAAGCATATTCACAATAATATGATATAATAAATTCAAAGTAATAATCAAGGAGAATCAAATGATTTACGAATTTTGTGCTGAAAATGTGACCTTGCTTGAAAAAGCGATGGAGGCTGGAGCTCGTCGAATCGAACTTTGTGACAATCTAGCAGTTGGTGGGACAACTCCCAGCTATGGAGTGACCAAGGTAGCGGTTGAATTGGCAGCTAACTACGATACGACCATCATGACCATGATTCGTCCACGTGGTGGCGACTTTGTCTATAATGACCTAGAAATTGCTATTATGCTAGAAGACATTCGGTTGACTGCTCAGGCTGGAAGTCAAGGGGTTGTATTTGGGGCTTTAACTGCTGATAAAAAGTTGGATAAGCCTAATCTGGAGAAATTGATAGCTGCATCAAAAGGAATGGAAATTGTCTTCCACATGGCCTTTGATGAATTGAGTGATGATGATCAACTGGAAGCTATTGACTGGCTCAGTCAAGCTGGAGTCACTCGTATCCTGACTCGTGCGGGTGTGTCTGGAGACTCGCTAGAGAAACGCTTTGCTCACTATCACAGAATTTTGGAGAACGCTAAAGGTAAGATTGAAATTCTACCTGGTGGGGGGATTGACCTTGACAACCGTCAAACCTTTATCGATCAGCTAGGTGTGACACAATTGCATGGAACCAAGGTTGTCTTTTAAAAAATAGAAAGGAACTGCTAGCTTTGGGTAGCAGTTTTCACTTATGTTTGAAATTTTTAAATCCTATCAGTTTAATCAAGAAAAGGCTCAAGCTTTTGGTTTTGTAGAAAATAGGGGAGTTTGGACCTATAGTTGCCAGATTTTGCAAGGTGACTTTGTCATGACTGTGTCCATTACTGCTGATAATGTGAGCTTTCAAGTCTTTGATCAGGAAACAGGTGACCTCTATCCTCAAGTTCAGATGGAAAGCATGCGTGGGAGTTTTGTTGCAAGTGTCCGTGAAGCTTGTCTAGAGATTCTCTTCCAGATTCGGAAGGCTTGTTTTGATGTGCAAGATTTCATTTGTCCTCAGACTAAGCGAATCATGACTCAAGTTCAGGAAAAGTATGCTAATCAGTTGGAGTATCTGTGGGAGAAATCGCCTGATACGGCAGTGTTAAGACATGAAGGCAATCAAAAATGGTATGCTGTTTTGATGAGAATCTCTTGGGATAAGCTGGAAAAGGGGAGAGAAGGACAAGTGGAAGCAGTCAATCTCAAACACGACCAAGTAGCTGATTTGCTTTCACACAAGGGCATTTATCCAGCTTTTCATATGAACAAACGCTACTGGATTAGTGTGGCGCTTGATGATACTTTATCAGATGAAGAAGTACTGGAATTGATAGAAAAAAGTTGGGACTTAACCACTAAAAAATGAAACATTTCAAGATTTTTCAAGAACTTTCAATTAGCAAAATATTCTCTACTGAAGAAATTTTCAGAAAATATTGGATTTTTTCTTGACAAGTACTTTTGCCTATGCTAAAATACTAAACAAGATATCAAACGAAGGAGAAAGTCAAACATGAAAACAGCTAAGTTTAATCAATTTGCTTTGTTGTTGAGGTACTCGGGCTAGTGCAAAATGCATTAGTCCTGTTTGGCTTACCAAGCGGGAGTAAATCAACATCTCGCTTGGGTTTCTGAGCGAGATGTTTTTTTAAAACCATATTTGGAAAAGGGGAAATCTTATGAGAACAGTTGAATTTCTAGATACCAGCCTTCGGGATGGGGAGCAGACACCTGGCGTTAATTTTTCAATCAAGGAAAAAATTGCCATAGCAAGGCAGCTGGAGAAATGGGGTATTTCAGCAATCGAAGCTGGTTTTCCGGCGGCGAGTCCAGACTCATTTACGGCAGTTCAGGAGATTGCTAAGGCCTTGAAGAAAACAGCTGTGACTGGATTAGCACGTTCTGTCAAGTCTGATATTGATGCTTGTTATGAAGCCCTCAAGGATGCCAAATATCCACAGGTTCACGTCTTTATCGCTACCAGTCCGATTCACCGCAAGTATAAGCTCAATAAGAGCAAGGAAGAGATTTTAGAAGCTATTAAGGAGCATGTTTCATATGCCCGTTCTAAGTTTGAAGTGGTTGAATTCTCGCCAGAAGATGCGACTAGAACAGAGTTGGATTTCCTCTTGCAAGTTGTTCAAACAGCGGTAGATGCAGGGGCGTCTTATATCAATATCCCTGATACGGTAGGATTTACAACGCCAGAGGAATACGGAGCTATTTTTAAATACTTGATTGACAATGTTAAAACCGACCGTCAGATTATCTATTCGCCTCACTGTCACGATGACCTTGGAATGGCAGTGGCTAATAGCCTTGCTGCCGTCAAGAATGGGGCAGGCCGTGTCGAAGGGACTATCAATGGTATTGGTGAGCGAGCTGGAAATGCTGCTTTGGAAGAAATTGCAGTAGCCCTCAATATTCGCCAAGATTACTATCAAGCAGAAACCAGTATTGTCCTAAATGAGACCATCAATACGTCAGAAATGGTTTCTCGCTTCTCTGGTATTCCAGTTCCTAAAAACAAGGCGGTAGTCGGTGGAAATGCCTTCTCTCACGAATCTGGTATTCATCAAGATGGAGTCCTTAAAAATCCTCTTACTTATGAGATTATCACCCCTGAATTGGTCGGTGTTAAGAGTAATAGTCTTCCGCTTGGAAAATTGTCAGGTCGCCATGCCTTTGTCGAGAAACTAAGAGAATTGGCCCTAGATTTTACAGAAGAGGATATCAAGCCACTCTTTGCTAAGTTCAAGGCCCTAGCAGACAAGAAGCAAGAAATCACAGATGCAGATATTCGTGCGCTGGTCGCTGGAACTATGGTTGAAAATCCAGAAGGCTTCCACTTTGATGATTTACAACTGCAAACCCATGCAGATAATGACATTGAAGCGCTTGTTAGTCTGGCCAATATGGATGGCGAGAAAGTCGAATTTAATGCGACAGGGCAAGGTTCCGTTGAAGCAATCTTTAACGCTATTGACAAGTTCTTCAATCAATCTGTTCGCTTGGTGTCCTATACCATTGATGCGGTGACAGATGGAATTGATGCCCAAGCTCGGGTTTTGGTCACTGTTGAAAATAGAGATACAGAAACCATCTTTAATGCAGCAGGTCTGGATTTCGATGTACTGAAAGCTTCTGCTATTGCTTACATCAATGCAAATACCTTTGTTCAAAAAGAGAATGCTGGTGAGATGGGACGCAGTGTTTCTTACCGCGATATGCCTAGTGTGTAAAGGAGGATGCTATGACAAAGAAAATAGTAGCTTTAGCAGGGGACGGAATCGGCCCAGAAATCATGGAGGCTGGTTTAGAGGTTCTGGAAGCTCTAGCTAAAAAAACAGGCTTTGATTATGAGATTGATAGGCGATCTTTGGAGGTGCAGGTATAGATGCAGCAGGGCATCCCTTACCTGATGAAACCCTCAAGGCAAGCAGGGAAGCAGATGCCATTCTCCTAGCGGCTATTGGGAGTCCCCAGTATAATGGGGCAGCGGTTCGGCCTGAACAAGGACTGCTGGCTCTCCGTAAGGAACTCAATCTCTATGCTAATATTCGCCCTGTAAAAATCTTTGACAGTCTCAAGCATTTGTCACCTCTTAAACCAGAACGAATTGCTGGTGTAGACTTTGTTGTGGTACGTGAGTTGACAGGTGGGATTTATTTTGGGGATCATATTCTTGAAGAGAGAAAAGCGCGTGATATCAATGACTATAGCTATGAGGAAGTGGAGCGGATTATTCGCAAAGCCTTTGAAATTGCAAGAAACCGCAGAAAAATCGTTACTAGTATCGATAAGCAAAATGTTCTAGCGACCTCAAAACTCTGGCGGAGAGTAGCTGAGGAGGTCGCACAGGATTTCCCAGATGTGACCTTGGAACACCAGCTGGTAGACTCAGCTGCTATGCTTATGATTACCAATCCTGCTAAATTTGACGTTATCGTGACGGAGAATCTTTTCGGAGATATTCTCTCTGATGAATCAAGCGTTCTATCTGGCACACTTGGAGTCATGCCATCAGCCAGTCATTCTGAAAATGGACCAAGCCTTTATGAGCCTATTCATGGTTCAGCGCCTGATATTGCAGGTCAAGGAATTGCCAATCCTATTTCCATGATTCTATCTGTTGCCATGATGTTGAGAGATAGTTTCGGACGTTATGAGGATGCAGAGCGTATCGAACATGCAGTTGAGACAAGTTTGGCGGATGGTATTTTAACAAGAGATATAGGAGGTCAGGCTTCGACCAAGGAAATGACAGAAGCCGTTATTGCAAGGTTATGAAGTTAGACGAAAAAATTACTCTTGCCCTCTTAATTTGGAATGTCATGATTTTCATCATTTATGGCATTGACAAATTCAAGGCAAGGAGAAGAGCGTGGCGCATCCCAGAGAAAATCTTACTCATTTTAGCCTTTACTTGTGGTGGTTTTGGTGCCTGGTTAGCAGGAATCACTTTTCACCACAAGACTAGAAAATGGTACTTTAAAACGGTTTGGTTTCTCGGGATGGTGTCCACACTAGTGGCCTTATATGTTATTTGGAGGTAATGGATGGCAGGAAAATCGATTTTTGATAAATTATGGGACCGTCATGTCATCACGGGAAAAGAGGGGCAACCCCAACTCATGTATGTGGACCAGCACTATATTCATGAAGTGACCAGCCCTCAAGCCTTTCAAGGATTACGAGACGCAGGACGCAGATTGAGACGGCCAGACTTGACATTTGGCACCTTTGACCACAATGTCCCAACGGTTAATATCTACGATATTCGAGATGTCATTTCCAAGGCACAAATTGATAAGCTAGCTGAAAATGTTGAGGAGTTTGGGATTGAACATGCGGCCCACGGTTCTGAAAAACAGGGAATCGTGCACATGGTGGGTCCAGAAACAGGACGAACCCAACCAGGAAAATTCATTGTCTGTGGAGACAGCCATACGGCAACCCACGGGGCTTTCGGAGCGATCGCCTTTGGAATTGGAACTAGTGAGGTCGAACATGTCTTTGCGACACAGACCCTCTGGCAGGTCAAACCCAAGAAAATGCTGGTGGAATTTACAGGTGTTCCTCAAAAAGGAGTTTATTCCAAGGATTACATTTTAGCCTTGATTGCCAAGTACGGCGTTGCCTGTGGTGTTGGCTATGTGGTGGAATATCGTGGACAGGCAATTGATGCACTGAGCATGGAAGAGCGAATGACCATCTGCAATATGTCCATCGAGTTTGGATCTAAGATGGGAATCATGAATCCGGATCAAACCACCTATGATTATCTCAAGGGACGAGAATGTGTTCCAGAGGACTTTGAAGAGGCTGTGGCGGATTGGAAGACCCTTGTCAGTGATGATGATGCTGTTTACGATAAGGTTATTCATATGGATGTCTCAGACCTTGCTCCTATGGTGACCTGGGGAACCAATCCTGCTATGGGGGTTGACTTTGACAGTAGATTCCCAGAAATTAAGGATATGAATGATGAACGAGCCTACAATTATATGGACTTGGAACCAGGTCAAAGCCAGCAGATATTGAACTAGGTTATATCTTTATTGGTTCTTGTACCAATGCTCGTCTCAGCGACTTGCAACTGGCTGCGCGATTTGTCAAAGGGAAGAAAATAGCACCCAACTTAACGGCTATCGTAGTCCCAGGTTCTCGTCCTGTCAAACGAGCTGCTGAGAAGTTGGGATTGGACAAGGTCTTTCTGGATGCTGGCTTTGAGTGGAGAGACCCAGGTTGCTCCATGTGCCTAGGGATGAATCCGGACAAGGTTCCTGATGGTGTTCACTGTGCCTCAACCAGCAATCGAAACTTTGAAGACAGACAAGGCTTTGGCGCTAAGACTCATCTCTGTAGTCCAGCTATGGCAGCTGCGGCAGCTATCGCAGGGCGCTTCGTAGATGTTCGACAAATGCCAGAAGCCCAGTAAGGAGAGGATATGGAGAAATTTACAGTTTATACGGGAACGACCGTTCCTCTCATGAATGATAACATCGACACCGACCAAATCCTTCCCAAGCAGTTTCTCAAGGTAATTGATAAAAAAGGCTTTGGTAAGTACCTCATGTATGCTTGGCGTTATCTAGACGACAAGTATACTGAGGACCCAGACTTTGTCTTTAACCGACCTGAATACCGCAAAGCAACTATTCTCATCTCAGGGGATAACTTTGGCGCAGGATCGTCCAGAGAACACGCCGCTTGGGCTCTAGCGGACTATGGTTTTAAGGTTGTGATTGCGGGATCTTTCGGTGACATTCATTACAATAATGAACTCAATAATGGCATGTTACCTATTGTTCAGCCTAGAGAGGTTAGAGAGAAACTAGCCCAGCTAAAACCAACCGATCAGGTAACTGTGGACTTGGAACAACAAAAAATCATCTCACCAGTTGGAGAATTCACTTTTGAAATCGATAGCGAGTGGAAACACAAGCTCTTAAATGGTTTGGATGATATCGGCATTACTTTGCAGTATGAAGACTTGATTGCTGCTTATGAAAAACAACGTCCAGCCTACTGGCAGGATTAGAAAAAATAGAAAAGGAACTATAGAACTATGACAAAACACATTCAATGGAACGGAACACTTTCTCAAGAAGGCTATGACATTTTAAAAGGTGAGGGCGGATGTATCGTTTGCCCTACAAAAGTTGGTTACATTATCATGACGAGCGATAAGGCAGGTCTTGAACGCAAATTTGAAGCTAAAGAGCGTAACCGTAACAAACCAGGTGTTGTACTTTGTGGTAGTATGGATGAGCTTCGCGCTTTAGCACAACTCAACCCAGAAATTGAAGCCTTCTATCAAAAACATTGGGACGAAGGCATTCTTCTAGGTTGTATCCTTCCATGGAAACCAGAAGCCTTTGAGAAATTGAAAGCATACGGTGATGGTCGTGAAGAGCTCATGACAGACGTTCGTGGAACAAGCTGTTTTGTTATCAAATTCGGGAAAGCAGGAGAACAGTTGGCTGCTAAACTTTGGGAAGAAGGCAAAATGGTCTATGCCTCATCAGCCAACCCATCTGGAAAAGGAAACCGCGGTAAGGTGGAAGGTATCGGAGAACGGATCGAAGAAGCAGTGGACCTTGTCATTGAGGCAGATGACTATGTGGCATCCATCCAACCTGACAAAACAATCGAAACTCGCTACGAGCAAGGTGTGATGGTGTCTATGGTTGATAAAGATGGTAAGCTCATCCCAGAACAAGGAGGAGACCGTTCAATCTCACCAGCTCCAGTTGTTATCCGCAAAGGGCTTGATATTGATAAAATCATGATGAATTTGTCAGATACCTTTAACTCATGGGACTACCGTCAGGGAGAGTATTACTAAGATAAAAAAAGAAGTCTAGTGTTAAGAGTCATTGAAGCTCCTAACGCTGGGCTTTTTTAGAAGTTCTTTTCTTTTTCTATAGGATATGATATTCTATATATGAAATATATAGTTTTTTATTCGAACACTATTATAAAAGGAGTAAGATTTGATGGATAAAAGAAAAGGTTAGTTTGGAAGATTTTTTTATGCTTGGTACCAAGAAAATAAAAATAAGATTAAGAGAAGATGCATTTAAATATAGTGTTTACAATGAACAATTACGTGAAGAATTTTCTTTAAAGAGTGGCCACTTGATAGAATTTTAACCATGTCTATCGATGAATACGTCATTGGGAAAGGTGCTAAAAGTAATTCTTTTTGCTATAGCTCTTGAGATAGGAAAGTACCAAATCATTTATTTTATAGGGAATTGGTGGAGGAGGTTCTTCAAAATTTGGTATTTATTGGAATGAGGATACCCAAAAGCTATAAGAAATCAAGCTAATAAAATCATTCCAGAATCTGAATTAGAAGACCGATTTTAACAAATTAAAAATCAGATTTGTATGAGATCATTCAAGCTGGTAGAATGTTGGATTTTCGATAATCCTATCTTTGACATGAAAACAGTCAAAGAATGAATTTATTAGTCGTTCTGCAGTGGTAACAAAAACTACTTTGTATTTATTCTGAGAATCACTTCTTTTTTTAGGAGTAAATATGAATAGTCAGAAATGAATTTTGGAATAGGTTGATTCCTCAAAGTAATCAAGGAGGACCCTATCGTCAGAATCATGAGATTTGTAAACTATTTTCTAAAACCTATCCTGAACTAGAATCTTCAATTTTGGGAAGCATTTTATTTGAATATTCAACACAATTTTTAGACGATAAAGAAAAGAAAGAAGAAAAAATGTCTGCAGAATATAAGGTTTATCATCCATTGAGTCAAACTCTACTACAATCCAAAAACCTCATCCTCCGTGGCGCTCCTGGCACGGGAAAAACTTATCTTGCTAAAGAAATTGCTAAAGAATTAACGGATGGCAACGAAGACCAAATCGGCTTTGTACAGTTTCACCCATCTTATGATTATACGGATTTTGTAGAGGGTTTGAGACCGGTATCGAATGGGGATGGAGCTATTGAGTTTAAGCTAGAGGATGGTATTTTTAAAGATTTTTGTCAGAAAGCAAAAGAAGCCCAATTGATTGGAGGACAAGATAATTTTGATGAGGCTTGGGATTCTTACTTAGAATATATAAATGTTGCTGAAGAAAAAGAATATATAACAAAAACATCTTACTTATCTGTTAATAGTAGACAAAATTTGTCAGTAAATTATGATAGTGGTGTTCCAGGATGGTCACTACCTCGCAAATATGTTTACGAGTTGTATAAAGATAAAAATTATAATAAGCAAGAATACTACAAAAGTGGTGGAAAAACTGTCCTAGAAACATTGAGAAAGAGATTTGGTTTGAAAGACTATGTTTCCCCAACAGAAATTGACACAGACAAGAAATTCGTTTTCATCATTGATGAAATCAACCGTGGTGAGATTTCTAAGATTTTTGGTGAACTCTTTTTCTCTATTGACCCTGGCTATCGTGGTGAAAAGGGAAGTGTTTCTACCCAATATGCAAATCTACACGAAACTGATGAAATGTTTTATATCCCCGAAAATGTTTACATCATCGGAACAATGAATGATATTGATCGTTCAGTGGATACCTTTGATTTTGCTATGCGCCGTCGTTTCCGTTTTGTTGAAGTTACTGCCGAGAGTCAAGTTGGCATGTTGGATAAAGAGCTGAATATCCATGCAGAAGAAGCAAAAACTCGTCTAAGAAACTTGAACGCTACTATCGAAAACGTTCAGGAGCTAAACAGTCATTATCATATCGGACCAAGTTATTTCCTTAAGTTGAAGGATGTAGACTTTGACTATGAATTACTCTGGTCTGATTACCTTAAACCCCTTTTGGAAGATTACTTACGGGGTTCTTATGAAGAGGATGAAACTCTGGAAACATTGAAAAATGCATTTGATCTGACAAATAACGAGCAAACAGAACCCCAAGATACTGGTGATAATGATGCGGATCACTGATAATCAGCATAGAATTGCTAAAGAAGATTTTGTCGCAGAATATCCCAAACTAAGTCAAGCTCTTCTTGATAGAACACTGGATAACCTTTCTAAAGAGGACAATATCTTTATTTTTCCAAATGATTTGACTCATACTCCTGATTTGGATAAGGACCAAAAAGATTTTTGAAACAGTCAATCAGGAAATTAAAGACAGGTAATGTGATTGGTTTTCTGGGGTGTGATCAGGAGAGATTAACGATTTCTTCTCGTTTTTCTGATAAAAATAACGACTGCTTTTTGCATTATCTCTTACAAAAGGTTCTCAATATCAATCTGACTAGTTTGGATGTTGGTCTATCTCCTGAAGATAAACTCTATCAACTCTTGGTTTATCTCTTTCCCAAGTATCTGCAAGTTGCTCTTCGAAAAGGTCTTTATAAGGAATACCAGAGATTTTCTCATAACGACAGTCATGTAAAGGGAGTGATAGATGTAGGAAATCATCTCAAGAAAAATCTTCCTTTCACGGGAAATATTGCCTACACAACGAGAGAGTTCACCTATGATAATCCTCTCATGCAGCTGATTCGGCATACGATTGAGTACATAAAGACTCAAAAAAGTTTTGGAGCACTACTCGATAGTAATCGTGAAACTATAGCTGAAGTTACGCGTGTAACCTCAGCTTATAAACTAGCTGATCGTGCTAAATTTATCAGAATAAATAAAACCAAACCTCTTCGTCATGCTTATTTTCGAGAGTACAGAAAGTTGCAAGAGCTTTGCCTGATGATCCTAAATAGAGAAAAGAATGGTTTAGGATACCAAGAGCAAAAAATCCACGGTATTATTTTTGATGTTTCCTGGCTTTGGGAAGAGTATGTTTACACCTTGTTACCAAAAGGATTTTTGCATCCTCGGAATAAAGAAAAGAAAGGAGGTATCCTAGTATTTTCTGATGGGAAACGAAAAGTCTATCCAGATTTTTATGATAGAGAACGAAAGATTGTTCTAGATGCTAAATATAAAAAACTTGAAGATACTGAAAAAGGAATCAACCGTGAGGACTTGTTCCAGTTGATTTCCTATTCTTATATTTTAGAAGCTGAGAAAGCTGGATTGATTTTCCCTAGTATAGAGCGATCAGTAAATAGTGAGATAGGAGAAGTAGCGGGGTACGGAGTCTTGCTTAAAAAGTGGTCTATCCAAATTCCTCAGAATGCTTCATCCTACAGTGCGTTTTGTAAAATGATGGAAAATTCAGAAGAAAATTTTAAAACAAATATTGAAGAGAAAGTAGCGAGAAAATAAAGTTCTTTGTCGACTCTAGTGAGTTGATGAGAAATATAAATAACTTCCTCTTTCAGACCAAAGACAAACATCATTTTAGTGTTTGTCTTTTTTATATCTTCAGCACTACTATCCCCAAAATGGGTTTGAATCTTTATCAAAACACTTCTTAATGCAAAATAAAAAGGCTTCCCCGCCATCATTTTTACCCATTTTTTGATATTCAGGAATACTCCAATATGGCGAGTAACGACTTACTGTTTTTTTTACTTTCTGTGAAACTGGATAACAGAGGACAAATTGAGCAAACTTTTATACTCACGATAGCCATCTAGATTTGTTGTGGAGTAAGATAAGGTTTGATTTTCAAGGCAGAGGTAACAGTAATAGTATTCATAGTAGATAAAGCTCCTAGTGCGAAGCTTCCCTTTCTTTCAACGAGGGTGAGTATAAGGAAATACAGGTGTAATATCTTGGTCAAGGTGGAGTCTTAATCTTGGAAAATACATGACTGTAATTCTTTATCTATAAGTCATAAAATGTGGAATATGTATCATTGTTCAAATTAAAAACCCAAGCATCTAGTGATAGGAGGTCTTGTCCAAAATGCTCTTAATGATTTAGCACATGAAACGAATACTGTAGAAATATGGGATGAGAGGTTTTTTGATTTAAACTAGATTATCCTTTATCATCAGAAGCCAAATAAAAGCCCTTAGAAACTTGTAGACTAAGGACTTTGTACTCTATTATTTTATTCCCACTCAACGGTTGCAGGTGGTTTACTTGTAATATCGTAGACGATACGGTTAACGTGATCCACTTCGTTTACGATACGTACAGAAATCTTTTGAAGGACTTCCCAAGGAATCTTAGCAAAATCAGCAGTCATACCATCGATAGAGGTGATAGCACGGATTGCAATCGTGTAGTCATATGTACGACCGTCACCCATAACACCGACTGAACGAACGCCTGTGTTAACTGTGAAGTATTGCCAGATATCGCGGTCAAGACCAGCTTTGGCAATTTCTTCACGAAGGATAGCGTCTGATTCACGAACTGTTTCAAGTTTTTCTTCAGTGATTTCACCCATGACACGGATAGCAAGTCCTGGTCCTGGGAATGGTTGGCGCCATACGATATGGTCTGGCATACCAAGCTCTGTACCAAGGGCACGAACTTCATCTTTATAAAGAGTGTTGAGTGGTTCAATCAATTCAAACTGCATGTCTTCTGGAAGACCACCCACGTTGTGGTGTGACTTGATCGTTTGAGCTGTATCTGTACCAGACTCGATAACGTCTGTATATAAGGTACCTTGAGCAAGGAATTTCACATCTTTGAGCTTGCTTGCTTCGTCATCAAAGACATAGACAAACTCGTTACCGATGATTTTACGTTTTTGTTCAGGGTCAGAAACGCCAGCAAGTTTGTCAAGGAAACGTTTAGCAGCGTCTGCTTTGACGATATTCAAACCAAACTTACCACCAAGCATGTCCATAACTTGATCCGCTTCTCCTTTACGAAGAAGACCGTGGTCTACGAAGATACAGATCAATTGATCGCCAATAGCCTTTTGGAGAAGAACTCCAACGACAGATGAGTCAACCCCACCTGATAGACCAAGAAGGACACGTTTATCACCGACGGTTTCACGAATTTTTTGGATCTGCATATCGATGAAGTTATCCATTGACCAGTCGCCTTTAGCCTTACAGATGTTAAGGGCAAAGTTACGAAGGATATCATTTCCGTATACAGAATGACGAACTTCTGGGTGGAATTGGATACCGTAAATGTGTTTATCTGGGTTTTCGATGGCTGCGTATGGGCAGTCAGCTGATGTACCTGTACGAACAAAGTCAGCAGGAATCTCAGTAACCGCATCACCATGGCTCATCAAAACAGTCTGCTCGTCTGGTGTTGATTCAAAAAGAGCTGATGGTGTGTGAGTTAGAGTTGATTGACCGTATTCACGATTTCCAGCATCACCTGCAGGAACAACTTTTCCTCCAAGTTTATGAGTTAATAACTGCATACCATAACAAATTCCCAAAATAGGAATTCCAAGTTCGAAGATTTCTGGGTCAATATCGAAATGAACCATCTTCGTATACAGAGTTTGGACCACCTGAAAGGATAATTCCTACAGGGATTGATTTCACGAACTTCAGCAGCTGAAATTTTTATGGCTCTTTTAGTTCTGAAAAAACACCAATCTCACGGATACGGCGTGAAATCAGCTGGTTGTATTGGCTACCATAGTCCAATACGATGATTTTTTCGACATCTTTCAAATCAGTTGAAATGTTACTCATCTTTTTCCTTTCTCAAAAGAAATATCTTTTTCCAATATTCTATCACAAATAAGGGCGAATTACCAACTAAACAAGGCGAAGTTTGACTTTTTCTAGTTTATTGGGGTACAATAGAGAAAAGATAGAAATGAAGTGAAAAATATGCTACCTGCTTATATGAAAATCCATGATCAGATTAAAAAGGATATTGACGATCACCGTTGGGCTATTGGGGAGAGACTTCCTAGTGAACGAGATTTAGCAGAGCAGTTTGAGGTCAGTCGCATGACCCTCCGCCAAGCTGTATCTCTATTAGTCGAAGAAGGCGTCTTAGAGCGCCGTGTAGGAAGTGGCACCTTTGTTTCCAGTACTCGAGTACAAGAAAAGATGCGAGGGACAACCAGTTTTACTGAAATTGTTAAGTCCCAAGGCAAAATTCCCTCTAGCCAGCTCATTTCCTACAGAAAAACCATTCCCAATGAGCAGGAAGTTGCTAAGCTAGGAATTTCTCCAACGGAGAATATTATCCGAATGGAACGGGTTCGCTATGCCGACAATGTTCCTCTGGTTTATGAAGTTGCTTCTATTCCTGAAAAATTCATTAAGAACTTTAAAAAAGAAGAAATCACCAGTCATTTCTTCCAAACCCTGCAAAAACATGGCTACCGTATCGGTAAATCACAGCAGACTATTTATGCTCGTCTCGCTAAAGAAAAGATTGCCCACTATTTGGAAGTTGAAAAAGGACATGCTATTCTTGGGTTTGACTCAGGTTTCCTACCTAGAAGATGGGACAGCTTTTGAATACGTAAAAAGTCAGTATGTAGGCGAACGTTTTGAATTTTATCTTGAAAATAACTAGTCTAGAAAGGCTAGGTTTTTTGCTTTCTTAAAAGATTAGAATTGTCAAAACAATCTGTCTAGGCTTGATTTTATCGCTTATTTACTATAAAATGAGAAGGAAAAACGTCAAACTTTTATATTGCAAATAGGAGAAAACATGACAAAAACATTAAAACGTCCTGAGGTCTTTATCACCTGCAGGGAACTTTAGAGAAAGCTAAAAGGTAGCTGTTCAGTATGGAGCAGATGCTGTCTTTATCGGTGGTCAGGCCTATGGTCTTCGTAGCCGTGCAGGTAACTTTACCTTTGAACAGATGGAAGAAGGTGTCCAGTTTGCTGCCAAGTACGGTGCAAAGGTCTATGTAGCTGCCAACATGGTTATGCACGAAGGAAATGAAGAGGGAGCTGGTGAGTGGTTCCGTAAACTGCGTGATATCGGGATTGCAGCAGTTATCGTATCTGACCCAGCCTTGATTATGATTGCAGCGACTGAAGCGCCAGGCCTTGAAATTCACCTTTCAACTCAAGCCAGTGCAACTAACTATGAAACTCTTGAGTTCTGGAAAGAACTGGGCTTAACACGTGTCGTTTTGGCGCGTGAGGTTTCGATGGAAGAATTAGCTGAAATCCGCAAACGTACAGACGTTGAGATTGAAGCCTTTGTCCATGGAGCCATGTGTATTTCTTACTCTGGTCGTTGTACTCTTTCAAACCACATGAGTATGCGTGATGCTAACCGTGGTGGATGTTCTCAGTCTTGCCGTTGGAAGTACGACCTTTACGATATGCCATTTGGGAAAGAACGCAAGAGTTTGAAGGGTGAGATTCCAGAAGAATTTTCAATGTCAGCCGTTGATATGTCCATGATTGACCATATTCCAGATATGATTGAAAATGGAGTGGACAGTCTTAAGATTGAAGGGCGTATGAAGTCTATTCACTACGTATCAACAGTAACCAACTGCTACAAGGCAGCGGTTGATGCTTATCTAGAAAGTCCAGAGAAGTTTGAAGCAATCAAGCAAGACTTGATTGATGAGATGTGGAAGGTTGCTCAACGTGAATTGGCAACAGGTTTCTACTATGGTACACCATCTGAAAATGAACAGTTATTTGGTGCTCGCCGTAAAATTCCTGAGTACAAGTTTGTCGCTGAAGTGGTTTCTTATGATGATGCAACACAAACAGCAACCATTCGCCAACGGAACGTGATTAATGAAGGTGACCAAGTTGAGTTTTATGGCCCAGGTTTCCGTCATTTTGAAACTTATATTGAAGATTTGCACGATGCTAAAGGCAATAAAATCGACCGTGCCCCAAATCCAATGGAACTCTTGACAATTAAAGTCCCACAACCTGTTCAAGCAGGAGACATGGTTCGTGCATTAAAAGAAGGACTCATTAATCTCTATAAAGAAGATGGAACCAGTATCACAGTCAGAGCTTAAGAAAGGAAAAGTAAATGACAGAGGCACAGGGGTTCTTAGTAGATAAGCAAACAAGATGTATTCATTATCATAGCAAGTTGGATATTATTGCTTTACAATGCTATGACTGTAAAAAGTACTATGCTTGTTATCGGTGTCATGATTCATTAGAAAATCACCCTTTTGAGCCCTATCCCTTATCTTTGACACAGGATAAGCCTATTTTATGTGGTGTTTGTCTAAAACTACTAACACATAAGCAATATAAAGAAAGCTTAAGTTGCCCCTTTTGTTTTTCTCGCTTTAATCCAGGTTGCCAAAATCATAAGGAACGCTATTTTAAATAGCAAATCATTTAGTTTTGAAGTAGTCTAAAACTCAACTACAAGAGAAAATGAAGTAAATATTCCGATAATAAACCGTATAGTATCAAGTTTTTTTCAATACTTTATACTATACAGTTTTTGATTTTCAAGCCTTTTTACCCAGCATCTTTTCATCATTTTTTTCAGAAAGGCCTCGATAATGGTCGGATTTATTGCAAATTATTTCCAAAGTTTTTCTATATAATAGACTCAAAAAAATAGTAAAATTGTAAATAATTTTCATTAAACGCTTTCAATGTTAGTAAAAAAAGTTGACAAATCCAATTTTTAGGACTAAACTAAGTAAGTAAATTTTTAATTAAAAAGGAGAATTCGTCATGAATTTAACATTTTTTTCGGTCTATGTCTTGCCTGTATGGGTGTATCTCTTGGTGAGGGTATGTTGATGAATGGTTTGTTGAAATCAGTAGCTCGCCAACCAGATATTATCGCTGAGTTTCGTAGCTTGATGTTTTTTTAGGGGTTGCCTTTATTGAAGGAACTTTCTTCGTAACTCTTGTCTTCTCATTTATTATTAAATAACGAAATATAAATTGGAGAAGGGAGAATGTTAGATGGAAGAAAGTATCAATCCAACCATCAATATTGGTCCTGTTACCTTTGATTTAACTTTGACAGCCTTGACTTTGCTGTCTGTGTTTCTGATTTTTTTGCATTTATCTATTGGGCAAGTCGTAATATGACATTAAAAACCCAAAGGTAAACAAAATGTACTAGAGTATCTCTATGATTTTGTAATTGGATTTACAGAACCTAACCTTGGTTCCCACTACATAAAAAGATTACTCACTCTTTTTACTTATGTTTATTTCTTTTTTATGGTCATCGCTAATAATCTTGGTTTGATGGCTAAACTTCAAACAACAGATGGGACAAAACCTTTGGACATCGCCAACTGCAAATCTTTCATTTGACCTTGTCTTGTCTTTCTGTATTATTGTGATGGCGCATATTGAGGGGATTCGTCGTCGTGGGATTAAACAATACCTAAAAAGGTTTTGTAACTCCTGCATTTATGACACCGATGAATCTACTGGAAGAAGTCACGAATTTCCTTTCTCTTGCTTTTGCGGATTTTTTTGGGAATATCTTTGCAGGTGAAGTAATGACAAGCTTGCTTCTTTTACTTTCACATCAGGCTATTTTTTTGGTATCCAATCGCATTTGGGAACAAACTTAGTTTGGACTGCATTTTCCGTGTTCATTTCTTGTGTACAAGCCTATGTCTTTACACTATTATCCTCTATGTACCTAGGAAATAAAATTAATGATGAAGAGTAGAAAGGAGTAACTGATGCACGTAACAGTAGGTGAATTAATTGGTAATTTTATTTTAATCGCTGGCTCTTTTTATCCTTTTGCTAGTCTTGATTAAAAAAATTTGCATGGTCTAATATTACAGGCATTTTTCGAAGAAAGAGCTGAAAAAAATTGCTTTCAGATATTGACAGAGCTGAAGAAGCACGTCAAAAAGCGGAAGTATTGGCTCAAAAACGCGAAGATGAATTGGCTGGTAGCCGTAAAGAAGCTAAGACAATCATTGAGAATGCGAAAGAAACAGCTGAGAAAAAGTAAGGCTAGTATTTTAGCAGATGCTAAACTAGAAGCAGGGACGCTTAAAAAGAAAAAGCAAACCAAGAAATTGCTCAAAACAAAGCTGAAGCTTTACAAAGCGTTAAGGGTGAGGTAGCAGATTTGACAATCAGCTTGGCTGGTAAAATCATCTCACAAAACCTTGATGGTCATGCCCATAAAGAACTCATTGATCAGTATATCGATCAGCTAGGAGAAGCTTAATGGACAAGAAAAACAGTAAAGGTAATTGAAAAATACAGCATGCCTTTTTGTCCAATTGGTACTTGAAAAAAAGGAGAAGAAGACCGTATCTTTTTCAGACTTGACTCAAATCAAGCAAGTTGCTGAAGAAACAGGTTTACCTTCTTTTTTAAAAAAAAGTGGCAGTAGACGAGTCTGACAAGGAAAAAAACAATTGCTTTCTTCCAAGACTCTGTGTCACCTTTATTGCAAAACTTGATCCAGGTTCTTATCTACAATCACAGAGCAAATCTTTTTATGATGTGCTTGTAGATTGCTTGAACCGACTTGAAAAAGAAACAAATCGATTTGAAGTGACGATTACTTCAGCTCATCCTTTAACAGATGAACAAAAGAGTCGTTTGCTCCCTTTGATTGAGAAAAAAATGTCTCTGAAAGTAAGGAGTGTAAAAGAACAAATCGATGAAAGTCTCATTGGTGGTTTTGTCATTTTTGCCAATCACAAGACAATTGATGTGAGTATTAAACAACAACTTAAAGTTGTTAAAGAAAATTTGAAATAGAAAGTGGTGTTCTTTTGGCAATTAACGCACAAGAAATCAGCGCTTTAATTAAGCAACAAATTGAAAATTTCAAACCCAATTTTGATGTGACTGAAACAGGTGTTGTAACCTATATCGGGGATGGTATCGCGCGTGCTCACGGCCTTGAAAATGCCATGAGTGGAGAGTTGTTGATTTTTGAAAACGGCTCTTATGGTATGGCTCAAAACTTGGAGTCAACAGACGTTGGTATTATCATCCTAGGTGACTTTACAGATATCCGTGAAGGCGATACAATCCGCCGTACAGGTAAAATCATGGAAGTCCCAGTAGGTGAAAGTCTGATTGGTCGTGTTGTGGATCCGCTTGGTCGTCCAGTTGACGGTCTTGGAGAAATCCACACTGATAAAACTCGTCCAGTAGAAGCGCCAGCTCCTGGTGTTATGCAACGTAAGTCTGTATCAGAACCATTGCAAACTGGTTTGAAAGCTATTGACGCCCTTGTACCGATTGGTCGTGGTCAACGTGAGTTGATTATCGGTGACCGTCAGACAGGGAAAACAACCATTGCGATTGATACAATCTTGAACCAAAAAGGTCAAGATATGATCTGTATCTACGTTGCGATTGGACAAAAAGAATCAACAGTTCGTACACAAGTAGAAACACTACGTCAATACGGTGCCTTGGACTACACAATCGTTGTGACAGCCTCTGCTTCACAACCATCTCCATTGCTCTTCCTAGCTCCTTATGCTGGAGTTGCTATGGCGGAAGAATTTATGTATCAAGGCAAGCATGTTTTGATCGTTTATGATGATTTATCAAAACAAGCGGTAGCTTATCGTGAACTGTCACTCTTGCTTCGTCGTCCTCCAGGTCGTGAAGCCTTCCCAGGGGATGTTTTCTATCTTCACAGCCGCTTTGCTTGAGCGCTCAGCTAAAGTTTCTGATGAACTTGGTGGTGGATCAATTACAGCCCTACCATTTATCGAGACACAAGCAGGAGATATCTCTGCCTATATCGCAACCAACGTGATTTCAATCACTGATGGACAAATCTTCCTTGGTGATGGTCTCTTCAATGCGGGTATTCGTCCAGCCATCGATGCGGGTTCATCTGTATCACGTGTAGGTGGTTCTGCACAAATCAAAGCCATGAAGAAGGTTGCTGGTACACTTCGTATCGACCTTGCTTCATACCGTGAGTTGGAAGCCTTCACTAAGTTTGGTTCTGACTTGGATGCAGCAACACAGGCTAAATTGAACCGTGGACGTCGTACCGTTGAGGTCTTGAAACAACCTGTTCACAAACCATTACCTGTTGAGAAACAAGTAACCATTCTCTATGCTTTGACACATGGTTTCTTGGATACTGTTCCAGTAGATGATATTGTTCGTTTCGAGGAAGAGTTCCATGCCTTCTTTGACGCTCAACATCCAGAGATTTTGGAAACCATTCGTGATACAAAAGACTTGCCAGAAGAAGCAGTCTTGGATGCTGCGATTACAGAGTTTCTCAATCAAACCAGCTTCCAATAAGAATAGAGGTGTCAGATGGCAGTATCTCTAAATGATATTAAAACAAAAATCGCCTCAACAAAAAATACGAGTCAAATCACTAATGCCATGCAAATGGTATCGGCTGCTAAGCTAGGTCGTTCTGAAGAAGCAGCTCGCAACTTCCAAGTTTACGCTCAGAAAGTCCGCAAACTTTTGACAGATATTCTTCATGGTAATGGAGCTGGTGGTTCAACCAATCCGATGTTGATTAGCCGTCCCGTGAAGAAGACAGGCTATATCGTCATTACTTCAGACCGCGGTTTGGTTGGAGGTTATAATTCCTCTATTCTGAAAGCAGTTATGGAGTTGAAAGAAGAATACCATCCAGATGGTACAGGTTTTGAAATGATCTGTATCGGTGGAATGGGAGCTGATTTCTTTAAAGCTCGCGGTATTCAACCACTTTATGAACTACGTGGCTTGGCGGATCAACCTAGCTTTGATGAAGTTCGTAAGATTATTTCAAAAACTGTTGAAATGTACCAAAATGAACTTTTTGATGAACTCTATGTCTGCTACAACCACCATGTCAATACGCTAACCAGTCAAATGCGTGTGGAACAAATGCTTCCGATTGTTGACTTGGATCCCAATGAAGCGGATGAAGACTACAGCTTGACTTTTTGAATTGGAAACCAGCCGAGAAGAAATTTTGGAGCAGTTGTTGCCTCAGTTTGCAGAAAGTATGATTTACGGTGCTATTATCGATGCTAAGACAGCTGAAAATGCTGCTGGGTATGACAGCCATGCAAACAGCGACAGATAATGCTAAGAAAGTCATTAATGATTTGACAATTCAGTATAACCGTGCCAGACAGGCGGCGATTACACAAGAAATTACAGAAATCGTAGCAGGAGCTAGTGCCTTAGAATAGGCTCTAGTCCAGCTCGTATGAAAATGAACTTAGGACCTAGTTGAGCTAGGGACCGACAGTATCTTATATAGAATAGGAGAAGGAGATGAGTTCAGGTAAAATTGCTCAGGTTATCGGTCCCCGTTGTAGACGTCTTGTTTGCAGCAGGGGAAAAACTTCCTGAGATTAACAATGCACTTGTCGTCTACAAAAATGACGAAAGAAAAACAAAAATCGTCCTTGAAGTAGCCTTGGAGTTGGGAGATGGTATGGTTCGTACTATCGCCATGGAATCAACAGATGGTTTGACTCGTGGAATGGAAGTATTGGACACAGGTCGTCCAATCTCTGTACCAGTAGGTAAAGAAACTTTGGGACGTGTCTTCAACGTTTTGGGAGATACCATTGACTTGGAAGCTCCTTTTACAGAAGATGCAGAGCGTCAGCCAATTCATAAAAAAGCTCCAACTTTTGATGAGTTGTCTACCTCTTCTGAAATCCTTGAAACAGGGATTAAGGTTATCGACCTTCTTGCCCCTTACCTTAAAGGTGGTAAGGTTGGACTTTTCGGTGGTGCCGGAGTTGGTAAAACCGTCTTAATCCAAGAATTGATTCACAACATTGCCCAAGAACACGGTGGTATCTCAGTATTTACTGGTGTTGGGGAACGTACTCGTGAGGGGAATGACCTTTACTGGGAAATGAAAGAATCAGGCGTTATCGAGAAAACAGCCATGGTATTTGGTCAGATGAATGAGCCACCAGGAGCACGTATGCGTGTTGCCCTTACTGGTTTGACAATCGCTGAATATTTCCGTGATGTAGAAGGCCAAGACGTGCTTCTCTTCATCGATAATATTTTCCGTTTCACTCAGGCTGGTTCAGAAGTATCTGCCCTTTTGGGTCGTATGCCATCAGCCGTTGGTTACCAACCAACACTTGCTACGGAAATGGGTCAATTGCAAGAACGTATCACATCAACCAAGAAGGGTTCTGTAACCTCTATCCAGGCTATCTATGTGCCAGCGGATGACTATACTGACCCAGCGCCAGCAACAGCCTTCGCTCACTTGGATTCAACAACAAACTTGGAACGTAAGTTGGTACAATTGGGTATCTACCCAGCCGTTGACCCACTTGCTTCAAGCTCACGTGCCTTGGCACCTGAAATTGTTGGAGAAGAGCACTATGCAGTTGCTGCAGAAGTAAAACGCGTTCTTCAACGTTACCATGAATTGCAAGATATCATTGCTATCCTTGGTATGGATGAGCTTTCTGATGAAGAAAAGACCTTGGTTGCTCGTGCCCGTCGTATCCAGTTCTTCTTGTCACAAAACTTCAACGTTGCGGAACAATTTACTGGTCAGCCAGGTTCTTATGTCCCAGTTGCTGAAACTGTACGTGGCTTTAAGGAAATCCTTGATGGTAAACACGACCACTTGCCAGAAGATGCCTTCCGTGGTGTAGGTTCTATCGAAGATGTGATTGCAAAAGCTGAAAAAATGGGATTTTAAGAGGTGATCTATGGCTCAGTTAACTGTCCAGATCGTGACACCAGATGGTCTCGTCTATGATCACCATGCCAGCTATGTATCAGTTCGAACTCTGGATGGTGAGATGGGGATCTTGCCACGACATGAAAATATGATTGCGGTTTTAGCAGTTGATGAAGTAAAGGTGAAAACGTATTGATGATGAAGATCACGTGAACTGGATTGCAGTAAACGGAGGCGTTATTGAAATTGCCAATAATACCATCACAATCGTTGCTGATTCTGCAGAACGTGCTCGTGATATCGACGTTAGCCGTGCAGAACGTGCCAAGCTTCGTGCGGAGCGCGAAATCGAAGAAGCCCACGAAAAACACTTTGATTGACCAAGAGCGTCGTGCTAAGATTGCTTTGCAACGTGCTATTAATCGTATCAATGTCGGAAAAAGACTATAAGAAAAAAATGAACTTGAGTTACCAAGTTCATTTTTTTATGTTTTCTTAAGGAGCAAAACTGATGCAGACTGCTTCTGGTACATGGAAGTCGTTAGAAAGTTCTGCTAGACGACCAGTTTCAGGATTGCGTTTAAAGACGGTTGCATTGTCAGAGTCTTGATGGACAGCAATGACAAATTCTTGGTCTGGTGTCAAATCAAAATCACGTGGAGTCTGACCATGTGTCGGAACGATTTCTAATAACTCTAGAGCTACCGTCCGCAAGGATTGTATATACTGCGATAGAATCATGACCACGGTTAGAAGCATAGAGGTATTTACCATCTTTAGAGAGACGAATAGCAGCAGTTCCATTAAAACCTTCGTAACCTTCTGGTAGAGTTGAAATAACTTGCATGCGTTCAAATTCGCCAACACCATCGTAGATTAAAACTTCGATAGTACTATTGAGTTCACAAATCAGATAAGCGATTTTATAGTGGTTATGGAAAATGATATGGCGTGAGCCTGCTCCTGGCTGGCTGTGATAGGTATAGAGTTTAGATAATTTTCCTTCTTGATCAAGGTCATAGGTAATGACCTGGTCAGTTCCCAAGTCGCAAGTCACTAGATAGTGGTCAGGTGTTAAATCTGTATAGTGAACATGGGGGGAAGCTTGATTTTCGTGTGGACCTTGGCCATTATGCTGAACCACATCACTAAGTAGAAGACTACCATCTTCCTGACGTTTATAAACAAGGACTTGTCCCTTGTGGTAGTTTGCCGCGTACACCAAATCACGCTTTTCATCAACGGCAACATAACAGTGAGGAGCTCCTTCTTCAACGACATGATTTAATAAAGTTCCCGTTAGTTTGATAGGCTGCAATCCCCCCCTTATCGTCTTGACTACCAACAGTGTATAAATGTTGGTGTTGGTCAAAGGCAAGGTAGGTTGGACTTGGCTCAGCTGCAAAAAGTTCTAGATTTGAAAGCTGACCAGTTTCTGTATCGAAGTCTGCCTTGTAAATCCCTTGGGAAGTACGACGTGTATAAGTTCCAAAATAAACAGTTTCTTTCATGACTATACCTCTTTATAAAGATAAGACTATTATATCACAAAATAGATTCACAATATGATATGCAGTACAATTCAATGGTATGTAAGCACTTTAAAAAAGAGTTATTTTGTTTCAAAAATGGTATAATGAGAGAACGATAGAAAGGAAGTATTTATGGAGCAAAAAGAGAAACATTTTAGCCTATCTTGGTTTTTCAAGTGGTTTTTGGATAACAAGGCCATTACTGTATTTTTGGTAACCTTATTATTGGGACTCAATCTTTTTATTTTAAGTAAGATTAGTTTTCTATTTTCACCTGTTTTGGACTTTTTAGCAGTTGTGATGTTGCCAGTCATTCTGTCTGGACTGCTATATTATTTATTAAATCCTATTGTTGATTGGATGGAGAAAGCATAAGATTAATCGTGTTATAGCAATTAGTATTGTCTTTGTGATTATCGCTCTCTTTATCATTTGGGGCTTGGCAGTAGCTATTCCAAATCTGCAACGTCAGGTTTTTAACCTTTGCAAGAAATGTTCCAGTCTATCTCGAAGATGCTGATCGAGTTATTGATGATTTGGTCACCAAGCGTTTGCCAGATGATTTCAGACCTCAGTTAGAGCAAGTTTTGACCAATTTTTCTAGCCAGGCTACAGTTTGGGCGAGTAAAGGTTTCATCTCAGGCAGTCAACTGGGTGAGCGCCTTTATTAGCGGAGCATCTCAAGTGATCGTTGCCTTGATTATCGTTCCTTTCATGCTCTTTTTATCTCTTGCGTGATGGGAAAAGGCTTGCGAAACTATTTGACCCAATTCATGCCAACTAAATTGAAGGAGCCTGTTGGACAAGTTTTTATCAGATGTGAATCAGCAGTTGTCCAACTATGTTCGAGGGCAAGTAACAGTAGCTATTATTGTAGCTGTAATGTTTATCATCTTTTTCAAGATTATCGGTCTACGTTATGCGGTTACGCTGGGTGTTACTGCTGGTATTTTAAATCTGGTTCCTTATCTGGGTAGTTTTCAGCCATGCTTCCTGCCCTAGTATTGGGCTTTGATTGCTGGTCCAGTTATGCTTTTGAAAGTAGTGATTGTCTTTATCGTAGAACAAACTATTGAAGGCCGTTTTTGTATCTCCACTGATTTTTGGGAAGTCAATTAAACATCCATCCCATTAATGTTCTCTTTTGTCTTGTTAACTTCAGGATCCATGTTTGGCATTTGGGGAGTCTTGCTCGGTATTCCGGTTTATGCCTCTGCTAAAGTTGTCATTTCAGCGATTTTTGAATGGTATAAGGTAGTCAGTGGCCTATATGAACTAGAAGGAGAGGAAGTAAAGAGTGAACAATAGTCAACAGATGTTACAGGCTTTGGAAGAGCAAGATTTAGTTAAGGCAGAACATTATTTCGTCAAAGCTTTAGAAAATGATCCAAATGATCTTCTGTATGAGTTAGCCACTTATCTAGAAGGGATTGGTTTTTATCCTCAGGCTAAGGAGATTTACCTGAAAATCGTAGAGGATTTTCCAGAGGTTAATCTCAATCTAGCAGCTATTGCTAGCGAGGATGGTCAAATCGAGGAAGCCTTTGCTTATCTAGAGGAAATCCAAGCTGACAGTGACTGGTATGTTTCAGCTTTGGCCCTTAAAGCAGACCTTTACCAGGTGGAAGGTTTGACAGATGTGGCGCGTGAGAAATTATTGGAAGCATTTGACTTACTCAGAGGATCCTCTCTTGATATTGGGCTTGGCAGAGTTGGATAGTGAGTTGGAAAAATTACCAAGAAGCTATTCAAGGCTATGCCCAGTTAGATAATCGCTCGATTTATGAACAAACGGGTATTTCTACCTATCAACGAATTGGCTTTGCCTATGCCCAGTTAGGGAAATTTGAAACAGCTACAGAGTTTTTGGAAAAAGCCCTGGAGTTAGAATACGATGACCTAACAGCTTTTGAGTTGGCCAGTCTTTACTTTGATAGAGAAGAATACCAAAAAGCTGTCCTCTACTTTAAGCAGCTTGATACCATTTCTCCTGACTTTGAAGGTTATGAGTATGGCTATAGTCAGGTCTTGCATAAGGAACATCAGGTTCAAGAAGCCCTGCGTATCGCTAAGCAAGGATTAGAGAAAAATCCCTTTGAAACTCGTCTCTTGCTAGCAGCTTCACAATTTCTCTTATGAATTGCATGATGCTAGTGGTGCAGAAAGATTATCTTCTTACTGCAAAAGAAGACGCTGAGGATACGGAAGAAATCCTGCTCCGTCTAGCCACTATTTATCTAGAACAGGAGCGTTATGAGGATATTCTAGACTTGCAAAAGCGAGGAGCCAGAAAAATCTTTTGACCAAGTGGATGATTGCTCGTTCTTATCAAGAAATGGACGATTTGGATACTGCCTATGAGCATTTACCAAGAGTTAGCAGGAGATTTGAAGGATAATCCAGAATTTTCTGGAACACTATATCTATCTCTTGCGTGAATTGGGCTACTTTGAAGAAGCAAAAAGTCAATGCCCAAGCTTACTTAAAATTAGTTCCAGATGATGTGCAAATGCAAGAATTGTATGAGAGATTGCAGGAATAAAAATGATTTTAAAAGCTATATCTTGTCAATTTTTGAAAAGATATAGTTTTTTTATTTTTTTGTTAACAATGTAATTTTTTTATAAAAAAATAGTTGTAATTTAGTTTATGTATGCTATAATAGGAACAATTATTTTTAGGAGGTGTCAGTATGTCTTATTTGTTTGAGATATTACCGAGTTTATTGAGCGGTGCAAGCATGACTTTACAGGTTTTTTTGCACTGGTCTTGATTTTTTTCTATTCCCTTTGGGCGTTTTTGATTGCCTTTTGCCTTTGCAAGTCCATTGGAAGCTCCCTCCATCATCTGATTAACATTTATATCTGGATCATGCGGGGACACCCTTGCTCTTGCAATTGATCTTTTATCTATTATGTGCTCCCAAGTATTGGGATTCGTTTGGATCGCCTTCCTGCGGCCATTATTGCCTTTGTTCTCAATTATGCAGCTTACTTTGCTGAAATCTTCCGTGGTGGGATTGATACCATTCCTAAAGGTCAATATGAGGCTGCTAAGGTCTTGAAGTTCAGTCCCTTTGCCACAGTACGCTATATTATCTTTGCCTCAGGTAACCAAGATTGTTCTTCCTAGTGTATTTAATGAAGTCATGAGTTTGGTCAAGGATACTTCTTTGGTCTATGCTCTAGGTATTTCAGACCTTATCTTGGCGAGTCGAACAGCTGCCAACCGTGATGCTAGCCTTGTTCCCATGTTCTTGGCAGGAGCCATTTACTTGATTTTGATTGGTATTGTGACCATCCTTGCCAAAAAAGTTGAGAAGAAGTACAGTTACTATAGATAGGAGGCTGCCATGTTAGAATTACGAAATATCAATAAGGGCTTTGGTGAAAAGCAAATTTTATCTAATTTCAGTCTAAAAATTCCTGAAAAGCAAATCCTAGCTATCGTTGGGCCTTCTGGTGGAGGTAAGACAACCCTCTTACGTATGCTTGCAGGTCTTGAAACCATTGATTCAGGGCAAATCTTTTATAATGGAGAACCTTTAGAATTGGATGAATTGGAGAAGCGGAATCTACTGGGATTTGTCTTCCAAGATTTTCAACTTTTCCCTCATTTATCAGTTCTAGATAATTTGACTTTATCACCTGTGAAAACTATGGGAATGAAGCAGGAAGAGGCTGAGAAGAAGGCGCGTGGGCTCTTAGAACAGTTGGGACTGGCAGGGCACGCAGACGCCTATCCATTCTCACTATCTGGTGGGCAAAAGCAACGGGTGGCCTTGGCGCGTGCTATGATGATTGACCCAGAAATCATTGGCTACGATGAACCAACTTCTGCCCTGGATCCAGAATTGCGCTTGGAAGTGGAAAAACTGATCTTGCAAAATAGGGAACTTGGGATGACGCAGATTGTGGTTACCCACGATTTACAGTTCGCTGAAAATATCGCAGATCAGATTCTCAAGGTTGAGCCCAAAGTAGGAGGTGCCGATGACTAATAAGAAAATTGCTTTAGTATTGGTTTCTCTCCTGATTCTCTTTTTAACAGCTTGTACTCAGAAGGCTAGCGATCCAAAGCAGGATAACTGGGATAAGTATCAAGAGCAGGGAACGATTACTATTGGTTTTGACAATACCTTTGTTCCCATGGGTTTTGAAGAAAAGAATGGGCAATATACAGGCTTTGATATTGACTTAGCAGAAGCTGTCTCTGAAAAATTAGGTTTTAAGGTTCAATTTCAGCCAATAGACTGGGATATGAAGGAGACGGAACTGCAGAATGGAACCATAGACGCTATTTGGAATGGCTATTCTGCCACTGATGAACGCCGAGAAAAGGTTGCCTTTAGCATTCCATATATGGAAAATCAGCAGGTTCTGGTTGCTAAGAAAAGCCAGCAAATTCGTTCAGTAGAGGAGATGAAGGATAAGACCTTGGGAGCCCAAGCAGGTTCTTCTGGTTATTTAGACTTTGAAGCCCAGCCAGATTTACTAAAAAATCGTGTCAAAGATCAGAAGGCCAATCAATACCAGAGTTTCAATGAAGCCTTGATCGATTTGAAGAATGACCGTATTGATGCCTTGTTAATTGACCGAGTGTATGCTAATTACTACCTCCAGTCTGAGGGGATATTAAATGACTATAATGTCTTTTCAGCTGGATTTGAAAGTGAATCCTTTGCGGTCGGAGTTAGACCAGCTGACAAAAGATTACTGCAAGCTTTAAACCAAGCCTTTGTTGAACTACATCAAGAAGGAAAGTTCCAGGAAATCAGCCAAAAATGGTTTGGAGAAGATGTGGCAACCAAAGAAGTGAAAAGTAGAGATTGAGTTTTACCTCAGTCTCTTTTTGCATCAAAAAAATCCTCTGGCAAGTACCAGAGGATAAGAGATTATTTCATTGTTGGGAAGAGCAATACATCACGGATAGTAGTTGTATCAGTGAGGAGCATGCAGAGGCGGTCGATACCGATTCCCAAACCACCTGTTGGAGGCATACCGTATTCAAGGGCCTCGATGTAGTCGTAGTCGATGCCTGTCGCTTCATCGTCACCAAGTTCTTTAGCTTTAGCTTGGGCTTCAAAACGGCTAAGTTGGTCGATTGGGTCGTTGAGCTCAGTAAAGGCATTACCGTACTCCTTAGTCATGATGAAGAGTTCAAAACGGTCAGTAAAGCGTTCGTCTTCAGGGTTCTTTTTAGCCAGTGGAGATACAGCTACTGGATGTCCATAGACAAAGGTTGGTTGGATCAAGGTTTCTTCAACAAACTCTTCAAAGAAGGCATTGATAATGTGACCAACTTCAGTGTAGTGTTTCTCAACTGGAACTTTCTTCTCAGCAGCGATAGCTTTGGCTTCCTCGAAAGTCATGTCTTGCCAGAAATCTACACCAGTAATTTCTTTGATAGCATCCACCATGTGAACACGTTTAAATGGTTCGTTAATCTTGATTTCAGTACCTTGATAGTTAACTGGGACCATCGCCTTTGACTGATTTAGCAGCGTGTTGGATAATGCCTTCAGTCAAGTCCATGATGTCTTGGAAGTCTGCATAAGCTTGGTAGACTTCGATAGAAGTAAACTCAGGGTTATGAGTAGCATCCATTCCTTCGTTACGGAAGATACGGCCAATTTCATAGACACGTTCCATACCACCCACGATAAGGCGTTTCAAGTGAAGCTCAGTCGCGATACGAAGCACCATGTCAATGTTTTGGGCATTGTGGTGGGTGATAAATGGACGGGCAGCAGCACCACCAGCCTCGTTGTGAAGAACAGGTGTTTCCACTTCAAGGAAACCTTTTTGATCAAGGTAACGACGGATTTCAGAGATGATTTTTGAACGAGTGACAAAAGCGCTCAAAGCTTTCACGGTTAGAAATCAAGTCAAGGTAACGTTTACGGTAAATTGTTTCAACGTCTGTCAAACCGTGGAATTTCTCTGGCAGAGGACGAAGAGCCTTAGACAAGTGTGTGATGTGAGTAGCCTTGATAGAGAGTTCTCCCATATCTGTACGCATCACTTCACCTTCGACACCAAGGAAGTCACCAAGGTCTGCTTTTTTGAAGATTTCGTAGATTTTCTTCACCGACAGCATCCTTACGAACGTAGATCTGGATTTGACCTTCGCGGTCTTGAAGGTGGGCAAAACCAACTTTACCTTTACCACGTTTGGTTACCAAGCGTCCTGCGATAGTAGCTGTTTCGTTTTTATCGTGTAATTGTTCTTTATCGAGGTCAGCAAATTTATCTTTTAATTCTTGTGAATTTGCAGTGCGTTCAAAGCGTTTTCCGAAAGGATCGATTCCTTGTTCACGGAGCGCAGCCATTTTTTCACGGCGAACGATCTGCTGGTCATTTAGTTCTTCCATATGTTCTGTTGACATGGGATCCTCCTAGTTTTACTCAAAATTGAATACGATGAGTCATTTTTTGCGATACTCCCATTTTATCATAAATAAGCAAGAAATTCACGGATAATCTTTCAAAAACTAAAAAGAACTTGACGCTAAAATCAAGTTCTGTTATTGATAGGAAGTATCATTCCAAGTATCGAGAGTAAATGTTTCAAAATCATGGGTTTCTAGAATGGTCAGGCTGGCATTTGCTAGACCGCCATCTTTACGAAGAAGTGGTTCTTTATAGCCTAGAAGAGTACGAAGACTGGCAGTAAGATTGGCACCGTGACCGACAATTAGAATACGCTCAGCCGGACTATCTTTTAATGATTTGATAAATTGGATGGTCCGTTGCGTGGTGCTATAGAGGGATTCGGCTCCAAACATTTGAGTGTCAAACTTGGCAAGATTAGATCGAAAAGCTTTGATTTGTTGCGGGTAAATAGCTTCCAAGGTTGCGATTTTCAAACCTTCTAACTTCCCCAGCTGCCATTCACGGAGATTAGGAACACTTTCTAAAGGACAGGGCGTCTGGAGTTGACTTTGGATAATTTCAGCAGATTTGACCGCTCGAGGTAAATCACTTGAATAAATCTGATCAAAAGGAACATCCTTGAGATATTGGCCAAGTTGTTTTAGGGTTTCAATGGATTCAGGAAGAAGGGGAGAATCTCCACTAGCACCTTGAAAGCGTCCTTCTTGGTTCCAGAGGGTACGACCGTGGCGGACAAAGTAGAGTTTCATTCTTGGCTACCCTCCAAGATATCTGCAAAGTCAGCCTTTTACAAAGCTAGCCAAGTCTTGTGGTGCGACGATAATGCTGTGACCAACTTCGCCTGCAGAGACAATCATTTGATCCAAGTCTAGAGCAATTTTATCGATAAAAATGGGATAATTGTGTTTCTGACGAATTCCGACAGGATTATTGGCTCCATGAATGTAACCAGTTGTTTTTTCCAAGTCCTTTTGTGGAATCATGCTCACTTTTTTATTGCCAGAAATTTTGGCTAGTTTCTTTTCCGACAAGTGTTGAGTGATAGGGACAATTCCGATAATCGGTCCTGTTTTATCTCCCAAAAGAGCCAAGGTTTTGAAAATCTGATCTCGTTCATAACCTTGAGGAAGCTCTCCTTCCAGGGCATTGATTTGAATCCCCTGATGTGGGATACCTGCTTTAGACAGGATTTGTTCCACCAATGTTTTTTTGATTTTAACTTTTTTTGCCATTATTTATACTTATCCTCCAATTGGCTCATCCAAATACCAAGCCAAATTCCCAGCGCAAAGAAGAAGGCGATGATGACATACCCAACAAGAGAAAGTCCCAGTGTATTGGATACTTTCAGCGTTTCCTGCATTTGGAATCAAGATCAAAAGAGTACTTGATAGGACGATACCGATGATAAAATGATAGACGCGTGAGTGGTAGTTGTTTAAGGCATAATCCATCAATTTTGAAAAAATAATGAGAGTTGCACCTGCCCCGATTCCAATCGGGAAGAAGGTTCCCAAGAGGTCAAAGGTTTTAAAACCAGTCAACATAGGAGCATAGAGTCCCAAAATCAAAAGTAGATTTGATGGACTGAGGCCAGGAACTAATACGCCAAGAGCCAGCAGTGCACCAGCTAGGACGAAATTAAGAAAGCTGGCACTTAAGGTTCCAACAACAAAATTTAAGGCATAGAGTCCTAATCCAGAAATGATAAAGGTTGTCCAGAACCAAGCCAAATCAATCTTGTCTCGGTCAGATTCTCGAGTTGATTCTTTGAGGAGGCTAGGAACTGTACCAATGATGGCGCCCGCAAAGCTCCATAAGACAAAGACCTGATAATTTTCAAGCAGGTATTCAATCGGGTAGGAAAATAAGCCGATTCCCAGAAGCATACCGATGGCAACTGGAATAAAAGTACAAAAACATTTTTCTTTAAAAGTCTTTAAAGGGATGGGCCAGAAAGCCAATCATCCGTTCATAAATTCCTAAGATTGCTGCTAGAACCCCTCCGGAAATTCCCGGTAAGATAAATCCAAGAGCAATGACAATCCCTTTAATAACGCGTGCTAACCATGAGAGCATATTTTTCCTCCAACTATTTCTATTTCAAAAAATCCTTACTATATTGTATCACAATCAAACACAAAAAGAAAAAGCAAATGATAAACAAATGCTTTTAAGGTTTTAAAAAGAGTTTTCTAAAGGTTTCTTCTTTGTTTTTTAAGGAAGAGATGACGTTGATATCCAAATCGTGATCAAAGCCAGCAATTTTTCCTTTAGAAGTGTACTGGTGGATGTCGTAATCTAAATCAGTCTTAGGAGTTGCCTCGTAAAATCCTGAGTCAGAACCATAGGAAGGAATCCAAACAGACGTAAACTTGTCTGTATCAATACTGTGTTCTTCCATGAAGTAGACCCCAACGTAGATTCCGATATTTTTAGCACCTAGTGATTCTAGTTTTGCCCGAAAGGCTTCAACACCCTTCGTTCATATTGGACATGGTTTTGTCTTCCACATCTAGCCAATAGTAGCTAGGGCTGTATGGAGATGAAGCGTTATAAAAAACTTCAGCGGCCTTTTCCATTTCTTGGACACTTTTTCCAGCTACAAAGGCATAGACACCAACTGGGACATTTCGTTTTTGAAACTCGGTAATATGGGTTTTAAAGGCCTTATCTACCCCATTAACAAAGGAAGCATCGTTTTCTTTTGAAGATTGAGCGCCACTATGGACGCGAACGATAGCTCCAGAAATGTTTTGAGACAGAGTATCGTAATTAATTTCCTCAGGACGCTGCCAACCAGAAACATCAATTACCGGTTTATCTATATTGTGTAGCGCTTGTGTTTCTACTTGCGCGATATTTGACTTTGTTTTTACAGGATGGTCCTCAAAACGAGGGCGATTCAGGATTAAAATGAAAATCATAATCCCAAAAAAACCAAATAAAATAAGCGGATTAATTTTCTTTCTCATATCTCATAATTTTACCTTAAAAATGGGAAAAAATCATAAAAAATACTCAAAAAATGGGTTAAGTAAAGGACTTTAGAGCATTTTTTCATTCAAGAGCGCGGAATGATTTGAAATATGGTATAATAAAAGGGAATTTCTAGAGAAAAGAGAAGATTATGTCAAATTATGCCATTATTTTAGCAGCGGGTAAAGGGACTCGCATGAAATCTGATTTGCCAAAAGTGTTGCACAAGGTTGCGGGTATTTCTATGTTGGAACATGTTTTCCGTAGTGTGGGAGCTATCCAACCTGAAAAGACAGTAACAGTTGTAGGACACAAGGCAGAATTGGTTGAGCAGGTCTTGGCTGGACAGACAGAATTTGTGACTCAATCTGAACAGTTAGGGAACTGGCCATGCAGTTATGATGACAGAGCCAATCTTAGAAGGTTTGTCAGGTCACACCTTGGTCATTGCAGGAGATACTCCTTTAATCACAGGTGAAAGCTTGAAAAACTTGATTGATTTCCACATCAATCATAAAAATGTGGCGACTATCTTGACTGCTGAAACAGATAATCCTTTTGGCTATGGACGAATTGTACGTAATGACAATGCTGAGGTTCTTCGCATTGTTGAGCAGAAGGATGCTACAGATTTTGAAAAGCAAATCAAGGAAATCAACACTGGAACTTATGTTTTTGATAACGAGCGTTTGTTTGAGGCTTTGAAAAATATCAATACCAATAACGCTCAAGGTGAATACTATATTACAGATGTCATTGGCATTTTCCGTGAAGCTGGTGAAAAAGTTGGCGCTTATACTTTGAAAGATTTTGATGAAAGTCTTGGGGTAAATGACCGTGTGGCTCTTGCGACAGCTGAGTCGGTTATGCGTCGTCGCATCAATCATCAGCACATGGTCAATGGTGTTAGCTTTGTCAATCCAGAAGCAACTTATATCGATATTGATGTTGAGATTGCGCCTGAAGTTCAAATCGAAGCCAATGTTACCTTGAAGGGGCAAACGAAAATTGGTGCTGAGACTGTTTGACAAACGGTACTTATGTAGTGGATAGTACTATCGGAGCAGGAGCTGTTATTACCAACTCTATGATTGAGGAAAGTAGTGTTGCGGACGGTGTGACAGTCGGTCCTTATGCCCACATTCGTCCAGGTTCAAGTCTGGGTGCCCAAGTTCATATTGGAAACTTTGTTGAGGTGAAAGGTTCTTCAATTGGTGAGAATACCAAGGCTGGTCATTTGACTTATATTGGAAACTGTGAAGTGGGTAGCAAGGTTAATTTTGGTGCTGGAACCATTACAGTCAACTATGACGGCAAAAACAAATACAAGACAGTCATTGGCAACAATGTCTTTGTTGGTTCAAATTCAACCATTATTGCCCCAGTTGAGTTGGGTGACAATTCTCTTGTTGGTGCTGGTTCAACTATTACTAAAGACGTGCCAGCAGATGCGATTGCTATTGGTCGCGGTCGTCAGGTCAATAAAGACGAATATGCAACTCGCCTTCCTCATCATCCTAATAATCAGTAGGAGTCTGTCATGGAATTTGAAGAAAAAACGCTTAGTCGAAAAGAAATCTATCAAGGACCAATTTTTAAACTGGTCCAAGATCAGGTTGAATTACCAGAAGGCAAGGGAACTGCCCAACGGGATTTGATTTTCCACAATGGGAGCTGTCTGTGTTTTAGCAGTAACGGATGAACAAAAACTTATCTTGGTCAAGCAGTACCGCAAAGCCATCGAGGCTGTCTCTTACGAAATTCCAGCCGGAAAATTGGAAGTAGGAGAAAATACAGACCCTGTTGCAGCAGCCCTGCGTGAATTAGAGGAAGAAACAGCCTATACAGGGAAATTAGAACTCTTGTACGATTTTTACTCAGCCATTGGCTTTTGTAATGAAAAAGTTAAAACTATACCTAGCAAGCGATTTGACAAAGGTGGAAAATCCGCGTCCCCAGGATGAGGATGAAACCTTGGAAGTCCTTGAAGTGAGCTTAGAAGAAGCCAAGGAATTAATCCAATCAGGTCATATCTGTGATGCCAAGACAATTATGGCTGTTCAGTATTGGGAATTGCACAAAAAATAGAGGAGGTCAGTATGGGTAAACCTTTATTAACGGATGAAATGATTGAAAGAGCTAATAGAGGCGAAAAAATTTCAGGTCCCCCTTTGCTAGATGATGAGGAGACTAAGATTTTACCAACCTCTTCTTCCCGTTTTGGTTATGCCAATCCTAAGGATCATGGTTTTAGCCAGGAAACCTTGAAGATTCAGGTCGAACCGTCTATTCATAAAAGCCGTCGCATTGAAAATACCAAGAGAAATGTCTTCAATTCTAAGTTGAAATAAAATCTTATTTGCAGTCATCTTTCTCTTGATTTTGCTTGTCTTAGCAATGAAACTTTTGTAATAGAAAAGGAATTGAAATGAAAATAGGAATTATTGCAGCTATGCCAGAAGAACTAGCTTATTTGGTCCAGCATTTAGAAAATGCCCAGGAGCAAGTTGTTTTAGGCAATACCTATCATACAGGAAACCATTGCCTCTCATGAAGTTGTTCTTGTAGAAAGTGGAATTGGTAAGGTCATGTCTGCTATGAGTGTGGCGATTTTGGCTGATCATTTCCAAGTGGATGCTTTGATTAATACGGGATCAGCTGGGGCAGTAGCAGAGGGTATTGCTGTTGGGGATGTTGTGATTGCTGACAAATTAGCCTATCATGACGTGGATGTCACAGCTTTTGGCTATGCTTATGGACAAATGGCGCAACAACCGCTTTATTTCGAATCAGATAAAACCTTTGTTGCCAAAATCCAAGAGAGTTTATCTCAATTGGACCAAAACTGGCATCTTGGTTTGATTGCTACAGGAGATAGTTTTGTTGCAGGAAATGATAAGATAGAAGCGATTAAGTCCCATTTCCCAGATGTTTTAGCTGTTGAGATGGAGGGGGCAGCTATTGCTCAGGCAGCGCATGCTCTTAATCTTCCAGTCTTTAGTCATCCGAGCTATGAGTGACAATGCCAACCATGAAGCAAACATCTCTTTTGATGAGTTTATTATCGAAGCTGGACGTCGCTCTGCCCAAGTCTTGTTAGCCTTTTTGAAGGCTTTAGATTAAGCGGAAATTTGACAGTTTTTCTAGCTTATGATAAGATTTAAGTAAAGAAAAGCTAGAAAACGTTTCAGAGGATATTATGAGTATTGAAATGACCGTCAGTGAGATTGCAGAGGTCTTAGGATTGTCTCGCCAAGCAATCAATAACCGTGTCAAAGAATTACCAGAAGAAGACACAGATAAAAATGACAAAGGGGTAACAGTCGTTACCAGAAGTGGCTTGATTAAGCTAGAAGAAATCTATAAAAAAACGATTTTTGAAGATGAGCCTGTCAGTGAAGATGTCAAGCAACGTGAACTGATGGAGATTCTGGTTGATGAGAAGAATGCAGAAATTCTTCGTCTCTATGAACAATTAAAAGCCAAGGATCGTCAGTTATCAGAAAAAGACGAGCAGATGCGTATCAAAGACCGTCAGATTGCTGAGAAAGACAAACAACTCGATCAGCAGCAACAATTGACCCTTCAAGCCATGAAGGATCAAGAAAATCTTAAGCTAGAGCTGGACCAAGCAAAAGAAGAAGTCCAATCCACTAAGAAAGGCTTTTTTGCTCGTTTATTTGGAGGATAATCAAGGAGCTGTTTAGGTTAAATGCTAACCTGATGGCTTCTTTTATTTCTAAATAGTATAGTTGCTCAAGTAAAATAACAGTAGAGGAGAGGTAGAAAATGGAACGATTAGAAGATTACATTGCTTTCGACTTAGAATTTAATCAGCATGAAGGGCAAACACACTTGATTCAAGTATCGGCAGTGCGTTTTAGAGATGGTCAGGAAATCGATGCCTATGATTCCTATGTTCATACCAGTGTGCCTCTAAAAGAGTTTTATCAATGGTTTGACTGGGATTACAGCTGAGACCTTAAAAGATGCCCCTCCAGTGGAGGAAGTCATAAAAGAATTCCAAGAGTTTTGTGGGTGCTTTGCCGATGGTTGGATACAATGCTGCTAAAAGTGATTTGCCTATTTTAGCAGAGCATGGTTTAGACTACAGTCAGCAGTACAAGGTGGATCTGTATGATGAAGCTTTTGAACGTCGGAGTTCTGATTTACATGGTATTGCCAATCTCAAATTGCAAACTGTTGCCTCATTTCTCGGATTTCAAGGTCAGTCTCATAATAGCTTAGAGGATGCTCGTATGACGGCGCGTGTTTACGAGTCCTTTCTAGAGTCGGATCAAGCTAGAGAATTGTTAGAGACAGAAAGTAGCCTATTGAACAATCCTTTTGGAGGCTTGGACTTGTCTCAATTATTTGACTAGGAGTGCCTATGAAACCTGAAAAACCTAAATCTAGGTTTTAAGCAGATATACTTTAATCTAGATAAAATACTCTTTCTATTTTTCTTGACTTTTATGATGATTGAGTTTGTCTGGTTACCAGCAAATTCTTGGATTGCTGGACTTTTGCTCCGTCAGACAGGCTATCTCTTTCTTTCCTACAACAATATTTTTGCCATTATAAAGGGTTCTCCCTTTGTTAGTCTTGCTTTATTTATTCTGGTGATTGTTAATTTATTGATCGCCTATTACCAGATAGGACTTCTCTTTATTGGTGCTCGGCATTTATTATGCCATGAAAAAAGGACCTTGCTGGAGTACAGTCGTAAGGTCTTTCGCCAAAGTTTCTTGTTTATGAAGCAAGTGACGCTTGCTAAGATAGCCTTTATCTTCTTTTATATCATGATGCTCTTTCCATTGATTCGAAAGATTTTAAAGATTTACTATCTCAATAAAATTGTCATTCCAGACTTTATCGTTGATTATGTGGAAGACAAGTATTGGCTGATAGGTATAGTGGTTACTATTTTGGCTTTACTTCTATTTTACATTTCAGTGCGTTTCATGTTTGCCCTACCTCAGCTTTTATTTGAGAAGAAAACAGTCAAAGAAGCAGTCAGATACAGTCTAGAGAAGACAAGAAAGCACTCCTGGTTTTATACTTGGAACTTGCTTTGGATTGTCGTCAAAACCTACCTATTTTTCATTCTTTTATTGATTCCAATATTAGCAAGTCAGGCACTGATGGATGGTCTGACCCATAAGGAATCTCTTGTACTGGGAATTATTAACTTTGTCTTGATTAAGAATTTCCACTATATGGCCTTGACTTACTTTCTCATTAAGTTTGTTTCCTTCTTAACAGGAGAAGAACTAGAAATCACACCAAGGAGAAAGAAAGACCACTGGATGAGATGGGGAGTGATGGGCTGTGCTTGTATCTTTTTCGCTCTTGAGGGTTATGTTTATTTAGAAGCTCCAGTTTGCACATAAACCTTTAATCATTTCTCACAGGGGAGTATCTAATAAGAATGGTGTGCAAAATACCGTCCAATCACTAGAAAAAACCGCTCAGTTATCTCCAGATTTCGTTGAGACAGATGTTCAGGAAACAAAAGATGGCCAGTTTGTCATGATGCATGATGCCAATATCAAGAATCTGACAGGAGTTAATGCCAATCCTCAGGATCTCACTTTGGAAAGAATTAACCAAACTTGATATTTCAGAAAATGGTTATCATAGCAAGGTGTCCAGTTTTGATGACTATCTCAATAAAGCCAATGAATTGCATCAAAAACTCCTCATTGAAATTAAACCAGTCGAAAAGATAGCCCAGATATGATGAAACGCTTTATGGAAAAATATGGAACTGTTCTTAAGCAGAATGGTCACCAAATGCAATCCTTGGACTACCATGTGATTGACCAGGTTTTAGCCTACGATACTCAAATTCCAGTCTTTTTCATCCTACCTTATAATAGCATTTTTCCAAGAACCAAGGCTACAGGCTATACCATGGAGTATTCAACTTTAGATGAAAATTTTGTCAATAAGCTTTGGAATACGGATCAGAAATTGTACGTGTGGACCATCAATAGTTCAGAGTCCTTTGATAAATCAGTTCATTTGGGAGCTGATGGCATGATAACGGATGACTTGGAAATGATTCAAGACCAGGTTACCATTGCGCAAGAAGACCCAGAGTATACTGAATTGCTTTTCAAACAGGCCATGGAATTCTTTAATTTTTAGTAAGCAAAAAGAGGAACAGTTGTTCCTCCCACGATAGGCAAGTATTCTCTTGAATGCTTGTTTTTTTAATGCTTAGAATGGCAATTTTCCAGCGAAAGCACCCAGTTTTTTCTTGGTAGTTTCATCGATTTGTTCAAGAGCAGAGTTGATGGCTTGAACAGTCATATCAGAAAGAGTTTCGAGGTCTTCTGGGTCAACGACAGCTGGATTGAAGTCAATGCTGACAACTTTCTTATCTCCAGTTAAGGTCGCTTGGACAAGGTCTTGAGCAGATTTGCCAACAAATTGCATAGCAGCAAGTTCAGCTTGGCTTTGTTCCATTTGTTTTTGAAGTTTTTGTGCTTGACGCATCATGTTTTTGCATGTTCATCATGGTGATTTATAGTTTCCTTTTATCTTATTTTTCTTTTTTTATTTTTATCAATTTTTGAGGCTAAAAAGTCTAATCTTTTTTTCAGAGTGAATTCAGATAGTATTGATAGGGATGTAAAGGTAATAAAAATATAGGATAAATATTCTAAGAAAATAAGAATATTTATCCTACATGTATTTATGAAAAAGTTAATAGATATTTTTATGAGCTAGTTTAAGAGTCTACCAAGACTATTCTACCTTATAGAAAAATCCTGAGCTATTTCCTTCTATAAGTTGTTGTCCTGTTCATAGTCGTTCTTGGATAATATCAGACGGGATCCTTATATCCATTTTCGGGTGAAGAAGTAATAGCCGTTGTCAAAGGAATTCCTGCAGGTAAAAAAAGGCAAGGGCAGAACCACCAGCTCCTCCATTTTTTTAGGGAGTAAACTTGCCTTTAATATAGTGGT